>VFQS010002941.1_pt1 | contig 13393 bp, 16 predicted proteins | sample 3512361 | NCBI WGS metagenome assembly VFQS01 (sample SAMN10412375, study PRJNA504923) | tailings metagenome | isolation source: Relicate 1 Philex TSF3 active mining | place: Philippines
GAATCGCTGCTTTAAACGAACCTTCCATCTCCATCCGAATTTTGTAAGCATCGGTTGTTTTATCGATTGATACATCATCCCAGCAAAGACTTTGTCCTTTTTTCACTGGCCTGATAACTTTAATTTGATGTGCCAAGCCTAGAGGTAATCCACCCATGGCGCTAGATTTATTAGCAGGTAATAACTTTCCCCATACGGTATAGCCACCCTCACCATCGAGGACGTCACCTGGATTGAGATCACGTTTTGCAGTGGCAATTACATCGGCATTCCAACAGTAAGGTACTCCAGTCGATTCTTTGCGAAGAGCAACGCTGGCTACAGACATACCCACCTCGAGTCCGATTAAATGCCAACGCTTGTAGAGTGTGAAATACCGTCCACTTGGATCAGTATGGGCTTTGTACTCCTCAAAGCAATTCTTAATATAATCGGTTTCTGCCTCGACCGTGACCCAAACCCCCATGCGAATGTCATAGGGTATTTTTCGACCATCTTTTTCTAAGGAAGAAATTACTTCGACCATCCCCTTTTTTTCCAAATGCCCACCCTCAGAAATTGGTCGAGTCACCACCGGAATATCTTCAATACTCGCTGGAGGATATAAAAGACCGTTGCTCGGTACAGCAAATCCGGTAGCATTAGCGACTGCAGTGGATTCGATTGCAGGTTTTGAACCATCTAAAAAACTGTTAAACATTTTGGGATTGAGACCACCCCGTTTTGCCTGTTCAGGAGTTAAACCGTAGTAATTCCAGACCGTCTCTGGAGTTGAATCTGCATAGTGCGGCAACCACTGATGACCTCTCCCGGCTGCCACGACTGGGAACCCGCAGGTACGGGCCCAATCTACCAGATCACAGATTAAGGCCGGCTGATCGCCAAAAGCAAGGGAGTAAATCACGTTCGCATCTCTCGCTTTTTTGGCTAACAGGGGTCCACAAAAGGCATCTGCCTCCACGGTAACGTTTATAACATGCTTGCCTTCTGAAAATGCCCGCAAACAATGCTCAACTGCTGCGATCGGATTACCTGTGCATTCCACAACAAGGTCAACTGCTGGGTGCTGGACCATCGCTTGCCAATCATCGGACACATAGCATGTACGCTCACGAAGCGCCAAATCAATTGACTGCGCTTCCAATTGAGCCGGGGCCCATCCCACGGTACATAAATTTTGTTTAGCAACGGCGGGCATCAAATCTGCCACTGCTACCAACTGCACCCCAGGGGTTCTAGGGATCTGGGCCAGATACATCGAACCAAATTTACCGGCACCAATTAGTCCAATCCGAATCGGTTTTTGTTCAGCGTCACGTTGTAAAAGTTGTTGATAAAGACTCATGACATGCTCTTAGGGCGTGGTTAATCGATTTTGTTGATAGTCTGTGATCGCTTGCATGATCTCTTCTTGGGTATTCATGACAAAGGGTCCATGCTGAACAATCGGCTCATGGAGTGGTTTTGCCGCAAGCCAAATGGCTTTAGCACCCTGCGCGCCAGATTGCATCGTCACTTGATCGCCCTCACCCAAAACGAGCGCCGCCTGACGTGGGGCTCGTTCTAGCTGATTACCAACGGCTAAATCACCTTCATAGACATAGAGAAAGCTATGATGCGAGCTTGGTACCGGATGGCTAAAGACCTCATCACTGGATAAATGAATATCAAAGAACAGGGGTTCAGTACTTAAGCCGTGAATTGGGCCTTGAATGACCGTACCATTAGACGACTGGCACCTCCCAGCAATCACCTTTATTAATCCACCATGCGGTAAATGCACTCTCGGAATGGATGCATCTTGAATATCTTGATACCCAGCGGGCTTCATTTTTTCGCGAGCGGGCAAATTAATCCAAAGCTGAAACCCGCGCATCACACCACTTTCCTGTTGAGGCATTTCGGAATGAATGATTCCGCGACCAGCAGTCATCCATTGCACACCGCCACTTTTTAAGTGACCACGATTACCCAAATGATCTTCATGCAACATATGACCCTCGAGCATATAGGTCACGGTTTCGAAACCACGATGCGGATGGGGTGGAAATCCAGCAACATAATCATTCGGATCGTTGGATGAAAACTCATCGAGCATCAAAAATGGATCCAGTCGTTGCCGGTCATGGCCTCCTAAACTGCGACGCAAGCGCACCCCAGCACCGTCGGAGGTTATAACTCCTGGTATCACTTGAATGATTTGACGATCCATCACTTAAGCCTTTGGAGCCTGATCTTCGGGATGAATATCCAAAGCAATCAGAAAGCGTGACACCATGTTGTACGCTGCAATCACCGTTACCAACTCAACCAATGCGGTATTACCTAAGGTTTCTTGCAGACGCTTCATTAATGCTGGGTCAACCTGAATTGCTCGGGTCATTTGCAAGGTTAGCTCAAGAGCATCTTGCTCTAATGGGCTAAAAGGGCTGGAGTCAAAATTACTTGTTCCCAAATGTCGCATTGCATCGACTTGGGCCTGGGTGCCTCCCGCTTTCAGAAAAGGCGGGGCATGATGAAAGAACTCATATTCGGCACCATTGAGAACTGCAACACCGCACATCCCAAGTTCGCGCAACTTGGGATCGAGTGAGAGTTGCTGGCGCACATTACCAATAAAATGATTCCAGCCGCGGGCGACTGGCTCACTATGCAACAGCATTCGATCCAGATTAATCAGCTGACCACCGCGACGTTTACGAATTTCGGCAACTAGATCGGCAGGTTCTGCTAAATCAAGGGGTTGGTACGGAATTAAACGATCGTTTGTCATTAAATGATGGGGGTGTGTTTCAGTGCTAATAGTGTACCCATAAACTTGATCGATAATAGTGCCATGAATCACGAGCACTCGGGCTTAAGCACCCCTTCCATCCTCAATATTGCCGGCTATCAGTTTGTCCGTCTGGACGAACTCGATCAAATGAAAGAGTCGCTGCATCAGGTTGCCTCAGAACTTCGCCTCAAAGGGACAATTCTGCTGTCAGAAGAAGGTATCAATCTATTTCTAGCTGGTTCCGAATCCAATATTCAGAGTTTTCTGGCCTTTTTACGAAATGACCCACGACTAGCATCGTTTCAAACGAAGGATAGCTGGTCGGCAACGCAACCATTTCGTAAGCTGTTGATCAAGATCAAAAAAGAAATTATTCGCATGAATCATCCGACCATCGCCCCTGAAAAAGGTCGGGCTAAGTTTATTTCTCCAAAGAAATTAAAAGAATGGCTTGATCAGGGACGGGATGATCTAGGTCGCCCGGTAGTGATGATTGATACGCGCAATGGGTTTGAAGTGGAATACGGAACGTTTAAGAATGCGTTGCATTTTAATATCACTAAATTTAGTGAATTTCCAAAGGCGATTGAGGCGCACCTACCCGAACTGAGTGATAAGACCTTGGTCAGTTTTTGCACCGGTGGGATCCGTTGTGAAAAATCAGGGTTGTATTTGCGAGAACGTGGTCTTGAACACAGCTATCAATTGGATGGTGGGATCTTGCAATACTTTGAAGATATTGGTGGCGATCACTACGTGGGCGATTGCTTCGTCTTCGATGAGCGCGAAACCCTAGAGCCCAGCCTTGCTGCCAAACCCCAGGGTAGACTCAAGCCCAAGAAAAATCAGACTTAGTGAAACTTAGTCAGACTTACCAACTAAGTTGAAATGCTCAACGGCAGGTGCTTGGGTAAAAAATGGGCCAACAATGCTGCGCCATTCGGTAAACGCTGGGGATCCCCGAAAATCCACCATATGGTTCTCAAGGGTGTCCCAATAAATCATGAGTAGGTAGCGATTGGGCGACTCAATGCTGTGATTGACTTTAAAGCCCCGAAACCCTTTAGCAGGAGCGATGGCGGTACGAACCCCCCGTAAAATCGCCTCATTGAATTCAGTTTGCTTACTTTCATCGATACGAATATCAACCACTTCTAGAATCATTTTGCTTCCTCAGAATCACGTTTAAACATCAATTATCATCGATTTATTAATTAATTCTCCGAATTCCTATGCATACCAAACCCATCATTGCCGTCCTAGGAGACTATGAACGCTGCTTACAACACTATGCAGATTGGTCGCAAATTCAAGCGCGTGCCGATGTGCGTTTTTTTCATGAGCCCCTTAATGGTGAATCGCTCTTCCAGGCGGTGCAGGATGCGCATGCCATTGCATTAATCCGCGATCGCTCCCCATTTGATGCATCGCTCATCAAACGCCTACCAAACCTCAAGTTATTTGTTTTTACTGGGGTCCGCAATGGCTTACTCGATCATGCAGTTTTACTAAACCAAGGGGTAACGGTTGCGTGCACGCGCGGCGGACCCTCTAAAGAAACCACTGCTGAACTAACTTGGGCTCTTATTCTTACTGCAAGCAAACAGATGGTCAATCAATCCCAGATGATGGCTAGCGGGCAGTGGCGTAATGCCCAGTCTGTATTACCCATGCTTCACGGTCAACGTCTTGGCATTATTGGACTAGGCGGCATCGGTAGCTTAGTCGCCAAAGTAGGTGCCGCATTTGGAATGGAATTAGTTTGCTGGAGCCCGAATATGACCAAGGAGCGTGCGAATGCAGCTGGGTGTGAGTTCTTGCCACTGGAAACGGTTCTGCAAACCTCAAAAATTGTGAGTTTGCATTTGGTAGCTGGCGAGCGCACCAAAGGACTTATGCATCAAGATCGTTTGGCGATGATGCGCAATGACTCGTTGTTGGTCAACACCTCACGCTCGAGTCTCATTGTGACCGAAGACTTAATCGCAGCACTGAAGCGTGGTCGACCAGGACAGGCTGCCCTCGATGTCTTCGATCAAGAACCGCTGCCAAAAGATTCCGAACTGCATCGCATTCCAAATTTGCTCATGACCCCCCATCTTGGCTTTGTGGCTGAGCCTATTTTTAAGACCTTTGCTACGGGACTTGTCGATACACTGGATGCTTGGCTTCATGGTAAGCCCGTGCCGATGCCCTACCCTGTCAATTCATAAACTATGCGGCACAGCCCAGCTCGTTTATTTATTACGTTTACATTCATTGGTTTATCGGGCTTTGGTGGCGTTCTGCCGTGGGCTAGGAGAACCTTGGTTGAGCAAAAACAGTGGCTCAGCTCTCAAGAATTCAATGCGCTATTGGGAGTTTGTCAGTTAGTTCCCGGTCCCAATATTGTTAACCTTGCAGTGTGTGTGGGTGAGCGTTTTGGAGGCGTACGAGGAGCATTCGCCGCTGTTGGGGGGTTAATGCTGGCTCCCATGACCGTTGTGATTTTGCTAGCGTTACTCTACGACCACTTTGGAGAGTTTGAGCGCGTACAGGACATTTTGCGAGGTATCTCTTCCGTGGGCGTTGGCTTAATCGCCGCTACGGGATTTAAGATGCTCAAAGATGAATTGGGTTACCCGCCGATGCTGATAGTAATTGCAATTAGTATCGTGATCGCCACCATCTATCAATTAGCGCTTGGCTGGGTCGTCGCCATCACCTTGCCACTTGCGCTACTGGTTGCTTGGAGAAAAGCGCGATGATGATCGGCCTCTTAGGACTGTTTATCAAACTGTCCTTATTCTCATTAATTGCATTTGGCGGGGTCAATGCCCTTCTCCCAACTCTGTATGACATTTCGGTTAATCAAGAGGGCTGGGTTGACCCGCAAACATTCATTCATTATTTTGCAATTGCGCAGGCAGCGCCCGGCCCCAACCTACTGACCGTCACCTTAATTGGCTGGAATGCCTTTGGCTTAGCAGGCGCCCTCTTGGCAACTCTAGCCGTTTGCTGGCCATCGTGTATTTTGATTTTTTATCTCCAGCGAGTGATCGCCAAACTGCAGCATTTGCAGTGGAAGAAAACCATTGAGTACTCTGCAAGCGCCCTTGCGGTTGGCTTAGTGCTTGCATCTGCCTGGCAAATTGCTATTCGGATTAATGGTAATTGGGCGGCCTATGCATTAACCATCTTTAGCATTCTATTTGTCTTACTCAGTAAACGCCACCCTCTTTATCTAATTGGCCTCGGTGCAATCCTGGGATTTTTTGGATTTATTTAAGTGCGTTGACACTCCAAATCCCTAGAAAGGTTAGCAATAAGGATCCGCAGACATGCATGAATGCGAGGCCCAAAGCGAGCAACAACTGATCGCGCTGCATCAGTTGCACAACTTCAGCAGAAAAACTTGAGAACGTGGTTAAACCACCCAGAAACCCAGTGATGATAAAGAGACGCCATTGGGGTGAAATCGTTGGTTGATCAATAAAATACGCCAGAGCAATACCAACCAAATAAGCGCCAAGAAGATTTGCAATCAATGTCCCCATCGGAATCACGGAAGAAAATGATTCTGTAAGAACATTGAATAAGGCGCGCAAGAGCGCACCAAGACCTGCCCCAAAAAAGATGGCGATGAGCGATACAGAAGCGGTAGACATTCCCATAACTGGGATTATGAAGGATTACAAACTGGGCCGATAGCCCAGATAGGTTTGCTCGCGAGACCGCTTGGTCAACACCAGTTGCCAAAGTTGCCCTTGGCCAGAGCGAAAAAATCCAGCGCAGCAGCACAAATAATACCGCCACATCCGATAGAAACGCTTGGAATACTGGGTTTGTAACTGCGGCCAAGCACGCTCAAAATTACTTAACCACGCCATCAGCGTTTTGTCGTAATCATGCCCAAAGTTATGCAAATCCTCGACCAAGAACCGGCGCTCTAATGCTTGCGATAGCTCCACTAAAGACGGTAAATGTCCATTCGGAAATATATAGCGATCAATCCAAGCATCGGTTTTTTTAACCGTTGCATAACTGCCAATCGTGTGCAGGAGAAAGATTCCTTGATCGCCGAGTAAACGATGGGCGATATCAAAGTACTCCGCATAATTTTTTTGCCCAACGTGTTCAAACATCCCCACCGATACGATCTTATCGAACGATCCCGACAGATCTCGATAATCAATTAAGCGAATTTCGACCGGCAAGCCTTGGCAGCGTTTGATAGCCAAGGCCTGCTGCTCCTTAGATACGGTGATGCCCAAAACGTTCACACCATAGCGCTCGGCTGCGAATTTAGCCAGCCCGCCCCAACCACAGCCGATTTCTAGGAGCGACTCGCCTGACTTTAACTGGAGTTTCTTACAAATCAGATCAAGCTTATGTTCTTGTGCCTCGGTTAAATCCTTCGCATGGGCCCAGTAAGCGCATGAATAGGTCATGCGTGGATCAAGCATAGCCTCAAACAGATCATTGCCCGCGTTATAGTGCTGCTCACCCACCTGAAAGGCTCGATCTTTGGATTGCAAATTAAATAGTTTTGAGCGGGCGATCTCAAAAAGAAGGCGAACTTTGGCAAAGCCTTGGACACTTTCATCTAGATCATCGCGCGTCAAACGATAAAAGAACTCGTCAAGACGCTGGCAGTCCCACTGACCATCCATGTAAGATTCGCCGAGCCCTAGGGACCATGTTTGCAGAATCCGATCAAAAACCATCGGGTCATGAACTTGCATGTCCCAAGGCTGAATACCGTTAACGGTGATACCGGCTTGCTGAAGGATTTGTTTGAGTGCTACAGGGGCTTTAATACCCCCGGGAGGTGAATAACTTGCGGAATTACTTGACATCATGACAAGCTCTACCGATTTACTTCATCGTGCTAGAAGCACAGGCATTTAACCAAATACGTAACCCATATGGGCTGCGACCAAGGCAAACAAAATCGCCAGGCTCGTAGCGATTGCCAACATCACAATCAAGGTAATGATCTTCTTATTGATGACGTCTTTGCTCTCGTTCTGCCATTCGTTCATGGTTTACCCCTTTATCTAGACGATATAGACCTTATTATCCACATTTTGGGCGCTTAACGACCTCGGCCGGCCTTACGCATCATGCCTTTACCACCCCCAAACCCTTGTTGTGGCTTCCCCCCCATGCTTTGAGGGCCCTTACCTACGGGTGGACGGGCTGGAAGCTTGGGAGCCTTCACGGCGGATTTAGCTAGGGGTTTCTTCTCATCGGTCACAATGGTCTCCTCTCGATATGATCTTAATATGATTTCTGACTATTCTATCCAAGCTATCGCAATTAATGCGATTCCATTGGTTTTTGCCATTACGATCCATGAGGCTGCTCATGGCTACGCTGCTAAACGCTTTGGCGACAACACGGCTTTTCTTCTTGGTCGCGTCACACTAAATCCTATCAAACATATTGACCCGATTGGCACCGTTTTAATCCCCATAGCACTGATTTTGGCAAACTCCCCTTTCTTAGTCGGCTACGCCAAACCGGTTCCAGTACGCTTTGATCATCTACGCAACCCTCGGATCGATATGATTTGGGTGGCGCTCGCCGGGCCTGGCTCTAATTTTTTTCAGGCGATCGCTTGGGCTGTTGCCTGGATCGTGCTTCAAGGGTCAGGTATTAATGAGCCGTTTTTGATCTCCATGGCCAAAGCAGGCGTCTTTTGGAATATTGGCCTCTTGGTCTTTAATTTATTTCCTCTCCCCCCATTAGATGGTGGACGTATTCTGGCAGGGTTGTTGCCGTACCGCCAAGCTCTGCTATTGGGCAAATTAGAGCCCTGGGGCTTTTTTATTGTCTTGGGCCTCGTGTTTACCGGAGTTATTTCTCAATGGTGGATGGCTCCTTTGAGTGAGTTTTTTATCTCAATCGTTCGGGGCCTCACCTACCCCATCAGGATGATTTTTGGCGCTTAGTGCACTTGCGTGGCCTGCCACATCCCGATCACAAAATTAGAGTATTCTTCAATTTGAATTAATTCTGATTAGTCTCATGGAGGATATATGAATACTCAATCACTTCGCATTTCCATTAAAGTTCTTATCCCAGCCCTTGCCCTTACCCTGGCTGCCCCAGCGATGGCCCAATTTGCTAAGCCAGAGGATGCCATCAAATATCGCCAAAGCGCCTTTGCCCTGATGGGCGCCCATATGGGCAGGCTTGCTGCGGTGGTGAAAGGTGAGGTTCCTTACAACAAAGAGGATGTGGTCCGCAATGCCGCCATCATTAGCACGCTCTCAAGCATGCCTTGGCAAGCATTTGGTCCTGGCACCGAAGGTGGCAAGGCTGAACCAGCTATTTGGAAGGAAAGCGCCAAATTCAAATCTGCTGCCGATAAGATGCAAGCTGCCGTTGCTGAGCTCAATACTGCGGCTCAATCTGGCAATCCGGAGAACTTGAAAAAGGCTCTAGGGGCAACAAGTCAAACCTGCAAAGCCTGTCACGACGATTTCCGCAAGAAGTAATTTACTGCACCACTCGGCTTATATTTTCTGATTAAGCGATTAGAAAATATAAGCCGAGAATCATCAACAAAAATATTGCCAGTGCTAGCATGCGTTGGCGAGATGAATCAATTGTCTCCTGCAACTTTGGAGCGGTAGAGGTTAATTTATCGCCAGTCACCATGGGTCTGACCAGATTCTCTCGCTTAACAAAATAGTAGTACGAGATTGCGGCAATATGCAGCCCGACCAATGCAAAGATCAGGTATTGATTGAAGCGATGAATACTGGTGAGTAATGCGACTGTATTATTTGATACGTATTTTGCGAACGGCCCCTGGAAAAAAATATCATCATCGGCAAATAGGCCTGTCAAAGCCTGAATCAAAATCACGGTTAGTAAGGCAATCACCGAAAGCGCGCCAAGTGGGTTATGGCCAAGACCGCCATCGACTTGACCTCGAAGGAAGGCGATCAGCTTTGATGGACTGGGAATGAAATTGGCAAAACGTGCGTGCCATGAGCCCACAAAACCCCAAATTACCCGAAATAGGATGAGTGCGAGTGCGGCATATCCGCAATAAGCATGCCACTGAATGGCATTGCCGCCGATTTTGACAAACACGATACCGAGCACCATGCAGATCGCCAAAGCCCAATGAAACAGGCGTGTCGGCAAATCCCAAACGCGAACCGGTGTGCTCACTTTATTTGATTTCAGGAAGTTCTTTTTGCAAGAGCTTCAATCCGGCACGCAGTAAATCATCGTAACGCTGGCGCTCAGCTTTGATCGCATCGGCATCCCAGGAATAAAACCCTTGACCTGTTTTCATTCCGAGATTTCCGGAGTCGACTTTTTCTTTCAGGCATTGTGCAATCTCGCCCTTATTATTGAGCGAGGGGTAGATACTAGCTCCAGCTGCCGCATGAATCTCAACGCCGGCATGATCACGCTGCAATACTGGGCCTGCAGCCAAGTAACGGAACCCGAAACCAAAGCGCACTGCTTTATCAACATCTTCAGGAGTCACAATCCCTGCATCAATAAGATCAAAGGCTTCACGCGAAAGTGCATGCTGTAGCCGATTGGCCAAAAAGCCAGGCAAGTCCTTTTTAACCGTTACCGGAACCATGCCACACGCGGTCATTAAACGACTCAAACTCTCTGCCACCAAACGCGAGGTTTTTTCACCATAGATCACCTCCACACAGGGAACTAAATGTGCGGGCATAAAAAAATGCAGGCCAATCATACGAGCAGGACTTTTTAAACCTTTGGCAATTTCACTAATGGGAAAACTGGAGCTATTGCTGGCAAGAACAGTTTCGGGATTGACCACCTGCTCGAGTTGGGCAAATAAATCCTGCTTTACTTCGAGTTTTTCTGGAACGCACTCAATCACTAAATCAATTTCGGACCAATCAAAATGATTGAGCGAATCAACCACTGACAGTAAGTGCAGTCGTTGTGGATAAGCAATTTCTTGTAATTTAGTCTCAAAATAATTTGGCAACACAGCGCGGCGTTCAGCGCTTGCTTCAAATACTTGGGTTGCGCAACCTCCGCGAGCACAGACCAGAGCAACATCGGCCCCCATGGTTCCGCCACCCACAATTAAAACTTTAGTCTCGGCTGGATTAAATAACATCTCAATTTCCCTTTAGTAGTGGAACCACGCCGTGTGCGGCGGGAACCATAAAGTCAAAATCACACCCGACATCCGCTTGCGTAACCGTCGTTTGATAGAGATGACGATAGCCCGTTTTTGGGATATTCAAGCACTTCGCTGGCGTTTCAAGAGCGGCGATTCGACGCGCAATTTCTGCATCATCGAGCTCTAATTGCAATAATCGTTTTTCAACATCCAACGTAATCATGTCGCCATCCTGAACGATGGCGAGCGGTCCGTTCTCGGCTGACTCTGGAGTAACGTGCAGGACAATCGTGCCAAAGGCGGTGCCGCTCATACGGGCATCGGAGATCCGAACCATATCCTTAACGCCTGCTTGAGCGAGTTTTTTGGGTATTGGTAAGTAGCCTGCTTCGGGCATACCTGGCGCACCTTTGGGGCCCGCGTTTTGTAAGACCAAGACGTCCTCTGCTGTAACGTCCAGATCTGGACTGTCCACGCGCAAAGCCAAATCCTCGAGGGACTTAAACACGACCGCCCGACCGCGGTGCTTTAGCAAATTGGGGCTAGCTGCTGAATGCTTAATCACTGCCCCGCGTGGGGCTAAATTACCCTTCAAAACAGCCAAGCCGCCCACAGGGTAGATTGGTTCACTCGCAATCCGGATTACTTTGCGGGCTTTGGTAACTTTTGCGGCGTCAATCTCCTCACCCAATGTTCTACCAGATACCGTTAAGCAATCGAGGTACAAATGGGGTTTTAACTCTCGCAAGACACCCATCAAGCCACCATCTTCGTATAGGTGCTCCATATAGTGCGAACCACTAGGCTTTAAATCCACCAAGACTGGAATATTTCGACCCAAGCGATCAAAGCGCTCCAAATCCAGTTTGATTCCCAGACGTGCTGCGATCGCCGTGAAATGAATCAACGCATTGGTTGAGCCACCGATCGCATGCAAGACAACGAGCGCATTCGTCAACGCTTCGGGACTTAAGATGGTGCGAGGCGAGAAGCGACCCTCGCTCGCCGTTTTACCCAGCTCAACGGCTCTGCGCCCAGTCAACTCCGATAAACGAAAGCGTTCTGCAGTAACCGCTGGAGCTGCTGCTGTGCCAGGCAAACTCAAACCAGCGGTCTCAACCATGCAGGCGATGGTGCTGGCGGTTCCCATCACCATACAAGTACCGGTCGTTGGGGCTAATTTGCCATTGATCTCATCAATTTCTGCTTGGTCAATCTCTCCAGCCCGAAACTTTCCCCAATAACGACGGCAATCGGTGCAAGCTCCTAAGCGATCGCCTTGATGCAAGGTGGTCAGCATGGGGCCTGTTGGAATTGATAACACTGGTACATCAAGACTGGCTGCAGCCATTAATTGAGCTGGAATGGTTTTATCGCAACCGCCAACGAGTACCACGGCATCCACCGGTTGCGAGCGCATCATCTCTTCGGTATCAAGCGCCATCAAATTGCGCAAATACATACTGGTTGGAAATGCAAACGACTCATGAATGGAAATCGTTGGGAACACCATCGGCATCCCTCCTGCTTGCATCACACCTCGCTTAATCGCTTCAATCATTTGTGGCACATTGCCATGGCAAGGGTTGAAGTCACTAAAGGTGTTCGTGATTCCAATGATCGGTCGGTCAAGAGCGCTATCACTAAATCCCATTGCCTTAATAAAGGCTTTACGCATGAATAGAGAAAATTCGGTATCGCCATACCGTGTGAGGCCCTTGCGAATTCCAGCTTGGGGTGCGCTCTTCGATGCAGCTTTAGGATCGTTATTGGTGCTCAATGGGTGGTATCCAAAATGTTAAAAATATCGACTTACAATGTCACATTATTCCAATAAAAATAGAATCGAGACATGATTCCAGTCAATAGCGTATTACAAGTGGGATTTTTCCCTGAAATCATGCAAGATGAGGTCTTGCGTCGCCTAACGCCAGTCATGATGCCTGACCCCCAAGGGCCCATTCCACAAAAGGATGTTCAGGCGATTTTGACGAGGCCCAGCTACGCGATCACACCCAATCTTTTAGATCAATTACCTCAGGTCAAAATGATTGCCTCCTGTGGCGTTGGATATGACAATCTACCGCTCGATTATTTAAAGCAAAAGGGAATCATGGCATCGAACACTCCAGGGGTGCTCAACGATGCAGTATGCGAGCTCACAATCGGTATGTTGTTTGCCCTACTTCGTCAAATTCCTAGGGCGCATGAATTTGTTAGCAAAAAACATTGGGTCAATGGAGCATTTCCTTTTACAACTTCCTTGGCAGGCAAAACAATCGGGATTGTAGGCATGGGAAGAATTGGTCAAGAGCTGGCAACTCGCCTTGTGCCTTTTAAGGTAAAGATTGCCTACCATGGTCCGCATGACAAGCACCTGTCTTATCCCTTCATTTCCTCATTAATTGAGCTAGCAAGCATGAGCGATGTCTTGATTCTGTGTTGCCCCGGCGGCAAAGAAACCGAGCGCATGATTCACAAAGAGGTACTCGACGCTT
>VFQS010002943.1_pt1 | contig 13389 bp, 14 predicted proteins | sample 3512361 | NCBI WGS metagenome assembly VFQS01 (sample SAMN10412375, study PRJNA504923) | tailings metagenome | isolation source: Relicate 1 Philex TSF3 active mining | place: Philippines
AGGTAATGACATTACTGTGCCACATTTTCCAGCAATGATTGGATAATTTATTCTTGGGAACTACCTCTCCATTTGTTTTAGTGATATACCGACTATACTGATTGTTAATCGGAATTAATTGATAAGGATCTTCCTGATAATCGTTGATTTGCGCAGTTTTCAACCAGAGATCATCAACTCCTATCTCCTTTGCTATTTTTTTAACTGTACTAATTTCTGATTCATTATGCCTCACCACCAGAAACTGAAAAACAACATAGGGCTTCTTACTCTTTAATTTTTTTCGCCACTCCAATATCCTTCTAGTACCCTGCAATACTTTATCCAAATCACCGTGTATCCTGTATTTTTCATATGACGACTGTGTAACCCCATCAATTGAAATAATTAACCGATCCAACCCACTTTCTATCGTCTTTCTTGCATTTTCATCGGTCAGAAAATGTGCATTAGTGGAAGTCGCCGTATAAATACCTAAACCCGATGCATAAGCCACCATATCCAGGAACCCTTTGTTCAAATAAGGTTCTCCCTGGAAATAGAAACTCAGGTACATCAAATGTTTACCAAGGGGATTTATATACTGCTTAAATTGTTCAATCTCAATTTTTCCAGTAGGACGCGTGAAGGACTTTAACCCACTTGGACATTCAGGGCATCCTAAATTACAAGCTGTGGTAGGCTCTACAGCTGCAGCAATCGGCAATCCCCACATCATCGGTTTCCCTAGTATTCTACTGATATAAAATGATGTATAGACCTTTGAGGCATTCACACATTTTAAAAAGCTGAGCTTGGAAAAAAAATTTAAACTGTCTATTACTTTTTGACGCAGCATGACTGTAAAATTAGCCAAACTGTTTGTGGGATGATTATAAAACTTAATTTGCCCTTATAGAACCAATTCAGTTTCATTTTGTTTGTATCACATGGATCCGGTAGTTAAAGAATTTATGCAACGCATTATGTGGTCGCTTTTTGCAGCACTCACCTGGCTCATGATTAATGCAGTTGCAGGATTAAGGTTTGAACTTGCCATATTTGATGGCACACATACCACAGGAACAGCTATATTTTATATATGGTTGGCCTTAAGTGGTTATTTTCTATTTAAGCTGTTCAAAAAGCTTTGGAAGAACCACCTTTAATTTACCGCTTATTTAGCATCTAAAATTAAGGGTGCTCCTTTCGAAGGCATGACAATAATCTTTGAATTAGACGACTTTGCCAATTCCTTCATAGCCTGAATCTGTTCATACTGTAATTGCTTATCACTCAAACTTTGGTTGATAATGCGCTGATAATCTGAAATACCCTGTGCTTCCACACGTTTACGTTCAGCTTCCTGCTTTTCTTTCTGTAATACAAATTGCATTTTTTGTGCCTCTTGTTCTGCATTGATTTTTTGCTCAATAGTTGTTTTAACAGAAGCGGGCAACGTAATATTTCTTACAAGCAGATTTTCCAGAATTAACCCTCTTTGTTTAAAATCAGTTTCAATATTTTTGAAAATACGAGATTGAAATTCGTCACGCTTTGTTGAATACAATGAGATGGCATCGTAATAAACTGAGTTATCTCTGATTCTTGTTCTGGTAATTGGACGGACAATTTTATCTTCATAATTAATGCCAATATCAGTAATTAATTTTGGGGTTTCAGCAGGATTAACGCGATACAAAACTGACAAATCAATAGTGACTTCCAAGCCATCAGCAGTTAATACTTTAATTGCATCATCCCCAGACTTTATCCCTTCATCATGCACGCCGCTCATGGTATAATTCTGAGTTTTTATATCAATAAAAGTTACATCCATTAAAGGATTGATGAAATGAAGACCACTTCCCAAAATGTCCTTCTGCACCTTTCCAAAAAGTGTTTTCACGCCAACATAACCTGCATCAACCTGACGAACACTTGAGGTTATGACACCCAAACTCATCACAATAAGTCCAATGATGCGAAATGGTTTTGCAATTCTTGAAACTTTTGGCTCTGCTTTTAATAGTGCTGAACCTAGAATGAAAAAAATAACACCTAAAATAATGAGTACCATAACGCAATTTTTAAACTAGACTGAGAAATGTAAACAAAGGTTGCTTTTTAACTACTGTGATCAGCAATAATCACCCACTGGCCCTTAATTTTTTCAAAAGTGAGTGTGTAATGGCCGCCTACATCGCCGGCATTTCTCTTGAGAAACCATTTACCGACAACCAAATAATGCCTTTTACCTAATTTTTTTAAATGCAGGATATCAAACCGTAACTGTCCCATTTTATCAGACCCTGCATAATTTCTTTTGTAGCTATTAAGTGTGGCAGTATATCCATAGGTTACGCCCGACTTCCCTATGTACATCAGGGAATCACTTTCTAAATACCCTTTCATGAAACCATCAAAATCACCTTTGTTCCATGCCTGAGTTTGACTATCGAGTATAGATAAAATCTTTTTTTCGTCTTTAGATTGTGCAAAGACAAAACAAGGGAGTAATAAAAGGATAAGTAATTTTTTCATCGACTAAGCCCAGGCTCTGTCGCCTTTTTGGTAAGGAATACAACCTTCATACCTGCCTGGAACTGCCACATAGCGCAAAGCTTGTGTAGCGCCAATTTCTGAAGTGAAATACCCCAATAGGGTAAGTTGTTTCATCATAGCGAAGTAGTGATTAGCATCTCCTTCCTTTTTATTGTCATTATAGGCCTTCAATTCTTTATTAATTTCATTAAAGAGTGCAGTACGCTCTTCCGCTGTTATTTCCATAAAGGATTTGCTGAATTTAGCTTTCGAAGCTTCATCAATTTTCGATACCCCCTCGCTAAAGATCTGCTGGTCTTTTTCTTCGTAACAGTCTGTCACCATGACTTGCATGAACTCTCCCACTTTAGCTGCTTTAGCACCCGGCGTATTGGTTGTTGGGATAATGGTTTCAGCCACTTCATCCAGAAAGGCAATTTGTTCGGTTGTCAAACTAAAAACAAATCCACCCTTATCTGATGTTTTGCACCCTTGTAAAAAAGCAGCACCACCGATGATAGTCCCACCAAAAATCAGGGCTACCCTTTCTAAAGCTTCGCGTCTGTTCATATTGAAGATTTATGTTTTTTAAAAATACAAAAGAATCACCAAAAAATACAAATCGCTTAACTTGCAGCAAATGCCATTGTTAGATATCAGTATACCGAAATCGATTGCCAGTACCCTTAGGCTTTCCCGGCGCACCCCAGGAGATCAACAACGTAGGGTGTTGAAAAAATTACTTAAAAAAGCTGTCTCTACTGAATTTGGCATTCAGTATAAATTTAACCGCCTGCTTGAACATAAAGATCCCCAGATCGTATTCAAGCAATCAGTACCACATCATGATTATAACAAAATCTATAACCAATGGTGGAAACAAACCCTTGAAGGCAAAACCGATGTTTGCTGGCCTGGCAAAATCAACTACTATGCCCTGAGTTCTGGTACTTCTGAAGCTGCAAGTAAATATATCCCTATTACCAATGAATTGATGAAAGGGAACAAGATCGTCATGATCAAGCAGTTGCTTTCTCTTAGAACTTATGAAAATATCCCCTGGAAGTCGGTTGGGAAAGGCTACCTGATGTTGGGCGGTAGTACAGAACTACAAGAGGGACCAGGTTATTTTGCTGGAGACCTTAGCGGCATAACTGCCAAAAAAGCCCCGCTTTGGTTCAGTCCTTTTTATAAACCGGGTAAAAAAATTGCAAAGACAAGGGATTGGAATGAGAAGCTAGAAGCCATTGTAGAACAAGCTCCTAACTGGGACATTGGCTTTGTTGTTGGCGTACCTGCATGGATCCAAATGTGCATGGAAATGGTCATCAAGCGTTATAACCTGAACCATATCCACGAAATCTGGCCAAACCTCGCCTTTTTCTGTCATGGTGGTGTTGCTTTTGAGCCTTACAAAAAAGGGTTTGAAAAGCTATTGGGTAAGCCCCTTACCTATATTGAGACTTATCTTGCTTCTGAAGGATTTATTGCCTACCAAGACAGACAATACCCAGATGGCATGAAACTGGTATTAAACCAACATATCTATTTTGAATTCGTACCATTTGATGAACAAAACTTTACCAGCAGCGGTGATTTGGTTGACAATCCCCAATCCTATTCGATTGATGAAATTGAGGAAGGAAAAGAATATGCGCTACTCATGAGCACAACAGCAGGTGCATGGAGATACCTGATAGGTGATACAATAAAGTTTGTTAATAAAAAAAGATCTGAAATCATCATAACAGGAAGAACAAAACACTTCCTCAGTCTTGTTGGCGAGCACCTTAGTGTAGACAACATGAACAAAGCCATACAGGTTGCAGCTGAAAAATTGAATGTTAACTTTTCTGAGTTTACAGTTGCCGGTTTCCCTGTTGATGGATTTTTTGGCCATCATTGGTATATAGGTTGCGACGATCGTGTTAATGAAAAGGAACTTACAGTACTCATTGATGAAACACTAAAGGAAATAAACGACGACTACGCCGTGGAAAGACGAAGTGCATTAAAAGATATTGTTGTAGAAGTGCTCCCAGAAAACGTATTTATTGATTTTCTGGAGCACAAAGGGAAAGTAGGTGGTCAGCATAAATTTCCAAGGGTATTGAAAGGAAAACTGTTCGAAGAATGGAAAGCATTTCTTAACGAGAGAAAACATTAATGTGTAGCCATGATAGAATCAGTGATCAAGGGTTTTGGGCTGGGCATGATTCTTGCAATATCGGTTGGCCCTGTTATTTTTACCATACTTAAACAAAGCCTCAACAACGGACAAAAAGGTGGTTTTAGTTTTGTTGCAGGTGTTTGGTTCAGTGATATTTTACTGGTCATCATCAGCAACATGTTTTCCAACTTGGTAGTGAGTGCATTGGCTTTTAAATCTACCATCGCATATATAGGAGCCGCATTTGTAATATCAATGGGCATTTATTACCTTTTCTTCAAAAAAGTATATTTTGGAGAAGACAAAAATGTAATCCTGGTCCAGTTTGGTAAAAAAGCTTTCACCAAAGCATTTATGTCGGGTTTCCTCATTAATACACTCAACCCCAGCGTGATGCTTTTTTGGCTCATCAATGCAACGGCCTTTGCAGCATCAAATACAACTGCCGAAAGATTCGTTATTTTTAGTGTATGCTTAGGCGTCAATATCCTTGCGGATATTTTAAAAGTCGTTTTAGCAGCAAAAGTGCGCCATAGTCTAACACCACATAACATCAATATCATCAACAAAATATCAGGTACGATATTGATAGGATTTGGACTTGCCATAATTTATGGCATCAAATTCCTCAATCATTAAAAAATGAAACCAACTCTAGCTGTTTTTGGATTAATGTTGTTGATGCTTCTTGCAGGTTCAATGTTATATGCACAAGGATCTGATATGGTTGTATTCAAAAAAGGTGAAAACAAAACACTCAAAACCTATATTGCCGGATCACAAATACATTTTATCAGTATTGCTGGTAATGAAGTAGAAGGCAATATCAAAAAAATTGAACGTGATAGCATCTTCATTCACACTTACGATTCAAGAGCTGCCTATACCATGTGGGGGACCAGTTTCTGGGATACCGTATCAGTGAGTCTTTCGCGCTACCATATTTCAGAAATCAGGGAAATCATCAAGCCCAAAAGTGGATTTGGCTTTATCAAGAATGGCTACCTCTTCATGATTGCTGGTATATCATATGCGATTCTTCATGTAGTTAACGCGCCCATTCTTGATCAACCTATCATACCTGAACAACTTGCGGTAGCAGGAGGAATTACCGCAAGTGGCATTGTACTCAACAGGGTCCATAAGTCAACAGTAAAACTTGGCAAAAAATATTACCTGCAATACATACCTATAAAATAATTGCACTTGTTCAAATTCATTAAGCGATTCATCTTAGGCCTCTTTATTGCACAGCTGATGTATATCGTTTTACTCAGATTTATCGATGTCCCCATCACCATTACCCAATTGTATAGTATTTTCAAAGGAAATGGATTCAGCAGATCTCATGTCGACTTAAACGAGATTTCCATTTATGGAAAACTTGCTGTATTAGCAGCAGAAGATCAATTGTTTCCTGATCATAATGGCTTTGACATCAAGAGCATTAAAAAAGCACTTGCCTATAACAAACGTAAGCCTGGTAGAGTAAGAGGAGCATCAACTATATCTCAGCAAGTTGCGAAAAATGTTTTCTTGTGGCAAGGTAGAAGCTGGATCAGAAAAGGATTGGAAGTCTATTTCACTTTTATGATTGAACTCATCTGGGGTAAAAAAAGAATACTTGAAGTCTATCTTAATGAAGCAGAAATGGGCAAAGGGGTCTTCGGCATTGAAGCTGCATCACAAAAATATTTCAAACACAGTGCAAAGAAATTAACAAATGTGGAAGCCGCCATGATTGCTTCATCACTTCCTAATCCTGTTCGTTATACAGTTAAACCCACATCAAAATATGTGAGCAGGAAATACCCATGGGTGATGCGCCAAATGAAAAATCTTGCTTCAGATCCAGATGTGCAGCAAATCATAAACACTAATCGATAGTCATCTTGTATACACTGCTATTGATGGTAGGCTCTACATAATTACCTTCAAGACCCCATCTATACTGATAAACTTTTCCACCTGTAACAGGAAGGCTCACTTTTGCTTCAACCCCAGTTTTACTTCTATTTATTAAACGCATCCCTGTTTTAACCAGAATGGGTTGTTGTTTATTCCCAGGATATACTATCAAGATAATTTCAGGACGACGATCAAAAGCGTAGTTCAGGATTTTCTCCGATGGTCCACCTACCTCAAGTGTTGCTGTAATAGTTCGATTGGCTTGATCAAATGACACCCTTGATTGTGAAAGTATGATTTGAGAAAACGATGTGAAATTATTTATGGTATCTATAGAGAATTGTTTGTTGCCGGATTGAAGATCCTGATTCAACTCCGCTGTTCCTTTAGATCCAACAATAAATACATTTTTATTTTGTAACTGCATTTCCAAAGGCCAGAAATTATAATTACTTCTTCTGTACAAGTACGTATTCAAGGAAAACGCTGTATCACCAGTATAAAACCAATATTTTGATGCACGCTGATAAGAATTGGTGAAAACGACTGGAAGGCCATTGGCTTTTTCTTTAACTGCTTTTGTCCATGCTTTATTGTAATGAAATTCATCTTTTGGAAGGTTCTTTATCAATGGCATATCAAGAAACATAAATACCCTAACAAGTATGATTAGCAGTACAGAGAATGGGAATAATCGGTATACCCACTTTTTCAATCCATCATTTTTTAAAATGTACTGATAAGACAATACCACAAGTGGCACCAATAATGGCACAGTCCAGTTGGCCTCTGTTCTGCTTTTAAAAGAAGAAATGAAAAACAAAACATACACAAACCACAACGACCACTGCATAGCCTTTTGCGTTAAGTCTGAAGTCTTGTGTTTAAATGCACTCCAAATGATCAACCACCCTATCAATGGTCCTGCGATAAGTAATTGTCCTGCTAAATAATCTGTGGTAAACGACACCGAATAAGCAGGTGAAACCCTTTCAAACAAATGATAATAAAAGGAGGGTAGTCCGTGATTCAATTGCCATAAAACATGTGGCATAAATAACAAAACGGATAGCAGAATTACCAACCAAGTAACCGTCTTTTGCAAGAGACGCCAATTACTCAATAGTGTTGCAATGATGATTAGTAAGCCATGGTATTTGCTATACAAAAGCAATGCAATTACAAGAGCAAGTCCAATACCATTTATCCAATTAGTCTTCGTTGAAAATAAATGATAGCTCCAAAAAAAGAGTGCTGTAAAAAATAATAAGGGTATGTCTGGGACCGCAATAATATTTCCAATTTGAAGAATAGCAACTTGAAGTACAATAGCATAGAATAATTTCAGGTCCTCTGGCTTTGTTAGTCTTTCAATGATATAAATGGAAGCAGTCCCCATTAAAACAACTATCAATCGAACGCCCAATTCACCAGAAAAAAGAAGTGAGCCTCCTTTAATCATAAGTGCAATCATAGGAGGATGATCAAAATAACCCCAATCTAAAAATTTGGAATAGACCCAGTAGTAAGCTTCATCATCAAAGAGTTCAGTCGCATTTGCCTGCAACAATGCCAACAATATCCACAATCCATAAAAAGCAATTCTTATTGAGCTTTGTCTATGCATGCTTTATTGGTTGATGAGGCGGTTTATCCAAAGCTTAGCAGCATCAATACGTTCAGGATCTTTCCCGAACACCTCAAACCAGGGCGTTGACTGATTAATCAACAAATCTTTATAATGATGGTACAATGTTTCTCTTGTTACTAAATCCGGATATTCTCTTAACTCATCTTTCACCCAAGGCAAATCAGGTTTACACAACAAATAACCATCGTATTTCCTTTCTACAATCTCATGAAGAATTTTAGGATGGCATTTACCAAATACAAATTCACACCACACTTTCATCACATACATATCCGTATCGATAAAAAGAACAGGCCTCCCTTCTTTCTGCTGCTCTGCATGTAATTGAATACAGGCATCTGTAGCTTCTTGTTCCAAGCGAAGCTGCCCATCTGCAATAGTTAGTAAGTCCTCAAATGTATAGATAGTCCCGTTCTCCAGTAAATATTCACGTGCATATTCTTTGCACCAATTGGTTGCGTAGCTGTCAGCTAAATTTGAACACAGTGTACTTTTACCAGTCGATTCTGGTCCAATTGCAACAATTTTAATTACATCTGATGGTGTCCATTTATGCATTTGCCTTTTTTTTCCATTCCTGAAAACCAAAGATGGCCAAAACCAATAAAATAAAATAATAGAGTGCTGTCGGCGCAAATCCTTTTACATAATACAACGGCATAGAAGCAATATTGGTAATCATCCACCAAATCCAGCTTTCCACTTTTTTTCTGGTCATTAACCACATACCTGTCAATGCAGATGCAGAAGCAAATGCATCTGCCCAAGGTATAGCGTCAGGCGCAAATGCATTTTTGATATAAATCAGCGCGAAATAAATGATTGCAAAAAGCAAGAGAAAGAATAAAATTTGTTCCGCCCATTCTCTTTGCGTTGAAAACTTAATCTTAACGATTTTCTTCTTGTACTGATCCCTTCTCAGCCAGTTCCACCAGCCGTAAAAACTCATGATGGTATAATACAAATTGACTGCTGCCTCTCCATAGAGATCACCTTTGTAACTCAGATAAATATAGAGTATAGTACCAATCAGACCTGTGGGATAGACCCAGATACGCTCTTTTTTAGAAAACCAGACCGATGCAATTCCTGAAAGGATGGCTGTCCATTCAAGGTATTTGATCAAAACCATACCGCAAAAGTCCTAAGTAAAATCTAGATTGCCTAAAATGTGTGCACCGATCATGTAAAAATGATCTTTTCAAGTGTTTTTATAGGAAAATTTTGGCTATTCAGCCTCTGCAACTACTTCAGTTACTTCTGGAATCATGCGTTTCATCATGCCTTCAATACCTGATTTTAGGGTAATCATTGAAGATGGGCATCCGCTGCAACTGCCTTGAAGCATCAAAGTAACTACGCCATCCTCAAACTTTTTGAATTGTATGGCTCCACCATCCATTTCAACAGCAGGCTTAACATAGTTCTCCAGTAATTCTTTGATCCGCTTAACCACATCACCATCCTCAGATAACACAATATTACCATCATTTGCCTTTGTGGCTGGCAACTCATCCTCATTTACAATAACCTTACCGTCTTCTAAATAATCCTTTAAAAACTGACGAATAGATGGTTTCACATCCTCCCAATCAGTTTCTGGAGTCTTGGTAAGGGTTACAAAATTACTGGCAATAAATACACTCTTTACAAATGGAAAACTGAACAATTCCAGGGCCAAAGGCGAAGGCTTTGCTGATTCAACATCTTGAAAATCAACACTTTTTCCTGGATAAAGCAGTTTATTGGCCACAAACTTCATTGTTTCAGGATTGGGCGTCATCTCTGTGTAAATACTCACTGTAATATTTCCAGTCTTAATCATAAACTTGAATTGAAGTACAAAATTAGCGAGAACTATTCTAAGTTCTTACTTTTTAACTACCATAGGGCTTGTTTTTGAAACTCATTTTCTAAAATTTCCCAATATCGGAAACAGGCCTCATCAACAGCAATTTTTTCAAAATAGCCCTAACTCATGATCAAATCTACGGAGTTAGGGCTCATACTAAAGTGTTTAGGAGTAGGTTAGCAACGACTTAAGTCTAGAACAGAATTTTTAAGAACCATCTCAACTTTTATGAAGTAAAAGAGCGGTGTTTAGAATCGATTGTTTAAAACGAATTTCAACAGAAATATAATAGCAATACAGAGTTCTGGTAATTTTTTAGTCGCCTTATTGGTTACCTAAATTGTTGGTGAAGAACCATTTTATATTATTCATTTTCAAGACTAAACATATTAGTGAAATACCTAATTGTTTAAATAAGCAACTCAAACCGGTGTTTTTCCCATTTTGGTCTTTCACGTAGTATAGATATTGCATCAGCGTATGCAAAAACTATTTTTAACTGCTTTATTAGCTTGCGTATCAATAGCTAGGGGGCAATCTGCCAATGTACCTGCTATTTTGAAGCGGCTACATCAAGAGAACGGATCAGTAACTGTGTTCTCATTTAACCCTATTGAAATAATACCATTAAATGACTTGCCAAAAAATTTCAAGTATAAGGGGCAAGAAATTACAAAAACGAAAAAAGGTGTTTTTTTAAACCCATCAGGTACTGGAAGGATTTACCAGCTTGTACAATCATCCGACAGTTTTACTTGGAAACGAATTGATAGTACAGTTTACACTGGTTATAATTTTGGGTCATTCTTTTTCTCCATTGACAGTACACTCTTTTCATTTAGTGGCATTGGGTTCTTTAATTACAATGGTAATTTGCGCTATTTTAATGAAATCAGTAAAGAATGGGATGCCGCCAGTCTTTCAGATGCAATTTTTTGGCATGCTAATACAGGTAATTATAATGGAATTGATACAAGTGAGAAAAGTATCTATATAGAAGCAATGCCATTTTCTCAGGACCAGACACTGAAAGATCAAAATAGACCAGCTCTTTTAAATAGTCTTTGGAGATTAAACATAAAATCCGGCGATTGGTCTTTGCTGGGTAAAATTAAAGAGTCAAATACATACACGCTAGCAGAAACGCCTTTTGGGACCCTACTTAGCAATTATAGAATAATTGACATAAAAAATAATAAAGTTTTTAAGTTAAATCAAAACCTTTACAACCATTTCATAAGCATATACGGGAACTCTTCATTCCCTTTGGAACCGGCATACTCATTTTGTATAGATTCCACTTTTTATGTGGGAGATGGAAATAATTTTATTGATTCAATAAATATCAGCAGTCGAGATCTTATTCAACTAGAAACCCCATTCTATACGCCCATTGAATCAGAATTACCAATTGGTGAAAGGGAAGCATTGATTGGTTTAAGCATCATACTCAGCATAACCACTGCTTTTTTATTGTATAAAAATAATAATAAAAAAAGTGCTGTTCCAGTTGCAATGGTCAGCAATATTCAAGGAAGCATTACACAGGAAAATGACAAAAAAGAATCACAGGTTACGTTTCGCTCAGGCAAACTGATGGAATTGTTGAATGAGAGAGAAAAACTTTTGCTTGACTTCATTTATAACCACTCAATAGATGAAAGGCTAACCACTATTGAAGAAATCAACAAGGTAATTGGTGCTTCGCAGCGTACGTCAGAGGTTCAAAAAAGATTAAGAAGTGATTTGATTGGAGCCATCAACGATAAACTTGAACTGGTATCAGAAGGCAAGTTCAATGTAATTGAAAAACAAAGATCTGAGTTTGATAAGCGGAGCTTTGAATACTTTATCCATCCAGAACACATGGAACTGGTTGAGAAAGTGTTGGGCAAAAAACTATCTGATTAATAGCTCTATCTTTTCAATGATCATTTGAGGAGTAATTTGCTCCATACAAGCATGGTCTCCCCTCCAACATTTTTTGTTCCCAAATACAGAACAGGGCCTGCACCCTAAATTGACCTGTACTGCATTCAAGGGATCCTGTCCTAAACCATAAAATCCAGCATGTGGATGTGTGGGCCCCCATACAGAAACTACTGGAACTTTAACTAAACTCGCTAAATGCATATTGGCTGAATCCATAGTAACCATAACGCGCATGGTTGACATTAATTTTAGTTCATCAGCTAAGCCTAATGCGTGATTAATTACCACAGCATGCTTAAATGACTTTTCCCACTCTCTGATAAAAGCCATTTCAACGGGACCACCACCGAAAAAATGCAAAGCATATTTCTCCTGATCAAAGTGACGCATCGCCTCAATAAAACGATCAAGTGAGTACATTTTTGTAACGTGCTTTGCAAATGGCGCAAAACCAATATTAATTTTAGCTGAGCCTTGCTCAAGAATCGACTTAATCTGCTGAACAGTAACCTGAAGCGGATCATGTTTGCTAAAACCTTTAAACCCTAGTTCACGGAAAACATCTATATACCGCTCTGTACTGTGCTTTAATGGTCGGTATATTTTATTTTCTTTCCTGACTAATGCAAATTTTTCAAACCTCCCCTTATCAATTACAGATGTCCTTTTTTTACTCAACTTAAAAAGCACACGTAAAAGATGTGAACGAATCACACCATGGAAGTCGGCAACTAAATCAAATTGATAGGTTTTCTTTATTTGCTGATATAGCCGGTAAATACCCAACAATCCTTTGTGCTTGTTCTTCAAATCGGCACCTACGAATATTAAGCGATCAATGTCAATAAACAAATCTGCCATCTTCTGGTCAGATAACATAATGATTTCCGACTGTGGATGTGCAGCAAGAAACGCCTTGACCACAGGAACAGTCATAACTACATCACCCAATGCAGAAAACCGAATGACAAGAATGCGTTGTTTGGAAGAAACCATGTTTACTTTTGAGCAAGTTGATACAATACAGGATTCAAAGAAGGATCATTGTACATTTTCATCTGACGGTATACCTTCATTTTTTTTCTTCCCGACTCGATGTCAGTCAGCAATTCATCAATTGAAGTTGAAAGATCAATCTGTTGCTCAAGTAAAACACTCAATTTGTTTTGGCATTTTAACCTATGCTCCTCAGACGCCTCTTTCCTATTCACTTCCTCCTGCATATGCCAGATTTTCAATTCAAGTATTGATAAACGATCAATGGCCCAAGCGGGACTTTCCGTATTTACCTTTGCATTCGGCTGTGTATTTACATCTTTAAATTGATGCAAAAAGAAATCATCAATTTTCTCT
>VFQS010002944.1_pt1 | contig 13387 bp, 14 predicted proteins | sample 3512361 | NCBI WGS metagenome assembly VFQS01 (sample SAMN10412375, study PRJNA504923) | tailings metagenome | isolation source: Relicate 1 Philex TSF3 active mining | place: Philippines
AGGTAATGACATTACTGTGCCACATTTTCCAGCAATGATTGGATAATTTATTCTTAAGAACTACCTCTCCATTTGATTTAGTGGTATACCTACTATACAAATTGTTGAGCGGAATTAATTCATGAGGGTCTTTGTGGTAATCGTTGATTTGTGCTGTTTTTAACCAGAGATCATCAACTCCCATGTCTTTTGCGATTTTTTTTATGGCATTAACTTCCATTTCATTATGCCTTACCACCAAAAACTGAAATACAACATACGGCGTCTTACTCTTTAACTTTCTTCGCCATTCCAATATTCTTTTTGTCCCCTCTAATACTTTGTTCAACTCTCCATTTACCCTGTACTTTTCATAAGACGATTGTGTTACCCCATCAATTGAAATAATCAGTCGATCGAGTCCGCTTTCAATTGTCTTCTTCGCATTTTCGTCCGTGAGAAAATGGGCGTTTGTGGAAGTTGCAGTATAAATACCCAACCCAGATGCATAAGCTACCATATCAAGGAAACCTTTGTTCAAATAAGGTTCTCCCTGGAAATAGAAACTCAGGTATATCAAATGTTTACGAAGCTGATCAATGTACTGCCTAAATTGTTCAAGCTCAATTTTTCCAGTCGGACGCGTGAAGGACTTAAGTCCGCTTGGACATTCAGGGCATCCTAAATTACAAGCTGTTGTTGGCTCTACTGCAGCAGCAATAGGTAGCCCCCACATCATCGGTTTTCCAAGTGTTCTGCTGATATAAAATGATGTATAAACCTTTAAGGCATTCACGCATTTTAAAAAGCTAAGCTTGGAAAAAAAATTAAAGCTGTCTTTTAGTTTTTTACGCAGCATGGCCGTAAAATTAGCCAAACTGTTTGTGGGATGATTATAAAACTTAATTTGCCCTTTTAGAACCAATTCAGTTTCATTTTGTTTGTATCACATGGATCCTGTAGTTAAAGAATTTATGCAACGTATTATGTGGTCGCTTTTTGCAGCGCTCACCTGGCTCATGATTAATGCAGTTGCAGGTTTAAGGTTTGAACTAGCAATTGTTGATGGCACACATACCACTGGCACAGCCATATTTTATACATGGTTGGCGGTAAGTGCATTTTTTCTGTTCAAGCTGTTCAAAAAGCTCTGGAAAAACCATCTTTAATTTAGCACCTATTTAGCATCTAAAATCAAAGGCGCTCCTTTTGAGGGCATGACAATAATCTTTGAATTAGTCGACTTTGCCAATTCCTTCATAGCCTGAATCTGCTCATACTGCAATTGCCTATCACTTAAACTCTGGTTGATAATACGCTGATAATCAGAAATACCCTGTGCTTCCACACGTTTACGTTCAGCTTCTTGCTTTTCTTTCTGTAGTACAAATTGCATTTTTTGTGCCTCTTGTTCTGCATTGATTTTTTGCTCAATGGTTGTTTTAACAGAGGCGGGCAAGGTAATGTTTCTTACAAGCAGGTTTTCCAGAATTAATCCTCGTTGTTTAAAATCAGTTTCAATAGTTTTAAAAATACGGGATTGAAATTCGTCACGCTTTGTAGAATACAAAGAGATGGCATCATAATAAACTGAGTTATCTCTTATTCTTGTCCTGGTGATTGGACGTACTATTTTATCTTCATAATTAATACCGATATCAGTAATCAATTTTGGGGTTTCGGCTGGATTAACCCGATACAAAACCGATAAATCAATAGTGACTTCCAAACCATCAGCAGTTAACACTTTAATCGCATCATCCCCAGATTTTATACCCTCATCATGCACGCCACTCATGGTATAATTATGTGTTTTTATATCAATGAAAGTTACATCCATTAGTGGATTGATAAAATGAAGACCACTTCCCAAAATATCTTTCTGCACCTTTCCAAAAAGTGTTTTCACGCCTACATAACCTGCATCAACCTGACGAACACTTGAAGTTATGACACCCAAACTGATCACAACAAGTCCAATGATACGAAACGGTTTTGCAACTCTTGAAACTTTTGGCTCCGCTTTTAATAATGCTGAACCAATAATGAAAAAAATTAGACCTAAAATAATGAGTACCATAACGTAATTTTTAAACTAGACTGAGAAATGTAAATAAAGGTTGCTTTTAACTGCTGTGGTCTGCAATTATAACCCACTGCCCCTTTATCTTTTCAAATGTAAGTGTATAGTGGCCGCCTACATCGCCGGCATTTCTTTTGAGGAACCATTTGCCGACAACCAAATAATGCTTTTTACCTAACTTTTTTAAATGCAGAATATCAAACCTTAGCTGTCCCATTTTATCTGAACCTGCATAATTTCTTTTATAGCTATTGAGCGTTGCTGTGAAACCATAAGTAACGCCCGACTTCCCTATGTACATCAAGGAATCACTTTCTAAATACCCTTTCATGAAACCATCGAAATCCCCACGGTTCCATGCCTGGGTTTGACTATCTAGTATGGAAAGTATCTTTTTTTCGTCTTTTGATTGAGCAAAGACAAAACAAGGAAGTAATAAAAGAATGAATAATTTTTTCATCGACTAAGCCCAGGCTCTATCACCTTTTTGGTAAGGAATACAACCTTCATACCTGCCAGGAACCGCCACATAACGTAACGCTTGTGTGGCGCCAATTTCAGAAGTGAAATACCCCAACAACGTAAGTTGTTTCATCATTGCGAAGTAGTGATTGGCATCCCCTTCTTTTTTCTTTTCATTATAAGCCTTCAATTCTTTATTGATTTCATTGAAAAGCGCAGTTCGTTCTTCAGCTGTTATTTCCATAAAGGCTTTGCTGTATTTGGCCTTGGAAGCTTCGTCGACTTTTGTTAGACCCTCACTAAAAATCTGCTGGTCTTTTTCTTCGTAACAGTCTGTGACCATAATATGCATGAACTCGCCCACCTTAGCTGCTTTAGCACCTGGCGTATTGGTTGTTGGGATAATGGTTTCAGCTACTTCATCCAAAAAGGCAATCTGTTCCGGAGTTAGACTAAAAACAAATCCACTTTTATCAGATGTTTTACATCCTTGTAAAAATGCAGCACCACCGATGACAGTCCCACCAAAAATCAAGGCTACCCTTTCTAAAGCTTCGCGTCTGTTCATATTGAAGATTTATGATTTTAAAAATACAAAAGAATCACCAAAAAATACAAATGGCTTAACTTGCAGGTAATGCCATTGATAGATATCAGTATACCGAAATCGATTGCCAGTGCTCTTAGGCTTTCCCAACGCACCCCAGGGGATCAACAACGGAGGGTACTTAAGAAATTACTAAGAAAAGCAGCTTCTACTCAATTTGGTCAGCATTACCAGTTTGAAAGACTTTTAGCTGATACAGAAACAGAAAAAGCCTTTAAGGAATCTGTCCCTCATCACGATTACAACTCCATCTACAACCAATGGTGGAAGCAAACCCTAGATGGCAAAACAGATGTTTGCTGGCCAGGTAAAATCAACTACTATGCCCTGAGTTCTGGTACTTCTGAGGCTGCAAGTAAATACATTCCAATTACCACCGAATTGATGAAAGGCAACAAGATCATCATGATCAAGCAGTTGCTTTCACTCAGGACCTATGAAAATATCCCTTGGAAGTCGGTGGGAAAGGGCTACCTGATGTTGGGTGGTAGCACAGAATTACAAGAAGGACCAGGTTATTTTGCAGGAGACCTAAGTGGCATAACCGCTAAAAAAGCCCCGCTTTGGTTCAGTCCTTTTTATAAGCCGGGCAAAAAAATTGCCAAGACAAGGGATTGGAATGAAAAGCTGGAAGCGATTGTAGAACAGGCTCCAAACTGGGATATTGGTTTTGTTGTAGGTGTACCTGCCTGGATACAAATGTGTATGGAAATGGTGATTAAGCGGTATAAACTAAACCATATTCATGAAATCTGGCCAAACCTGGCCTTTTTCTGCCACGGTGGTGTTGCTTTTGAGCCATATAAAAAGGGATTTGAAAAGCTGTTGGGTAAGCCGCTTACCTATATTGAGACTTATCTTGCTTCTGAAGGTTTTATTGCGTACCAGGACAGACAATATCCAGATGGCATGAAGTTGGTCTTGAACGAACACATTTATTTTGAGTTCGTGCCATTTGATGACCAAAACTTTACCAACACAGGTGATTTGGTGGGCAACCCTCAATCATTTTCTATTGATGAAATTGAGGAAGGAAAAGAATACGCTTTACTGATGAGTACCACAGCAGGTGCTTGGCGCTACTTGATTGGAGATACCATAAAGTTTGTGAACAAAGTAAGATCAGAAATCATCATCACCGGCAGAACCAAGCATTTCCTTAGTCTTGTTGGCGAGCACCTTAGTGTAGACAACATGAACAAAGCCATACAGGTTGCAGCTGAAAAATTGAATGTTAACTTTTCTGAGTTTACAGTTGCCGGTTTCCCTGTTGATGGATTTTTTGGCCATCATTGGTATATAGGTTGCGACGATCGTGTTAATGAAAAGGAACTTACAGTACTCATTGATGAAACACTAAAGGAAATAAACGACGACTACGCCGTGGAAAGACGAAGTGCATTAAAAGATATTGTTGTAGAAGTGCTCCCAGAAAACGTATTTATTGATTTTCTGGAGCACAAAGGGAAAGTAGGTGGTCAGCATAAATTTCCAAGGGTATTGAAAGGAAAACTGTTCGAAGAATGGAAAGCATTTCTTAACGAGAGAAAACATTAATGTGTAGCCATGATAGAATCAGTGATCAAGGGTTTTGGGCTGGGCATGATTCTTGCAATATCGGTTGGCCCTGTTATTTTTACCATACTTAAACAAAGCCTCAACAACGGACAAAAAGGTGGTTTTAGTTTTGTTGCAGGTGTTTGGTTCAGTGATATATTATTGGTCATCATCAGCAACATGTTTTCAAATCTGGTGGTCAGTGCATTGGCCTTTAAATCTACCATCGCATATATAGGCGCCGCATTTGTAATATCAATGGGTATTTACTACTTGTTCTTCAAAAAAGTATATTTCGGGGAAGACAAAAATGTAATCCTGGTCCAGTTTGGTAAAAAAGCATTCACCAAAGCATTTATGTCGGGTTTCCTCATCAATACACTCAACCCCAGTGTGATGCTTTTCTGGCTAATCAATGCTACGGCCTTTGCAGCATCTAATACAACTGCCGAAAGATTCGTTATTTTTAGTGTATGCTTGGGCGTCAATATCTTGGCGGATATTTTAAAAGTCGTTTTAGCAGCAAAAGTGCGACATAGTCTAACACCACATAACATCAATATCATCAACAAAGTATCCGGTACGATATTGATAGGATTTGGACTTGCGATAATTTATGGCATCAAATTCCTTAATCATTAAGAAATGAAAACAACTTTAGCTTTTTTGGGATTAATGGTATTGTTGCTGTTTGCAGGTTCAAAGTTATACGCGCAAGGATCTGATATGGTAGTATTAAAAAAAGGAGAAAACAAAACGCTAAAAACTTATATCGCCGGATCACAAATACATTTTATCAGTATTGCCGGCAATGAAGTAGAGGGAAATATTAAAAAAATTGAACGGGACAGTATTTTCATTCACACCTATGATTCAAGAGCGGCTTATACCATGTGGGGGACAAGCTTCTGGGATACAGTATCAGTGAGTCTATCGCGTTACCATATTTCAGAAATCAGGGAAATCATCAAACCCAAAAGTGGATTTGGCTTTATCAAGAATGGTTACCTCTTCATGATTGCTGGTATATCATATGCTATTCTTCATGTGGTTAACGCACCAATTCTTGATCAACCTATCATACCAGGACAACTTGCTGTAGCAGGAGGAATTACTGCAAGTGGCATTGTGCTCAACAGGGTTCATAAGTCGACCGTAAAACTTGGTAAAAAACATTACCTGCAATACATACCCATAAAATAACTGCACTTGTTCAGATTCATTAAGCGATTGATATTAGGCCTCTTTATTGCACAGCTGATATATATCATTTTGCTTAGGTTTATCGACGTTCCCATTACTATCACTCAGTTGACCAGTATTTTCAATGGAAATGGATTCACGAGATCTCATGTCGACTTAGATGAAATTTCAATTTATGGGAAACTTGCTGTAATAGCAGCAGAAGATCAATTGTTTCCTGATCACAATGGCTTTGATATCAAGAGCATTAAAAAAGCACTTGCTTATAACAAACGAAAGCCTGGTAGAGTAAGAGGAGCATCAACCATCTCTCAGCAAGTTGCGAAAAATGTTTTCTTGTGGCAAGGTAGAAGCTGGATCAGAAAAGGATTGGAAGTCTATTTCACTTTTATGATTGAACTCATCTGGGGTAAAAAAAGAATACTTGAAGTCTATCTTAATGAAGCAGAAATGGGCAAAGGGGTCTTCGGCATTGAAGCTGCATCACAAAAATATTTCAAACACAGTGCAAAGAAATTAACAAATGTGGAAGCCGCCATGATTGCTTCATCACTTCCTAATCCTGTTCGTTATACAGTTAAACCCACATCAAAATATGTGAGCAGGAAATACCCATGGGTGATGCGCCAAATGAAAAATCTTGCTTCAGATCCAGATGTGCAGCAAATCATAAACACTAATCGATAGTCATCTTGTATACACTGCTATTGATGGTAGGCTCTACATAATTACCTTCAAGACCCCATCTATACTGATAAACTTTTCCACCTGTAACAGGAAGGCTCACTTTTGCTTCAACCCCAGTTTTACTTCTATTTATTAAACGCATCCCTGTTTTAACCAGAATGGGTTGTTGTTTATTCCCAGGATATACTATCAAGATAATTTCAGGACGACGATCAAAAGCGTAGTTCAGGATTTTCTCCGATGGTCCACCTACCTCAAGTGTTGCTGTAATAGTTCGATTGGCTTGATCAAATGACACCCTTGATTGTGAAAGTATGATTTGAGAAAACGATGTGAAATTATTTATGGTATCTATAGAGAATTGTTTGTTGCCGGATTGAAGATCCTGATTCAACTCCGCTGTTCCTTTAGATCCAACAATAAATACATTTTTATTTTGTAACTGCATTTCCAAAGGCCAGAAATTATAATTACTTCTTCTGTACAAGTACGTATTCAAGGAAAACGCTGTATCACCAGTATAAAACCAATATTTTGATGCACGCTGATAAGAATTGGTGAAAACGACTGGAAGGCCATTGGCTTTTTCTTTAACTGCTTTTGTCCATGCTTTATTGTAATGAAATTCATCTTTTGGAAGGTTCTTTATCAATGGCATATCAAGAAACATAAATACCCTAACAAGTATGATTAGCAGTACAGAGAATGGGAATAATCGGTATACCCACTTTTTCAATCCATCATTTTTTAAAATGTACTGATAAGACAATACCACAAGTGGCACCAATAATGGCACAGTCCAGTTGGCCTCTGTTCTGCTTTTAAAAGAAGAAATGAAAAACAAAACATACACAAACCACAACGACCACTGCATAGCCTTTTGCGTTAAGTCTGAAGTCTTGTGTTTAAATGCACTCCAAATGATCAACCACCCTATCAATGGTCCTGCGATAAGTAATTGTCCTGCTAAATAATCTGTGGTAAACGACACCGAATAAGCAGGTGAAACCCTTTCAAACAAATGATAATAAAAGGAGGGTAGTCCGTGATTCAATTGCCATAAAACATGTGGCATAAATAACAAAACGGATAGCAGAATTACCAACCAAGTAACCGTCTTTTGCAAGAGACGCCAATTACTCAATAGTGTTGCAATGATGATTAGTAAGCCATGGTATTTGCTATACAAAAGCAATGCAATTACAAGAGCAAGTCCAATACCATTTATCCAATTAGTCTTCGTTGAAAATAAATGATAGCTCCAAAAAAAGAGTGCTGTAAAAAATAATAAGGGTATGTCTGGGACCGCAATAATATTTCCAATTTGAAGAATAGCAACTTGAAGTACAATAGCATAGAATAATTTCAGGTCCTCTGGCTTTGTTAGTCTTTCAATGATATAAATGGAAGCAGTCCCCATTAAAACAACTATCAATCGAACGCCCAATTCACCAGAAAAAAGAAGTGAGCCTCCTTTAATCATAAGTGCAATCATAGGAGGATGATCAAAATAACCCCAATCTAAAAATTTGGAATAGACCCAGTAGTAAGCTTCATCATCAAAGAGTTCAGTCGCATTTGCCTGCAACAATGCCAACAATATCCACAATCCATAAAAAGCAATTCTTATTGAGCTTTGTCTATGCATGCTTTATTGGTTGATGAGGCGGTTTATCCAAAGCTTAGCAGCATCAATACGTTCAGGATCTTTCCCGAACACCTCAAACCAGGGCGTTGACTGATTAATCAACAAATCTTTATAATGATGGTACAATGTTTCTCTTGTTACTAAATCCGGATATTCTCTTAACTCATCTTTCACCCAAGGCAAATCAGGTTTACACAACAAATAACCATCGTATTTCCTTTCTACAATCTCATGAAGAATTTTAGGATGGCATTTACCAAATACAAATTCACACCACACTTTCATCACATACATATCCGTATCGATAAAAAGAATAGGCCTCCCTTCTTTCTGCTGCGCTGTATGCAATTGAATACAGGCATCTGTAGCTTCTTGTTCCAAGCGAAGTTGCCCCTCAGCAATAGTTAGCAAGTCATCAAACGTATAGATTGTCCCGTTCTCCAGTAAATATTCACGTGCATATTCTTTGCACCAATTGGTTGAAAAGCTTCCCGCTAAGTTTGCACACAACGTACTCTTACCAGTCGATTCTGGCCCAATTGCAACAATTTTAATTACATCAGATGCTGTCCATTTATGCATTTGCCTTTTTTTTCCATTCCTGAAAACCAAAGATGGCTAACACCAACAAAATAAAATAATAAAGTGCCGTTGGAGCAAATCCCTTTACATAATACAACGGCATAGAAGCAATATTGGTAATCATCCACCAAATCCAGCTTTCCACTTTTTTTCTGGTCATTAACCACATACCTGTCAATGCAGATGCAGAAGCAAATGCATCTGCCCAAGGTATAGCGTCAGGCGCAAATGCATTTTTGATATAAATCAGCGCGAAATAAATGATTGCAAAAAGCAAGAGAAAGAATAAAATTTGTTCCGCCCATTCTCTTTGCGTTGAAAACTTAATCTTAACGATTTTCTTCTTGTACTGATCCCTTCTCAGCCAGTTCCACCAGCCGTAAAAACTCATGATGGTATAATACAAATTGACTGCTGCCTCTCCATAGAGATCACCTTTGTAACTCAGATAAATATAGAGTATAGTACCAATCAGACCTGTGGGATAGACCCAGATACGCTCTTTTTTAGAAAACCAGACCGATGCAATTCCTGAAAGGATGGCTGTCCATTCAAGGTATTTGATCAAAACCATACTGCAAAAGTCCTAAGTAAAATCTAGATTGCCTAAAATGAGTGGACCGATCATGTAAAATGATCCAATTTTCTTCTATTTAAGACTAAAATTTGAGCTTATTCAGCTTCAGCAACCACTTCAGTCACTTCTGGAATCATGCGTTTCATCATGCCCTCAATACCCGATTTTAGGGTAATCATAGATGAGGGACATCCACTGCAACTGCCTTGTAGCATTAAAGTAACCACGCCATCTTCAAACTTCTTGAATTGTATGGCCCCGCCATCCATTTCAACGGCAGGCTTAACATAGTTTTCTAATAATTCCTTGATGCGCTTAACAACATCACCATCCTCAGACAACACTATATTACCATCATTTGCCTTTGTTGCAGGCAACTCATCTTCATTTACTATAACCTTTCCGTCCTCTAAATAATCTTTTAAGAACTGACGGATAGAAGGTTTTACATCCTCCCAATCAGTTTCTGGAGTTTTGGTAAGGGTCACAAAATTACTGGCAATAAATACACTTTTTACAAATGGAAAACTGAACAATTCCAAGGCCAAAGGCGAAGGTTTTGCTGATTCAACATCTTGAAAATCAACACTTTTTCCTGGATAAAGCAGTTTATTGGCCACAAACTTCATCGTCTCAGGATTTGGCGTCATTTCTGTGTAGATACTCACTGTAATATTACCAGTCTTTATCATAAACTTAAATTGAAATACAAAATTAGCAAGAACTCCCCTAAGTTCTTACAATTTAAACAACCAAAGACCTGTTTTTAAAACCCTTTTTCCATTTTTTCCCAATATCGGAAACGACTCTCATTGGCCAGTAATTCATCAAAACAGCCCTAACCCGTGATCAAATCAACAGCGTTAGGGCTTATACTAAATTGTTTGGGAGTAGGTTAGCAACGACTGAAGTCTAGAAATGATTTTTAAGTACCATCTCAACTTTTATGAAGTTAAATTGGGTGTTTAGGTTTTGTTGTTCAAAACGAATTTCAATAGAAAAACAATAGCACAACTTAGTTGTGGTAATTTTTTGGTCGCCTTATTGGTTACCTAATTTATTGGTGAAAAACCATTTTATTTTATTAATATTCAAGATTAAACATATTAGTGAAATACCTAATTGTTTAAATAAGCAACTCAAACCGGTGTTTTTCCCATTTTGGTCTTTCACGTAGTATAGATATTGCATGACCGTATGCAAAAACTACTACTAACTGCTTTATTAGCTTACGTATCAATGGCTAAGGCACAATCCACAAATGTACCTGCTATTTTGAAGCGACTTCATCAGGAGAATAGGGCAGTCGTTGTTTATTCCTATGCAAACACCAATATTCTTCAAATTGAGGATTTAGCCAAAAACTTTAAGTATACCGGTCAAGAAGTTACTAAAACAAAGAAAGGTGTGTTTCTCAACCCTCTGGGAACAGGAAGACTTTATAAGCTCGAAGGATCCTCAGATACCCTAAGATGGAAAAGAATTGATACAACTTTATATACAGGTTACAATTTCGGCTCATTCTTCTTTGCAATCGACAGTACCCTCTATTCATTTGCCGGACAAGGATTCTTTAACCTGAATGGGAACCTCCGTTATTTTAATGAACAAACCAAGGAATGGGATGCTGCTAATTTATCTGATGCAATATTCTGGCTGGCAAAAAGTGGAAGTTTCATTTCCGTAGACACTTTAGCAAAACAATTAACGGTGGAAGCATGGCCAAATTACCAGGACCAAACATTGAAGCAAAAAATTAACGAACAACTTATCAATTCCTTATGGCAGCTAAATATTCAAACTGGAGACTGGATCAAATTAGGCAAGATCAATGAAACAAAGTCTTTTACATTGGCAGAAACACCTTATGGAACACTTGTCAACTTTAATAAAATAATTGATGTCAAAAATAATAAAGTCTATCTCTTAAATAAAAAGCTATCAAGTCACCTCGTCAATATGTTAGGCTCATCTTCCCATCCATATGAGTTGACTTACTCTTTTTGTATTGATTCTACTTTTTATATTGGAGATGGAAAGGACTTTATTGACTCTGTGGTTCTTAGCAAACAAGACTTTATTGAATCAGAAATCCCGTTCTACACTCCCGTTGAAGCAGAGTTACCCATTGGTGAGCGAGAAGCAATGATTGGTTTAATTATTGCACTCGGCATGACTTCTGCCTTATTATTTTATAAGAACAAGAATAAAACGAATACTGCACCTGTTTCAAAAGTTACCAATATTCAAGAAAGCACCATTGAAGAAAATGACAAAAAAGAAACACAGGTAACCTTCCGTTCAGGGAAGCTTATGGAATTACTGAACGAAAGAGAGAAACTCTTGTTGGAATTTATTTATAATCATTCATTGGATGAGCGTCTCACCACCATTGAAGAAATTAATAAAGTTATAGGAGCATCGCAACGAACTCCAGAGGTTCAAAAAAGATTAAGAAGTGATTTGATTGGTGCAATCAATAATAAACTTGAACTGGTATCTGAAAGCAAATTTAATGTAATTGAAAAGCAAAGGTCTGAATTTGATAAGCGGAGTTTTGAGTACTTTATTCATCCAGACCATATGGAGTTGGTTGAGAAAGTGTTGGGTAAAAAACTAACCGACTAATTGTTCTATCTTTTCAATGATCATTTGAGGAGTGATTTGTTCCATACAGGCATGGTCTCCTCTCCAGCATTTTTTGTTCCCAAATACAGAGCAGGGCCTGCAACCTAAATTAATCTGCACTGCATTCATGGGATCCTGCCCTAAGCCATAAAATCCTGCATGTGGATGTGTGGGCCCCCATATAGAAACTACTGGCACTTTAACTAAACTGGCTAAATGCATATTGGCAGAATCCATGGTGACCATCACACGCATAGATGACATTAACTTTAGCTCATCGGACAATCCCAATGCATGATTAAACACTATAGCATGCTTGTAGGTCTTTTCCCACTCTTTAATAAAAGCCATTTCAACAGGACCTCCACCAAAAAAATGCATGGCATATTTGTCCTGATCGAAATGACGCATTACTTCAATGAAGCGATCAAGAGCATACATTTTTGTTACATGCTTTGCGAATGGCGCAAAACCAATATTAATTTTAGCTGAGCCTTGCACTTCAACCGACTTTATTTGATGAGTTGCAAGTTGAAGAGGGTCATGTTTGCTGAAACCCTTAAACCCGAGTGCTCGGAACACATCAACATATCTTTCTGTACTGTGTTTTAATGGTCGATATATTTTATTTTCTTTCCTGACTAATGCAAATTTTTCAAAACGCCCTTTATCAATAGCAGCAGTCGTTTTTTTATTCAACTTAAGAAATATACGCAGCAGATGTGAGCGAATCACACCGTGTAAATCCGCAACAAAATCAAATTGATACGCTTTCTTTATTTGCAGATAAAGTCTATATATACCCAATATCCCCTTGTGCTTATTCTTCAAATCGGCACCGATAAAAATCAAGCGATCAATGCCAACAAACAAATCAGCCATCTTCTGGTCAGATAACATAATAATTTCCGACTGTGGATGTGCAGCGAGAAATGCCTTAACCACAGGAACTGTCATTACTACATCCCCTAATGCAGAAAACCGAATGACTAAAATTCTTTGTTTGGAAGGAACCATGTTTACTTTTGAGCAAGTTGATACAATACCGGATTCAAAGAAGGATCGTTGTACATTTTCATCTGACGGTATACCTTCATTTTCTTTTTCCCCGATTCTATATCATTTAACAATTCATCAATTGATGTAGAAAGATCCACCTGTTGCTCAAGTAAAACACTCAATTTGTTTTGGCATTTTAACCTATGTTCCTCAGACGCCTCTTTTCTATTCACTTCCTCCTGCATATGCCAGATTTTCAATTCAAGAATTGATAAACGATCAATAGCCCAAGCGGGACTTTCTGTATTTACCCTTGCATCCGGCTGTGTATTTACATCTTTAAATTGATGCAAAAAGAAATCATCAATTTTCTCT
>VFQS010002945.1_pt1 | contig 13385 bp, 10 predicted proteins | sample 3512361 | NCBI WGS metagenome assembly VFQS01 (sample SAMN10412375, study PRJNA504923) | tailings metagenome | isolation source: Relicate 1 Philex TSF3 active mining | place: Philippines
ATTTTCCATCTGGCCAGACGGAGACACGTGTACCGTTTTTCTTATCGCCACGACCTAGTGGTTGAGTACTCAACGGCTGAATGACTTCGCCATCTGCAAAGACCAGATTGTGTAATCCACCTTCGCGCCATACGGTAATTTCTAAGCGTTTAGAAAGCGCATTGGTGACAGAGACGCCCACCCCGTGCAAACCGCCAGAGAAGGCATAAGCACCGCCTGAACCTTTGTCGAATTTGCCGCCCGCATGCAAACGGGTAAATACGATTTCGACGGTAGGGACGCCTTCTTCAGGATGTAAGCCGACAGGAATGCCGCGCCCATCGTCTTCTACGCTGATACTGCCATCTGTGTTCAGGGTGACTTGGATGTTTTTGCAATGTCCGCCTAAAGCTTCGTCAGAGGCATTGTCGATAACTTCTTGGATAATATGCAGCGGATTCTCGGTGCGGGTGTACATCCCAGGCCTTTGTTTGACCGGTTCCAGTCCTTTCAGGACGCGGATGGATGATTCGCTGTAGTCGGATGGAGTTGTGGTTTTTTTAGTTGCCATGCGATGAAATGGGTGAGAAGTTTATTGATATGTTAATTTATTAGCTTGTTTATTTGCTTTTGCCCGAACTCGAGCGACGCTTTTCTTTTTTTATCCTACACGGAAAACCGCCAATTTGACGAATTATTGTAAAGGGAAATACTGGTTTTATGTACAGTTAAATTTTTATTTGCGTGGGAAAAAACAAATGCCTCAAGGGTAAAGGCTAATTATTTACTTAATAAACGCATCCCTTGTTCCAAACCTGACAAAGTAATCGGGAACATCCGATTGCTAAGTAATTTACGCATGATGTCGATGGATTGGCGATATTGCCAAATTCCTTCTGGTTCGGGATTGAGCCATAAATACTTGGGGAAGTGGGCGGTAAATCGTTGTATCCAAACCGCACCAGCTTCTTCATTGTTGTATTCCACCGAGCCGCCTGCCTGCAAAATCTCATAAGGACTCATGGTGGCATCGCCGACAAAAATTAATTTGGTATCCGGCGTGTATTTACGTAAGACATCCCACGTAGCAAATTTTTCCGAATGGCGTCGATGGTTGTTCTTCCACAAATAGTCGTACACACAATTATGGAAATAGTAGAACTCCATATTTTTAAATTCTGTTTTTGCCGCCGAAAACAGTTCTTCAATTTGTGCGATGTGATCATCCATGGTGCCACCCACGTCGAATAGCATGAGTACCTTGATATTGTTTTTGCGTTCTGGCTGCATTTTGATATCGAGGTAGCCCGCATTATTGGCGGTCGCTTTGATCGTTGCATCTAAGGCTAATTCTTCTTCCGCACCTTGTCGCGCGAATTTACGCAAGCGGCGCAGAGCAACTTTGATATTGCGGGTGCCGAGTTCGCGCTCGGTGTCGTAATCTTTGAACGCGCGTGCTTCCCAGACTTTGACTGCGGAACGACGTTCGCTTTTGCCGCCTATGCGTATGCCTTCAGGATTGTTTCCACCATTGCCGAAAGGCGAAGTGCCACCAGTGCCTATCCAGCGATTGCCGCCTTCGTGTCGCTCTTTTTGCTCTTCGAGTAATTGCTTGAGCCTGTCCATTAATTTGTCGTAGCCAAATTTTTCTAATGCGGCGCGTTGCTCATCTGTGAGTTCACGTTGAAGTCGTTTCTTTAACCAATCCAAGGGAATTTCAGGATGCTTTTCAAAAATCGTCTGTATGCCTTTGAAATACAAACCAAAAGCGCGATCAAACTTGTCGTAATTGGCTTCGTCTTTCACGAGCATGGTGCGCGACAAAAAATAGAATTCGTCGATTGATGTGCCAACGATGCCTTGCTGCATCGCTTCCAGTAAGGTCAAAAACTCTTTGATCGATACCGGGATTTTGGCGTCTTTTAAAATGAAGAAAAAATCAATTAACACGCTGTTTGCCTATTATTTTGTAGGATTGGTAAAGCTAGCTGGATCTCGGGAAAGTTTAAATTGTAGGTTGGCTTTGACGCCAGGCCATTCGTGTTTCAGTATGCTGTACACCACCGTATCGCGTACGCGTCCATCGGGCAAGATCATGTGGTTACGGAGTACACCATCGCGTTTTGCTCCTAAGCGTTCTATGGCCTTTTGCGAACGCTGATTAAACCAGTCAGTTCGAAATTCAACTGCATTGCAGTCGAGTACCTCAAAAGCGTGGGTTAATAGCAAAAGCTTGCATTCAGTGTTAATCGGACTGCGTTGATAGGATTGGGCATACCAGGTGTAACCGATTTCCAAACGTTTATTCGCAATATCAATATTGCAGTAGCGAGTGGAGCCGAGGATGTTTTTGCGTGATTGATCAAAGACTGTGAAAGGAATAGCCAAACCTTTTTCTTGCTGCTCCATCGCTTTATCAAACCAATTCGTCATCGTCTCTGGTGCTGGAACGGAGGTGAAGAATAACTCCCAAAGTTTTCCATCTTTGGCTGCGGCGGCGAGTCCGCTCAAATGCTCGCGTTGCAGCGGCATCAGTGCAGCAAATTTGCCAGTTAATTGGTTATTGTGAGTCGACATAGTGCTTCCTATAGGGCTAGCTGTAGGCTGGGAGATGCGGCTATTGTAATGCCTCAAGCTGCAGCTATCATTGGTGGATTGCATCGGTTTTATTGTGATTTTTGCAGTGCTGCCACAGTTTTCATCAGCAAAAGCATGAAGCGACTTGCACATGGATTTAAAACCCGTTATACTGCAAAGCTGTACAGAATTTTGCGGCGCGGCCATGTGAGTAATTAAATTCACATCTTGAACCCGTCGCGTTGACCACGTTTAGGAAATCTCATGGCAAATACCGCACAAGCACGCAAACGTGCTCGTCAAGCAGTTAAACAAAATGCACACAACTCTAGTCAACGTTCTGCATTGCGCACAGCGATCAAAGCTGTTCGTAAGGCAATCGAAGCGGGTGACAAAGCTGCTGCTGCAGTGATCTTTCAGAACTCTGTTTCTAAGATCGATAGCATTGCTGACAAAAAAATCATTCACAAAAACAAGGCAGCTCGTCATAAGAGCCGTTTAGCTTCTGCTTTGAAAGCATTGGCTTAATTGTTTTTGATTTGCACTGATCTGTCGGTGCAATAAAGTAGGAGATGAGCAAGTTACTTTGTAGTTGGCTTATCAAATAAAAAAAACCGCAATTTTTATTGCGGTTTTTGTCTTTTCTGAAGCATTGAGAACGTATTCTTCTGAAAATTAGTCGTTTTCTTTAAATTACTATTGGTCCTTATCTAATGGTAAGCCTTGAATGTATTGTCCAGCTATGATTTGTCGTTGCTGATACCAACCAGTATTCATTTCTAAAGCATAGCGCACCTTGTTTTTTGCGCAGGTGGTTTCTTCACTATTGGCCTTCATTTCTTCGATGTTAATGATTTTGCCTTGCTCATCAATGAATGCAATTGATAATGGAATTAAAGTGTTTTTCATCCACATGCAGTAATGGTCTGCATGTGCAAACTGGAACATCATTCCTTGATTTTCACCTAGTGATTCTCTAAACATTAAACCGCGTTGACGCTCTTCGGCAGTGAGCGCCAACTCAGCATCGATTATGTTTGTTCCGATTTGAAATTGCTGACGTTTTAAGCTTGGTTCGGTCGCGATAGCGATGTGTGTGTAAATCGCAGAGCAAGATAAAGCCAATACTTTGGTAAGGAAACGATTGTACATGGATAGTTTGAATGCATGGTAAAAATGACTTGCAGTCTGACTACTATTTTTGAAATTCGTTCACTTTATTTGTTTTCTGATGCAACGCTGATGCAATTTCAGGTCGAAATTTCCATCGCTTCGCCAGGTAGCAATGGATGTGTCGCGAGATTGTAATCGCCTATGCCACTACGAATTAGACGTAACGTGGGCAATCCCACCGCAGCGGTCATACGCCTAACTTGACGGTTTTTCCCTTCTGATAAGACGATACAGAGCCAGCTAGTAGGAATGTTAGCTCGTTCACGAATGGCCGGGGTGCGCGGCCAAATCCACTCTGGTTCCGCAATTTTAACTGCCTTGCAGGGGAGTGTGATGAAGTCGCCTAAGTCGAGTGGGTTTGCTAGACGGGTCAGTTGCTCGGAGTTCGCATTGCCCTCAACTTGAACTAGGTAGGTTTTGGCTTCTTTCCAGTTAGGGTGGCTAATCTTGTGTTGTAGTTTGCCGTCGTCTGTTAATAAAACTAATCCCTCGCTATCGGCATCGAGTCGTCCAGCGGGATAGATGTTTGGAGTTTTGATGTAGTTCGCTAGAGTTGCGCGTGTCGGGTGTGGTGAAAACTGACACATTACGTCAAACGGTTTGTTAAATAAGATAAGTTTCATTGATCTAATCGGTAAAACGGTAAAAATGCACGCCAAAAGCGGCTTTGCGAGTGTCGCAAAATTATGGCATCAAGTAAAATAGTAGTGCATAATACGAAATGGTGGTCTTCTGTCTTATATAAGAGTTTAAGTTTTGGCGTGTTTGCACCAGAAAAATCTTTTATGTACGACATAGAGACATGTTAACAGCAAAGCGTGATTCTATATTTGCAAAGTGTAGTGTAGCGCTTGATCGCACGTATCCACGGAGAAAACGATGTATCAACATATTAAAGTGCCGGCAGAAGGCCAAAAAATTACCGTCAATGCTGACTTCTCATTGAATGTTCCAGAAAATCCAATTATTCCTTACATCGAAGGTGACGGTACTGGCGTTGATATTAGCCCAGTCATGATCAAGGTGGTGGATGCAGCGGTTGCAAAAGCTTACGGCGGCAAACGTAAAATCAGCTGGATGGAAATTTTTGCAGGTGAAAAATCTACGAAAGTGTACGGCCCAGACGTATGGTTGCCAGAAGAAACTTTGTCTGCACTGAAAGACTACGTTGTTTCCATCAAAGGTCCTTTGACTACCCCAGTTGGCGGCGGTATCCGTTCTTTGAATGTGGCATTGCGCCAAGAGTTAGATTTGTATGTTTGCTTGCGTCCAGTGCGTTATTTCAAAGGCGTGCCATCTCCAGTACGTGAGCCAGAAAAAACCGATATGGTGATCTTCCGTGAAAACTCAGAGGATATCTACGCAGGTGTTGAATTTGCGCAAGGTACGGATCAAGTTAAGAAATTGATTAAATTCTTGCAAGAAGAAATGGGCGTCAAGAAAATCCGCTTCCCAGAAACTTCTGGTATTGGCGTAAAACCTGTTTCTATCGAAGGTACAGAGCGTTTGGTACGTAAAGCGATCCAATACGCAATCGACAATGACAAACCATCCGTGACTATCGTTCACAAAGGTAACATCATGAAGTACACCGAAGGTGGCTTCCGTGATTGGGCATACGCATTGGCACAAAAAGAATTCGGCGCTGAATTGATTGACGGCGGCCCATGGTGCAAATTCAAGAATCCAAAAACAGGTAAAGAAATTATCGTTAAGGATTCCATCGCTGACGCATTCTTGCAGCAAATCTTGTTGCGTCCAGCAGAATACAGCGTTATCGCGACATTGAACTTGAACGGCGATTACATTTCTGACGCTTTGGCTGCACAAGTTGGCGGTATCGGTATCGCTCCAGGTGCAAACTTGTCTGACTCTATCGCGATGTTCGAAGCAACGCACGGTACAGCACCGAAGTATGCAGGTAAAGATTACGTGAACCCAGGTTCATTGATTTTGTCCGCAGAAATGATGTTGCGTCACATGGGCTGGTTTGAAGCTGCTGACTTGTTGATTTCATCTACAGAAAAAGCGATCACTGCGAAGAAAGTAACCTATGACTTCGCCCGTTTGATGGAAGGCGCTACGCAAGTGTCTTGTTCAGGCTTTGGTGATGTAATGATCGAAAACATGTAATTTTTAAGCGTCGTTAATTCCAATTCTAGGATGCATCGCGTTGTTGCTTGTCCTCGCAATACTTCAGTATTGCTGCGGGAAGCGCCTAGCGCTGCATCCCTATAATTGAATTTTCCGAGGCTTAAAAATGCAGTCGAGTGTTAGGAAAAAAAAGCCGACCTTGTGTCGGCTTTTTTTGTATTTTGGAGACAGAACTTGTGTTGTTAACTCCTTCCCCTTCAAGGGGAAGGTTGGATGGGGATGGGTTGAAGTTCGGCTCAATTAGGAAGTTTGGTGAAACAAATCGCCAGTATTTTTCATTTGAATTAGACCGAGACTTTCATTTTGTTTCGAATACATTTCAAACACCCATAAAAAAACCCGCCGCAGCGGGTTTTTAAAGAACATAACAAAATCGAATTAAGGATTTTGGATGTTAGAAGCTTGCTTGCCTTTTGGGCCTTGTGTTACTTCAAATGACACTTTTTGACCTTCTTTCAAAGTCTTGAAGCCGTTCATTTGGATCGCGGAGAAGTGGGCGAACAAATCCTCACCGCCATCATCAGGAGTGATAAAACCAAAGCCCTTGGAGTCATTGAACCATTTTACGGTACCTGTTGCCATAATACATCTTTCAAATATAAACTAATCACACGAGCCGAAAAAGCAAGAAAACTCTATAAAGCTACCTTTCTTAACCTGCCCACTTCATATTGATAATAAAAACTTAAGTTAGATATCAATAAATATCATTCTTGGCGGAAAAAAAAGTAAAGTCAAGAAAATTAGCTTGTCCTTGTAGCATTGTTGTTTTTTTACTTGAAAAGTGGTGCTCTTGATCTAGCGCTATTGATCTCCATTTAAGCACCAAGAAGAAAATTCTCTTAGAACGAGAGATAGGTCCAAGAATGCTACGAAAGCGTTAAATATTTTGAAGTGTAAGCAAGAATGTCACAAGCGCTTTACAATGAATAGAAGTCGTTTTATTTGTCTGATTTTTGACTTCGACCACGATCAACGTACTAGAATAGACGTATGGGAATAAAGCATGAAAATAGTACGGTACTCGAAAAACAGGCGCAGAAATTAAAACCGCCTTCGATGTATCAGGTGGTGCTTTTGAATGACGATTACACGCCTATGGAGTTTGTAGTCGCGATTATTCAGGAGTACTTTAGTAAAGATAAAGAAACCGCGATGCAGATCATGCTAAAAGTGCATGTTGAAGGACGTGGTGTATGTGGTGTTTATACGAAAGATGTCGCGTTGACTAAAGTTGAGTTAGTGTTAACACACGCTAAGCATGCGGGGCATCCGCTGCAATGTGTGATGGAGGAAGTATGATTGCGCAAGAATTAGAAGTTAGTTTGCATATGGCCTTTGTTGAGGCTAGGCAGGCTCGTTACGAATTTATTACAGTCGAGCATTTGCTTCTCGCGTTATTAGATAACCCATCCGCGGCAGAGGTGATGCGCGCTTGTGCGGTGAATATTGAAGACTTGCGTAAAACCTTGGCAAACTTTATTGCGGACAACACGCCCACAGTACAAGGTACTGGCGAGGTCGATACGCAACCGACTTTGGGCTTCCAGCGCGTCATTCAGCGTGCGATTATGCACGTTCAATCTGCGTCGAATGGCAAGAAAGAGGTAACAGGCGCGAACGTCTTGGTTGCCATCTTCGGTGAAAAAGATTCGCATGCTGTTTATTATCTGCATCAACAAGGCGTGACTCGTCTTGATGTGGTGAATTTTATTTCCCATGGTGTGCGTAAAGATAATCACAACGAACCGCAGAAATCGCCTGAAGGCGCTGAAGATGCACAGGCAGATGCGCAGGCAAAAGAAAATCCGTTAGAGCAGTTCACGCAGAATTTAAACAAGGCAGCAGCGGAAGGGAAAATTGATCCCTTGATCGGACGTGATAACGAGGTCGAACGTGTCATTCAAATCTTATGCCGTCGTCGCAAAAACAATCCTTTGCTGGTAGGTGAGGCAGGCGTAGGAAAAACAGCAATTGCTGAAGGACTAGCTTGGCGAATCACACAGAATGATGTTCCTGATATCTTGAGTCAGGCCGTGGTGTATTCACTTGATATGGGTGCGTTATTGGCTGGTACAAAGTACCGTGGTGATTTTGAGCTGCGATTGAAGGGTGTTTTAAAGCAGTTAAAAGAAGCACCAGATGCTATTCTGTTTATTGATGAAATTCATACCATCATCGGCGCAGGATCTGCTTCGGGCGGCACGATGGATGCATCTAATTTGCTAAAACCGGCTTTATCAAATGGCCAGTTGAAATGCATTGGTGCGACAACTTACACTGAATATCGTGGGGTATTCGAAAAAGATCACGCGCTTGCACGTCGTTTCCAAAAGGTGGATGTCAACGAGCCGACAGTGGAACAAACTGTGCAGATCTTACGTGGACTCAAATCCAAGTTTGAAGAACATCATAATGTGAAATATTCTGCCGCAGCCTTAACGACAGCAGCGGAGTTGTCTGCACGTTTCTTAAATGACCGGCATTTGCCAGATAAAGCGATTGATGTGATTGATGAGGCGGGGGCTGCGCAAAGAATTTTGCCTAAGTCGAAGCAAAAGAAAACCATTGGTAAGGCGGATATTGAGGACATTATTTCTAAGATCGCCCGTATTCCACCGCAAACCGTGAATCAAGATGACCGTAGCAAATTGCAGACAATCGATCGCGATTTGAAAAATGTCGTATTCGGTCAAGATCCAGCAATCGACGCTTTAGCTGCTGCAATAAAAATGTCGCGTGCTGGTTTAGGTAAGACAGATAAACCTATTGGTTCTTTCTTGTTCTCTGGTCCAACGGGTGTTGGTAAAACCGAAGTTGCGAAACAGCTTGCATTTACTTTGGGTATTGAGCTGATTCGTTTCGATATGTCTGAATACATGGAGCGTCATGCGGTTAGTCGTTTAATTGGCGCGCCTCCAGGTTATGTGGGCTTTGATCAAGGTGGTTTATTGACTGAAGCGATTACCAAGAAACCGCATGCAGTATTGTTGTTAGACGAAATCGAAAAAGCACATCCAGACGTGTTTAATATCTTGTTGCAGGTGATGGATCACGGTACGTTGACAGACAATAATGGACGTAAAGCAGATTTCCGCAATGTGATTATTATTATGACGACCAATGCTGGCGCAGAAAGTCTGCAAAAAGCATCGATTGGATTCAATAATAGTAAGCAAGCAGGTGATGAGATGGCCGATATCAAGCGTATGTTTACGCCTGAGTTCCGTAATCGTCTCGATTCAATCATTAGTTTCCGTTCGTTGGATGAAGAAATTATTTTACGTGTCGTTGATAAGTTCTTAATGCAATTGGAAGAGCAATTGCACGAGAAGAAAGTCGAAGCAATATTTAGTGAAAGTTTGCGTAAATTCTTGGCGAAAAAAGGATTTGATCCTTTGATGGGCGCTCGTCCAATGGCGCGCTTGATTCAAGACATGATCCGTAAAGCTTTGGCTGATGAACTTTTGTTTGGACGCCTAGTGAGTGGCGGTCGGGTCAGTGTGGATTTGGATGACAAAGACCAAATCAAGCTCGAATTTCCCGAAGGAGATGTGCCGCCACCAGTAGCATCGCAAGAAGTCGTTGAGATAGACTAAATTTTGCGCAATAAGAAGTTATGAGATGAAAAAACCCAGACTTTGGTCTGGGTTTTTTTTCGCATCTCAATTGATTGTTTCGTTCATTTGCATTTTGACTTATGTTGGAAATGAAAAATTTCTTACATGTGATTTCAATAAAAGTGGTTTGTACTCGCTTCCTCAAGTATACTGAGCCACATTTTTTCGCCGACCTAAAACCTTGCGTGGCGGGAGTTGATAGAAAATCAGTGCAGGCTTTCAATATTATAAGGACGTATAAAACATGACAAAACGCCTCAACCTTACTAGCTACATTATTTTTGGCTTGATACTTGGTATCGTCGTTGGTTATTTCGTTAACGCGCACATGGCAAAGCCGACTGATTTCGCCGATGCAATGTCCTTAATTACGACCATGTTTTTGCGTTTGATTAAGATGATTATTGCGCCGCTGGTGTTTGCGACACTGGTGGTTGGTATCGCCAAAATGGGTGATGTAAATGAGGTCGGGCGTGTCGGAGGTAAAGCCTTAGGCTGGTTCATCATTGCATCTTTAATTTCATTGACCTTAGGTTTAGTGATGGTCAATATCTTCCGCCCAGGTGATGCGATGCATGCGATGTTGCCAGCGAGTGATGCAGTTTCCGGTATTGCTACGAGCAATTTGAGTATGAAGGAATTCATCACGCACTTAATTCCATCATCAATTGTTGACGGTATGGCGAAGAATGAAATTTTGCAAATTGTGGTGTTTTCCATCTTCTTTGGTACTGCGGCCGCAGCCGTTGGTGAACGTAGTAAAGTGGTAATTGAGGCAATTGATGGTGTTGCACACATCATGTTGAAATTGACTGGTTATGTGATGAATTTTGCTCCTATCGCGGTATTTGCTGCGGTTTCTGGTGTGGTTGCTAAGAGTGGATTAGCTGTGTTGGGCACCTATGGTGTCTTTATGGCGGAGTTCTATTTCTCTATCTTGGTATTGTGGTTGGTATTAATTTTCATCGGCTATTTATTCTTAAAAGGTCGTGTCGTTGGTTTGTTGCGTGAATTGCGTATGCCTACAATTTTGGCATTCTCGACCGCATCGTCAGAAGCGGCCTTTCCTAAGACACTAGAAGGATTAGAGCGATTCGGTGTGAAAAATCGTATTGCATCTTTTGTTTTACCGCTTGGTTACTCTTTCAACTTAGATGGCTCAATGATGTATTGCACCTTTGCGACCGTGTTCATTGCACAGGCGTATGGCATCGAATTATCACTGGGTACTCAAATCACGATGATGTTAATTTTGATGTTGACTTCAAAAGGTATGGCTGGCGTACCACGCGCTTCATTAGTCGTTATTGCAGCAACCTTAGCGCAGTTTAATATTCCAGAAGCAGGCTTGTTATTGTTGTTGGGTGTCGATCATTTCTTGGATATGGCACGTTCTGCTACCAATGTGATTGGTAACGGATTGGCAACGGCAGTTGTCGCCAAATGGGAGGGCGAATTGGGGCAGCATGTAGAAGGGGATTTAGCAAATCAAAAGTTACCTGAATAAGGAATTTTTTTAGAACTTGCCTGTCCAATAAACGCTGAATTCTGCTTAAGATTCAGCGTTTTTTTATTGACCATCTTACCCGATGAGGGAAACAACAATGAGAATGAAAAAGAATGGTGTAGTGCTTTTATTAGCAGCTAGTGTCGTTAGTCTCGGTTTCATGCCAAGTGCTAATGCACAAGTGACTAAGCCACTTACTATGGAGCAGATTATGGCGCATCCAGATTGGATGGGAATCGCGCCTGAGCGTCCTTATTTTAGTCAAGACGGCAAGCATGTGTATTTTCAGCGCAAGGCATCTGGATCCGAAATTCGTGATTTATATCGCATCAGTGTGAATGGTGGAACGGCGCAAAAATTAGATGCTGCCGACGTGGTTGTCGCTGAGTCCGAACAAAAATTTATAAGCCCGGATCGTCAATCAACAGCATGGTTGCGCAATGGGAATTTGTTTATTTTGAAGGACGGTAAACGCCAACAATTAACGCGTACTGGTGAAACAAGTGGTTTGCTGGGCTTTGTTGGAAATGATCAACTTGCATTTCGCAATGATGGAAAAATTATCCTCATGAATCTGCGAAATGGTGAGCAAGCGATGTTGGTGAACATCAAGAACGATGATGATCCAAGTAGTAAAAAAGAGCCATACGATTACTTGAGTGCACAACAAACTCGCTTGTTCGATATTATTAAAAAACGTGATAGCGATAAAAAGGCTGCCGAAGCGCGTCAGCGTGAATTGGCAATTCAAAGTGCTAGCGCGCCGACGCCAGTTTATTTAGGAAAAGGGCGCGAGTTTCGTAGTTTTAGTTTGTCACCAGATGGGCAATATGTCCTAGTAAGCACCGCTGCGCCACGAAAGGACGGGCGTACCGATAAGATGCCACATTACGTAAGCAGTGATGGCTACGTCAAAATTGAAGATGTTCGTAGCAAAGTGGGCACTGGTGCGGATAGTGATGAACAAATTTATGTGATCGATGTGCAAGCAAAAAAAGCACATAAGCTGAGTTTGGATCAACTAGCTGGCATAAACGAAGACCCATTGCTCGCTTTGAAAACGGAAGCGGCAAAACGTCTTTCTAAGCCAGCACCGAAAGCAGGCGTGCCAAGAGCGGTTTATATCAATTTCCGTGGTATTCGTTGGAGTCCGATCGGGCAGCAAGTTGCGTTCAGTCTTTTCAGTGCCGACAATAAAGATCGGTGGATTCTGCGCATGAATCTGTCGGGCGAGAACAAGAGTCAATGGCAATTAGCGCACCGTTTAACTGATCAAGCTTGGGTAAATGACGGCAGTTTTAATGAGTTTGGTTGGAGTTCCGATGGAAAAGCTCTGTGGTATTTGTCGGAAGAATCTGGTTATAGTCATTTGTGTCTACAGCGTGATGGTAAAACACTTGCTCTGACAAACGGTCGATTCGAAGTTAATAGTGTTCAGCCCACTCATGATGGCAAGTGGTTTTATTATCGCGCTAATCGCAAACATCCGGGAATTCATGAAGTTTATCGCGTCTCCTCTGACGGTAAGCGTGACGAGGCATTAACCGATATGAATGGTGGGATGGAGTTTGAACTCGCACCAACCGAAGACAAGTTGTTATTGACGCATTCGACTACGATACGCCAGCCAGATTTGTTTGTGCAGGCTGCCAATCCTGGTGCGAAAGCAATTCGTTTGACGGATTCAACTTCAAAAGAATTTGGACAAATTAATTGGATTAAACCAGAGATCGTTGCTGTTCCGTCTAAGCATGGTGCTGCGCCAATTTACTCTCGAGTTTATCGTGATAATAAAACACAGACTGGAGAGCGCAAGCCCGTTGTTATGTTTGTTCATGGCGCGGGTTATTTACAAGCTGCTCATCATGGATGGTCAAATTATTTCCGTGAAATGTTGTTCCACAATTTGTTGGTGCAACAAGGATATGTTGTTATCGATATGGATTTCCGTGCCTCGGCAGGCTATGGCCGCGACTGGCGCACTGCGATTTATCAACGCATGGGCACGCCAGAGTTAGAAGACTACGAAGATGGCATTGATTGGTTGGTAGATAATGCCAATGCAGACCGTAATCGTGTTGGTATTTATGGTGGCTCCTACGGCGGCTTTATGGCGTTTATGGCGCTATTTAAATCGGAAAAATTTGCGGCAGGTGCGGCGTTGCGACCAGTCGCTGATTGGGCACATTACAACCACGGTTATACCTCGAATATTTTGAATACGCCGGACGTTGATCCTGATGCTTATGCACGCAGCTCACCGATAGAATTCGCAGCTGGATTAAAGCGTCCACTGTTAATTTGTTCTGGTATCTTGGACGACAATGTATTTTTCCAAGACAGCGTTCGCATGGTGCAAAAGCTGATAGAACTGA
>VFQS010002951.1_pt1 | contig 13367 bp, 8 predicted proteins | sample 3512361 | NCBI WGS metagenome assembly VFQS01 (sample SAMN10412375, study PRJNA504923) | tailings metagenome | isolation source: Relicate 1 Philex TSF3 active mining | place: Philippines
GCGGGACGGAGTTTTTAGGGGGTATTTACCCCTCACCCCCGGCCCCTCTCCCCTTCCAGGGGCGAGGGGTGCCATGGCGTCCCTGCCATAGAGAGGAGAGCAGAGAAAGTTGAGAGTAGAAGTGCCCCGTGAGCTTGTGCGATTCCTGCTTGAAAATCGGTGTTCGTTGGTGGCGGGACGGAGTTTCGAGGGGGTATTTACCCCTCACCCCCGGCCCCTCTCCACTGCCAGGGGCGAGTGGTGCCATGGCGTCCCTGCCATAGAGAGCAGAGCAGAGAAAGTTGAGAGTAGAAGAGCCCCGTGAGTTTGTGCGATTCCTGCTTGAAAATCGGTGTTCATCGGTGGCGGGACGGAGTTTCTAGGGTGCGTTTACCCCTCACCCCTGACCCCTCTCCCCTTCCAGGGGCGAGGGGTGCCAGCGCGGTTTCTGCTGTGTGTGAAGAACACAGAGTCTGCTCCTCGGGTCCGCAGGGAGGGAGACGGGAGCGGTCAGGTGGGAGGACCTACAGTCCGGTGCGGATGAACAGCTGGCCCAGCTGTGCTGTGGGGGCGCCGTAGGCCTGCTGCAAAGCAGCGGGGGCGCTGGGGTTCTTTTTCAGTTCTTCGAGGGCGATTGCGAAACGTTCTTTGCCGCCCTGATTCATCAGGAATCGGACCAGCAGGTAGCCGACATCTGAGGCTTCGTCGGGGGCGAAGGTGCCGTCGACAAACAGTGTGGCGGGATCGGTGATGGTGGCCATGGCTTTGGCGGCACGCGCCGGGAGTGCTTTGAGCCAGGGCGAGTCTTTGGGCAGTCCGGCTTCGAGTGTTCCAAAGCCCTGTTTGAGCCATTCCGGCAGGGCTGCTCCGTCACGTGACACCCAGGCCTGGGCGATGAGGGAGTTGAGCAGTTCCGGTGCGGTGAGGGAGGAGTCCGAGGGGGTGTCACCGAGATCGTGCATGGCCAGCCAGGCGGTTTCGAAGCTGGCATTGATGACGACGTGTCCGGAGATGGCTTTGGGGGTGCGTCGGTTGTTCATCAGCACGGTGTTGAATTCTTCGTAGTCGAAGCGGTCTTTGGTGACGAAGATGATGAGTCGGCCGCGGAAGGGTTTTTGTCCGGCGGGCAGGGGATATTTGGAGGCGAGGGCAGTGACCTGAGCCTGCGCGGCATCACCCAGCATTTTCAGACGATCTTCAGCGACAGTTCCGTAGAGGTAGAAGTCCGGAGTGGTGACGGAGGCTGCGGTGGTTCGCGGGGCGACTCGTTTCCACATCGCTTCTGCCTGTTCGATGCGGCGTTTTTCGAAGTCGGCATCGGACATGGCGGCGAGTCTGGCGGCTTCGAGTTCGGCGTCTGACGGCACGAGTGTGCGGATGGGGGCTTTGGGGTCAGTGCCGTCGAATTTGGCGCCTTCGCGGACCCAGGTTTCGAAGGCTTTGGCCTGTGACAGTTTGAGCTGTGCCTGTCCGGCCGGCATTTTCAGGGGATCCTGGCGGAGCACGAGATCGATGAGGTAGCTTTCGTCGGGTTTGCCGGGGACGATGGTGTTGCCGGTGGGTCCGCCCTGCAGCAGCTGTTCGAAGGTTTCGAAGCGGTAGTCACCGCGGGCGTTGTTGCCGGAGTGGCAGCCGATGCAGATGTTGACCATCATCGGTGCGATGTCTTTGCGGAAGGACACGGTTTCAGAGCCATCGGCCATGGCGACCTGGACGGGCGGTTTCTTTTCGACGAGTGAATCGCCGATGGGTGCATCGCGATCTTCGCCGTCAAAGCCGGCTCCCTGTTCGATCCAGCGGACGACGGTGAGGATTTCCGGATCCTTGAGTTTGGCGGCGCCCTGGGGCATCCGCATGGCATCGTCGGGATGGATCAGTTTTACGGCCAGCAGGCTGCGATTGGGGACTCGGGGAAACACCACCGGACCGCTGCGACCGCCTTTGGCGATGGCGGAGTAGGTATCGAGTCTGAGATTGGCGGAGGCCTGAGCTTCACTGTGGCAGCGAATGCAGTTGGTTTTGACGATGGGGGCCACTTCTTTTTCGAAGCTGACGGGGAAGGCGTATTTGGCTTTCTCGAGGGCCGTTTTGAGGGTGGTCCAGGAGCGGTCTTTTTCGTCTTCCGGGATGGCCAGTTCGGTGACGCGTTTTTCGACGCTGTCGATGATTTCGCGGACTTTTTCAACTTCGTTTTTCTTCAGCAGCGAGGTGGTTTCCTTGAGCTGCTTCTGCAGTTCGGCCAGTTCCTTACGGGTTTCCGGGGGCAGGGCGGCCGTGGCGGGCGCGGCGAGTGCTGAGACGGTGCAGAATGTGAGGGAAAACAGCAGGAGTGAGGCGACTGTGGACGGCGTCCGGGAAAGTCGCGGGCTGCTGGTTCGAGTCAGAAATACCTGCACAAGTGCACCGCTGGGCCGCATGAAACCGCTCCGTGGGAAACTGCCGCAAAGGAAATCAGAGTGCAAAAAACAGTCCGGATGTGTCGTTGTCAAGGGTTGCAGGCCAAGTTCTGCCGTGATTGTGCGATGCCGACCGCAAATCCCGGTTTCTCTTTGACGGCGGTCCGGCCAGACCTTAAACTGTCCGGTCTTCTGACGCGCCTTCCCAGCCATATATTCTTCCGAAAACCCTCCCCGATGGCTGTTTCCCACCAGAATTTTGCCTGGCTTTTTGTACTGCGCCTTGTGGTGTGCGGTGTGTGTTCCCTTTCCCTGGGGGCTCTGGCCGGGGCTCAGGATCCGGTCATCGATCGTCTGGACGGCTCGGGTTTGCATCCGGGTCAGAAGGCTGAGGTGGTGGTGTCCGGCAAGCAGCTGCAGGGCACGATGGCCCTGTGGACTCCTGTGGGCACGCTCAGACTGAAGCCTGGTGCGGACGTGTCGAAGGACCAGCCGGTGGCACTTGAGGGGGACATTTCGGCCGACGCGATTCCGGGGATCTACCCGGTGCGTCTGGTGACGGACCATGGCTGTTCCGAGGCATCGTGGGTGGTGGTGGATGATTTGCCGACGGTGTCGGTGACGGCGGAAGCGGACAATCGCAGTTCGGGCCAGGCGGTTTCTGTTCCCTGCAGCATCGCCGGTCAGCTCAACGCAGTGGCTCCGCGGTTTTTCCGGTTTACTCTGACGGAAGGTCAGCAGATAACGGCGGAGGTATTTGCGCGGCGGCTCAGTTCTGAGCTGGATCCTGTGCTGCGTCTGCTGGGTCCGGACGGTCGTGAGCTGGTGTACAGCGACGATGTGCCGGGCACGGAGGGTGATGCGCTGCTGCAGTGGCAGGCGGCTGTGGCTGGTGAATATCGTCTGGAGCTGCGGGATGTGCGTTACACGGGTGGTGCGCGGCATTTCTTTCATCTGCGGCTGGGTCGAATCCCGGCGGCGGTGACGGCGTTGCCGCGGCTGGTGACGGCGGGTGCTGCGGTGTCTCTGCTGGATGCTCAGGGGGCCGTTCTTGCGCAGGCGACCGCGGGTGAGAGTGCAGCGGGAGCGGGTGCGCTGGTGCCTGTGCGCAGCCGTGGTGCGGAGGCGGAAGCGTCTTCGATTGTTTCTGCGGTGGTGGTGTCGGGAGTGATTGCGTCGGAGGCAGAGCCCAATGACCAGCGTGAGCAGTCAACGGCGGTGGCGGCGGAAGCGGTGGGGATCGCGGGAAGTTTTCAGCAGCCTGGTGACTCGGACTGGTACCGGATTTCAGCGGCTGCGGCGGGCAACCTGACGGCTCTGGCAAGGACTCGGGATGCCGCCAGTCCGGCCGATCTGCAGCTGGAGTTGTACAATGCCGAGGGTGGCAGGCTGGCGGAGTCGGACGACGCGGGTCCGAAGGATGCGGAGATCAGTTTTCAGCTGCCGGCGGCGGGCGATTATTTTCTGAAGGTGACGGAGCTGGCGGGTCGTGGTGGTCCGGTGTGGTCGTATGCAGTGCAGCTGCATCTGGGGAAACCGACGGTGCTGGTGACTTTACCGGCTGATCGGCTCAGTGTGCCTCGGGGCGGCAGTGCGTCGCTGGTGCTGGGTTTGCGTCGTCTGCAGTACGATGGTGCTCTGAAGGTGGAGGCTGTGGGCTTGCCTGCGGCGCTGCAGATGGAGCCGATTGTGGCGGGTGGCCGGCAGTCGGCGGTGCCGCTGGTGCTGACGGCGACGGATCCGGCGGCGACGGCGGGTGATGCGGACTGGGGTCCATTGAGTGTGCGTGTGTCGGCGCTGGATGGCAGCGTGCCGGCGACGGTTGTGCAGCTGGTTCCTCCGCCGCCGCGGAAGGCGGATGCGGATTTGTTTCGCAGCATGCGAGCGCGGGCGGACCTGTTTGTGGCGGTGCGTCCGGCGGGAGAATTTTCGCTGAAGGCTGAGCCGTCGGCGGTCACGGTGGAGCAGGGTGCGACGGCGACGGTAACGGTGAAGGCGGTGCGTGGCAAGGACTGGACGGTTCCGATTGAAATTGCGCTGGCGACACCGGCTGATCAGTTATCTCCGGGGCTGGCGGTGGCGGGTGGCAACATGACGGCGGATGAGCTGGCGATTACGATCACGGCGGCTGCTGATGCAGCTGCGGGTCCCTGTACGGTGTTTTTGCAGGGCAAGTCGAAGAAAGACAATAACGAACGAATTTTTCCGTTGCCGCCTGTGCGAGTGGAAGTGACAGCGAAGGCGAAGTGACGGCAGGTTGACGAGCCAGGGCAGTTTGACGAACCAAGGCAGGATGACGAGCGAGAGATCCACGAAACGAGGTTTGCGATGACGCGATCGATCCGGATGTGTGTACTGCTGCTGTGCGGAAGCGTGGCTGCTGCTGAACTGCCTGTGCGAAATCTGCAGGTGTATCCGGCTGAGGTGAAGCTGCAGGGTTCGCGGGGTGTGCAGCAGCTGCTGGTGACTGCGAATGCGGCGGACGCGGACGTGCATGATCTGACGGCAGCGGCTGAGTATTCGTCCGAGAATCCCGCTGTTGCCACAGTGGCCGGGGGCGTGATTCACGCGGTTGGAAACGGTACGACGGTGGTGCATGCGAAGGCCGGCGGTCAGGCCATCAGTGTGCCGGTGACGGTGTCATCCTTTGAGGTGGCTTCACCGGTGGTGTTTCATACGGAGGTGCTGGCGGCCCTGACGAAGTCGGGCTGCAACATGGGAGCCTGCCATGGTTCTCCTTCGGGCAAGGGTGGATTTCGATTGTCATTGCGGGGTTATGATCCGCCGCTGGATCTGGTGACTTTGCGTGGCGAGTATTTCAATCGTCGTTCGAATGTGCTGAATCCTGACGACAGTCTGCTGCTCCGCAAGCCGCTGATGGAGGTTGCTCACGGTGGTGGTCGTCGTTTGGGTTATAACGATCCCAGTCATGTGGTGTTGCGGCAGTGGATAGCTGAGGGCATGAAGGTGGCGGCCGAGGGGACTGCGACGCTGGTCAGCATTGAGCTGTTTCCGAAGCCGCGGGTGCTGCGTGACGGTGCGGATCGTCAGCAGCTGCTGGTGAACGGTCATTTCAGTGACGGGTCGGTGCGTGACATCACGGCACTGACGGCGTTTGACACATCGGATGAAAGCATCGCGGCGATCACGGCCACCGGCGTGGTGACTCGTGAAGGCCGTGGCGAGGCGACGATTCTGGCGCGGTATCTGGACAGGATGTCGACGACGCAGATTTCGTATCTGACGGAGCGCAAGGAGTTTCAGTGGCCCAATCCCCCTGAGGAGACTCGGGTGGACCAGCTGGTGTTCGGCAAACTGCGTCAGCTGCAGATTGAGCCTTCGGAGTTATGCAGTGACTCGGATTTCCTGCGTCGCGCGACATTGGATCTGACGGGTCGTCTGCCATCGCTCGAGGAGACTCAGCAGTTTCATGCGGACGCCAGTCCGCAGAAGCGGGCGGCGCTGGTCGATCGACTGCTGGCGACCGACGATCATGCTCGGTTTTGGTCACTGAAGTGGTCGGATCTGCTGCGAGTGAACAGCAAGCGGCTGACGAAGTCGGGTGTGCACAAGTTTCGACGGTGGCTGTTTGATGTGGTGAAGAATGATGTGCCGCTGAACCAGTTTGCTCATGAGCTGCTGACGGCCACCGGGAGTACTCAGCAGAATGCAGCGGCTGCGTACTGGAAGGCCAGCCGTGATGAGATTGATGCGACGGAGACGACGGCGCAGTTGTTTCTGGGTGTGCGAATTCAGTGTGCGAAGTGTCACAATCATCCGTTCGAGAAGTGGACTCAGGACGATTACTACGGCACTGCGGCGGCATTCAATCGTGTAGGTCGCAAGGAGACGGGTCTGCCGGACGATGAGATGATTTTTGTGAAGGCTGGCGGCGAGGTGACTCAGCCGCGAACCGGCAAAACGATGAAGGTGCGTCTGCTGCTGCAGGGTGATGTGGATGTGGCGGCGGGAGTGGACCGTCGGGTGGTGTTTGCGGACTGGCTGACCAGTGGCAGCAATCCGTTCTTTGCGCGATCGCTGGCGAATCGCATCTGGGGTCATGTGGTGGGCAAGGGGATTGTGGATCCGGTGGACGACTTCCGGGATTCGAATCCGCCAAGCAATCCGGAGCTGCTGAATTATCTGGCGGATCAGCTGGTGCAGAGCAATTTTTCGGCGCGGCATCTGATTCGGACGATCATGACCAGTCGGGTGTATCAGCTGAGTTCGCGGCGGAACAGGTTCAATGCGGACGACGAGACCTATTTCAGTCACGCGACGACTCGCATGCTGACCGCCGAGCAGCTGCTGGATGCGATCTGTGCGGTGACGGGTCAGCCGGAGGAGTATCCGGGGATGCCGGCCGGGACATTGGCGATTGATCTGGTGGATCCGCCGGAGGGTCACAAGTTTCTGCAGGTATTTGGACAGCCGCAGCGTGAGCTGCCGTGTGAGTGTGAGCGTTCGACGGACAGCAATCTGTCGCAGGCTTTGCAGCTGATCAACGGTCCGACGGTGCACAACAAGCTGCGATCGGACGCGGGGAATGTGCATCGCTGGATCACGGAGGGCAAGTCGGACGCGGAGATCATCAATCTGCTGTATCAGGCGGCGCTCAGTCGTCCGGCCCTGCCGCAGGAGCTGGAGACTGCAGCGGCGCACATCAAGGCCAGCGAGGATCGTGTGCGGGCTCTGGAGGACGTGGCGTGGGCGGTGATCAACAGCAAGGAGTTTCTGTTCCAGCACTGAGCTGTCAGGGCGGTTGTTGGCTGGTGTCCGGATCTGACTGAAAACAGGGTTTGTCGGGCATGGTGCAGCCGTGGGAACGAGCGGAGGGTGCAGCGGGGGCGGCGAAGCTGTCTGCTGCTGCGCCCGGGCTGCGGTCGGGCGCGGGGTCCGGCGGTGCTGCGGTGTGGGTACTGCTGCCGGCGGCTGTGTGGCTGGTGGGTTTTCAGTGTTTGTTTTATGCGCAGTCGTTTGTTGATCCGGACGTGTATCGCAGTCAGTTGTGGCTGATGCTGCTGGATGACGTGCTGGGTGCGGACGACGGAGTGGTGGCGACGGGAGTGCCGACTGGCTGGCAGTTTGCGGTGCAGCGTCTGCCGCTGGCGGGAGTGGCGGGTTTGCTGCTGCTGCTGTCCGGAGTGCACGGCTGGGCTGTGGACCGCTGGCTGCTGCGGAGTGTGCCGCTGGGGCGGTTTGAGCGGTGGTGTGTGCTGCTGGGTGTTGGGTTATCGGTGCAGTCGCTGGTGATGCTGCTGGCGGGTTTGTGCGGCGGGATCGGTGGCGGCGTGCTGCTGCTGGCGGCGGGTGTCAGTGTGTGTGCGGGTCTGGCGGGGGCCCGGCGAGCGGGCGTTGAGCGGGTGGCTGGTGCGGTGGCGGGTGTGTCGTCGGTACGGCGTGAGGGCGGTCGAATTGAGTGCTGGCTGTTCTGGCTGGTGGCGGTGCCGTGGTCGGTTTATCTGTTGTGGGGTGCGTTGACGCCGCCGACGGATTTTGACGTGCGTGAGTATCATCTGCAGGGTCCGAAGGAGTGGTTTCAGGCTGGTCGGATCAGTTATCTGCGTCACAACGTGTACACCAGTTTTCCGTTTCTGAGTGAGATGCACAGTCTGGCGGGGATGGCAGTATCGGGTGACTGGTGGCGTGGTGCATTGGCGGGTCAGCTGGTGCTGGCTGTGTATCAGCTGCTGACGTGTGGTTTGGTGGTAGCGGCGGGTGTGCGGTGGTGTGGTCGCGGTGCCGGGTATTTGTCGGGGTTAATCTGGCTGACGACTCCGTGGACGCTGCGAATTTCGCTGATTGCCTATGCCGAGGGGGCGTTGAGTTTTTACACAGCTGCGGCGGTGCTGTTGTCGCTGGTGCTGGGGCGTTTGCGGGCGGACGGTGTGCGTGGTCGGGCGCTGCTGGTGGTGGGTTTTCTGGCGGGCAGTGCGATGGCCAGCAAGTATACGGGTTTGCTGTTGGCGGTGTTACCGACGGCGGTGGGCTGGTGCTGGTGGTGGTGTCGTGCCGGTGGTGGAGTGTCGGGTTTGCTGGCGGCGGGTGAATTGCGGCGGGGTTTTGTGCGTGAGGCTGTGTGGTATGTGGCGGGTGTGTTGCTGGCTGTGGGGCCGTGGCTGGTGAAGAATGCGGTGGAGACGGGCAATCCGGTATTTCCGATGGCCTGGTCGGTGTTTGGTGGCGGGGAGTGGAATGAGCCGCTGAATGTGCGCTGGAAGCAGGCGCATGGTGCACCGGAGCATGAGCTGGAGCGAATTCCGCAGCATTTTCTGGATGCGGCGGTGCGGAACAAGTGGACCAGTCCGCTGTTGTTTGGTTTGGCGGTACCGGTGCTGTTGAGTTGTGGTCGGAGTGTGCCATTGCGGCTGGTGTGGCTGGCGGTGGGCTGGGGTTTTCTGACGTGGTGGGGACTGACTCATCGGATAGATCGATTTTGGGTACCGATGGTGCCGTTTTTGAGTCTGCTGTCGGGTGCGTGTGTGCAGTTGGGTGGAGCGGGGTGGTGGCGAGGTTTGGTATTGGGCAGTGTGGTGACGGGGACGGTGTTTAATCTGCGCTTCAGTACTCTGGCTTTGGTGGGATTTCATGCGGGGCTGATGGATCTTGAGGGTGCGCGGGAGCTGGTGATTCGCAGTGACCTGCAGGAATTGAATCGGCAGTTGCCGGCGGGGTCGCGTGTGCTGATGGTGGGTGAGGCGGAGGTTTTTGATGCGCGGTTTGCGGTGTTGTACAACACGGTGTTTGATGAGAGTGTGTTTGAGGAGCTGACGGCGGGGGGGGATGCGGGGCCTGGTGCCGGGAGAGCATTGGCTGCGGCTGCGGATGTGCGTGAGCGATTGCGTGCGGCGGGTGTAACGCATGTGCTGGTGAACTGGCGGGAGGTGCTGCGTTATCGTTTGCCGGGTTCGTATGGGTATGCGGAGTATGTGCAGCCGGAGCGATTTGAGCAGCTGCTGTCGGGCGGAGTGCTGGGGGAGCCGCGGGTACTGGGGGAGGGTTCGTGGAGTGGTTTGTCGGGTTCTGAGCGGCGGGTGGTGCAGCAGTGGCCGGGCTGGCAGCAGCTGGTGCGTGGAGATGTGTGGGAAACGGTGCGGCTGTACGAGGTGCGGTGAGGCTGTAAGATGGGGTGGAATTGAGGTGTGTGTGGTGCCTGGTCTGCGATTTCAGGTGGTGAACTGGTGATGTGGAAAGCGGGCGAGTGAGTATGGCAGAAGAATCGGAACGGGGGCAGGACCGACTGGATCCGCTGGTGCGGTCGGCATTTCGTGAAGCGGTGGTGGTATCGCTGATCTGGCTGAGCGCGATGGTCTGGTCAGTGGGTGTGAGCTGGTGGCTGGGTTATGGCCGCAGCGAGCAGGAGTTGCGACTGGTGCTGGGGTTCCCTGAGTGGGTGTTTTGGGGGATTGTGGTGCCGTGGGTTTCGTGTGCGGGGATTTCGTGGCTGTTTGCCGTGTGGTTTGTGCGTGACGGCGAGCTGGGTGAGGATTTGGAAGACGCTGACGATCTGGGACTGGGGGGCTGAGCGATGTGGCAGGCTTGGAAGACAGGGCTGCTGCTGGGTCAGCAGTCCGGTGATGTTCCGCAGGTGGGTTCGGGTGCCATGCTGATGCTGGTGCTGTTCATTGTGGGTTCGTTGTGGATTGGAGTGCTGGCGAACCGTGCGGCGAGTACGGGCGGGTTCATGAAGGGTTTCTTTTTGGGGAACCGCGGTCTGGGTGTGTGGGCTCTGGCATTGACGGCGACGATTCAGAGTGGCGGCACGTTCATGGGTTTTCCGTCGCTGGTGTATTCGCATGGCTGGATCGTGGCGCTTTGGATTGGCAGTTATATGGTGGTGCCGATCACGGGGTTTGGAATTTTGGGGAAGCGATTGGCGCAGCTGAGTCGTCGGACAGGTGCGATCACGGTGCCGGACATGTTTCGGGTGCGTTTTGGCAGTCCGACACTGGGTTTGATGAGTACGTTGTTTATTTTGTTTTATCTGTCGTTTCTGATGTTTGCGCAGTTCAAGGCGGGAGCGATTGTGCTGCAGCTGGCGTGGCCTGGCGGAGGTGATCTGGCGTTATCGGAGGACGTGGCGGGGATATCGGAGTGGCGTTATCACGTGGGTTTGCTGGTGTTTGCGACGACGGTGGTGGCGTATACATTGGCGGGTGGATTTCTGGCGGCTGTCTGGACGGATTTATTTCAGAGTGTGCTGATGTTTGCGGGTGTGTTGTTGCTGCTGGTGGCGTGTTTGAGTGCGGTGGGTGGACTGGAGCAGGCGACATTGCGTTCGCTGGCGAATACGGGACCTGGGTTTGTGTTTGGACCGGGTTATTCGGCGGACGGCAGTGGTCAGCAGTTTCTGCCGATCTCGCTGGCGATTTCATTTTTTGTGGTGTGGATCTGGGGCGGCGTGGGTGCTCCTGCGGGTCTGGTGCGTTTGATGGCCAGTCAGAACACGAATGTGATTCGCAAGTCGATTTATGTGCTGAGCATTTATAATTTGGGGATTTATCTGCCGCTGATAGTGATTTGTGTGTGTGGTCGGGCGTTGCTGCCGAATTTGGCGAAGTCGGATGAGATCGTGCCGCGTCTGGCGTTGCTGACGACGGCTGACTGGCCGGGTGGATCGCTGGTGGCGGGTTTGATTTTGGCGGCTCCGTTTGGTGCGGTGATGTCGACGGTCAGTTCATATCTGGTGGTGTTGTCATCGGGGGTGGTGCGTGACATTTATCAGCGTTTGCTGCGTCCGCAGGCTCCTCGTGAGGAGCTGCGTCTGGCGGCGTGGGTGACGATGATTCTGTCGGGTTTGATTTCTGTGGCGGTGATGTGGAGTCCTCCGAAGTATCTGCAGGTGTTTATTGTTTTCAGTACGTCGGGAGCCGCGGCGACATTTCTGGTGCCGGCGGTGATGGCGTGTTACTGGCGGCGTGCGACACCGGCGGGTGTGGGTGCGGGGATGGTGAGTGGAGCGGGTGTGGTGTTGTTTCTGTATTTGTGCGGGATTATGGGGTGGTCTCCGGCGCAGTCGATTGGCGCTGCGGGTGGATTTCGTCCGTGGTTTCTGTTGGGACTGGAGCCGCTGATCTGGGGTTTGCTGGCATCGAGCAGCAGTGCGGTGCTGGTGAGTCTGCTGACGGTGCCGTTGCCGGCCGAGCACATCTCGCGGCTGTTTGATCGTCGGACGAGTGCAGAGGGGGAGGCGGTCTGATGAGTGTGGCGGGCATAGGTCGTCGGGGGCTGCTGAATTATTCCGGATCATCGATCACGGCGACGGCGCTGGCATCGCTGTTGTTGCGAGACGGTGAGGTTCGTGCGGATCGGGTGCCGGGTGAATCACCGACGGCGCCGCATCATCCGCCCCGGGCGACTCGGGTGGTGCATCTGTGTCTGTGCGGCGGTCTGAGTCATCTGGATTCGTTTGACTACAAGCCGCAGCTGGAGCGGCTGCATGGGAAGTCGTTGCAGTCGAGCGAGCGACCGGAGACTTTTTTCAATCAGATTGGGTTGTTGCGGAAGAGTGACTGGGCATTTCGGCAGCGTGGGCAGAGTGGTCTGTGGATTTCGGATTTGTTTCCGCATCTGGCGGAGCTGGCGGATGATTTGACGGTGATTCGTTCGATGGTGGCGGAGTCCGCCAATCATACTCCGGCGACCTTCGAGGAGAATTCCGGATTTCGTCTGAACGGATTTCCGGTGATGGGTTCGTGGATTTCGTGGGGTCTGGGTTGTGAGACGGACGAGTTGCCGTCGTATGTGGTATTGCCGGATGTGCGGGGTTTGCCGGCGGGCGGTACGATCAACTGGTCGAACGGATTTTTGCCGGCGCAGCATCAGGGGGTGGCATTTCAGTCTGCGGGGGCTCCGATCCGGGATTTATTTCCTGCGCGGGCGGTGTCAGCGCGTCAGGAGGAGGCCAGTCGGCGTCTGCTGTCGGCGATGAATGAGCGGAATCTGGAGCTGGAGGGTGAGGAGGACGTGTTGCGGGCGCGGATGCGTTCGTACGAGCTGGCGGCGAAGATGCAGATGACGGTGCCGGAGGCAGTGGATCTGGCGGGCGAGACGGAATCTGTGCTGCGGATGTACGGGGTGGACCGTGAGGAGACGTCGGATTTTGGTCGTCGCTGTCTGCTGACGCGGCGACTGCTGGAGCGTGGAGTGCGGTTTGTGCAGTTGTTTTCGGGTGGTTCGTTTGGTTCACCGCGGATCAACTGGGACGGTCACGAGGACGTGCGGGAGAATCATACGCGGGAGGCGGCGCGGATGGATCAGCCGGTGGCGGCGCTGCTGCGGGACCTGAAGACGCGGGGGATGCTGCAGGATACCCTGGTACTGTGTACGACCGAGTTTGGGAGGACTCCTTTTACGCAGTCCAGCGAGTTCGTGGTGGGTGCTGGTCGTGATCACAACATGTATGGTTTTTCGGTCTGGATGGCGGGTGGGGGTTTGAAGCCGGGTTTGTCGTGGGGTGCGACGGACGAGGTGGGCTGGAAGACGGTGGAGCAGCCGGTGCACTGGTATGATTTTCATGCGACGGTGCTGCATCTGCTGGGGATTGATCATGAGCGACTGACGTATTATCACAACGGGATTCAGCGTCGTTTGACGAACGTGCACGGGGAAGTTGTGGGGGGGCTGCTGAGCTGAGGTGCCGGATTCGCGTGTGGCGTTGAGGTCTGCAGTTGGCTTGTGGAGCGTATGGAATCCGAAAAAGGCGGATGAAGATTGATCAGGCGGCGTCTGCATGGAAGGCACGGGCAGTGCTGGTGAGGGGCCGCCGCTGGGTTTTAAATGGCGACCCAGTATGCAGAGCTTCGAGCTTCACATGTGAAGCGATGCGACAGCGAATCAAAAATCTTGCCAAGCCCCGATTGCTGAAATGGACCGGAGCTTTCGGAGTACTGAGATTTACCCAAAGTTTCGGGTGAAGTAAAAAATCAGGGGGTGATTGGTTCGGTGAACAGTGAAGTTTGCACCGAGGCCCCTTTACCCCCGTTTCTTTAG
>VFQS010002952.1_pt1 | contig 13362 bp, 8 predicted proteins | sample 3512361 | NCBI WGS metagenome assembly VFQS01 (sample SAMN10412375, study PRJNA504923) | tailings metagenome | isolation source: Relicate 1 Philex TSF3 active mining | place: Philippines
TCGAACAAATTGCCGCAACAACGATCTTTTTATGCTCTGATGCTGCTGCCTCCATCACGGGCTCGCACATTGCCGTTGATGGCGGGTGGACTGCGCAATAATTAATTGACTTGAAGAAGGATTTTCTCTGATGATGGGCGCCATGACGCCTCGAACGAGAAGTGTGCTGATCCGATTATTGCTTGGGCTTGTCCTTGCGGCCAGTTTTATTGCGCATGCCATGCATTGGATAGAACTGCCGTTAATCAATCGCCTCGAAAACATAGGCTACGACGCCTTAGTGCTTATACGGGCCGATGGTTCAGTGCCGAGCGAAAAAGTGGTGATTCTTGATATCGATGAAAAAAGTCTGGCTGCTCCAGAACTCGGGCGCTGGCCTTGGAGCCGGGACAAGATGTCAGAGCTCGTTGAGGGCGTATTTGAGCACTATCAGGCGGCTGTACTCGCTTTTGACGTTGTTTTTCCTGAGCCCGATAAGAGTTCGGGGCTCGATTCCATGAACCAGCTGGCAGAGGGCGTGCTTAAGGATAATGTCGCATTTATTGAAGCGCTTAAGAAGTTAACGCCGGAACTCGATTTTGATGGTCGCTTTGAAGAGACGATTGCGGCAAGGCCGATCGTTTTGGGCTATTACTTCAGTGAAGATTCGCATGCGGGCAAAATCGGAGGCTTGCCCGCGTCGGTTCTTCTGGCTGAGGACATGAAGGACTTTCAAACCGCATTCCCGGCCTGGCGAGGCTACGGTGGCAATTTGGATCGCTTTGCAGCAGCAGCGCTGGTTGGCGGGCACTTTAACCCGGTTGTTGATATCGACGGCCTCGTGAGAAGGGTGCCCACCTTGGTGGCCTATGAAGACGAGTACTACGAGTCGCTCGCACTTGCAGCAGCGCGCATGTATTGGGCAATCACTGACAATCCACAGGGGGGGGCTCTTCGCTTGCAACCCATCGAACCTTTGGGTCCAACCAAGGAATCGGGCGGTTTGCTGGAATTCTTAAAAGTGGGTAAGCGTGTGCTTCCTATCGACCCAGCCTCCAATATCCTGGTCCCATTTCGCGAGTTTGGTCAGTCCTTTTCTTATGTTTCGATGATTGACGTACTCCAGCGTAAGGTTCCCATGGAGCAATTGCGTGGCAAAGTACTTCTTGTCGGAACGACAGCCCCGGGTTTGGTCGATTTACGTGCCACGCCACTCAGTGGTATCTACCCAGGTGTTGAGATTCACGCCAATGTACTGGCTTCGCTGATCGAACCCGATCGGCAGCCCTTGATGCATCGGCCATCATGGGTTATGGCACTTGAAGTGCTAGCAACATCTCTTGGAGCTTTGGTCCTTGCCATACTGCTCCCATGGCTTGCTCCGGGTGTTTCGACCATCGTTTTTGTGTTGGTCGCAAGCGCAGCCGCAGCTGGCCAGTATTGGTTGTGGCATCAAGGACTTGTTTTTCATGGCGCAACGCTTTTTGCCGCTGCGGTGATGATTTATTTATGGAATATGGCCCACGGATTTTTCGTAGAAGCGCAAGCCAAGCGACAGTTCACGGATCTTTTCGGTCAGTATGTTCCGCCAGAGCTCGTCGAAAAAATGGCTGAAAATCCAGAGCGTTATAATATGAGTGGGCAACGCAAGGAATTGACTGTTTTATTTTCTGACGTGCGCGGCTTTACCTCGATTTCCGAAAAGCTGAGCCCAAGTGAGTTAGCTGCTTATATCAATGAATATTTAACCGAGATGAGTCTTGTCATCCGGCAAGAAGGCGGTACGCTCGATAAATATATTGGTGATGCAATTATGGCCTTCTGGGGTGCACCGGTTGATGAACCTCGTCATGCGCAAAATGGGATCAAGGCTGCCTTGCGGATGCGTGACCAGGTCAAAGTACTGGGTGATCGTTTTCGTGAAAGGAACTGGCCAGAGCTTGCAATCGGTGTTGGGCTAAGTACCGGGGATATGACGGTTGGTGATATGGGCTCGAAAGTGCGCAAGGCCTACACCGTCATGGGCGATGCGGTCAATCTCGGTTCCCGGCTTGAAGGTCTCACAAAACAATATGGTGCATTTTGCCTGGTTCCCCTGGCAACGAAAGAGGCGTGCCCTGAGGTAGTCTTCCGTGAGATGGACAGCGTCCGCGTTAAGGGCAAAGCTGAGCCTGTGAAAATTTTCGAGCCCGTGTGCTTTGTCAGTGATGCTAATGATATTGTCTATCAAGAATTAGCGAGATGGCACGAAGCGATCGCTCTCATGCGTCAGCAGCAATGGGATCAGGCACTTGAGGTATTGGCTGCTTTGGTATCGATGTATGGTGAGGAGTATCGCGTTCAAATCCTTCGAGAGAAGATTGTTCGCTTGAAGCATCATCCTCCTGGGGAAAATTGGGATGGTGTTACAAATTTCGAGACTAAATGATTAATCAATGAGCTTTGGCTAAAGCATTTTCTGGTGGGGTTCCGATGATTGACCAAAGGCGCACATTTCTCGTTCTAGCATCGACTTCGGTTGTTTTGCCTTGGCTTGTGATCACACCAAATGCCAGAGCGAACGTGGTCGCAGGGTCCATCGCTCGAGTGTCTGGTGCGGCTGTCGTGAAGTCAAAGGATGGCAAAAGTCGCGAGGCAAAGACTAAAGATGCGGTTCATGTGTCTGAAACGATCGTGACTGAGGCAGACGGCCAGGTGCTCGTACGCATGAACGATAAATCGAGCTTATTAGTGCGACCCAAAAGTACGGTTGTTATCGAAGATTTTCAGTTTGAGAACAAACCTGATGATCGATCGTCAACCTCCGTTGCAGCGGGTGCGATTCGTGCTGTGTCTGGTCAAATCGCGAAAGATAAGCCTGCTAATGTGAAGTATTCAGCGGGTACAGCGACGATCGGCATCCGAGGGACTGATATCGAAGTAGCCATGATCGGTGAGGGCCAGCAAGATCGGTCCGGAATTTATAATTATGTATATGCTGGCAGTACTGAAATGCGCTTGGAAACTGGCGAAACAGCGCTTGTTGAGAAGGAGTTAACGGGGTTCACACCGGCTGTGCTCCAACCCGGTGAAGCCCGCTTGCAAATTCTTCGTGATCGCCCGGCCTTTTTGCAAAGCTCGGGCTTTGATGCACTGATGCAACAACTTACCAATCCACGGATTCCGATGATTCGTTGATCGGTTTGCGACCGGTATTGACAACGGATGGTTAATGATTCCTTAGATCACGAAAACGTTCACGGGGCGGCTGAAGCATTCAATACGGCAAACGCCGCCTGGCGTAAGTCTGAGTGGGTTGAAGCCCTCCAATGGTACAAGCAGGCTGCCCGACTTAATCCTTCACTCGCGAATGCCCATCTTGGGATGGCAAGATGTTTCGTCAAACTTGCCGACTGGCCCGAGGCACGCGAGGCCTTTGCGGCTTGCTTGCGTCTTGATCCCGAGCAATACAGCGCATGGCTTGAGGCAGGTCACCTCTGCAGGCAAATGGGGCAGTTCTCTCAGGCACTTGGCGCTTACAAGCGGGCAACAGAGGTTTCGCCCAATCGTTATGAAGCTTATTTTGCATTGGGACGGCTACTTCCGGAAATGGGTGAGCCACTTCAAGGCGAACAGGCCTTCGAACGTTCGATGGACTGTCTTCGAGCGAGCAAAGAACCTACGGCGATTTGGAGGCAGGCAGAGGCTCTTCATCGGATGGGGCAGTACAGGTTGGAGCAGGGAGATGCAAAGCAGGCCTTAGTGCTCCTGCAGCGGGGGCTGTCGCTGCTCGCGGCTATTGAGAAGTCTGTACAAAGTCAAACAATAGCCTCTGGCATGAGGCAGCAAGACTTAGATCACCTTAGGGTTGAGATGCATATCGATCTAGGCGATGCATATTGGCGACTTGGTCAAAAGCCAATGGCCTTCAAAGCCTTCACTTTGGCATCTGCTTCCCATAGCGAAGTGAGTCTTTCTCGGCTTGGAGCACTCAGCTTTCGGCTCAATCTTTGGCAGGAGGCGATTCAGGTCTTGCAGCGAAATGTTGCTTTGCATCCGAAGCGGTTGACAGCGCGCTGGAACTTGGCGCATCTGCTAGCGGAGTGTTGGCAAATGGACGCCGCAGAAACTGCACTGCGCGAAGCTGAGGCCATCGGTCCGGTACCAGGTGCCAAGAGTTTGCGCGCTTCGATGGCTGGACGACGCGGGGATGCCGATAGGGCACTACAACTCTATCAGGAGTGTGCTGCAGACGCTGCCGAGCATGGCGCCTTTGCCTCGGCAGCGGCCATGTCCTCGCTTTATTCAGACCAACTGTCAGCAGAGGAAGTCGCTCAACTCCACCGTCGACTTTTTAGGTCCCTTGGCGAAGGAGCAAAAGCATCCGCAGATTTTAAGTACCCAAGCCATAAGGGCCGTCGACTCAAATTGGGCATGGTGACAGCCGACTTTCACCATCAACATCCCGTTAATCTTTTCATGCAGCCCGTGCTTCGAGCATTAGATCGTGATCGTATTGAACTATTTGTTTATTTCAACGGCGTCAGCTACGACGAGCAAACAAGACTCGCGATGCAGCGGGCAGAGCATTGGCTTGAATGCGCGACCCTCAATGATGTGCAATTAGCGAAGCATATTGAAGCGGATCAAATTGATCTACTGCTTGATCTGGCAGGGCATACGGGGCAGCACCGTATGCGGCTCTTTGCGCAACGGGCGGCGCCCGTTCAAGCGACCTATCTTGGTTATCCGGGATCCACGGGCGTTCCTAATATCGATTGGATTTTAGGTGATGCCATCGTCACGCCCAAGGGTCATGAATCACTCTACAGCGAGAAAATCTGGAGACTTCCCGAGCTTGTCTTTTGTTTTTCCCCAGAAGACGACTATCCCATGGACGGTCTTTTCAATCGAAAGAGCGATAGCATGATTACCTTTGGATCGTTCAATAATGTACCTAAATTAACGTCAAAGACGCTTACACTTTGGGCTCGGATTTTAAGAGCTGTTCCCAATTCAAAGTTGTTGCTTAAAGCGCCTAGTTTTACAGACGCAGGTGCAGTGAAGCTTTTTCAAGCTCGTTTATCACAACTTGGTGTGGATTTGCAGCGGGTTGAATTCAGGGGACCTACAGGCCTAGCCGATATGATGCAGGAGTACCATGATGTTGATATAGCTCTTGATCCTATACCTTATAACGGCGGCACAACGAGTTTGCAGGCACTTTGGATGGGAGTCCCGGTGGTGGTCTTAGAGGGTGCTCATTTCGTATCAAGAATGGGTGCGAGTTTTATGACGGCTGCTCGATTGCCCGAATGGATTGCGGAGGACGAGGACGATTACGTTCGCATTGCTGCACAAATGGCAATGGACCGTCCAAAGCTTAAGGAGCTAAAGCGAGGGCTTAGAGCACGCCTTCAAGCGCTTCCTGGCTGGGACCCCGCACGTCAAACGCGCTCACTGGAGGAAGCTTTCGTTGGCATGTGTCATCAAAATCTAAAACCAAGGTAAACCCGCGTTTGATTGCGATCGCGCTCACGTTGAAACGCGAGGGCACCGTAAATCGGGCCCGATGAGGCATTAACGCCGGCAACCCATTGGACCACTCGATCATATTCGCGCGGCTTGATTGGAGCGTTGGTGGTAACTGTGAAGTCATTTGCCATCCCATAGGCTCCGAGGAATGGGGAAAAACTGCCCATTTGCTGGCTCAACTGGCCGCCGATCTTCAGTTGACGCAGTCTAGCGTCGCTTCCATCCACGGGCGTCGATGCACCCGATGGAAGAACAGAAACAAAATCATCAATTGCGTCACGCGTAAGGCTGGCGGTGATCTTGCCCGTGAAGAGTGCACCTTTGGCAAAGGGCTTTAGATAGGTCGCACCCAGCGAGGCGAAGGAGCGCTCGTCTCTTGGCTTTGCTACGCTTAGATCGATTTGCGTGCTTTTGAGATCGTTTGCGCCTTTGCCAATCGAAAAGTCGATGAGCCAATCAGGTCCAAGTTGATGCGCAACATAGGGCGCAACCGTGTAACCCAGGCCACGAACCGCGGAGCGACGGTCAGCTGCAGGAGGCACACGCTCGATCGATGTGACCCGTGCCCAGTCACGTGTGAGCGATACGCCCATGATGGTGAATTCGTCGTAAGCATATTCCAAACCTGCAAGCATTAGCGAAACTGAGCCTTCAGACAGCAGCGGTTCGATGCGATTATTAACCGTTGAATAAACCGGGGTGGCCCAGATGCTCCAAGCAGACTCACTGGCAGATGCTGACATGCCACGTTCAGGCATGCCCTCGTACTGGCCAAGCTGCATGCGAAACATGTTGAGTCCGCCCAAGAAACTCCCGCTAATTGCACCGCTTAGCGCTTCCATGGTGGTACGGGTCGCTGCAGTGCCTGCACTTAGGGGTTTTGCTTGTTGAGCGCGGTCATTGCTTTGCGCTAGCGACGGACTAGCAAACAATGCAAGCCAAATCGCAGCGAGTAGGGCATGGCGACGAGGCCGGGGCAAGGTGAAAGTTCTACGGATCATATCAACATGCCTTTCTCAAAAGTTCGGGCCAGTGATCGACCCAATCGTCGTTATGTTTTAGACCGATATAGTGATGTACCTTATCGACTAATCGGGAGTCGCGTAAGAGAGCCCCAGCACTCTCAATCGGTACCTTTCTGTCGGCATCGCTAAAGGCAAAAGCTGAAGGTATATCAACAAGGGTTTGCTTGAGAAGGTCTACATCAACGATATCTTTAAAAAAGCTTAATCGATGATGCTTAGCCCATGCGTTTAAATCCAGGGGCGACGCTATGGTAATCAAACAGATTACTGAAAATCTGTCGATCTGCTTCACGCCAGTAGCAATCTGCGCAGCCAGACTGCCGCCGCCTGAAAAACCTGCCAACACAAGCCTCTCGACGTTATGGTGGGCCTGATAACCGAGAATAGCTTCTTGGTAGGCTTTGACGACTTTGGGCGCAAATCGCCACGAAGTCCACCACCGCGCATCCTCACAAGTCTTGAAGAATTGATGCGCTGACCCGATGAATTGACAGGGCCTTCCCAGGTAAAGAAGCTGATCGCCAGTAGGCGTATGAAGCGCCATTTGAAGACTTATCGGCGCTTTCGGTGTTGGATTACTTGGGGGTCGATAGCCTGCTGCCTGCCATGGCGCACCATCCGACTCAATGAACACAATTAAACGCTTGGTCCCGGGATGAGTCGCTTCACGAGCCAAGGCGCGTAAAGGCAGGCTGCTAAAACCAAACTGCTCTGAAAATCCCAACGCCAGCGCACGCTCAATCCAGGGGTGTTCGGCTATTTCAGGCTTATGGTCAAACTCAGATAGCTTATTGAATGTCTCGGTGGGTGCTTTGCCTTCTGAAAAAACAGGTCGATGCCCAATCGAAATAAAAAAACAAACAATAAAACAAGTATAAAGAATAACCGCCGAGGCCCGCCGAGCAAGCCGATGTATTTGCCTCGTGATTTGCCAGGGCATCATCGCTCCCGAAAGGCGGATTGCATGGTTCGGGTAATGGGCGAAAACACATAAGAAAACACGGTTCTTTTTCCTGTAATCACATCCACTTGCGCCGTCATGCCAGGAATCAGGGGCGCCTTTAAGTCATTAAGCGGCTTAAAGCCCTGGGGTAAGCGAATTTGCACCAAGAAAAATGGCATGCCTTTTTCGTCCAAAACCGAGTCTGAGCCAAGCACGGCAACTTCGCCCTCGGCTGCGCCATAGATCGCAAAGTCATAGGTTGCAAACTTGATAAGTGCACGCTGGCCAGTACTTAAGTAGCCAATGGATTGCGGGGCAACCCGAGCTTCGAGCAATAACTCGGCGTTGTTTGGCACGATCTCGATGACACGTTCGCCTGGCTTTACGGTGCCGCCCACGGTACTTACCAGCACCCGGTTCACCGTACCTTCAGCAGGCGACTTAAGCAGGCTTCGTTCAAGCTTGTCTTTGGTCACCGTAACACTCGCTCGCGTGCCCACCAAATCGTTTTGAACTTTGGCAAGTTCAGCGACTAAATTGCTACGATATTCATCACGCAGCGATTGAATCGAAGCCCTGGTTTTACCAATCTCCTCTTGTGCTTGTGCGATGGCACCACTTGCCTCAGCAATCGAGCGCTCGATACGAATTAAACTGATCCGGGGTTCAAGGCCACGATCAACCAAACGGGCAGTGATCAGCCTTTCTTGTTCAATCGCGTCCTTGCTCGCCATCGCAGCCTTAAGTCTTGCCTCAATGCTTGCGATCTCTGCGTCACGTTGCTTAATGCCTGAGGCAAGTTGCGCCTGCCGCTCTCGAAGAAGCTTGGTTTCGGTTCGCAGGGTATCTGCAAACTCATTGGTAAGTTTTAAGGGGAGTTGAATCGTGCTTGCCCCTTGCAGCTCAGCTTCGATGCGCGCAGCACGAATCTGTAACAAGGCACTTTGCTGATTAGATACGGTGAGTTCATTTTGTGCCTGAATAGGGCTTAGTGTGAGCAAGAGATCGCCGGATTTGACTTGATCGCCTGCTTTGACATGGATGGCCTCGATGCGTCCGCCTTCAAAGTGTTCTATGGTTTGGAGCTTAGCTGATGAAATCAGCTTGCCTTCTGCACTGATGACCTGATCGATTTCCATCACCGTTGACCAGGCACCTAGGGCTAGTGCTGTAATCCCTATGACGAAGATCAACTGGGTTGAGAGACGTTCTCGACCCGAAGGGTCGTAGCGAAAGGTATCGCGAAAAAGCACCCAGATCAGTTTGAGTCCCCGGGGCGCGGGCTCATCGCGTTTAAAACGTGATCCGTAGCTTTTTCTCATCGATCCAATAGTTTCGTGGTCAGCTTGCCGCTGCCAAATGACGGGCTTGTAAGAACTCAGCCACGGTTTTACTTGCCATACAGCGACCGTCGTCGATCAGAATCACCCGATCCACTAACTGCAAGAGCGAGGATCGGTGGGTAATAAGAATCATCGTGGTTTGTAAATTCTCCTGGCGAAAGCGTTCGATAAAGGCCCGCTCGGTTCGTGCGTCCATGGCGCTGGTTGGCTCATCAAGGATAAGAATTGGTGGGCGCTTGATCACTGCGCGCGCAATCGTGATGGCTTGTCGCTGGCCACCCGATAGGGAGTCTCCACGCTCGCGCACAGGCATTTTGTAGCCTTCGGGGTGGTTATCGACAAAGCTATCGACTCCCGCAAGCCATGATGCCCAAAGTAGATCGGGGGTGCCAACGCTGCCCGCGCCAAGCAAGATATTTTGCTCAACATTACCGGCCATTAACCAGGGTTCCTGGCCCACATAGCCGATTTGCAGGCGCAAGGCTGAAGGGTCGATTTGCTGCAAATCAACCCCGTCGATCTTGATGCTTCCTTCATCGGGCATATAAAGTTTGGCAATCAGCTTGCCGATGGTTGTTTTGCCCGAACCAACTCGACCGACGATGGCAACTTTCTCGCCCGCTTTGATTTGCAGACTCATGCTTTTGAGTGCATCGCCTTTTTGTCCGGGGTAGCGGAAGCTAACCGATTCAAGAGTTATATCACCTTTAAAGACGCCGCGACTCAAATAACGATCCCCTGTATCGTGTTCGCTTGGCGCTTGCATTAATTGGTTAAGGGCTTTGTAGCCAGTGATCACTTGATTGATGCGAACAAGCAATTGTGAGACCTGGGCAAAGGGCAATAAGGCGCGGCTTGCAAGCATGGTGCAGGCGATGATGGCCCCAAAGCCAAAGCTTCCCGATGTGACAGTGACTGCACCCACCGCGATTACAGCGATTTGGACAACCTGTTGCACTTCCTGGGTGAGGTTTGCCGATAAGTGACTGTACTGTTTGCCTTGTTCGGCGATATCGGCCTGGCGTGCCAGGACCTGGCGGAATCGTCGCCGCAAGATGCCACCAGCGCCCAATGTCTTGACGGTTTCAAGACCTGTGAGCGCTTCAACCAGGACTGCGTGTTTGGTTGACCCGTCTTTAAAACTTGTTTCGGCAATTCGTTTAAGCCGGGGTTGCAGCCAGGTGTTAATAATGACCAACAATAAAATGCCAATCAGAACGGGCGCAAGCATCCATTCGCCAATCCATCCAATCGCTACAAGAAATAAGATGGCAAAGGGAATGTCGATCACAGAGACCAAGGCTGCTGAAGTGAGAAACTCACGGATTTGTTCGTATTCCTTGAGCACATTGGCAAGTGTGCCGACCTGTCCGCTTCGTGCTTTGAGTTGTACATCCATGACTTTGGCAAATAGGCGATCTGCAATTTGTAGATCGGCATCCATCCCTGCAGCACTTATAAATTTTGCACGGGTCACTTTCACGGCGTAGTCCGCAAGAATGAGTAAGACCATGCCTGAGACCAGCACTGCAAGCGAGGACATCGCCTGCGCAGGAATGATTTTGTTATAGACCACAAGCGAAAACATTGAAACGCCCATGGCAAAGAAATTGGTGAGCAGGGCAGCGATGCCTGCCTGGGTAAAAAAATGTCGGTTTTTCCAGATCGGTCCAAAAAACCAATGCGTTTCCCAGCCCGGTACGACTGCGAAGGCTTCCTTGGCTCGAGCAAAAAAACGGACCAAAAGCCTTGGCTCGCTTCGCTGCACCCTGCGAAAGGCGCGCCAGTCGCGTTGCTCACCGGTATCTAAGCGCGTAAAGAGGATTTGTGCGGTGTTATCGTCCATGGCAAAAAGCCAGGTCTGATCGCCAAACACAATTAAGCCGATGCCTTCAAAGCCTGCAATCTCAATATCAGGAACGGTCGCGATCGGTTCAACATCAATGCCCACCTCTTCAAGACAGTCTGCAAGTGCATCGATATCGCACTCTGCAGGCATACCGGCAAGCGCGTGCAATTGAGCGGCAGTGAGGCCTGCATCGAAGTGCGTGCTTATACGTTGAACGAGCGCTGCAAAGGCCTCAGTCGACCAGGCAACCGTGTCGTCGTTGAGGGGGCCTGGCGCAGCAGCGTGGGCATTCAGCTCAGGAATTGCGCTGTTGCGTTGGGGTGATGTCATGGAGATCGAATCGATAAGGCATCAAGGAGGTGATCTTGATGATAGGCCCATTGATACCAGGCAAGCTGCCGATCAAAGCTTGCTTGAAGCAGTTTTTGAGCAGCATTCATAAAGTCTTCCTGGGCTCGAAAAACATCGCTTAAAGATGCGCGGGCAAAAAGAAAAAGTTCTCGGGTTGAAAGTTCAGCTTTTTGCATTTCTTCCAATAAATCGCGCCGCGTGCTTTGAATACGCTCAGAGGCTTCCCACTCCTGACGCGCTGCATCGATACGCGCTGTCAGCTCGCGTTGGAGGCGCTCAAGCTCATACTCCGACTCGCCAAGGCGCGCAGCAGCCTGACGAATGCGTGCGCGTTGGGCAAAGCCAGAGAGTAGTTCAGACCGAAAGACAAGCACGGCTGAGGAGCGCTTGCGCTCAAAACTTGAGCCGACATCGCTCAAACTATGCGTGGCCTCGGCGTTGATCGCTCCCCAAAGCCGCGATTGTTCGGCATTTAACTCGTGGCTCAAGGCATTGGCCATGGCACGCATCTCTCGAAAACTCGAGAGGCCTTCAATCACCGATGCACTTCCTGAAGTCGTTCGGTTTGCAAGTGTTGTTGGCAACTGAAATCGGGCGGGCAGGGTTGCGGGGTTAAAGCTCTTGCCAAAAAGTTCAGCCAAGCGGGTTGCGGCCCCTTGCAATCTTCGTTCAGCAGTTGGCACTTCATCTTGGGCTTCAAGAAGTTTTGCCTTGGCTCTTTGCACATCAAAGGGGCTATTCATGCCTTCTTTGGCCCGCGCGCTGGTGAGATCGAGAAATTGCTGACGGGTTTGAACGAATGCTTTGGCTAATTCAAGGCTTTGGGCTGCACGCTGCCAGTCAAGAACCGCCTGGAGCATGGCAAGGGCGAGTTTGGATTGTTCGGTGCGCGCTGATTGCATCGAGGCTTGCATGCGCTCACTTGCAGCATCGCGCAGCGACGGACTCAAACCAAAGTCATAAACAAGCTGGCTTGCGGTCATGCTGCGATCGCCCTGACCGTTTGATGACGCGTTGGCTCCGTAATCGGTTCGGCCCGCGCCAAGGCTTGTGCTGAGTTTCGGCAAAAAAGCTGCATTAGCTTCTTCGATACGAGCCTGCCCGGCTGCCAAATTACGCTCAGTTTTTAAGGGAACAGGCGATTGCATGAAAGCGCGTTGAAGTAGTTGCAAAAGCTCGGGAAAGGCACTTCCTTGTTGATCGCTTTGGCTTTGTTGGAGCAATGATTCGCTTGCCCTTGAAAGCCCAGCGGCAGGTTCAAGCGAGGCACCAGAGCCTGAGCTTTGGCAAAAGCCTTGTATGACGGCAATCGATAGCAGGAGGCTTGAGAAGAGCTTTAGGTATTTGCTGCGCCAACCCCGCGCGAAACCTGTCAGAGGCGAAACTGGCAAGCTCTTAACGATGGTTGTGTTTTTGGATGAAGTCATGTCAAGCCAATGTCTTGCCTGTTAAAGAAACTTTGACGCAGCGCTTGGCGAAGTGTAAAGCTTCCTTGACGAAATGACTAGTTAGACGCGCGCTAATTCATGGCGCAAAACTTGATCGTTTAACTCGTTGATTTGACTTTGGTTAAAGACAAGTTGATTGAGTGCCTCTTCGATGGGGTCAAAGGCTTGAGGTGATGCGCTGGCAGCACCTGCCCCAACGCTCTTGGGATCGCTCTTAGTGATCAAATCGGCAGGTTTATCGCGATCGCCAGTCGTTTTTCCGACGCTTCCTTCACCCTCATCGGTGCTATCGAGTAAATCGTCTGCCTCCTCGATTGCATCGGCTGCAAGTGCAAACCAAACGTCTGCCATTTCGCGGCTGCTGCCATCGGCAAGGGTGTAGCTTGAGATCAGCTTGATGGCATTACCATGATCAATGCGATCGCTGGTTTGGGCATGAAGGTCAAGGCTGACGATCTGATGGTCAGCAAGGCTTGTGAGTTCGCCGGGATCGCTTTGACCGTCGAGGTCGAAGTCTTGCCAAAGCATGAGTTCAGCAAAGGCCTTATCGCTTGTATCAAGTTTGTTATCGTGATTGTCATCAAGATCGCGAAGCGCCTGGTAGCCATCTTCTGCTGTAGCGCCGCTTTTGAGTACCGTGGAGTCTCCGAAAAGTTCGCTGCCATCGTTGATTGTTGAGTCTTGATTCAAGTCACGAACGAGAAGGGCTGTGCCAGGGGCGATCCAGCCGGTTTTGCGTTGTGCTGCCGAAGCAGCCCATGTAAATGCAGGGCTTTCGTCTTGGGATATTGTGCTTACGCCAGTATTGGTCATTGCCAAGACAATAGGCGTTACAGGAAAGCTTGTAGATCCTGCCGCGCCGTCAAAATGCATTAATAAAAGACTATCACCGTCCTCGGTAAACGGGGCC
>VFQS010002953.1_pt1 | contig 13357 bp, 24 predicted proteins | sample 3512361 | NCBI WGS metagenome assembly VFQS01 (sample SAMN10412375, study PRJNA504923) | tailings metagenome | isolation source: Relicate 1 Philex TSF3 active mining | place: Philippines
TAGTTTCTTTAACTTCATCAAATGCCACTTGCATACGAGCCAAACGGCCAGAATAAGTTTCTGCGTTAGCCGCGGCTGCTCCGCCAAATAAATCCGTTAATTTAGATTGGACCTGAGTAAACGACATAGTTTTAAGTTCGGCTGCAGATAGTCCCACGCCTAGTTTACCTAGCGCTGTAGTGTTTCCATCAAATGCCCGGCCCAGGCTGTTAGCGACGGCTTCCAATGGCTTACCTGTTGCTGTAGAAATATCTAATGCCAAACTCAATAGTTTTTGAGCCTGGCCTAAATCATTAGTGCTAAGTGATAAGCGCTGGAGCGCTGGACGTAGTTTGTCATCTGCTACGCCTGTAGCCAAAGACATTTTAAGGATAGAATCCTCAGTAGCCTTAATCTGGGCCTCTGTAGCACCTGTAGCGTTTTTAAGCGCTAGGGCTAACTGTGTTTGTGCCTTTTCGTCTTCAATGGCTGCCTTAACGCCATCTACGCCTATCTTGATTGCGTAAGCGCCTGCCGCTGCCGCTGCCGCTGCAAATGCGGCTGCCGCCATCTTTCCGAACTTGCTTACCTTGTCACCAAAGGTTTCGACCTCTTTAGAGCCTATTCCTAGATTCTTCTTTAGGTCGTCAATATCTGCAAGGATAGATAACTTAAGGGTTCTACTACCTGCCATTAGTTGAACTCCTTTAATATCTTGTCAAACGCTAATTCCCATTTAGCGATAATTTGCGGTTGAATTTTACGCAAAGTTGGATAAATAAAATAGCCGCGATTTCCACGGCCTTCTTTAGGCGAACGAATAGGAAACTGCTTATATTTGCGTGAGCCAAATTCAGTTCCGTACAAAAGGTTTTGCGTGGTTCCGCCGCCCGAATACTTCTGGCTGGCAAAACCTATTCTTAGTTCTCCTATTTTTGAAGTGGCAGAAACTTTAATACCAGTCGCAATTCTTATTGCGGATGCTTGATTCACTGGCATTAAAGCGGCTCCGTCAATAATGCTTGATTTAGCGAACTCTGCTAGAGCGCTGGATTCGCGCCTAGCAGCGTCCACGGCTTCATCTGACATGGCTTTGAAGGCTGTAGTGACTGCCCGCAATTGCTTGCGGTCATACTGAATTGGGTCAGTCACCTTTTCTCTCCTTCAATATCTCTAACGCGGTTATTACGTCTTCGGCTGTTTCAAATTCACTTCGAGGTAAACCCGTTAGAATTGAAAGATTCCAAAGAATCCAGTTTACGCTTCCGCGTTCGTAACTTTTGGGTCTTCGTCACCTGCCCGTACGTCTGCAACTGTTTCGCTCCAGATTTCGTACGACTTGACGGGCTTACCTGCGTTTTCACGTTTGTAAGCATGGTAGGCGAGAAAGAGTAAATCCCAAACTCCTATAGCGTCTTTAGCCTGAGAGATGGTTTTACCCTTCTCGCGTTCCCATTTCGCCCACTCTGGCGGCTGAGCCACATAGGTAGCCACGTCGCCTGAGTTATATTCAATTGTGATTGGTAGTTTCATTTTTGCTCCCGTTCTGTTTTTTAACTAAATGTCTCGGATGGTGTTCCTACTACTGTAAGGCTCCAGGAATCGGTTTGCGCTGAAGGTGCTGCGCCACCAACTGAAGGAAATACAGGTAGAACATTACAGGTAAATACTGCTCCAGATACTGCAGTAAGTGAAACGGCAAGTGTGGTGTTTGGTGCTGATTCTGCAGCGCTCCACATGGCTTCAAATAGTGAAGATGCAGCGCCCCAGTCTGCTAGCAAATCTACGGCTAGTGTCCACTGGTCGTCTGTGTGCTTGTACGCTTTTCCATCAAGTGTCTGAAAAACATCAATGGTTGGTGAGTTTGAAAGGGTCACGCTAGTCGTCTGCGCATCATACGCCGCTGAAGCGATGGTGAGAGTGAGGTCGCGCCCTGTGATTACTGTGGTTGCCACGGTGGGTCTCCTTATGCTGTCTGCGTATAGCGGGTGCTTACGCGTATATCTGCGACCAGCAAATTGCTAGCGCCTACTTGTGTAACGGTTGGTCTTTCGACCGTTGAAACTTCGTATCCCGCAGGAACTAGGTTTACAACACTTGTTATTAATTGCTCTAGATTATCTAGGCTTGCAGGGTTGCTGTTATATGCAACTGCGCAGGTAATTGTATAGTTAAGTTTGGTTCTAAAAGTTGATTTACCAATAGTTTCAAATTCCATATAAGGAGAATCAGGAACCACCATTACGGCAGGGACTGGAACCTGCTCAGGAACGTAAGAAAATACGTTAGCGACAACTGAACCTAAAGCGGTTGCAAGTGGCTGACGTACTGCGCTGAGGATTGTGCTAGGCATTACTGCGCCAATACTTCAGTGTCAATATATGGCCCCAAAAGACCAGAGACACGATTAAAGAGACTACGGCCCATTCTGTACGGCGTTGGAGCAAAGTCCACTCCTTCAATCTGGCCGCCTGGTGCTGTACGTGACTGGAAAACTTCAACTGAGACTACAAGAATGGCAGATTCTACGGCGGAGACTCCTACGTAAGTAGATGCACCTGAAAGGGTAGCGCTGCCCGCTGAAATTACATTCTTTTCCAAAATGTCTGCATTGGTAATATCGGCTGAGAATTCATACTCTGTAACGCCGCTAAGAACTGTGTGTGTGCCATTGAAGGGAGCGCCGCATCCTGCGATTACTACGCTCTGGCCTTCAGTGAATTCATGGATTAACGTCGTGGTAAATGTAGCCACGTTATCAAATAGTTCTACCTTAGAAATAGGTGAACTGAAAGTATTAAGAAGCGGCAAAATTACTTGTTCGCTAGTGTCTATCACATCCGCTAAATAACTGTCATCATAAAGGGAAGAAGAGACACCAAGCACTGTACGCAACTGGGCTACTGTGATTATGGACGGCATCTCTTCTTCTCTCTATAGGGTGGGGAGCGGACGGGAGCATCCGCCCCCCACGATTAAGGTTACGCTACGTTTAGTTTACGGAACGCAGATGGATAGCGGTTCACTACTGCTACATAAGCGTAGAGACCGATTTCAACCTGTCCGTTTGCGACTACATTGGCGCGGAGTTCAATCTTTCCGCTCTCGTGGAATCGCATAGCGTTTGATGGGTAAACAAGTGCATGCTTAGCGTTTGCGTCGTCACCTGTGTAGTTAGCATCCACAACGAGTCCAAGTCCTGCGACTGTTCCAGATGTTGAACCTTGTGTTACGAGACCGTTAGCATTTGAAGGTGCTGCGGCTGCGTAGATTGGACGGCCTGTTGTATCAACTGCAGCAAGAAGACCTGAGAAATCAATTCCGTCTTCTCCGCCTGTGTTTGCAACGAGCAAACGGTTTGGAGTTGAACGCATTACGCCGTAAGAATCTGCGATTCCCTTTGCGATTGCTGCGTAGATAGTAGCCGCTGAAGACTGTGTAGCGTTCTGTGCTGCGATTTGTGCTGCGTAAGCATCTGTCTTCTGAGCATAGGATTCGGCCAACTCGCGGAGATACAGGTCGAGGAAGCCAGGCTCTGAGCGGTCGAGCAACTCGACGTCAATGATGCCCGCGCCTGCGAACTTAACTACTGTGTCTTCCTGGAATGTAACAGTGGTGTCTGTTGATGCAAATTCTGCACCTTCTGCAGTTACGGCTACTGAAGCCTTTGTTCCCAACTTAGGTGTGAAAATCTTCATGCCTGATGCTGGTAGTGGTGCTGATTCGATTGAATCAATGAATGGACGTGAAGCGTCAATAACGCCGATAATGTCGCGTAGGTAGTTTGGTGGAACCATACCTGTGTTTTCTGCGACTGTTGCAACCTGTAGCGCTGCTACAAGGTCACGAGCATCTGCGTCGCCGCGTGATGCTTGAATTTGTGCCATAGCGTATTGACCTGCGGTTACGTCAAGGTTCACGCGTGGTGATGTGTATGCAACTGGAGCAGTTGGAGCCGCTGCAGTTACCTGTGGCTTTGAGGCTTCGACCGCTTCGGTAACGGTTGCCTCTGAAACGGTTTCAGACACTAGGCCTTCTCCTTCGGTTAGTGGAACTTCCTCTGTTGGAACTTCCTCGGTGTTTTCAGATGCTGCCACGTCAGAGACGCGAGCAGAATCAATCGCAGGGTCAGTGACCAGCGAAACCTCAATCAACTTAGCGGCGCTAATGTGCATTACGCCGTCTTTGTTTTCCCATGAATCAACTTTTACGCCCACGCTAAATCCGTCGCGTAATCCTGTAGATGCTTCTACGAGCGCATCTTCACCAGCGCTTGTGCGGGCAACAGAAAATACCGCGTCCACGCCTTCGTCTGTAATTTCGTAGGACTTAAGAGTTCCTAGTGGCTTTGTGCGCTCATGCTCAAGTAAAAGTTTTGTCTTCTTGCCAAATTCAATTGACTTAGGTTCAAAAACTGTTTCACCCGCTGAGGTGTAACCCTTTTCGCCCCATGTAACTACGCGACCAGTGATTTCACGCTTTGCAGCATCCGCCGCAACTACGTTCATTGAAAAATTAATTTCCATTATTGATTAGGTCCTCTTCTTCCTGGATTTGCTCCACTGACATAGCGCCAATGCGGTTAAGAATCTCGTAAACCTGTGCGCGCTGTAGTGGGTCGCCACGCAAGAAATCATCTAGGTCATGGCGAATAACTGTGCCTGCAGGTACAAAATCAGGCTGGCTTAGGCGCTGTTCAATAGCGATAAGAATCGGACGCAAAGAGAAATCTACAAGTGCTTTACGTTCTCCGATTGAGTTGGAGTAAGTCATAGATGTAGTTTCGGCTGAAATAAAATATGCCGGGATTCCTGCGGCTCTTGCAAGTTCTAGCGCCACATATTGACGCGCTTCATTAAGTTGCAACTTAGCAGGGTCAAAACCAAGAATCTGTAAATCAACGTCTGCGTTTAAAAATGCAGTTGTGTTTTCTTGACGTGACTTTGTGAAGCCATGAATAAGGTTGCGAATGCGCTCTGCAGTTAGCATCGCTCCAGTTGATTTAAGCGCCATAGATGGAACAGGATTTTTAGCGTAGTTTTCCGCTGCTCTTTCCATCCACGCGGCCGCGCGAATTGTGCGGCCTGCGCGATTGAAAAATCCTTCATCTAAACCAGGAAAGTAAATAATAGAACCAACGCCTGATAATGGAACAGGCTTACCGTCCACCTGATAACCGATAATCTCGGTCATGTTGCTGTTGTATTGTGGCATTACTCTTTCAAATGGAACGTAAGACCAATCCTGGATACGACCATCTGCATATAGTGAATTTACTATACCGTAGCCTGCGCCACGTGACCAGATGTCATACGATAGCCAGGAATAAGTAACCGAACCTGGAATTCTTTGGTCTGGTTGGTTGATGCAACGATTAGGCTCTAAATGCTGGCCTGTGCTTTTTACATATTGCTCTTTAGGCAAACTTGCAACTGTTGAGCAAATAATTCCTTTAGCGCGAGCCACTGAAGGAACCGAAATGGCTTCTTGCTGGCTTACCATTACGGTATTACTTAAAAGATTATAAGTCGGGTCGTAAACATTAAACGGCGCGAGTGCAGCCGCCACGTCCACGGTTTCAGGTGTTGGAGCGGATGCTTTGAATAAATCTTTGATTCCCATTATCACGAATTATACAGTAAAAGCAACTAACCTGCATAAATGTCAATCTCTGGTTCTCCGCGAGTCGCAAAATGGCAAACCATAGCCATTCCAACCGCTGCGCAAATTGTGGCGTTGGAAACTTTGCGTCCGAGATACCACCCGCCATCCTTGAAAGGTAATTTAACCGCGGATAGAACCTGGCGGTTCATTTCTGCTTGGTCGGCATGGTGAAGTCTTCCGCTAGTGATTGCGGACAACATTTCGTCGCAAGCCTGACCATAAGTCGGGCCATCAATAGGCGTACAACTAATACCCGCTGGCGAAAGTAAAGCCGCAATAGCCGCGGATGTTTGGCGAGAATAACCAACGGTCTGCGTTGGATATTTTCTAAACCATCCCGCCAAATCATTGGCGATATTCTTTGCGTCCAGGTTTTCTGGGTCCGTCCAGGTTTGTAGTAAGACGACATTTATTTGGTCTCCATCTGTTTGGCCTGCGATTAACGCGCCTTCGCGTCTATCTGGGCTTAGGTCTATAGCCATCCAGGTAGTTAGGTCTGGCTTGAGTTTCAATCCTTTATCTGCTGCCGCTTTCCAACTGCTCTCACGAATAGCAGGGTTTACTACTGAAACCCACTGGCATAAAAGTTCGGTGCGGATAATTGACTCATCATCTGAAAGGCTTGCCGCAAAATTGTCTGGGTTCATGGTGTAGCCAAGAGACGGGTTTGCCTGAGCAAATGCTTCCCAGTTGGGTTTGCCGTCTATTTTGATTTCGCAGCCAGGTTCGGCGCTCCATTCAAACCAGCCGATACGGTCATCTGCTCCAGCGGATGCTGCGATACCTCTATCGCGCAGGCGATTCAAAATTATGCTGTGTTGGTCTCCTGCGTTGCTGAAAATTAGTGCCTGGGGATTTGGGTTCGACATTTGGGTAAAACGCAAAGAAGCCCACACTTCATCATCATGGTATTCGCGTACCTCGTCCATGTAAATGGTGTCAGGTGCTGCGATACCGCGAGCAGCCGAGTTATTGGCTCTAACTAGGTAACGCTCGCCGCCTTTAAGTTTGATTTCCTGGGAACCTTTGGTTTCGTACTTCTTGAGGAATCTTTCAATCAAATCTAAACGTCCCTGAATAATGTCGTCAATCTTCCAAAAGATTTCTGAGGATGTAGTCAATTTGTGGGCTGTGTGAACCTGTAATTTTTGATTGAGAGCGAACATTCGCCACATAATCATTAACTGCATGAAGGTAGATTTGCCATTTTGGCGGCTAATAATTACGCCTACCTCTTTGAAATACCAAGTGCCGTCAGGGTTGGTTTTGCAAATTTGCTGGGCTAACCAAACCTGCCAGGGTAGTAAAGGGAACCCGATTTCCTCGCACCAAGCGGCAAAATCATCTCCTAAAGTCGGTAAATCTGGGCTGGGAGTCCAAATACGTGGCTCCAGAACCCCCTGTGGGGCCGATTCAAGGCTATTTAAGCCGATTGAGGTCATAGTAGTTAAGTCTAGTCGTTTTCGTCCGTGTAGTGGACTATTGAGCCGTTTCTAGGGGTATTTAATACAAGGGGGGTCATGGGTGTCAAAGCGCTATCAAAAAACCTACCCCCTTTAAGTAAATTGCACTGTACGCATAACAACTGCAGATTAGATAGTTCATCCGTTCCACCTAGCCGTCTAGGCACTATATGGTCCACGTGTTTGCCTTCCTGGCCACATGCCTGGCATGCGCCACCATCTCGGCGAATCACTATCTCTCTTAACTTACGCCAATGAGATGTAGAACCATTACTCCTAAGCGCACTACGCCTTGACATATACACTCTTCAAACAATGGTCACAATAGGCATAAGAGATAGTCCCGTAATTAATATGCTTATAGTCATGGCCTAATAGCCAGCATAGTAATCCACGCATTAGTGCCATCCCTTACGTTGCCAGTGGCTCCATGCTTTGCATGTAGAACCCTCATATCTATGAGAGATATATCTAAGTCCATAGTGTATCTGTTCTATAGCAGATTTATCCTTAACTATTGGATTCTTTAACTGTAGTAATCCATAGGTATAACTCTTACTAGGACTAGATAGATTTCCTACTGCTTTTGTATTCCAAGCAGATTCTTTTCCTATAAGCCTTGATAGGCAAATCGCTTCATGCTTAGGCATGATGCTTCTTATGTAATCTTTTGGTTTTGTGGCATCTATTGAGCCTTGTCCTATTGCAGTAGTCTGCATAGATAGACCTATCCCAATAACGACGGCTACCGAGCGGGCTATTCCGCGAGCGGCCCGCTCTGAGCCTCTGAAAGGCTCTAGCCTGGAGTGTACCGATAGTGTCAAATAGGATTTAACGTTTAAAGCATAAAACCGCAGGTCAGAGCCTATATTTTTGTTACCTTGCGTTGAGCGTGTCGCTCTAATTGTCCGTCGAGTAGAAGCCGCTTCCTTTAAATTGGATTCCAGGCACTGAATAGATTTTTTGCATCTGATTATGGCAAAACTGGCAAATGACTTTATGCGGTTCATTAATGGATAACTCCTTCTCATATCTGAGATTGGCTTCGCAGTCCTCTGATATGCACTGAAATTCATATATTGGCATTATTGGCCTTTTCGCAGGTCGTACATTTTGCGCCTTCTATCATCCATGAGCCGCACTTTTGGCAGCGTGTAGGAACTAAGTTTACCGTGTCGCCTTGAATATCGGCGTAACCTGCCTTGATAAGTAGTTGCACCAGGTCACCGAACGTAAGAAATGCAAGGTATTGCTCTGGTGACGAATCCCCTTGCCCGTTCATTCTCACACACACTAGAGATAACTCCCCAGTCTTCTCCGTGCGCTTCTTGACCTGGCGCAACCACTCTAATGGGCTAAAGGTGCTTCTCGCTTTCACCTCTATGTCCATAGGGATATTCACTATGTCTTTGCCCATACCGCGACCAACTGAAGCCCCAGGCCACCACTGCGAAAGGTAGTCAGCAACGACCCTTTCAGTTTTGAAGCCGCGATATTTCCTGCTTTGAGTCATAGTTAGTGGCTATGCCTTCCCAGCAGAATTTATGGTGTGGCAGTTTTTACACTTCCACTCTTTCATTATCCAGCGTTCTCTAATCTGAATCCAGTTAGGAACCTGGTTACATAATTGGCAGATTAACTTATAGCCCAACTCTTCTAGGGCTTTAGCATTTTCTTTGAGATTGGCTTCTTCTTCAGCCGTTGGGAATGATTCCCATTCTCCATCCTGATTCATAAACTGAATGTGTCCCATTAGTTATCTCCCTTTGCTACCTTGATTAAGTCATCTACTGATAGCAGAAAGCCTTTACTGAAATTAGGCTCTATTTTGCACTCGGTTAGTTTTCCGTATTTTGCCACGGCTTTAACCAGGTCGTCATAACTGACCAGTAAGACCATTTCGTTTAATACAAAAGCCCAGTAGGCTGCTTTAGTAACAAATAGCCCAGACTCTTTCCACGACTGCGTACCTTGAAACCAGCATTGACACTCTATGTAAACGTTTCCAGTAATCTTCCATTTTCTATCCCGTTTAACTTCTACGGTTTTACCGCCTGTAAGCAGTTCATAAACCAGGCTCTCGCCTTGATGCCCGTAGGATAAATCTAGGTCAAAATCTGAAAATGTCATTACCTATTGGCCTGCCTTTGCCATGAACCATCTTTAGCAATTTCGTACCAAACAGGGTCACACGCATCTGCAGGCGAACCAGGCATCCCGCTAGTTACCTTTGCTGAGCATCTAAAGTGGCCCCATGGCTTTCCTGCTTTTGAAGTGCCAGTTTTCCAAATCATTTCACCATGTTTGCAGGTGGGAATATCCTTCTCCGTCGTGCCACCAATAATGGATTTCACCATCTCTACTGCTTCGTCCGCAGTCGCAGCGGGTTGAACATCTCTTATCATCCACGGGTCATCTTCTTTCGGTACTGGTACATATTCCTTAGATGTTTGAGCCATTTTGGCTTTGGTCTCTGCAACTATCTGTGAAGTTTTGGCAACTTCTTCCATGCTTTCACGCGTTGCGGTTTTCTGTGAGCCTTTAAGAAGAATAATTGCTCTTCCTAAAGCACTGGTAGCAGTATCTTCTACATAGTAACGAGCCATATTGCGATTAAATAAATCTCTGGCTCCAAAAGCAACGTTTGATACGGCTGGAGTCGCGTCTGCACTATCTCTATAAATCTCCGCTCTGACACGAATATAGCCGTTTACTGGGTCATGAAATTCAGTAACGATATTGGACCTACCCATAGGGTAGTTCTCAATAAACCAGCGATTAAGCGTGGCTACGTCTTCATAATCTTCTAAATTAAACATAAAGTTCATCCTTTTCAGTCGCTAGTTCACAAGCCAGCGCCAGATAAGCGATAGCGTCTAAATATGAGTCAATATGGGTTTTTGTTTCCTGAATTCTGGACAACTTGATTTCGACCATAGCCAAACACGCGTCGTAATCCGTAACTTCAATTTCAAAGAATTGGGTAAGTCGTGATGCAATTCGACCCTGGTTAATCTTAGGGTGACCGTAGTACCGTCCCCGCTCTCCAATAACGTCAGTTGCTGTAAGTAGGATTTCATTGGCCTTCATCGCCCCACCTGCTCGTACATGCGTAGTTCGCGGTTGCGGGCTATACGGCCGCTAATCTTGCCGTGTTCGTGGCCTTTAGCGTATCCGATAAAAAAGCCTAATAATGCGCCTACGCTAAACATAAGCATTAATGCTAAATCTGTGTTCATTATGCCACCGCCATTTCATTGGCGATAATTCGATATGCTTGTTCAAGACCAACGGCTATATTTTCATACTTGTGGGCTGCCTCATTGTTTTTCATAGCCCACGAAATGCCTGACTGGTCACGCATTTTCTTGATTTCTTTTGCTAATTCGCTCAAGATAACTTCGTTCATTTGTTTGCTCCCTTTGTAAACGACCTTCGCGCTTACAAGAGGAACATTACCCGAATCTAAAGCAGCATCCGCCCTTTTTTGATAACAGTTTGATAACGATTTGAGACGGGTCTTCGTCTTCCATGTAGGGGATTGCGATACTAGCGGGAGCGTCCATAGCGCTTCCCGTTCACCATAAAAGTTCCATCCTTTTCTATGTAAATCATATCAATTTGGACGCCTTTAGAATCCTCATACATGACCTGGATAGATTGCTGCCAATTAGCCGTTCCACGGGTGTAATGAGCCTGTTTTAGGTCCATTAGGTGTCCCGCATCCACCCCACGGTGTAAACGTCTTAAAACGCCCCCTGAGGCCTCAGAAAAGGCACTCTGCCCGGCCCTATGGGTATGTCCGCAAATGACGTTATAACCCATTTTACGGGCATGGTTTAGGGCAGTCATCCCAGCGTGGGGATTGATGCCGCCTTCATCTCCGTGAATGGCTATCCAGCCTTTAGCGATTGGGTAAGGCTTCTTGTGGTACTGGATGCCCAACTCCTCAAATCGCATAAACTTTTCATAGCGCAATTCAGGCAGTGCTAGGAACGCTGGAATCTTGCGCATGATGACGTTATAAAGACGGTCAGTGTGGTTTGAACGCGTCACGTGAGCCTCTTTGGCATACTCAGTTAAAGACCATAAAACCTCTATGGCTTCTTCTCGGTCCTGGTCTAGGGTCTGCTCAAACCAGCCCATTTTATTCTCTTCCCATTTGCTAATTTGAGGAAGGTCTATTTCATCTCCCAGAATTACCACTGAGTCAGGCTTAAAGGCTTTAATAAATGATGCAACGTTTCGCACTGCTACTGCGTCATGATAGGGAACTTGTAAATCAGGAACTACTACGGTTCGCTTAATCGTCGTCCTCATATTCGTCGGGGTCAATGGAACCAATCTTTTCGATTGGCTTAGCAGGCAAAATCCAGTCAGGAAATGATTCTTTGTCAGTAATCATGAATAGGGCTATGCCTTCATTGAAACCAGCCTTACGCAGGCTTTTGTAATACTCATTCAGCGAGATGCACCAGGCATCTAAAGCGTTATAAGTGTCTAGGTCTATAACCTTCTTCTTTGCTGCCATGACAAAAATTATCTATCTAGGAGAATGTTATAGATTTCATCGACACGCGCATTTAGGCGCTTAATTTCGGAAAGCAAATGAGTGATGACATAGCCTGCCAATCCCCCAATAATGGAGATGGTTGCTATGTAAAGAGTGAAAAAGTTTTCTTGTGTCATTTTTTAGGAGTTGCGTAACCAAATACGCCCGCAAGAACGGCCCAAAGAATCGAACGATAATCTAGCGAGAAGTTAGAGGCTCCCCATGCTGCTAGAAAAGCGCCTGCGGTTAGGATGGTTGGGTTTTTCATATTCATAGTGTGCCGCCTATCATGGGTATATTGAAGAACGAACCGTCTTCTTTGCCTTTAGTAGTAAAAGAAATATGGCAGTGGCTGGAATGAGGATTACTTCCGCGATACGGAACCCAACGCCATAGGGTTTTCTTGCTGGTAATTCTGCCGTTAAAGATGACGTACTTGATTCGCTTATCTTTTCTTGCTGCAAGACGAATCTGATTTGCAAGGTCGGGCATAAGGTCTGGTTTATTGGATGCACCTGCCAAACCTCGGTCCAGGTCAATGGCAAATACCCAGCCTTCATTAGATGGGATGTGGTCAGACTTGCCGCGAGCCATGTGCCTGGCATCTGCAATCCAACCATCACTACGTCTATCGCGTTGAGGGAACGAGTCGTCCACTTGCTCACGAAACTGAACTCCTGCTTTGCATAGTTTTGCGGTCATTAACGAACGTATTTAGCCAAAGATTTTGGAATTGGCTTTGAATACTCCCATTTTGCGATGTAATCGCCTGAACCATCCAAATCGTTGCGCAATTCAATAGTTCCGCGTTTTAATTCGACCGAATTTTCCAATTCGGGAAGTTCGGCGATAAGTTCTTCATATAGTCCCACGATTAACTCCTAATCCATACGCCATTGAAAAATGTAATTAAACTTGTAGATTCGCCATAGTATTGCAAAGAACTACCGAATTGACGACCATAAACTTCGACATAATCAGTAGACCCATTGAAATATACAATCATGCTTCCACCACCAGCATATCCATCGCCTTCAGTTGCCTGAAGCCATGCGTAATTGCTGCCGTTTTTGTAAATGTTCACATCGCCGGCGGCAACTCGACCCGCCACCACAACATTGAGTTGGTAATAACCTGCCTTGTTTGGAGTAAAACGATGATTTGTTGAACTATCAAAACAATTATCCGTGTCCCAAAGTTCAGTATCAAACGCGACTTTTGTCCAAACGCCGCTAGAAATTCCTGTTTGATTTGAGTTTCTTTTGACCATAAAAGTTGGACCGGATGAACTTGATGCCGTAGCCCATTTCAATCCGGTCGATGTCGTTGAATCCGCGGTTAAAACTTGACCATCTGTTCCTACCGCTAATCTTGCCGGAGTATCTGCCGCGGTTGCTGAAATCAAATCACCTTTGGCATCGACAATCGCATTTTGAATCGCATTTGAATCATCTTGTGCGACCCAAGTAAAATCCAAATCTGTACCTGATGCCTTTGAAAGTACCTGGCCAGTAGTGCCACCTTTAAGGTCCACGAAAGAAGTATCAACGCCATTTAATGCAGTACGGATGGCGGCTGCGCCATCTTTTACCAGGTCGGTATCGTCTGGAGTTTCCCAGTTGAAATTAGTAGTCGTTGCCATTATGTCTCCTTATCAGGCTACTATTGTAGCGTCTATCCATTCCAAAGTATTACTTAA
>VFQS010002956.1_pt1 | contig 13355 bp, 11 predicted proteins | sample 3512361 | NCBI WGS metagenome assembly VFQS01 (sample SAMN10412375, study PRJNA504923) | tailings metagenome | isolation source: Relicate 1 Philex TSF3 active mining | place: Philippines
ACACCGATTCGATAGCGGTTGATCTTCGCGGCAATGTGCTGACCTGCCAAAACGTGAGCGCTCAGTCAACCGCGCCCAATGGCGAGAGTCACCGCATCGGACATGTCAGCGATCTTCAATCGGTAGCGCTGCGCACCTCAACGCATTGGACCATCCCTACATTTGTCCGGCTGGATTCTGGACGATTGGCTATGGCCACCTTTGTGATCGATCGCATCCGCCGATAACCCCGGCTGAGGGCGAGGCCTACCTGGCGCAAGACATGCAGGTCGCTCTGAGAGCAACCCTACGTTACTGCCCTGTGTTGGCGACGGAGACCGCTGGTCGCTTGGGCGCTATCGTCGACTTCACGTTTAATCTTGGGGCTGGCCGGCTGCAGACTTCCACACTCCGGCGTCGGATCAATCAGCGGGACTGGGTTGGCGTGGCCTTCGAACTCAGGCGATGGGTGTACGGTGGCGGGAGGGTGCTGCCCGGGCTAGTTGCGCGGCGGGAGGCCGAATGCAGGCTCATCCTGTGAGCCTCCTAGCCTGTAGCTTGACAAAGCACCACAGCATGAGTCGCATGCAATAAAAGGATTTTTATTGGGGCGGCGTAGTTTTCATGCCGTTCTGTTCACTTGGTAAGCGCTAGCGGCCTAAAATATAGCCACTGACCAAAATTGAGGGTTCGTATGCTCCTGACTTTCCCGTCAAAAGAACTTTTGGTAAAAAAAGCTTATCAAGAACCACTATTTGATTTATCGTTGTTGATTGGCAATCATAGAGCTTTAGCTGATTGGAGTTTGATTCCCCTTTCCAAAATATCTGTGCTGCTTGGACCAAACTCAGCGGGTAAGAGTAGTATTTATGAAGTTTTCGATATCCTCAGCATGTTTACGCGGGTGCATTCCTACAGCACACCTGAACTAAATTTAATTAATGAAGCAACGCGGTCAGGCGACACAGCACCAGCGTACGGCTTATCTGCAAGATATCCTGCAAACACTGAGGAAGCTTGGGAGTACTTGAGTCTTATTGAAGATCGTATAGATAAAAAAATAAAATCTTCCTCTGGAGAGATCAGCTTATTGGCGGAATCAGCTACACGAGGTGATTTTCCGATATTTGGAAGGATGTTCGCAGATAAGGAGTTTTTGCAAAATTTAGGCGAGACTGTCTACTCTGTTGTGTTTGAAAACATTACCGCCAATAGCGTTAATGTTTCTGTTTATTTAGATGGTAATTTGGCTGGTATATGGATTGCAAAAGATGGATATCAGGAAATAACAATAAAAAATTTTGCAAAAACTTTCTTTTTACCTGCTCCCAAAGAACTCACAAATATTTTCGATGACAACGCTGATTTTAATTACCAATATCATTACAAAGATTGGTCTGAACATGCTCCTGAGATGGGACCCGCATGGCCCTCGTTCGGCAACCCAGCAAATTTTCTGTTTCAGAGTTCTCCACTTGAAGAACGTGCACCGCTTGGTATGGCCGATGAGGCTTTTGCATTAATTACAGCGATTTTTCACTATCCGCTATCTGTCTTAATCCGGAGGCATGCATGGACATTTAGTTCGCAACCGGTTCGAGATCTAGACTCCGATTGGTTTTTTTGTGAACTAGGATCTCAATCAGGGAAGAAAAACCAAGCCAGTCTTCAGTTTAGGGAGAGCGCTGATAAAAAACGATCTTCTGGAAAACATATTTTGGCCCGCGAAGCAATATGCGAAGAAATAGCGAAAGCAAAAGATCCTGGGCTACCCAATTCTAGTGTTTTGTCAGAGATCAACAATTGGATTGGTGGAAGTGCTTTTTTAGATTCCGGATACCAGATAAAAGTCGGTCTTAAAATTTGTCTGCCAATTTCTAGTGGTGGTTCAGGAAATTTTGGCGTAGTTGACCTTAAGGATAAATTTGAGGTCAGCGGTGATAAAAAATCGCGATCAAAGTCAGGTTGGTTTTCGGTCCGCCAGTTAGATCCAAATATCGAATTTTTGGCGCGGATTTATCTAGTCGATCAGGCTGGAAGAGAACTCCGTTTCTCTGAGGTTGGAACGGGTTTTTCTCAAATTTTGCCAATTCTTACTCATCTTGGTATTTCGAATAACTATCTTATTAGGCAACCTGAGGTGCACCTCCACCCAAAGCTTCAGTCGAGAGTCGCGGACTGTATTATTAATAGCGTTGCAAATGATCGCGAGGAAAAATACTCAGGAAATATTGTAGTAGAGACGCACAGCGAACACATCGTACTCCGATTTTTGAGAAGGATACGAGACTCGTACAAAGATCCATTGCTTCATACATCTCTTACGTTGTACCCCAATGAATTAGCATTGATTTATATCAAGCCTGGGACTGACGGGAGTCAGGTGTTTCTCATTCGAGTGGACTCATCTGGAGAGTTTATTGACGGCTGGCCTGAAGGGTTTTTTGATGAGCGCGATGAAGACTTGTGGGGATGAGTGTGAATCAAAACAAACTATTTCAATCTGTCGCAATTGATCCGGCGGTAGCCAGAAATCAACTGGTGTGCATGGTTCTGAAACATAAATTTGGACTCGCAAATGGACGATTTATTGCAGGCGTCCCAAGAGATTGGTCTAATTTTGCTCTGCAGCAGATCAACTCTATCAATGATGAGAATTTGAAAAGAAAATTGAAGGATATTCTCCGCGCGCTTGAACAATCGGGGGCGATGGTGCCTGAGGGCATTGCGTTTGACCGAACAAAGCCATGGATACAAGCTGCCTCCAGCGAAGCTATAAAAAAGATTTACGATGTCCTTGTCACTGACGAAAATGTCGAATTTGATCCTTTGTATTCCTCGCAAAACATCGACGATTATATTGAGGCATCAGAGGAATGTGTTGGCTATCTGGATGTTGCGACTCTGAGGGACGCTAAAGATTTCATTGCTGTACTTGCGCCTTTCCTAAAGAAGCATAAAAAAATCGTGCTTGTCAATCGTCATCAATGGTTGCTATCGACAAGAAAGGAGCGAGACCTATTTGAGGCAGTTTTTCAACATTGGGCGCTATTGGGTGGGATCGATTTCACGGTCATTCGTTCGTCGATTGAGAAAAAAGACGATCCGAGACCATTTAGTTCAAACTGGAGTCGTGAAAAAGAAATGCTGATTAAGTACTTTAATCGTATTCGTTACGGAGGTACTTTCAGATTTATTGCTGTAAACGATGAGCGAAACCGGCTTCACCATCGATACCTACTAGGAAACTATTGCGGGCTTTCTATGGACTACGGATTCGAGATGGTAGATAAGCCTCATCCATGGCAGCTATTGAATCGGGCTCATTTCTCTGAGGCAAAAGAAAAATTTTTTATTGGTGATGTAGTCGCCTCCTATCCCGAGAGCGATGTGTTCTGTTATGCTTTAAACGGAAAGCGTATTTCAGGATACTAGTGGAAAAAGTTTTCGTCATGGTAGTTCGAATCCTCGACCCCACCAAAAACAGGGGGTCTGAAAACTGAGCGAGTTAGTTGAACAATCGCTTCTGCCCCGCCAAGTCAATAGCCTCGCTAAATTGCGGGGCTATTTTTTTGCAGGACTCGCTGGTTGAGTGTGCATTGGGTGGGCGCCTCATACTGAGGTACCAGAAATCGTTGCCCGCCCAATGCACACCCACCCAGACTGCGAACAGCTCAACGCACTTTCAAAGAAACAACATTTAGCGAATCAAACCAATGTTTATCCGCAAGAAAATGCAAGCCTGCGCCCTTGGTAAATTTCTAAGGGCACAATATGATTTAAAGTTAATTCCAAATACAAGTACCACTGGACGTCTCTTCGAGAGCCTGTTACAGATGTTGCCGCGCAATGCAGTGCCCTAATATCTGCAATGGATGCAGTGTCATCTGGAATTTAAATTATTTGCTAATCAGGCATCCCTAAAATTCAGTGAAGATGAAATTTCGAAAATTCATGGTCTATGGTGGTGCCATTACTTTGGCTTGCGCATTGCTGGCCGCCTGCGTCAGCATGGCCCCTCGTTCAAACCCCGACTTCGACGCTAGCAAACCACATCACCGCACTGACGGATTCTCCAACCGTTATTCAGACCGATCAGACAAACCAGGCCTCTGGCGTTGGCAATGGGAACGCCTGCGAGATGGCTTGCCCAAGCCGCCTGCAAAGCCCATCATGGGCATCGAGCCAAACCTTGAATTGATTAACAGTGACAGCACACAGCCCAGAGTGACATGGGTTGGACATTCAACGCTATTGATTCAAATCGACGGATTGAACCTGCTGACCGATCCACATTGGGGTCAACGCGCTTCGCCTTTCAGTTTTGCTGGTCCTAAACGACACCAGGCTCCCGGTATTCCTTTTGACAAACTACCCGCTATCGATGCAGTCGTGATTTCACACAACCATTGGGATCATTTAGACAAAGAAACTGTCCAAGCACTCATGACAGTGCATACAGGCATTCGTTTTTATGTACCGCTAGGTATTCAGCATTGGTTCAAGAAAGAAATTAAGGGAACTGTTTTGAAGGGTCCCACACAAAACGTTTTTGCGTTGGATTGGGATCAACAAGCAAGCCTCAAGGGCAAAACAAAAAACCTCGATCTGCATTTTTTGGCGGTTCAACATTGGAGTGCCAGATCAATCAGCGATCGTTATGAAACACTCTGGGGCAGCTGGGCCTTGATGCACCCCGACTTTAAATTTTGGTTTTCGGGCGACTTGGCTTACTCGCCCGATACACAAGACATAGGCAAGCGCATGGGTGGCTTTGATTTAGCCGCCATTGCAATTGGTGCATATGAACCTCGTTGGTTCATGAAGGACTCACACATCAATCCCTCAGAGGCACTGCAGGTGCAAAAGGATGTCAATGCCAAAGCGGCCATCGGCATTCACTGGGGCACCTTTGATGGCATGAGCGATGAGCCCTTGGATCAGGCGCCCAAAGATTTAGAGCTTGCTAAAAAAGAGTCTTCAACTCCAGTTAACTTTTTTGTGCTGAAACATGGTCAGAGTTGGCGCCAGTAATCGTTTTCCGAAAACTCAAAGTTGAGCAGTCAGTCCTCAGGGGGGCTGACGATTTCTGGTACACCAGTATGAGGAGGCCCTCCTGAGGGCTGGCTGCTCAACGCTCTCAATCAAAGAAAATACAAACACCTGCTAGCATTGGCCATCAGCATCACAAACCTCCAATTAGGTAGAACCTCCATGAACCTCAATGTCAACGGCAACAACGTCAGCTTAGACGTCGACCCTCAAATGCCCTTGCTCTGGGTTCTAAGAGATTCCCTCAACCTCACAGGCACCAAATTTGGCTGTGGCATTGCAGCGTGCGGCGCCTGCACAATCCTCAAAGATGGCCAACCCGTACGCTCTTGCGTCACGCCAGTCGCAAGCGTTGCAGGATCCAACATCAAAACCATCGAATCCTTGGGCACCCCCGAAAAACCCAGTGCCTTGCAACAAGCCTGGATTGATGAGCAAGTACCCCAATGCGGCTACTGCCAAAGCGGCATGCTCATGGCGGCTTCTGCGCTGTTGGCCAGAAAGCCCAAGCCCACAGATGCCGACATTGACGAGGCCATGACCAACCTCTGCAGATGCGGCACCTACCAACGCGTGCGTGCCGCCATTCACCGCGCAGCAGGAGCACAAGCATGAAGCGCCGCAACCTCATTTTGAGTGGCCTAGGCCTTGCTGGTGCCTTGGTTGTGGGCTGGGGCGTGATGCCACCTCGCTCACGTTTAGGTAAGCCAGACAACATGCTGTCAACCGAAGGTGATGTTGCGCTGAACGGTTGGATCAAAATTGCCAAAGACGGAAGCATCGTGTTGGCCATGCACCGCAGCGACATGGGTCAGGGCATTCACAATGCATTGACCATGTTGGTGGCAGAAGAATTGGACGTGCCTTTAAAGAGCGTTCGACTTGAGCAAGCTGGCCATGACGCCATCTATGGCAACGTGGCCATGTTTGTCGGCACCTTGCCATTCCACCCCTTGCAGTCAGAGGGCCAAGACAAGCCCATGCTGGTCAAAACAGGGGAGTGGATGGTCAGCAAAGTGGCGCGCGAATTGGGTGTCAATGCAACGGGTGGTTCGTCATCTGTCAAAGATGCTTGGGAACATTTGCGCATCGCAGCGGCCACCGCCAAAGCCAGCTTGTTATTGTCTGCAGCAGATCAATGGAAGGTGTCTGCCAAAGAACTGACTGTTAAAGACGGCGTGGTTAGCCATGCTTCAGGAAAGTCTGCTCACTTTGGTGAACTGGCCAAAGGTGCTGCTGCGCAAACTCCCGCCAATGTTGTGCTCAAAGATCGCAAAGATTGGCAATTGATTGGAAAAGCCACACAGCGCTCAGATATTCCTGCTAAAACAAATGGCTCAGCCGTGTTTGGCATGGACGTCCGTCTTCCCAACATGCTGTTTGCCAGCGTCATTCAAGTGCCGCACATGGGAGGCGCGCTCAGCAGCATGGACACCCAGGAAGCCTTGGCCATGCCAGGTGTTGTGAAGTGCATTCAATTGTCCAGTGCTTCGGGTTCTGCCCCTGGCTTTGCCGTCATTGCCAAATCAACTTGGCATGCGCAACAAGCCGCTCAAAAAGTCAAAGCGCAATGGACTCAGCGCAAAGAAGGTGCCATTGACACAAAGCGCATTGAGTCTGAGTTGATCGAAAAACTCAAATCAGAAAGCGGCTTTGCTTTTCATGAGCAAGGCGATGCCGCCAAAGCTGAAGCGGGTGCTGCACGTGTCATTCAAGCGCAATACAAGGCCCCTTATTTGGCGCACGCCACCATGGAGCCCATGAATTGCACAGCGCAATTCAAAAACGGTCAATTGGAAATTTGGGCGCCCACTCAAGTGCCTGGCCTGGCGCGTGCTGCAGCGGCCAAAGTGGCCGATTTGGCGGAAGACAAAGTCAAACTCAATGTCACTTTGTTAGGTGGTGGATTTGGTCGACGTTTGGAAGTAGATGTGGTTGTGCAAGCTGCGCAGTTGGCCATGGCTGCTGATGGCGCGCCAGTGCAATTGGTCTGGTCGCGCGAGCAAGACATGACGCACGACTACTACCGCCCCATGCATGTGGCACAACTGAGTGCCGCCATCAATGCGCAGGGCCAAGTTGAGAGCTTGCAAATTAAATCGGCTGGCGATGCCATTTCGCCGCGTTGGATGTCTCGTGTGTTGCCAGCGCTTTCTGGGCCTGTGGATGCACCCGATAAAACAACAGCCGAAGGTTTGTTTGATTTACCGTATGGCTTTGCGCATCAACGCATGTCGCATGTGTCTACCAAGATGGGCGTGCCCATTGGGTTTTGGCGCTCTGTAGGTCATTCACACAATGCTTTCTTTTCTGAGAGCTTCATTGATGAGTTGGCTTTTGAGTCCAAGCAAGACCCGGTGGCATTTCGGATGGCCCTTTTGAAGAACGCGCCACGTTATGCTGCGGTATTGAAATTGGCCACAGACAAAGCAAAGTGGGGCAGTGCTTTACCATCAGGTCATGCGCAGGGTGTGGCCCTGCACGAATCGTTTGGTTCTATCGTGGCGCAAGTGGCCGAAGTGTCGATGCAAGACGGCAAGGCTCATGTGCACCGTGTGGTGTGCGCCATCGATTGCGGTACGGTGGTCAATCCTGGCACCGTAGCGCAACAAGTTGAAAGTTCGGTCAACTTTGCATTGACGGCAGCCTTGTATGGACAAATTGACATTCAAGACGGTGTGGTTCAGCAAACCAACTTTAACAACTACCCCTTGGTGCGCATGGCGCAATCGCCTGTGGTTGAAACTTGGATTGTGCCCAGCACCCATTCGCCTGAAGGTGTGGGCGAACCCGCAGTGCCACCGTTGGCGCCAGCTGTTGCCAATGCCATGTTCAAACTGACAGGGCAAAGGGCTAGATCGTTGCCCTTGAAAGCTTAAGCCCTTTGGATAGATTGCGTTAGCTTTTCGTTCAAAATCACACCATGCCAAATTACAAACTCCAAGTTGAAGTTACCCCTCAGTATCTGCCTGAGCAATCTGATCCCACGGGTGACCTCTATACATTTGCCTACAGCATCACCATCACCAACACTGGCAATATTGCAGCTCAGGTGATTTCTAGGTCCTGGAGTGTGAATGACGCCAATGGTCTTCACGAAAAGGTGAAAGGCTTGGGTGTTGTGGGGTACCAGCCGCTGCTGCAACCGGGTGAAAAATTTCAGTACACCAGCGGCACACGTTTAAGAACACCGACCGGCACCATGCATGGCAGTTATTTCTGTGTGGCCGAAGATGGCGAGAAGTTCGATGTCGACATTCCCATGTTTGTTTTGGACGCTCTCAGCAACGAATCAGGTAAGCGCAATTTGCACTGAACGCGTCTTCGGGTCAATCTATTTCTTGGACAGCAGGTAACTCAAAATGGCTTTCTGCACTGGCAGCAAATCTATTTTTTGTGCGTAACCCATAAATCCTTTGTAGTGCAAAGGATCAAAAGCCACTTCTTGGCCGATGTGAAAAGGCGGTGTTGCGATCAGTTGGGGCAACCCCAATGCTTGCAAATGTTCGGTGCTCAGTGACTGCGTCGAATGTGCAAAATCTGTGGGCCAACTGTCTGTGATGATCACATCGGTAGTGCCTTCAAAGCTCTCTACAAATTGAACTCGGTCTTTGCTTTCATGAAACTGTGCATCGCAAACATGCACAATGTCAAAGTCCAGCACTTGTGCCAATTCATGCCATGACCTGAATACATTGGTCGTCGGACCCCAAAGCGTGATGTGGGTGTTGGTCAATGAGCCAATGTTTTTTTGAATCGAATAGGCATCGGTCAGTACTTCACAAGGATGCCCCAGCGCAGTCATGGCGTTGATCACCGGGCGTTGCGATGCCTGGGCAAACTCAGTTAAACGATTTTGATTGCCATCGCGGATAACGTAGATGTCGTAAAAAGGATCGAGATAACCTGCAAGGTCGCATGCTCGCTCTGTGGTTTTAAGCAGATTGGGCAGTTCTACAAAGTTGAGCTTGAGTTCGCGAAACGCTTGAATGAATGTGGTCCGTGTGCGAATGCCATTGCCTTCGAAGGACCAAGCAACATTGCCTTGAATTGGACGAATGGGTTTGGCAGCAAGCTGCCAAATGGCCTGAATGTCCAGGGCCGTGAGATCATTGATTTGAACCAGCTTCATGTTCTGACTATGGAAATGACTGATGCAGTACTGTAAAGGTCAATTGGTTTTTATCGCATGATGGATTCATTCTGGGTTGATCACGCGAACGCCATGCTTGCTCAAAATTTCTACATAGACTGCGGCAGCGCCTTCTTTGGCAACAGCATCGACACTTTCAATGACAGCACTGACCTTGACGCCTTCAGCGGTCTCTGCCGTTAAACCTACTTTGCAGTCAAAGTCCCAAAAGTCGACTTCTTTGGGCAAGGCACGATTGCGTTCGCGTTTGAAGTATTTGCGAATCTCGTGCTTGACGGCTTCCAACACGCGGTCGGCATTTTTACCTTCAATTTGCAGGGGGAAGTTTTTTTTCATCTGAAGATCCTGGAGGGGCAAGCGCCCTTGGAGGACGTTGATGCAAGGCTTGATTATCGCTTAGACCACAAAGCCATCTAAAATTTGTCGTATTCATCGAAACTGTTTATGACTTACGTCCAAAGTACTGCCAGCGCACCTCTCCTTCACATTCAAGGAGGCATCGCCACGATTACGCTGAATCGGCCCGCCCAGCGCAACCGCTTAGAAAACGAGGACTTGCAAACTTTGTTGGCACACTTTCAGCAAGTGAATCAGGATCAATCGGTGCGTGTGGTGGTCCTCACGGCCAACACGCACGGACAACCCAAGCCTGTGTTTTGCGCAGGTTATGACATTGGCGGCTTTGACGAAGAAGGGCAGGGGGCCACCTCTTTTGAAAGAGTGCCAGAAGCATTGGCTGTATTGAGGCCCATCACCCTTTGCGCACTGAATGGCAGTGTGTACGGTGGCGCCACAGACATGGTGCTGGCGTGTGACTTGTGCATCGGTTTGCAGGGCATTGAATGGCGCATGCCTGCGACCGCCATTGGCCTGCATTACTACCCCAGTGGCTTGGCACGCTACATCCATCGTATGGGTCTAGCGGCGACCAAGCGTGCTTTTCTCACAGCGCGACCCTTTAGTTGGCAGCAACTTAAGCAACTGGGTTTGTTTGAAGACTTCGTAACTGCCGATGTTTGGGAGGATCGCTTGAAAGAATTAACCCAAGACATCATTGCGCTTGCGCCTTTGGCGGCTGAAGAAACCAAAAAATCAATCAACGAAATTGCCACGGGTGTAGCTCAAGAGGTCACGCTTCGCGAGCGTGTAGAACGCACCAGCCTTAGCGAAGACTTTGCGGAAGGACGCGCGGCGTTTGCTGAAAGGCGGCAGCCAGTTTTTCGGGGGCAGTGAGTGCAGGGCGCTGTTTTGAATAGCGCGCCAGACTTAAACCTTCGGTGCTAATTTCTGGCGTACGGCCCAGAATCACATCGGTTAAATAACGGCCCGAGCCACAGGCCATGGTCCAGCCTAAGGTGCCATGGCCCGTATTCAAATACAAGTTACGCAAGGCAGTGCCGCCGACAATGGGGGTGCCATCGGGCGTCATGGGGCGAAGACCTGTCCAGAATTGCGCTTGAGTCACGTCGCCACCCGGGAATAAATCGTTGGCCACCATTTCTAAAGTAGCACGACGTTGGGGGCTCAAACTTAAATCAAAGCCACTGAGTTCAGCCATGCCACCCACCCGAATGCGTTGATCAAATCGTGTGACCGCAATTTTGTAGGTCTCGTCTAACACCGTAGAAACTGGCGCCAACGATTCATTCACCAAAGGCATGGTGAGCGAGTAACCTTTGACGGGGTAGACCGGAAGGCTGATGTTCAAACTCTGCAACATTTGTCGGCTGTAACTGCCCAGTGCCAACACGTATTGGTCGGCGCGCAGTGTTTCTGAGGCGGAGCCCGCCAATTGAATGCCTTGAATGGATTGGCCATCCGACAAAATCCGCTCAATAGTTTCGCCATATCTAAATTTGACGCCTAAAGCTTTGGCCATTTCAGCCAACTGCAACGTGAACAAGCGGCAATCTCCTGTTTCGTCGTTGGGCAAACGCAACCCCCCTAACAAGCGACCTTCACGTGGCGCGCAGGCTTGATGCAAGCCCGGCTCCACTTTGAGCATGCCTTCACGATCTAAAAGCTCAAACGGAACGCCGCATTCCTTCAAGACTTCAATGTCTCGCGCGACAGCATCGAGTTGTGCTTGTTTGCGAAAGACTTGAAGCGTGCCGCCCGTGCGGTGCTCATAAGAAATACCCGTCTCTGCGCGCAATTGGCGCAGGCAGTCGCGACTGTACTCAGACAGGCGCATCATGCGCTCTTTGTTGATGCTGTAACGTGCAGAGGTGCAGTTGCGCAACATCTGCATCATCCATTGCGCTTGAAAAAAAGTGCCATCGGGACGGATGGCCAATGGTGCGTGTTTTTCAAACAACCATTTCAGGGCTTTGAGGGGAATGCCAGGTGCGGCCCAAGGTGTGGCGTAGCCCGGAGAAATTTGCCCGGCATTGGCAAAACTGGTTTCCTCTGCAGCTTGAGGTTGGCGATCGATGACCGTGACATCAACGCCAGAACGTGCCAAGTAATAAGCGGTGGTGATACCGATTACGCCACTTCCTAGAACAATGGTTTTCATCAGGTTTCCTTGTTTTGCACAGTGAAAACGAAGTGTATTTAGGGTATGGCCAAAAACTTTTCTGAATTTTTATCATTTTTAAGTTAAATTCACTAAATCTGATTGAGTTCTCCTTAGGGTGCAGAAAAAATGACTGAGCTTGACCGAATAGACAGAAAAATCCTCGATTTGCTGCAGCGCCAGGGGCGTATGTCCATGACGGAATTGGGAGAGCAAATCGGCTTATCAACTTCACCGTGTGCAGAACGCGTCAAGCGGATGGAGCGCCAAGGGGTGATCATGGGCTATCACGCGCGCATTGACCCCAAGTTGGTGGAGAAGCCTTTATTGGTCTTTGTGGAAATTACGCTCACCACCAAATCGGGTGAGGTGTTTGACAAGGTACGCAATCAAATTGCCAACATGCCTGAAGTGTTGGAGTGTCACTTGGTGTCGGGCAGTTTTGATTACTTGGTGAAGGCGCGATTGAGTGCCATGACGCAATATCGAGATTTGCTCAGCAACATCCTGAACCAAATTCCAGTGCCATCACAGTCTCACAGTTATGTGGTGATGGAAGAGGTGAAAGAGTCAAGCTACATCACCGTTTAGACGGACGGTGATGCAGTTGAATGCTTAGAACTTCAGGCGCTTGCCTATCGCTTGGATGCGAAGTTTCCAGGCTTCACGTGACAGCTCAATGCTGTCGTAGAAGCTAGGAATGACCAACAGCGTGAGGATGGTGGAGGTGATGGTGCCGCCAATGATGGCCACGGCCATGGGGCGATAAAACTCGCTGCCCTCGCCAATGCCAATGGCCACAGGCAGCATGCCGGCAATCAGGGCAAAGGTGGTCATGATGATGGGGCGCAAACGTTTACGGCCTGCTGTCATCAAGGCCTCCTCGCGTTCAACGCCTTCTTCTTCAAGCGAACGAGCAGCGTCCAACAACAAAATCGCGTTCTTGGCTACCAAGCCCATGAGCATGATCACGCCAATGAGGCTCATCAAATTCAAGGTGCCACCTGTGAGCAGCAAAGCCACCACCACACCAATGAGTGACAAAGGCAAAGAGAACATCACAGCCAAGGGGGCTGTGAAAGAGCTAAATTGCATCACCAAAATAAAGTACATGAGGCCAATGCCCGAGATGAGCGCAATACCCATTTCAGCAAAAACCTCTTGTTGATCTTTGGACGCGCCATCGAGTTCAATGCCATACCCTTCAGGGAAGTTGATGTTCTTGGCGATTTTCAAAGCATCTGCCGTGACTTCGCCTGAAGAGCGACCTTGAACGTTGGCCGACACACCAATGGTTCGTTTGCCATCGGAGTGCTCAATTTTGGAAGGAGCTTTGCCCATCGAAATTTTGGCAATTTGCGCCAAGGGAATGACTGTGTTCATGCCATTGACCGTGATGGGCAGTCGCTCAATGTTGCCAATGCTCATGCGGTCTTCGGGTGCCAAGCGCACAGCCACATCGCGTGATTCGCCGGTGGGGTCGACCCAGTCGCCTACTTCGATGCCTGCAAACGCAACGCGCAAAGCGTTGGCCGTGTCTGTGACGGAAATGCCCAAGGAATTGGCCAGACCGCGGTCGAGTTCAATTTGCAATTCATTTTGTGGATCCTGCTGAGACAAACCAACATCCACCGCACCCGGTACTTGACGCAA
>VFQS010002957.1_pt1 | contig 13353 bp, 18 predicted proteins | sample 3512361 | NCBI WGS metagenome assembly VFQS01 (sample SAMN10412375, study PRJNA504923) | tailings metagenome | isolation source: Relicate 1 Philex TSF3 active mining | place: Philippines
CCCCAAAACCCCAAAACCCCACTCATTAGAATTGAAGAAGCGTGATTAATAATGATTGTTTATATATTTAATACAAAGTGCAAATAGAGAGAGGTACGAATATTTATTATTGTTCTTTAAAATGGAATATAGAATAAAGTAGCTAACAAAGAGCTATTGTGAATAAAAACGCAAAGATATATAAATGCTCAGTCATTAAGCTGAGTGAGTAGAGCGACACCACGTTTGACCCAGTGCTTCTCAGTATGCTTCTTCTGCATTGGGAGGAAGGTGTGCATGACGAAGTTAGTGGAATGACCCGTTGTTGAAAGGGTACCAGCACGTCTTGATGTCTTGTAGATGGGGCACTGATAGCTGTGTCCACGATTGATGTCTGACATGACAGCAAGCTTCAACCACATGTGTGGGAGCGAGGTGTAGAGGACCTTGGGCGCTGACTCAGCGAGGACGCTCTGATCACTTGACCAGCGGCAGCCTTCCAAGAAGAGACCGTAGATGTAGGCTCCATCCTCGGCACCTGCTTCTATATTGTACTTTGTCGGGTCACTCATGACTTCAAAGTCGAAGTCAATCTTATCGATGGCAATGACATACTTTCTTGAGTAATTCTGCTTGATGCCCGTCAAGAAACTCTGTGTGAAGTAGAAACCAGACAACCAGAAAGTCTTTGGAGCACCATTGTCGATCCAATCTTGCATGAACTTGAGTCTTTGAATGAGATCCATCACATAAGATGCAAGAGGCTTGAGAGAGGGATAGGATTGCTTTGCCCATAGAGCAGGAATAAGATTATCGAACAAACTATTGGCAACCTTTTCGAGGTCAGTGGACATAACCACCTCTCCCTTAATGGCCTTGCCGATATTAATGAGGGAAGACCGTACTTCATTGATAAGTTTGTTGAATCTCAATAGCTCTTACTGAAGCACAGTGTTCAGTGACTCGTTGTACATTATAGGATGCTTCTTTGAGGCCTCATCGACATCAAAGTTGGGAGGAAGCTTATCCAATATGCTCTTGGCCATATCCTGAAGAATCTCTTCTTGACTCTTACCAGCTCCTCCAGCTTTTCTTGGCATCAATGATAATGCTGTGCCAAGTAGCTAATTGGTCTCATTGATTGCTGAAGTAATGTCTGCATTGTCGTGCAATCCGAAGACCTCAGTCAAATCAGTCATTGGCATCTCGCTCTTGATGTATTCAACATAGCTGGAAATGGGACCATCAGGAGGGATCACGTACTTTCCACTCTCTGAGTACTTGTAACCATCCTTGAGAGCATCAGGGGTGTAGAAGTCAGAGAGGATCAAACTAATGGCTCTTCTATCCATTGGATCAGTAACTCTACCACCGTAGTTTGCTTCGGCGACCATGTACTTAAGAGCTTCATAAGGGATTTCTTGGTAGTAACTCAAGAACATATAGAGCTGGGCTTGAGATATTCTGAGATCAGAAGCTGAGAATTCATATGGAATATTCCAGCCAAGAGGACCATACTTTCTTCTCTCAATTACGAGAGCATTGAAGAAGCAGAGACCCCACATGAGTCTCTTAACTGCAACTGGCTTAGGGCAGGCTTCGAATTCTGCCTCATCAATACCTAGATAAGAACCGAGGATATTGTTTCTAAGACCCTTAGGTGGTTCGTTAGTGATCTTGATACCGTTCTGAAGGATGGAAACGGGGAACTTGTCACTAGGCATAGCAGTGAGCCAGATACGGAAAGTACTCTGTTTGTCCTCTACGATATTCTCAATGAGGCCATCAAGTATGGGCATAAATGAAATAGCCAAATGACAATTCTGAAGCACGACCCAAGTTTGCATTTCTTGTGCTTAAATGATTGCTTCCTTAGCCTTTTCACCTTGACCTTGACCAAGAGAAAGTGAGCTCCACTTGATCTTCTTAGCCTCTGAAAGTTTTTGCAGCTCGGTCATAGGATCAGCACCTGGTGACAATACAAAGATAACAGGAGTCTTATTGGTAGAGTCAGAGAAAGACTTAGCCAGGTCGAAGGGAGGAGGTGAAGTATATTTCTTTCCCAACTCTTTATCATTCTTGACAAGCTTGGTGATGGCTGAGATAACTTTATCAGGACGAATGATTCTGATAACAATGATCCTGCGGAAAAGATTGAGTTCCTACCACTTACCGGGCCAAGTTTCTTTGAGACTTTGAGGCTTAGCTGAATTGTAAATTCTTTCCCAATCTTGAACATACTTTTCAAAGTCTTTATCAAAACCATTGAAAGCAGGTAGAACTCTTGAAAGTTCAAGGATAGATGCCCATGCCTTATCAGAGAGCCAACCATTGTCACCAGTTGGGTTTGGTCTCTCCATTTCAATTGAAGTTGCACCAGTCATCAAGAAACGAGCTTCAATTGGGTCCAAAGTTCCAACTTCGTCCATAATTCTCATGCACATAAGGAATGAGAAGAGGAGCTTATCCTTTTCGAACAATGAGCGACACACATTTTTGTAGAGAAGTGAAGTAAATTTCTTGATAAAGAAGTCTCTTCTCTTAGCTCTCTCTTTTGGCTCAACCTTGCCTTCAGCGCGGTCAAGTGCACGCTCATAAATCATAGTAAAGAACTTGAGAGAATACTGATACATGGGATCAACGTTCATCAAGTCTGAGAGCACAAAGAAGAGGCGAGAAACACGAGTTGCGACTGGTACAAACTGCTCTTTAACAGTCTGGATTGCCTTCATCGTCGATTCCATTTCCTTGGTCTGAGACTCTATCTGCTTCTGCTGTGACTTAGACTCGTCTAGAGTTACTACGAGCTCATCGTCTTCCAAAATATCTGCAGATGAGTTTGCAATCTGATTCAGAATCTTATCTTGAAGCTCAACCAAGATACGATCATTATTTGCCTTTTTGGTGACATTGTCATTGTACGTATCGTACTTTTTGGGCTCTTCATGCTTCACGACAATTGTGAGCATCTGATCCTCAAGACCTTCTTAGGTCACCATGAAGTTTAGCATGGTTACCTTGACGCAGACCTCAGGGCTGTAATGAGGTCTTGAAAGCTTAGTAGTCACATAGAATCTGAAGTCTGATGAGTATTCAGTTGGTGTATCACCGATTTTGATGTACATTGCAGATCCTTTCTTTTCAATCTGCTTTCCAAGCAATGGCTCTAGCATGGGATCAAAAGTCTCGCCAGCATCTTCGAAAATAACAGGATTACCCATGTTCACAGCGTTTTCCAATGTTCTGCTCATGACCTTTGGATCCATTGTAGGCTTCACAATCTTAATTTAGGAGTCTTTCTCCATTTCCTTGATCCAAATGTTAGCTTATAGCTGTGGATCAATCATGAGAGGCCATCTTTCAGAGTTTTCTAAGATGATGGCGTTATCAATAGAGAAAGAATCTTGAGGCAGTTTCTTAATGAGCCAATCCTTAATCTTGACCTGGTTACCTAAGATTGCATTCAGTGAAATCTCTTCATTGCTCTTGATGTTGAAGGTCCTGATCATATTGATCCAAATCTTGATGCAATCTTGTCTGTATATCATAGAGAAGATACCAAGGTAAGCTATGATGCCAGAGCAGACGAGAATATCACCGACCAAATTATCTCTGGCTATTCTCTGGTTTGCAAGAGATCCTTACCAAGAAATCTTTTCATCAGCTAGTTTTTCAAGCAAGCTACCCGCTCTCTTGAACTTTTTCTCGCAGTCATCTTTCTGGTTCTTAAGTCTCTCTTCTTCAGCTTTTGTAGCTTCGAACTCATCCATAAGCTTTTTCATCTCAGCTTCAACAGCTCTTAGTCTTTCAAGAGCAGAATCCCAAAGTGCTTGGGCAGCGGCTGCTGATTCTTAGGCTTCCTTCAGTTAAGCTTGCTTAGGCTTGACAACCTTCATAGCCTCATCATATTGAACGATAGCACGCACCCACTTTGCTAAACCGGCTGCTGCAACTGAAACCTTTGTCAAAACATCATCTTAGTAGCCGGGGTCTTCAATGATTGGCTTTAGCTGTTCAATAAGTGTCAATGGAATAGTATCCTTTTCATAGTTCTGACACCTCTTCAATAGCTCAGGAGTAAGCAACTTCTTCTTAGCAGGCTCCCAATAGTCAAGCTGCTTGGGATCAGCCTTGCTCTTTTCACCTGGAATTGCGAACATAAGGCAAAGAGTCTTAATAACCAAGAGGGCTCCTTGAGGTGGTTGCTTGAAACCCTTTAGCTCAGTGATATCATTCTTGTTGAGAGAGTCGACGGCTCTCATGGCAGCGTGATAGATGGGCATAACTTTCTTGAGTGCTTCATCGCAGTCATTCTTGATGGCTGTGGCAGACTCGAGCTTGCCCTTGGCGACAGTCTCCTCTGCTTCGACCTCCTTTGTCTTCTCCTGCACCTGCTTTTTGGATTTGTCTATGTTGATCATCATTACAGCTGTTTCCTTTTGCTTCTGGACGACCTTGGGAATCAAGTCTTGCAGCTCTACTTGAAGGATAGAGACTTGCTACTCAGCCATAGCCAACTGAGAGAGACCCTTCTCGTACTTGAAGATGACTGAGTTCACACTCTTGCGCTTTTAAGCAAGCAAGTTCTGGAAGGTCTTAATCAAAACCAAGTAAGAGGTCGGTGTCACATAGTAATAACGTTTGAGTTCTTGGTAATAGCGGGCAGTCAATTAAGAAACACGCTCTTGCATGTCAACGCAAATGCTGATAATACCCTCTCTGTTATCGAGTTCAACTTGATTAAGGAAGTATTCAGCAACAGATTGCAGAGCCTCCTTTGGCCACGGCAAGAACCAGTCAATTGTACAGCAATTAACAAGTGATGGGAACATTCTAAGCCTTCTCTTGAAGTCTTCACCAATGGGAGACATTGTGAGAACCAAGTGAATGTTTGTCTTTGCCTTGTTCAAGAAATCAGCCATTACCTCTGTGTCAGTGAAGTTCTTGAATGCTGCGTTATTCTTGTTGGCATCTTTCATTAGATCGATAATGTTAGTTATCTCTTCAGCCTCAGTGTATAGATTTGGAATGACACCACCATTTAGAATATTATTGATATCCTCAACGAAGGCCTCAAGTGTGATCTAAGTATCAGAGAAGTTGAAAACAGTCTATTTCATATCGATACCAGCACTCATATAGAGCTTTTCTTTCATATCATCTCTCCATTCCTTAAAACCGTAGTTTTTGGAAATTTCAATCTGGAAGTTATCATAGACTGCAATAAATGTTGCAAGTTGGGTGAGTGATTTACGACCGGAACCACCAACACCCACAAGTAAGGCGTGACCGAACTCAGTGGTAATAACACGATGAATCTTGACAATATGTTCGATTGCTGCATTGAAGAGCACCAAGTTCATCTTCTTTGAGTGATTAAATTGATTATAGTCCACTAGAGAGCTTTCTGCCTGGTCTTTCAGCTTCTTTCTGTCAGTTAACTCGCAATAAAGATCGTTCCATGGCTTTTTAGAGGTGTCACCGTCTGGATAGATCATGGGTACAAATGATCCGAACATAAGAGGCTCCACTTCAACAATAGAGTTCCAGTCCTTCTTGAACTTCTCCTTGATTTGATCTTTCAGGAGAGTCTCGAACTTCTCATGATCCTCATCACTGATGAGACGATCAGAGAACACTCTGAGGCACTCGTGAGCCCAGAGCTTTATCATATCATTTTCTGTTTTTATAGCCTTGGGTGAAGCCTTTGAAATGCCCTGGAATACTTTAGACACATCTCTCAAGTTGTAGGTATAGTGAGATTTGGCAGGGGTGGGTCTGAACTACTCCTAGATCATTTTGTAGATAGTGATGGTATTGTTCACAATATTGTCTCTCATGCCCTTGATACCACCAGAATATGAGGGATTTTGATTGATTAAGAAGAACCACTCCATCACATTGTTGAAGATGTAGTTCATACTTTCTTGAGAGTAAGGCTCAATATAGATGACGTTGAAATGCCTAACATAACGAGGTGAGATAGCATTACGACCACCACCTGGAGGTCCCATAGCAGCACAGAAGCTTACGCCAACAATTTGTCTGTACTCTTTTTCGTTAGTGTCGATATCGTACCAGCCACCGTAGTCCATCCACTGTCTTAGCAGCTCGATTGGAGGTTGAGCACCATAGATCTCTTTCTGAGGCATGTTGAGATCGTCGACGAAAATAAGACCCATCTTATTGAGAGGAGGTCCATAAACTCCCTTCCTTCTCTTCTCCATCTTGCCGTCAATGATTCTCTGAGTTTGATTGGCGCTAGTTTGAGCGGAGAAGGACATGTTGAGATAGACCCACTCCGAGTTGTCGAAGCTTTTAATAAGCTCATTGCCGACACTGATTGATTTTCCTGTACCAGTGGGACCGCAGAACAAGGGATACTTTCCATTCAGCACCAACATTATCATAAGTTTGTTCATGCGGATAGAATCGATTGTTGGAACGATGAGTTGAGCATATGTGACATCTCTGGGTACCACGAATGTGGGTACAGTCTTCAACCAGTTAATCCAGCTCAACTTGTCACGGTCGAAGTAGAGATCAAAAACACTCTTGAACTCACCAAGCTTGACATTAATCTTCTTCAATTCAAAATTAGGTAAGTCAAGGTTGTACTTGGCATTGACATCCTCGTTCATTAGGATGTCTTGGAAAAATACGTCGAACTTGGGTCTGGTGAACTCATCAAGTGCCACACCGATTGACCAAATGTGAGCGAAGAGTACTGCATGCTGTAGCATTTCATCTGCTTCCTTGGGGATCTTCACTGCAACCTCAGTGCTGCGCCAGTCCTTGACATAGCACTCGAACATGTTCAACATGGAGTTCACGAGGAAGTTGGGGTCTGTTGGTACTGGGAACTTGCCAATTTTGTTTGTATACTCGATGCAGCAATCTGATAGATAATGCATGTACCCACGGACTGTCTCTGAAATCTTTCCAATAACCTTCTCGAGATTGTTGCAATAAGAAGTAATTAGAGGAGTGTGACCTAGTTGCTTAGGCTCCATAAGGACCATACCGCATCTTGATACAGTAGCGGGAGACGCTTGAGACAAATCTTCGACTTCGAACATAATAGTCATTGTTGGCTTAAGCTTGATGATTTGACCAGAGTTGAGGCATAGTTTTTTGTTGTCGTCAAGCACAGTATTCATGTTCTCGACCCAAACGGCGTCGACTGGTCCGTCGAAGATGATCCACTTGCGATCTGGTGATTGAGACTCAGCGCAGTCTCTGATCTTAATGGCAAGCACACCATCGCTCCACTCGCCAGAGTCTCTGTCGAAGCGACCATAAAGTTGATCCTGAGTGATACTCTTGGGGTTCACAAAGTAAGAGAGGACGTTGACGAACTTAGGATCATCCTTAATGTAAGACATGCCCTTAGCCAATACTGAGAGTACTTTAGACTTTCCTGAGAAAGATTTTCCCACGACCATGAGACCGTGACGCACCATGATGGTATCGTATAGCTGAATACACTTCTCAATAAACTCTTTCTTAGGTTGCAAGTTCAACTGATGACACACTTCTTCCATTGCATTCAAGAGCTTCGCATAATCTGGTTCGGGCAGTTTAACTCCGGGGAAAAGATCACTTGTGATACCCAAGAAGAGAGGGATATCATTAGAAGTGAATTTGGGGATGTTGACGTCGTTGAGGGCACGGAGACCGATAAAGTTTTCAGGCCAGTCAAGTTGACGTCTCAAGTTACCGCAAGCATTCAGGATGGCTTTGAGGGCTCTCATACCGAAATCGTAATGGTCTTGAGAAGACAGCTGCTCAGAGGAAAGCTTAAGAGAGGCGACGACCTTGGTTGACAGATTTTGGGCCTCAGAAAATCCGAAGGAATAGAGCTCGATTTCAGCAATAAGTCTGTAATCAGGGACCATCATAGCGCATGGTCTGAAAAGAGCCTTGAGGTTGTCGGGGAGCTCAGATCTGCCAGCGTAACCAGGATTCATGGTGATATTAACTGCACAGCATCTGTTAATCTTAAGTTCGGTTCCCTCGAAAACAAAAGTTCTCTGCTTGACATTCTTGATGGCAATTTGAATGGTGAGAATCTGTTGAGCGATAACTGACAGCACTTCAAGATCGATTCTGTTGAATTCGTCGAAGCAGCACCAGGCGCCAGAGGCAGCCAGACCCTTAAAGAACTTAGCCATTGCAAGATAGTCGAGACCGTCAGAGCAGTTGAACACGACGCACTGCACAGCGATTGCCTTTGCCAAATCTTTCACCGACTCGGTTTTACCAGTACCAGCGGGGCCCTCAGGAGCACCACCATAGTTAAGAAACTTTGCACCAAGAAGGGTTCTGTAGCAACGATCAGTAAGTGGGGTAATCACGAGACGAAGAGAGTTACCCAAGTACTCATATGCGTAATCGGTAATTGATGTTACCATTTTAACTCTTAGAGTGTCTTTTTCTTCCCAGTAGTATCTTAACTGAGCAGTCCAATCGAAGTTAGCAATATCCTTGATATCCTTGTCAATAAGTTCTTGCACGACATCTCTGGCATGCACATCTATGACGACCAGTGCCTTAAGGGTAATACGCTCTTGCACATTTAAATCAGTACGAACCAAGATGACAATATCCTCGATTTGTTTGTTCAACTTATCTTTATATGCCTCGAGACCTTCCTTACCGTATTCCTTGATGGCCTGCTCAACTTCAGTTGTCCAATGTGTGGAATTGACGGCGAGAACAATTTGCCCTGGCCATTGACGTACCCAAGTAGTTCTTGGAACAGTAAGGTAAGCTTAGAGACTTTCTTTGCAGATACCCTAGAGAGATCTTTTCATTACAGCTTCGATCTCAAGCATCCACTTCTCCACATTACCTTTCTTTTCCCCCTCGTTTACATCAACTGGCTTATCGAATTTGACTTCTTCTCCTTCAGCACTAATCATACCAAATACTTCATCCTTATCACTGAACATGACTCTATAGATACCCTCAAAACATTTGTCCATATGAGGTTGGACAGCACGTGGCTCTTTGGTCTGGGCCAAGAGCATCAGCAAGTCCTCGTTTGCAAGGAAATAGAATCTGGGGAAAACAAGACGTTTCTCTTCAAGGTACTCATTTAGAGACTTCTGAATACGATCTAACTTCTTGTTGGCATCCTTAAATGCTTCTTTAATATTTTCTCGCTCAGCAAGATCAATAATACCAGGGTCATTATCAATAGCATCCATGGTGCTCTTCCAAAGGTTATCGACGTCCTTGAACCAGTTACCCTCAGTTGGCATCTGCTTATGAATATCATCTGAAGCAAAAATGGGCTCAAGATACATCCAAGTCTTCTGGCATTTGCAGACCTCTTCGATAAGCTCAGACATATTATTGAGCTTTGTCTCCCACCCTTTTGTCTCATTTCTCAGTTTACCCTTCATGAATTGAGATCCAAGCATGGCCTATGTAGTAACAATTTGATCATCAAGTTTGGCATTAACCTCATCATAGGCTTTAAGCACGAAAGTCTTGCCCTTGTAAGGGAAGAGAGTGAGTTGGAAGACTTTCATCTCCTCGCGCATGGTCTTGAGTTTCTTTGCTAGAGAGTACTTCTTTTCAGCCCTCATTGTGATCTCCTCGATCTCTTCGAAGTACTTCTTGAACTCGAATTGCTTAATCTTCTCAACTGTAACATCTTCTCTTTCGAGAGCGTTCTGCTTGACCACATCCTATATTTCACGCCAGTCTTCCTCGGTCATGGCCTCAGAGCACACGCATTTGATAAGAGGAACGTACTCCATGAACTCTTCGATGTTCTTACGGAGAACCATTGCAACATCTGCAACCTCTGGGTAATCCTCTTAAAGTTTTTTGTTAAGTTAGAAGCAGGCGCTGTGATATTGAGCGACTGTTGTCGCGATACCTGCAGAATCTTGCTTAAGAAGAGGTTGCTGAGTCCAGTCCTTGTAGTTAACTTCGAACTGAGAGGCAATATCAAGCAGCTCAAAGAATGGTCTGAAGGAGCTTCCGACTTCTTCTAGATCAGGATATTCAGACTTGGGTTAGTTAAAGAGACCCTCCCTCTCATTAAACTGCTGAACTTTATCTTACGCAAGGCCTATGGCTTCTTGAAGCTTCCATGCATCCTGAGAAAACACAGTAGCATCTTCAAGCTTATGGAACTTCTTTATCTTTTCAAGAGTTTGCTTAAAACCTTCAATAGATTTTACGAAGGCATCTTTTTCTTGGTCAAGCTTAGACATAAAGATGACTTCTTTGTTCTGGATCATAAAACTGCCATCAGTGAGCTGAGCACTGATTTCAAGGGGCCATTGCTTTTGCCACCAGAAAGTCTCGATATCAGCATCATCGCACTTAAATGAGAAATCGTCGAGCATGCAGTAGTGTTTGTAGACATCATTAAGCTCCTAAGACAAATGCTCCACTTTATTTGGGGTGTCCTTAATGAAATCGCGGGTCTCTACGAGCTCGCGTTCATTCGTGGGCTCCTTCATGATTGCCTTATTCATATCTTCATAAGTTTGGTAGATGCGCTAAACTGAGCTCTTGCACCATTCATAGACTTACTTCTAAAGCTTGTCTTTTATTTTGAAAGCTTAATGACTGAGACCTTCTTTCATGCCAGTTGCAATGACTCTAAAGAGTGGGAAGTCAACGATGTCGTTAGACAAGTTGAGGATTTCATGGTAAGCAACATCGTAGTGGTGAATCTACTCTCTCAACTCTTTAAGAGAGGCTTTCTGCTCTCCATTAAAGAGATCTTTGATAAGCTACTTGCTGTCTACATTGAGAATGTATTCGTATTTTTTGTACTTTTCGAGCAACTCGTGGGGCCCCACGATGTTCTCATTGAACATGGTTTAGATTTGATCGTTAGCTTCAACGATCCAGGGGAATTCTTCAGTGATAGGGAAATTCGGTTGCTTTTCCTTTTAAAGGAAGGGCATGAGATCGTCTTCAAGGTTGCTCACCTTGTTGGTTGAAGTGACTATCATAGTCAAAGCATTCTTGAAGAAGTTTTCGACTTTTTCAAGTTTCGGGAAGTAAGTAATCTTGTTGTGGTCTTCATCAGAGTCTTCAGCTGCAGGGGCGCCTTCAGCATTGTCCTTCTTCTTGACTGCCTTCTTTTTCTTTTTTTCATCCTTATCAGCCATCTTAATGTTGAGATGAATGACAATCATGGGGGTAGTAGGAACTTTCCAAAGTTCACCCTTCTCCACTTTAGGGACAGTAAAAGATTTCATAAATGAAACCCAGTCTTCGACGGAAACGCGGACAAACTCTCTTAAGTAGGTGTTCATGATGTACTCAAAGCGAGTAATGATGCGCTTCAAGGGGCTTGCCTCGTAGTTGGAGGCATTAGCCTCAAAGAAGTTGTGATTCTTCCTAAGTTTGTCTTAGATTTCACCGATTAGGAAGTCGCGCCACTATATTAACATGTTTTGAGAGACCGACTGATGGTGAGAATTTTGAATTTTGCTCAAGTCTGAAAGCTCGCGAGGAAGCTTCAGCACAGGCTTGTTGGTGTTCATGTAGCGGAACTCAAGGAAGTCAATGCACTTTTTGGTGAAAATCTTGGTCATTCCAACAAGATCAGCATCTGAACTCCAATGCTGCTTGATGATCTCGTCAAGATACTGAGGGAAGTTGTACTTAGGGCATCTGACAACACCAAAATAGGGAGCCGTCTTTTTTGGAAGACGGATAGGTATCTTAAGCTTTTTGAATTTTTCATGGTTAGTGGAGTCTTACATCTCTCTTAAAACGATACATTTCTTCATCTAACGGACGTATTCTTCTTCTACAACCCTCATTAGGTGCTTGAAGGTGTTGTAGACCTTGTCAGGGTCGAACTTGTCACTCTCACGGACACACTTACTTAAGAAGTTGTAGCGGCGCTCCTTTGAGAGAACAGAGACTTGGTCCGAAGGAATTGAGTCAACATGGTTGGTGAAACGGAGCTCGGCTTCGACGATCGCTTGTCTTTCTTTACATTGGTTCACACGCTCTCTGAAAAGTTCGGGGTCTTCATCGAAGAAGAGGAGCGAGAGACGCGTTACAAGTTTCTCCTACCCAGTTGTGAAGACCTAAACCTTGTACTTGGCCTCTTTGTGATCATAGTCGAGGACCTTGACTGGGCGCCAAACATATTCCTTGTCCTCATAGACCGGTGACAAAGCGTGAGGCTGGTCTGGGCGAGCCTGGCAGTAATCAATCCACTATTCAATAGCTTTATCTTCCTCCCAAGTGTCGTAGCGGGTGAGAGTTTTGACGCTGGGAAGGTTAGGTCCACCATTGAAGATCTCCATCTCTTTGTCAAGAATCTTCAGAGCCTCTTGGGTGGCCTTATCTTTGTCAGCGGCAGTCTCGATTTCTTCGAGAAAAGTTTTCTCGCGAATAACGTTTTTGTGTTTTTTAATAACATTTGCATGTCTCGCTGGCAGGCCCTAGATTTTAAATTATTTAAGATCCACCAATTAGAAAATAATATTTAAATAGGAGGAACGAAGGCTGCGAAACCTGGTATTAGGTACTTACCTTTACGGATTCCAGGTACTCCTTGTGGGTAGCTTCATGGATCCATGGATTAACAACTTTGATCTCCTTTGGCTGAAGTGCTTCCTGCTCCTCAGCAGTAAGAAGGGACGAATGTCCAGCAGCCTGGTTGCTGGTGTATTCAGCATTTGCTTCGCCCTCAGCACCAGTCATGTACTTGGAGGAAATGCCAGCGCCTTCATCCATTTGCTCATCAGCACCATCGGCTGCTCCTCTAGGCCGCATCATTGGCTTATTTACCTTGTGAATCGAGAACTGTTTCATCTGCTTCCTACAATCATAAGAGTAAGTTAGGGGTCTGCTGTCATATCACCAGCAGACACATATCAAATAAGGTAAGTAGTTAATAAGGGCGCTATCATTATAACCCTCTTTTTCTTAACTCCTATTAAACCATCCTGCATTTCGTTAAGAAATAAAAGGAGGGCGGCAGTTAATTAATTTAAAACGTACCTTGCCTGCGACGGCTTCTCTAGGATCTCGTTCTACATCTGCTCGTACATGTTGCTGATTGACTAGAAATCAGGAACGGCAAGCTTCTGGATCGGACCTAAACAACAACCGAGGGTAAGAAACTAGCTCGTTTTCAAAAAATGGAGGAGAGCTATATAATGATGAGGCTGTTACCGAAATTCTTATTCTATCCAATAGCTTTCTTCTTATGCATCTTTCTATAAAATGATTGTATTCTATTATAATTTATGTTTCTTAAAATTTGTGTTTTCAATATTCTAATTAAAACTTATACACCTCACTCTTTATATTTATTAATTCTAAAGTCTCTTCTCCTTAAACGGGAAGGGGTTTTGGGGTTTTGGGGTTTTGGGG
>VFQS010002959.1_pt1 | contig 13352 bp, 11 predicted proteins | sample 3512361 | NCBI WGS metagenome assembly VFQS01 (sample SAMN10412375, study PRJNA504923) | tailings metagenome | isolation source: Relicate 1 Philex TSF3 active mining | place: Philippines
TGAGCTATTTCCTGCTGGAGATGCTCACCCTCTCCACCTACCTGCTGGTGGGGTTCTGGTACGCCCAGCCGCTGGTGGTCACCGCCGCGCGCGATGCCTTCCTCACCAAACGGGTGGGAGATGTTCTGCTGCTGATGAGCGTGGTGGCCCTGAGCGCCTGCGCCGGCTCCCTCGAATTCGGCGACCTGCAGGTGTGGGCCGCCAACCCCGGCATCCCACCCCTGGCCTGCAGCCTCATCGGCCTGGGCCTGATCGCCGGCCCGATGGGCAAGTGCGCCCAGTTCCCGATGCACCTCTGGCTCGATGAGGCGATGGAGGGCCCGAACCCCGCCTCCATCCTGCGCAATTCGGTGGTCGTCACCTGCGGCGCCCTGGTGCTACTCAAGCTGATGCCGGTGCTGCGCATTTCCCCGGTGGCCAGCACGGTGCTGCTGGTGGTGGGGGCGGTGAGCGCCATCGGCGGGGCGCTGGTGGCCATCGCGCAGGTGGATCTGAAGCGGGCCTTCTCCTACGGCACCACCTCCTATCTGGGGCTGGTGTTTGTGGCGATCGCCCTGGAGAAGCCGCTGATGGCGCTGCTGCTGCTGTTCAGCCACGGCCTGGCCAAGGCGCTGCTGTTCATGAGCGTGGGCAGCGTGATCGCCACCACCAACTGCCAGGACATCACCGAGCTCGGAGGCCTGGGATCGCGCATGCCGGCCACCACCAGCGCCTACGTGGTGGCGGGCCTGAGCCTGTGTGGCTTCGCGCCGATCGGCTGCTTCTGGCCCTTCGCCCTGCTGGTCGATGGTCTCCGGGGGGATCAACCCCTGTTTGCCGCCGTGGTGCTGCTCACCTGCGGCCTCACCAGCTTCAACCTGGTGCGGGTGTACCGGCAGGTGTTCCTCGACGTGCCCCACCCCAAGACCCGGCGGGCACCCGAGGTGAACTGGCTGATGGCGCTGCCGATGGTGAGCCTGATGGTGATCGTGCTGATCGCGCCGCTGGCCACGCTGCGCTCGGGGATGATGCAGGGCCTCCCAGCCATCTCCCCACTGGCGGCCGGCCTCGTGGTGGCCTTCTCGCTCTCCGGGGTGGTGGCCGGCAGTGTGATCCGGCTCGACCGCTTCTGGTCGCGCTCGGTGCTGCGGCCGCTGCGCACCCTTCAGGATCTGCTCGCCTTCGACTTCTACACCGACCGCATCTACCGGGCCACGATCGTGGCCTTCGTGGCCGGCCTGGCTCGCCTCACCAACAGTTTCGATCAGCAGGTGGTGAACGGCCTGGTGAACCGCCTGGGAGCAGGCTCCCTGGCCAGCGCCGAAACCCTCAAGCTCGGCGTGAGCGGCCAGCTGCAGACCTACGTGCTCACGGTGGTGGTGGCGATTCTGCTGCTCTTCGGCAGCCTCTCCTGGATCCGGGGCTGAGCCGATGCTGACCATTCTTCTCCTGATTCCCCTGCTCGGAGCCGCGCTGCTCCTGCTGCTGCCGGGCGATCCTCCCCCGGGCCGGATGCGGGCCGTGGCGATCACCGCCTTTGTGCTCCAGCTGGTCTGGACCGTGCCGATCCTGCTGGCCTACGACCCCGGCAACGGCGCCCTGCAGCTCACCGAATCGGTGGACTGGCTGCCGATCATCGGCCTTCAGTACAAGCTCGGCATCGACGGCCTCTCCCTGCCGCTGGTGCTGATCAATGCCGCCCTCAGCCTGGTGTCGGCGGTGTGCACCCGCGACATCAGCCAGCGGCCCCGGGTGTACTTCGCCCTGCTGCTGCTGATCAGCGCCGCCGTGAACGGCGCCTTCCTGGCGGCCAATTCCCTTCTCTTCTTCCTCTTCTACGAGCTCGAGCTGATTCCCCTCTGGCTGCTGATCTCGATCTGGGGCGGCGCCCAGCGGGCCTATGCCGCCACGAAGTTCCTGATCTTCACCGCCATCTCGGGGGTGCTCATCCTGGCGGCCTTCCTGGGGCTGGCCCTGTTCACCGGCTCCGCCGATTTCAGCCTCACCCCCATCCACACCGACCAGCTCGCCATGGGCAGCCAGCTCTGGCTGCTCGGCGCCCTGCTGGTGGGCTTCGGCATCAAGATCCCGCTGGTGCCGTTCCACACCTGGCTGCCCGATGCCCACACCCAGGCCTCCACGCCCGTTTCGGTGCTGCTGGCCGGGGTGCTGCTCAAGCTGGGCACCTACGGCATGCTGCGCTTCGGCCTCGGCCTCTTCCCGGAGGCCTGGGCGGTGCTTGCCCCCGGCCTGGCGATCTGGGCGGCGGTGTCGGTGCTCTACGGCTCGCTCGCTGCCATCGCCCAGCACGACATGAAGCGGATGGTGGCCTACAGCTCCGTGGGCCACATGGGCACGATCCTGCTGGCGGCGGCCGCCGCCACCCCGGTGAGCCTGCTGGGCGCGGTGTTCCAGATGGTGAGCCACGGCCTGATCTCGGCCCTGCTCTTCCTGCTGGTGGGAGTGATCTACCGCAAGACCGGCACCCGAGACCTCGAGGTGCTGCGCGGCCTGCTCAATCCCGAGCGGGGCCTGCCCTACACCGGCACCCTGATGATCCTCGGGGTGATGGCGAGCGCCGGCCTGCCCGGCATGTCGGGCTTCATCTCGGAGTTTCTGGTGTTCCGCGGCAGCATCACCACCTTCCCCCTGGCCACCCTGCTCTGCCTGGTGGGCTCGGGCCTCACGGCCGTGTACTTCCTGCTGCTGGTGAACCGGGCCTTCTTCGGCCGACTGGCGATCCTGCCCGCCGCCCCGGTCGGGGTGGAGGATCCGGCCGCCCTCGACAGGCTCGACATCCGCCTGGCGCCCGTGGCGCCGCGCGAAACCATCCCCGCCACCACCCTGGCCGTGGTGGTGGTGCTGCTGGGGCTGGTGCCGGCCGGCCTGGGCCTGATGAGTGAGCGCACCAGCGGCCTGATGGCGGCGCTGCAGAGCGGGGGGGTGGGCTGATGCCGGTCATTCCCGCCCGCCTCTGCCTCGTGGGCGGTCAGCCCACGGCTGAGCAGATCGCCGCCACCCTGCTGGCCGGCCACACCCTGCTCGAAGACACGCCCGACCACCTGGTGGAGGTGGTGGATGTGCTCGCCAGCTACGGCGAGGTGCTCGATGCCTACAGCATCAACCTGATCTACCAGGCGGAACAGCAGTTCCTCAATCCCTTCCCGGTTCTCAAGTACTTCGACGGCGATCTGAATCCGGGCAGGATCTGGCGCCACCTCAACCACGACCGGATCAACTTCGAATACGCCGAGTACTGCCAGAAGGCGATGCTCTGGCATGGCACCGGCGGCCTCGATGCCTACCTCGACAGCGAACCGTTCCTGGAGGGCTGCCGGGCGATCATCGCGCGCAAGCGCCGCCGCGACCCCCTGCTGGCCCTGCTGCACCCCCTCTTCCCCGGCTTCCTGCCGGAGCTGATCCGCTCGGCCGCCACCACCCATGCCCTCGGCCAGTTCTGGCGGGTGATGAGCGATCTCTTCATCGACCTGCAGCGGGCCGAGGCCGATGGCCGCGTGCGCTCGATCCCGGAAGTGGTGGCCTTCCTCAAGCAGGGGCTGGTGGCCGCCGCCGCCAACCCGATCACCTACGCCGTGGAGGTGGCCGGCGAGAAGCTGTGGGTGCTGCCGCCGGAAGCGGGCCTGCAGTTCCTCGGCGATGTGGCGGTGCCCTACGTGGAGGCGGTGTTCCTGCGCGGCATGCCCTTCCTCGGCACGGTGTCGTTCAACGCCCAGGCCCAGCAGATCTCACCCGATCAATCGCGTTTCGCCTACGGCGCCCTCTACGCCGACCCGCTGCCCACGATGGGGGCCGGCATCCCGCCGAGCCTGCTGATGCAGGACATGTTCCGGCACCTGCCGGAGCGGCTGCACGCCTGGTACCGGGAGCAGGGCCGGGGTGAGGGCGATGTGCGCGTGAAGATCTGCTCGAGCTTCCAGAAATCGATGTTCTGCGTCACCAACGCGGCGATCGACGGCACCTTCCCCCACCCCCTGAGCAGCGAGCAGCCCGAGCACCGGGCCGCCAACGCCGCCTACGCCGCCGCCTGGGCCGAGCGCCTCAGCCGCGGCCGCACCGATTGCCTGGCCGGCAGCACCCCGCTGGCCTGAGGCTCCCCCCCGCGGCAGCGGCACAGCAACAGCGCAGCGGCGGCACCGCGGGAGCGCGGCAGTAGTGTCGGTGCCATGGATCAGCCCTGGACCCGGCGGGCACGGCCCGATCGCCTCGAGCGTCGCATCGAGTTCGACGACTACGAGACCACCCGCAGCTTTCTCGAACGCCTCAACGACCTCTCCGAGCGGGAGAGCCGTTTCCCGGACATCAGCTTCGGGCGCACCTACGTGAACCTCACCCTGCGGGGCGATGGCGAGGACGCGGCGGTGGGCGAGGCCGAGGAGGCCTTTGCCCAGGCCGTTGATTCCCTCCTCTGAGGCCAGGCCCGTGATGCCCCCCGCGCACGACCCAGCCCTCAACCCAGCCGACGACACGATCGACCTGCGGGCCGCCTACGAGTCGGCCGGCATCCAGGCGATGCTCGACGGGCTCGAGCGCGACCTGATCGGGCTGCGGCCCGTGAAGGCGCGCATCCGCGAGATCGCCGCCCTGCTGGTGGTGAACCGGGCGCGGCGCCAGGTGGGGCTCGACACCACGGCCCCGAGCCTGCACATGTCCTTCACCGGGCGGCCGGGCACGGGCAAGACCACCGTGGCCGAGAAGATGTCGCGGATCCTGCACGGGCTGGGCTACGTGCGCAAGGGGCACGTGGTGACCGCCACCCGCGACGACCTGGTGGGCCAGTACATCGGCCACACCGCGCCGAAAACCCGCGAGGTGCTCAAGCGGGCCATGGGCGGCGTGCTGTTCATCGATGAGGCGTACTACCTCTACCGGCCGGAGAACGAACGCGACTACGGCGCCGAAGCGATCGAGATCCTGCTGCAGGTGATGGAGAACCAGCGCGACGACCTGGTGGTGATCTTCGCCGGCTACAAGGAGCGCATGGATGTGTTCTACCAGTCCAACCCTGGGCTTTCCTCGCGGGTGGCGAACCACATCGACTTCCCCGACTACACGGCCGAGGAACTGCTCACGATCGCCCAGCTGATTCTGGCCGGCGAGAACTACCGCTTCAGCGAGGAAGCCAGCGCCGCCTTCGCCGACTACATCCGGCGGCGCATGCAGCTGCCCTTCTTCGCCAATGCCCGCTCGATCCGCAACGCCATCGACCGGGCCCGCATGCGCCAGGCCAACCGGCTGTTCAACCGCATGGGCTCGCCGCTCACCAAGATCGACCTGATGACGATCGAAGCCGACGACATCACCGCCAGCCGGGTATTCCTCGGCGAGGTGGAAGGGAGCGATCCCGCAGCGCCGCTCACCTGAGGCGGGCGGCGGTTGCGGCGCCAGCGCGGGCCCCAGCCGGCAGCTCAGCGCTTCTTGCGTGAATCGATCTGGAGCAGATCGCGCACCTGCTGGATGCGGCGCGCCATCGCCGGATCGGAGCTGAGCTTCTTCTCCACCTGCTCCACCGCATACATCACGGTGGAGTGATCCTTGCCGCCGAAGGCCTCGCCGATGCGCGGCAGCGAGAGGTTGGTGTTCTGGCGCATCAGGAACATGCCCACCTGGCGCGCCTGGCTCACGGCCCGCTTGCGGCTTGGGCTGAGCATCTCCTCGATCCGCACGCTGAACACCTCGGCCACCTTGTCGAGCACCTGCTGCGGGGTGACCTCCACCTCGTTACCCACCGGATCGAGCATGGGTGCCACCGATTCCACCGTCATCGGCAGGCCGGTGATCGAGGCGAAGGCCACGGCGCGGGTGAGGGCGCCTTCGAGTTCGCGGATGTTGGAGGTGAAGCGGCCGGCGATGTACTGGATCAGCTCGCGCGGCAGGGCCATCTGTTCCACCTCGGCCTTCTTGTGCAGGATCGCCATGCGGGTTTCCAGATCCGGGGCCTGGATGTCGGCGATCAGGCCCATCGAGAAGCGCGAGATCAGGCGCTCCTGCAGCCGGGGGATCTGGCTGGGGGGGCGATCGCTGGCGATCACGATCTGGCGACCCGCCTCATGCAGGGCATTGAAGGTGTGGAAGAACTCCTCCTGGGTGTATTCCTTGCCTTCGATGAACTGGATGTCGTCCACCAGGATGAGGTCGGCGGCCCGGTAGCGGTCGCGGAAGGCCTGCATGCCGTCCTTGCGGATCGCCTGGATCAGGTCGTTGGTGAAGGTCTCGGTGGAGACGTAGAACACCCGGGCGGCGGGGTCGATCTCCAGCCGGTAGTGGCCGATCGCCTGCATCAGGTGGGTCTTGCCGAGCCCCACGCCGCCGCAGATGAACAGGGGGTTGAACTCGCGGCCCGGGGCCTCGGCCACCGCCAGGGCGGCGGCGTGGGCCATGCGGCTGTTGGGCCCCACCACGAAGCGGTTGAACACGTAGCGGGGGTTGAGGTTGGGCAGCACCCGGGTGCCGCCGCTGCGCCGGGGGGCCGCCTCCGCCGGTGCGGAGCTCGCGGCGTTCACGGAGGCGGATTCCCCCACCGGTGCCATCGATTCCACGCCGGCCCCGGAGAGGGCCTCCACGCCGGACAGGGCCTCGGCCCCCTCCGCCACCTCCACCTCCACCTGCACGGGGTGGCCGGCCAGCTCGGAGGCCACCGCCTCGATCATCGCCAGGTAGTTCTTGCGCAGCCAGCCGCTGGCGAAGCTGTTGGGGGCCTCGAGCCGCAGGATGCGGTCCTGGAAGCCGCGGCAGCGGGCCGGGCGGATCCAGGTTTCGAAGGTGGGTTTGCTGAGGTTCGCCTGGAGAGCCTGTTGGACCTGGTGCCACAGCTGTTCGCCCTGCCGCACCGTCGACCCGCCCGCACGAAAGGGTGAATATACGCAGCCCGGGGCGGCCTGCAGGTCTTTAATGAAGCCATCCCCGAGCGCACCGCTCCGCCGCCGTCCGCCCGCCATGGCACGCCCCCGCTTCGCCACCCCCTCGCGCCGGCCCCAGGCGGCCCCCAGCCCGGCGACCGCCAGCCTCGCCGCCCTCGCCCTGCTGCTGGGTGGCTGCGGCGCCCAGGGGCTGCCGGAGCTGGGCAAGCCGCCCGAGAAGGAGCGCATCAGCGACGCACCGGCGAGCACCCCGCTCCAATCCACCGGCAACGGGATCGTGGAAGCGGTGGAGAAGGTGGGTCCCGCGGTGGTGCGGATCGACACCGTGAAGCGCACGATCAATCCGCTGGGCGGCCTGTTCGGCCGTGGCCCGGCGATCCAGCAGCAGCAGGGCCAGGGCTCGGGCTTCATCACCCGCTCCGATGGGGTGCTGCTCACCAACGCCCACGTGGTGGAGGGGGCCACGGAGGTGAGCGTCACCCTGCCCGATGGCCGCAGCTTCGGCGGCAAGGTGCTCGGCGCCGACCCGCTCACCGATGTAGCCGTGGTGAAGGTGGTGGCCTCCCAGCTGCCGGTGGCCCCCCTGGGGGATTCGGCCCGGGTGCGGCCGGGCGAAACGGCGATCGCGATCGGCAACCCCCTCGGGCTCGACAACACCGTGACCGCCGGCATCATCAGCGCGATCCAGCGCACCAACGCGGTGGGCGAGGGCCAGCGGGTGCCCTACATCCAGACGGACGCGGCCGTGAACCCCGGCAACAGCGGCGGCCCGCTGATCAACGACCGCGGCCAGGTGATCGGCATCAACACGGCCATCCGCCAGGCGCCGGGCGCCGGCCTGAGCTTCGCGATCCCGATCAACACGGCCCGCAAGATCGCCGCCGAGATCATGGAGCGCGGCTACGCCAGCCACCCATACATCGGCGTGCGGCTCCAGGCGCTCACCCCCCAGCTGGCCCGGGAGATCAACGGCGCCACCGACCAGTGCCGCCTGCCCGAGGTGAACGGCGTGGTGGTGGTGGATGTGATGGCCAACAGCCCGGCAGCCCAGGGAGGCCTGAAAACCTGCGACCTGATCGAGCAGGTGGATGGCAAACCGGTGAAGAACCCCTCCGAGGTGCAACTGGCGGTCGACCGGGTGACGGTGGGCCAGCCGATGGCGCTCACGGTGCGCCGCGGCGACAGGCAGCTCACCCTCACCCTCAAGCCGGCCGAACTGCCGCGCCAGGGGTGAGCCGCGGCCGGCCAGGGCAGGGCGGGCGCAGCCGGCTGGTGGTGCTGGCCCGCTGGCCCGCCCCCGGGCGCTGCAAGCGGCGGCTGGCCGCCGGCGGGCTCGGCGGCGAGCGGGCGGCCGCGATCCAGCGGCGGCTCACCCTGCACACCCTGGCCAGTGCCGCCGAGGCAAGCCGACTGGCGGGAGGCCGGCTGGAGCTGGTGCTGGCGGTGAGTGGCCTGGGGCCCGGGGCCGCGCGCCGCTGGGGCCGCTCCCTGGGGCTGACCCGCACCGTGGCGCAGGGGGAGGGGAGCCTCGGCACCCGGCTGCAGCGCCAGGTGGTGCGCGCCCGGCGCGAGGGTTGCCGCCGGGTGCTGCTGATCGGCAGCGACCTGCCGGAGCTGGCCGCCGCCGACCTGCTGGCGGCCCTGGAGGCCCTCGACGACAGCCCCGTGGTGCTCGGCCCCGCCGCCGACGGCGGCTACTGGCTGATTGGCCTGGGCGGCAGCTGGCCGCGCCTGTTCGCCGGGCTGGAGGGGCCGATCGGCTGGGGCGGCAGCGCCGTGCTGGCCCAGACCGAGGCGGCCCTGGCCGGCTGCGGCCTGGCCTGGAGCCTGCTGCCGCAACGGGCCGACCTCGACCGGCCCGCCGATCTGGCCCGCTGGCGCTGAGGCATGGGGGGGCCGCCGTTGAGCGTGGTGATCGCGGTGCGCAACGAGGCGGCCGGCCTGCCCTTGCTGCTCGCCGATCTGGAGGCCGGGGCGGGGCTGCTGCGCGAGGTGCTGGTGGTGGATGGCGGCAGCGACGACGGCACGCCGGAGCTGGCCCGGCTGGCGGGGGCGCGGGTGCTGGCGGCGGCACCCTGCCGCGGCGGCCAGCTGGCGGCGGGGGTGGAGGCCAGCGAGGCCCCCTGGCTGCTGCTGCTGCACGGCGATGTGCGGCTGCCGCCCGGCTGGCCCGCGGCGCTGGGCCGGGCGATGGGCGGGGCGATGGCCGCTGCGGCGCCGCAGCGGCAGGCCTGGGCCTTCCGCCTGGCGATCGAGGGGGGCGGCGCCGGCCTGCGCCTGGTGGAGCTGGCGGTGACACTGCGCTGCCTGCTGCGGCAGCTTCCCTACGGCGACCAGGGACTGCTGCTGCCGCGCGCGCTCTACGCCGAGGCCGGCGGCATGGCGCCGCTGCCGCTGATGGAGGACCTCGATCTGGTGCTGCGGCTGCGGCGCATCGGCCGGATCCGGCTGCTGCCGCTGGCGCTGCGGGTGGATGGGCGCCGCTGGCGGCGGTTGGGGGTATGGCGCACGGGCTGGCGCAACCTGCGCCTGCGGCGGGCCTGGCGGCGCGGCGCCAGCCCGGCGGAACTGGCCGAGCTCTACTACGGCCGCTGATCCGCGGCGAACGCTCCTGGGCGGGATGGCGCGGCGCCGATCAGGAGGCGTACCAGAAGGCGCAGCGGCGCTGATGCGGCTCCAGCTCCCAGCCCTGCCCCTCATAGAACCCCACCACATGGGGATCGGCGAACAGGCTCACCCGCTCCACCCCCATGCTGCGCAGCTCATCGATCACGTAGGCCATCAGCTGGCGGCCCAGGCCGGCGCCCTGGTAGTGGGGATGCACCGCCAGATCCCACACGGTGGCCTCGAGCACGCCATCGCCGGTGCAGCGGGCGAAGCCCACCATGCGGGGCAGCCGCGGATCGTGGCGCCAGAGGCCCACCTGCAGCAGGCTGTGCTGCAGCGCCTTGCGCACGCGGCGCAGCGGCCGCCGGCTCCAGCCCACGGCATCGCAGAGGGATTCCAGTTCGATCAGGTCGATCGGCCGCTGGCGGCTGAGCACCAGGGCCAGCGAGGGGTTCGGCAGGGTGCAGATGCGGTGGCCCTCGCCGTAGAGCTCACTGAGGAGCTCGGTGCGCGGGTCGGCGGGCCCCGGCAGTGGCGCCACCGCGCAGGGGCTGGCACCGGAGGGCTGGGGGGGGTCCTGGCTCAAGGAGGCGACGGGCTGGTGGGGAGCCTGGGGCTCCTGCCGGCTAAGCAGTCTGACGATCCTGGCGCAAAGCGGCGGCCCTGGGGCAGGGTGGGGGACATTCGCGCCGCCCGACCCTGAGCCCGTCCCCCGCCGAGCCAGCCGCCGCAGCCTGTCCCGAAGCCAGCCCCACCGCCACCTCAGCCGCCGCAGCTGCCTCAGTGGCCGCAGCCGCGGCTGAGCGGCCGCTGCTGGTGGGCCTGCACGGCTGGCTGCTCTCGGGACGCCTGTGGCAACCGCTGGAGCGGCAGCTGGCCCCGCGATGGGAGCTGTGGTGCCCCGACCTGCCCGGTTTCGGCGCCCGGCCGCGGCCGCGGGGGCTGCAGCCGAGCCTGGCCAGCTACGGCCGCTGGCTGAGCGAGGAGCTGGGGCAGCGGGCGGCGGGCCGGCCGGTCGTGCTGCTCGGCCACTCCCTGGGCGGCAGCGTGGCCCTGCATGCCGCGCCGCTGCTCGGCGAGCAGCTGGTGGGGCTCGTGCAGATCGCTGCCGGCGGAGGGGTGTACCAGCCGCGGCCCTTCGCCCAGGTGCGGCGGGGCGGCAGCCTCTTCCTGCGCTGGCGCCCGGGCTGGCTGGCCCAGCTGCCGGGCACGGCGGCGATCCGCTCGCCCCTGCAGGCTGACCAGCGGGCGGCGCGGGGCCTGCTGGCCTGCAGCACCAACCGCGGCGCCGTGCGGCAGCTGCCCAGGCTCACCCATGGCCTCACCGTGCCCAGCCTGTGGATGGCCGGCAGCCGCGACTCCGTGATGGAACCCCGCTACGTGCGCCATCTGGCGGGCTACACCCCGGCCCACCGGCTCGAACTGCTGGAGGGGGCGGGCCACCTGCCGATGCGGCAGTGCCCGGAACAGCTGGCCGGGCTGATCGAGCGCTGGCTTGAGGAGGAGATCCTGGCGGCCGGCGGCACGGCTCAGAGCGTGGCGAGCCCCTTCTCCTGCAGCTCGGCGAGCTGCGCGTAGAGGCCGCCGGCAGCCCGCAGCTCGAGGTGGGATCCCTGCTCCACCAGCCGGCCGCGGCGCAGCACCAGGATCCGATCGGCCGCCTCCACCGTGGCGAGGCGGTGGGCGATGACGATCGCCGTGCGGCCCTGCAGCAGCCGCTCGAGATCGCTCTGGAGGGTGGCCTCGGTGGAGGGATCGAGGAAGGCCGTGGCCTCGTCCATCACCAGCACCGAGGGGTCGCGGATCGCCATGCGGGCCACCGCCAGCAGCTGGCGCTCGCCGGAGGAGAGGTTGGCACCCCGCTCGCGCAGGGGGGTGGCGAGGCCCCCGGGCAGGCGGGAGAGCAGGGGGCCAAGCCCCAGCTCATGGCAGATGGCGGCCAGCTCGCGGTCGCTGAGGCTGGCGTCGAGGCGCAGGTTGTCGGCCACGCTGCCGCTGAACAGGAAGGTGTCCTGGAGCACCACGCCGAGCCGCTGGCGCAGGGTGGCGAAGGGCAGCTCGCGGATGTCGACGCCATCGAGCAGGATGCGGCCCGCCTGGGGCTCATAGAGCCGGCAGAGCAGGCGGATCACGGTGGTCTTGCCGGAGCCGGTGGGGCCCACGATCGCCACGTGCTCGCCCGGGGCGATGCGGAAGCTCAGATCGGTGAGGATCGGATCGTCGGGGCGGTAGGCGAAGCTCACGTTCTCGAACACCACCTCGCCGGCGCCATGGCGGGCGGCCACGCTGCGGGCGGCCTCGGGGGAGCGGCCGGCGGCCGGTTGTTCGAGGATCTCCAGCGGCTGCTCCAGGAGCTCACCGATGCGCTCCACCGCCGTGAGGCCACCCTGGATCTGGGTGAAGCGCTCGGCCAGCTGACGCAGGGGATCGAACAGCCGCTGCGAAAACAGGATGAAGGTGGTGAGGGTGCCGAGGCCCATGCTGCCGGCCGTCACCATCCAGCCGCCCAGGGCCAGCACCAGCGCCACCGCGGCGAGCGCCACCCATTCGATGAAGGCCGAGATGGAGCTGTCGTAGAGGATCGTGCCGTCCACCGCGCGGCGGTAGGCGGCGGTGGTGCGGGCGAAGCGGGCGCTGTTGCGCTCCTCGCGACGGAACATCTGCACCACCTCGAGCCCCTGCAGGTTTTCCTGGAGGTCGGCGTTGAGCTGGCTGAGCTCCTCGCGCACCCGGTAGTTGGCCACGCGGTAGCGGCGCTGCAGCCAGAGGATGCCGGCGGTGACCGGCACCTGCACCAGCACCAGAAGCAGCCCGAGCCGCCACTCGATCGAGAGCATGGTGGCGGCGATCACCACCAGCGACACGAGATCGGCCAGGATCCCCACAGCCCCGCTGCCGAACACCTCCGCCAGGGCATCCACATCGCTGGTGAGCCGGGTGAGCAGCTTGCCCACGGGCGTGCGGTCGTGGAAGCGCAGCGACAGCGCCATGGCGTGGCGGAACAGGTCGTCGCGGATGCGGGCGGTGAGCCGCTGGCCCACCACCTGCACGTTGAAGATCTGGGCCCCCTGGAGGGCAAGCCGCAGCAGCACCGCCGCCAGCAGCAGCCCCACCAGCAGCCGCAGGGCGATGGGCACGGCCAGGCCCTGGAGCCAGGGCAGCACGGTTTCACCGCGCAGCACGGCGATGGCCTGGCCCACCAGCAGGGGCTGGATGGCGCCGGCCAGGGCCAGCGGGATCAGCAGCAGCAGGGCCAGCAGCAGGCGGCGCCTGTCGCGGCCCAGATAGGGCAGAAGCCGCAGGAGGCGCTGGCGGTCGAGGGCCGCCATCAGGCGACCGCCGCGCTGGCGGCCTGGGCTGCGGACTGGCCGGCCGACGGGCCCGCGGCCGAGAGCCGGCTCACGATCGCCTGCAGGTCGCCGTCATCGAGGCGGAGGGAGAGGGGATGGCCGATCAGGCGGGCGGTGCTGTGGAAGAGGTCTTCGATGGCCACCAGGCCGTTCTCCTGAAGGGTGCGGCCGGTGGCCACCAGGTCCACGATCGCCTCGCTCATGCCGGTGATCGGGCCGAGCTCCACGGATCCGGCCAGGTGGATCAGCTCCACCGGCAGATCGAGGGCCTCGAAGAACTCCTCGGCACAGCGGGTGAACTTGCTCGCCACCCGGCAGTGGGCCGGCAGATCGGCGGCGCGGCGGTAGCCGCTGCTGGCCTTCACGGCCACGCTCATGCGGCAGCCACCGAAGCCCAGATCCACCAGCGGAGCCACGGGCAGGCGGTGCTCCCGCAGCACGTCGTAGCCCACCACGCCGAGCTGGGCCTGGCCGTAGGCCACGTACACCGGCACATCGGCGTTGCGCACCAGCAGGGCCCGGGCGCGGCCGCAGGCGC
>VFQS010002960.1_pt1 | contig 13352 bp, 9 predicted proteins | sample 3512361 | NCBI WGS metagenome assembly VFQS01 (sample SAMN10412375, study PRJNA504923) | tailings metagenome | isolation source: Relicate 1 Philex TSF3 active mining | place: Philippines
GTAATTGCATATCCATAATCATACAATGGTGCATCAAAACTGATTGTAGCTTGACCGTTTCCGAATTCACCAACAACATTTGTTACACGTGAAGGAGCGCCAACTGTTCTTGCAGCTGAAGATGCAGACGCAATACCTGTACCACGTGCATTTGTTGCTGTAACTGTGAATGTGTAAGTCGTGCCATTTGTTAATCCTGTAACTGTGATTGGCGAAGATGCTCCTGTTGCTGTAAATCCACCAGGAGTGGATATAACCGTGTAACTTGTAATGGCTGTATTACCATCATACGCAGGTTCTATGAAACTTACATCTGCTTGTGAATCAGTTGTTACAGCAACAACATTTGTTGGTGCATCTGGAACCGTTGTATATGCATAAACACGTGCATGTCCCGAATCAGTGCCATTTCTATCATTACCAGGAGCACCGATTGCGACAATATTTCCGTCTGAAGACAATGACAAACTATGCCCTGAAAAATCCATTGTTGCTTCACCATCAATATCTTGAGCCAGTTTTATCCATGAAGTTCCATTCCATACATATAGACGTACACTACCAGAGTTTGAACCATTTCCATCATTTTGATAAGCACCTATTGCTATTTTAGCACCATTGCTGGATAAACGAACATTGGCTCCAAATCGGTCGTTCGTAGCTTCACCATCAATATCTGTGCCGCGTTGTACCCAAGCGGATCCATTCCACGAAAATACACGAACACTTCCAGATTGAGAACCATTTACACCAGTATTAAGTATGGCACCGCCTGCTACAACCATTCCATCTGATGAAATTGAAACACTATAACCAAATTGATCTCCTGCTGTTTCGCCAGTGATATTTGAACCACGTTGTGTCCATGAAGATCCGTTCCAAACATATACACTAAATATGCCTGCCGAGTTACCCACGGCTACCATTGTTCCATCACTTGATATATCAACACTGGATACAGTAATATTAATATTTGATCCACGTTGTACCCAAGTAGATCCATTCCAGTAATAAATAGCTACATATGGCGTGGTAGCTCTTGGAAGAGCTAATGCTAACGACAATCCGTCAGATGACAATTTCATAACTTCACCAAGGAGAAGTCCTACATAAGGTAGTACTGAAAATGTAAAAGAAGCACCACGTTGTATCCACGAGCTTCCATTCCAAGAAAACACACGAATTTGACCTTCCGTATAATTATTTGAATTTTGACTGTATCGATCAGATCCTAAAGCAACAACAGATCCGTCAGACGATAATGAAACTGTAATACCACACTGTTCACCAACCTTTGTACCAAAAATAGTAGATCCTCGCTGTTGCCAAGCTGAACCGTTCCATGCAAAAATACGAACAGCTCCTCTGTTATCAGGAACTCCGGTTACTGTATCTTTACCTGATTCTCCAATTGCAACAACTTTTCCATCTGCTGAAACTGAAACCCACTTAGGGTCATAAGTTGTATATCCTAACTGGTCATTCGCAGCTACACCATCAATATCAGATCCCATTTGAATCCAGGCTGGTGTTGGAATCATCGCACTTGAAGCCGCAGATACAGGACCTGTACCTATAGCATTTGTAGCCGTGACTGTAAATGTGTATGAAACGCCACCTGTGAGTCCAGACACTATAATCGGTGAGCTGGCACCAGTGCCTGTAAATCCGCCTGGTGTTGATGTAACTGTATAGGATGTAATTGCAGAACCATTATCAGCAGGTGCAGTGAAACTTACAGATGCTGTGCCATCTTGTGCTGTTTCTCCAACAACGGCTGTTGGTGCAGCGGGTAAACCAACAAGAATTGATGCAGATGCAGATGAAGCAGAACCTGTACCGCGATCATTTGTTGCTGTCACAGTAAATGTATAGGATGTACCATTTGATAATCCTATAACTGTAATCGGCGAGCTAGCACCAGTACCAGTAAATCCACCAGGTTCTGATGTAACTGTATAACTTGTAATTGCATTGCCACCATTATCAGCAGGTGCTGTAAAACTCACAATCGCAGATGCATCACCTGTAACGGCTGATACTGCGGTCGGTACTCCAGGAGTTGTTGATGGTATAGCCTCAATGGGATCTGATTCAGAACTAGTTCCAATACTATTAACGGCTTTTAATTTGATGTTGTATTTAGTACCATTTGTCAATCCTGTAATTGTAACGGATGATACGACACCTGTTGCTGGACTAAATGCAGTATATGATGATCCATTATTGGTTGAGTATTGGTAGTTTGTAATGTCTACACCTCCGTTGTTTCCTGGTGTGAATGAAATTGTTACTTGATTATTTCCTGGAACATATGACAACTCTGTCGGCGGGCTTGGTAAATCAGCTGGAACGACACTATTTGACGCGGTTGAACTTGTGCCTTCTCCTGCTTTGTTTGTTGCTTTAATTGTAAATGTGTATTCAGTTAGATTGGTTAATCCAGTAACAGTAATTGGTGAACTTGCACCTGTAGCAGTGATTCCATCAGGGCTAGATGTAACCGTGTATAATGAAACTGCATCACCTCCACTATTTTCAAAGGGCGTGCCTGTGAAACTTACAATAGCACTATTAACGCCTGGCGTTGCTGATATATTTGTAGGTGGAGCAGGTACTGTTGCAGGTATAACTGTAGCCGATGTTGCAGCCGAACTTGATCCGATAGAATTTTGAGCAACAATATCAAATACGTAGGATGTTCCATTTGTTAATCCTGATACTATGATTGGAGATGATGTTCCAGTTGCAGTAAATCCACCAGGAGTCGATGTTACAGTATATAAATCAACAGCTGTACCATTATCGTCAGACGCTATGAAACTAATGGACACTTCACCATTTCCAAATGTACCTACAACATTTGTTGGTGGTTTAGGAGCGCCTACAGTAATTGCAGAAGACGCGGATGAAGACGTACCTGTACCTAGTTCATTCCGTGCTACCACTGTAAATGTATATGATGTTCCGTTTGTCAGACCAGTTACTGTTAACGGTGAACTAGCACCAACTGCAGTCAAACCCTCTGGGCTAGATGTAACCGTGTAATCAATAATTGATAAACCTCCGCTATTAATAGGTGCAGTGAAACTAACAATTGCTTCTGTATTGCCTTCAAGTGCAACTACTCCAGTTGGCGCTTGAGGTGGACCAGTTGGTGTGACTGAAGACGAAGCTGTAGAATCACTACTTGATCCTATTGCATTGGTTGCCTTTACTGTAAATGTATATGCAGTACCGTTTGTTAATCCTGTAACAACCAACGGCGAGCTTGCGCCGGTGGCTGTAAATCCACCAGGAGATGATGTAACAGTATAACTAGTGATGGCTGAACCACCATCGTCAATCGGTGCAGAAAAACTTACAGATGCTTGTGAATCACTTGCTACTGCTGTCACATTTAGTGGTGAAAGAGGAGCTACAGAATTACGTAGATATTGATATGCCTTAGTTCCACCAGCATTTGAATCATAAATATCAATAAAGATTAGTTTTCCGTCATCTGAATAAATTCCTCCAAAACTTAAACGAGTACTTTGACCCGAATAGTAATATCCTGGGAATGTATTTGTATTTGTCCAAGATGTTCCATTCCAATAATATACATAAACTGCTCCAACATCAGCACCATTGCTCTGATAACTGTTATCAGTAATGTACATAAAATTACCATTACCATTCAAATGTACTATATATGGTGTCTGATACGGTCTGTAAGCATATGCCGATAGTGTTGTACCTACCCAAGATGTACCATCCCATGTGTAAATATACACATTTTTGGTACTATTACCTTGTGTACCTTGAGGTGTACTATTATCAGTTGCAATAAATTTAGAACCATCACTTGTAATTGACATACCATATGTACCAAAATACTTGTCTATACCACCTGGTCCATTAATAACAGATCCTTTTTGTACATACGATGATCCATTCCAATTATATATTGTAATTGATCCAGTATTCGATGAAGTAGATGTATTAACTATACCAATATGAGAACCGTCAGATGAAAGACAAAAATATTTGTTATTATAATTATCACCCACTGGGTAATATACTGTTAATGTTTGAGTTTGTGTATATGTGCCATTGACTAAACGATACACATAAGATATACCTGTTTCACTAGAACCATTATACGCAATAGATGCAATTACGCTTGCATCAGATGAAATTACATTTGAAAAACCAAAACCTTGTGCTAATGTTCCTGATGTTAGAATACTTCCGCTCCAGTTGCCTGATGTATTTTTGTATATATACACTTTACTTAGTGATTGATTTGTTGTTCCAACAACAAAAGTACCACTGTTAGAAATTGATAGTGAACGAAATGTCTCACTTGTTGGTGCAGTTATAGTTGTAACTTGCGACCACGTTCCAGTGGTATTTGTATATATTAATATATTATTATTATAAGTATCCAATATACCATAAAACACAGCATTTGGTGATAAATTACCTGTTCTATTTGTAAGTGCAATACTCGTTCCCTTCGAGTACGACATGTGGGTTATATATATAGATAATATTTATTTTCATACCATGTCCGTTTTTTTAGATTTTTTCAAAATTCCCAAAAATGTTATTTTTTATAATAAATTTTTTTGTATAATAAAAATAATACAAACAAAATTAAAATTGTATCCTTCCGGGTAACTTTACGTGGGCGTTAGATCAAAAAATAAAAAACATATCTTAATAAAAAAGCAAATGTACAAGTACAATAAACTTAAATCACATCTTAATGAATCGCCCACTGCATATCAATTCGGTAAAGCAACATATATAAACCAATCTGTTGGAAATTTAATACAATTTTCGCTTATATGGTGCTCCGATATTGGTGTATCATTTCGTAAACATGTAGCTGTTTCTGAACATACATGTATTATGCAGAACAATTTTATAAATAATCAAAATGATGAAATGTATCAATTCGATCAAATTTATAGTCTCTTATCACGAAAACCAGGACATTTTTATAGCATACAAGCTGGAGGTATGAATAACTTTTATATACTTGTCAAAACTGAACATCGTGAAACTATAGAAGATGTATGTTGGAATACATTGCGTATGTTACATAAAATTCGCTGGATTCCGTCAACAGAAATTCACGAAAAATTCAATCTTAATATCGCAAATCATATATTGAAAGATACTGTAAACTGGATTTCAGCTACAGAAAAAGACACATTACTTTCTTCAATATCTGATCCTGATATACATTGGGTATGGTTTCGTAAACCTGGATATCATCTAACACAAGAAATCGTGGAACGTGCTAGTAGTTGGATTGCACTCAATCCGGGAAGTAAATTTCATCTTTGGACAGACATCCCGACCAAGGCTGATGTCGATGATTTCCTAAAAAATATAAAGCCCGAATGGTTAGCTCCATTTCGTGCAGCTACAACCATTCACTTACGGGATGAAACCTACGGTACGATGGAAACTGTTATGAATGCAATTGCATGTGATGAAACAGTAGAAGGATTAGCCATTTTACGAGCTGAATTTGAATCTCCCGAACGCCAATCGCGTGTATTTAAAACTGATTTCTGTCGTCTATTTGTACTATGGCTACACGGTGGAATTTATACAGATTTCAATGATTTACTGTGTCTTGGACCGATCAAAGAAGCCATGGCGATTTACGGTATGGAACAACCGCTGGGTGTAACTGATTTATATGATTTGAATCACGCTAGTAATTATTTCATGTATTGTCCGGCTCGTGATTCACATTGGATGTATATTATGAAAGAAATGGTAAAACATTTCAAGTATTTAATACGTATGATTCGAGATGCAGATATGGAAGAATGTGTGAAACAAGGAGTATTTAAAGCTCTTGAATCATGCGCATCACCAACCCATATTCCACAAGCAGTTACTGAACTTCAAACAATGTATCGTCGTCAAGAATTGCCGTATATTGGAAATGAGCATATTAACGAGGGGCTATGGGAACGTATATTATTTGTAATATTAGTTGATTGTGTTCCTGATCCATATAAAGGTTGGATCAATGCACGACTTGACATGTTGAAACGTCAGCAACGCCGTCGTCGAGGTGCGAGTGAACCAGTGTTTCAAACATTGTCTCCCGAACAAATCGGCGAATTGCGGGGTATAATTGACGGTGTGTTCCATACGTCATTCTTGTTCTGGTGGGTAGATTACAATTTACGTGTGCTCATGCATTATACAAACTTGCCAATTTATTGTCGTATGCGTAAAATTCGGCTTGCTATGCTGCCATTCGGCTACTTTTTCAATTACTGCTGTATGATGAGTTATGTTGGACATATAGGCGATGGCACGTCGTACGGTATGGATGGGCGCAAGGATGTATACATTTCCAATGTTTATAAGAATATTGCGTAAACCGTTCCCTTTTTTCTTAATAAAATCTATTCTAAATGGATTTTATTTTCAGTAAGGAATTTGTCAATGGGTATAAACATACCTAAATAAATTACGATTGTATTATAAGTGATGATTTTTTCTATTTTTAATGGATTTCCGTTTCACTATGAAACGTTTGGAGTATTTATATATATGATTATACATACATACACCGACCCAGAAATACGCATTTATACAAATCAATCCAATACATTACAATGGTTGGAATTTTATAAAGCCCGGTTTTCTTTAGCCAACGTATCAATCTTTACACATGACGATTTTAAAGAAGCACAATTTATTGAATCATCCTGTGTAATACTTACAACCGATGATGATGCAACGTTTCCGATTGAATTTCTGAAATTATCAAATACAACAACAGTGTTATGCTATGATCATAACATTGCACTTCGTCAACCACATATTGCAAAACATATAACAACACGTCCGTATTTTACTATAGAACGTAGAGATACTCCGTATATATATCCTGTATATCCAATTATATCACGCGAGGAAAAACGCGATGCTTTATTAAAAGAAACAACAATCAATATTGCAGTTGTAGGTGGAACATGGAATACAAATAATTACTGGAAATATTTGTTTCCAAACAACAACATGAACAAAATTAAAATATTCTTTATTCATCGTCACAATCCTTGTATATGGGCACGCATGGATAAGTATGTAAAATCAATATGTCCCAATACGGAAATACATACTGATTGCAATACATTTGAATTAATGAATTTGCTAAAACGATCTCATTATATTGCATTTCTTACAGATATTGATCAATTTGTATATCACTCATGCAGTGGTTCAATTGGATTAGCATTAAGTACTGGATGTACAATGTTAATGACGCGTAAATATAATTCTGAATATAAATTTAAAAATCCAGTTTACTTTGACGATTATCCCACATTAACAAACGAATTTAATCCTATTGTATATGAAGAACAAACACGTATCATTGAACATAATTTGAAGGTATTTACTGCATGTTTGGAGTGATGTGCCAAAGGTAAAATATAGACTATTGTAGAGAAATCTCACCACGTCAACTAATTCTGTAAACTTCATTCTCCGTGTATATATTACGGAATGTAACAATGGAATGTTAGAAAACGGTATGACAGTCACGTCGTTTCCTGCATCACCCACACAAATGTCTGATATACATACATTTTTAACGGGTATTTATGATGAATTTCGGAGACAAGGTGTATATGAAAGTACAATTTTTCTGTATAATCAACGTCTTCGTGAGCGCCTAGTAACTGAAGTCGCTGAAGAGTCAGAATACGATTATGCAGCCGAGGATACACCGGAAGACCATGTGTTTCGCGACGGACCGCTGCCCGGTGGTTTCACGTTCAAGATTCTGGAAGATGATATACGGAAAGGTAGAGTTCGGCGGGGACATCAAGTCTGGCTTGTAGATGTATGCCAGCGGGACAATTTATGGAATAGTTGGCGGATCGTGTTGGAAATTGTATAATTGTTTGAACTGCGGAATTATTCTGGATTTCAAACAATGAATGCGCTGGGCTGGCTGCATTATAGGGACATCGTTATTTGGATGGTGTATGGACAGATGTATTGAATTTTGTAAAAAATTGAACAGCTCGCAATAATACCATTGGGTTGTTGTTAGATCCTTTCCTTTCTGAATCCGTAGTTCCTGAAGATGTCAACGGCGATCTCAACGGCGATCGTCAATGTTAAAGTCGGTCATATTCGCCCCAAGTATGCAGATTTGGAGGTATGGATGGAAGATCCAGGTAACGTATATATTGGAAGACGTGGAATCGTGTTTATCAAAAAAGGTGAAACAAAAGAACGATTCCCTAAAAAAGATTCAATTTGGTGTAATCCCTTTAAAATAGATAAAGATACAACTCGTGAAAAGGTTATTGAACTGTATGAAGCGTATATTCGAGAAAAACTGGAAAAATCGGATGAATTGAAAGCCGAATTATTAGCACTGAAGGGTAAGACTCTTGGTTGTTGGTGTAAACCGGAAGCCTGTCATGGAGATGTGTTGATTCGTATTATACATGAGTTGAGTGAGTGATTTACTTGCTGCTGCGTCGCTGTAGTTCTTCTTTTAGTCTAATTAGAAACATTTTTACATACGTGTCTGAATTTGTAAGGATATATTTCAGATCTTGTTCCAATTTATCTAATTTATCTTTTTCATCTTCGACTGATTCTTTTGCGGCTTGTGGATGTGGTCGTAACCGATACTTTTTACAACAACCATCACATTCACCGCCGCAATCATCACAATATTCAGGTGCAGGGATTTTACAAATACCTTCACATGGATTGGAAACACAACTGGAACAAAATGTATTCGGAACTTCGGTCATTCTGATAAATTGTAAAGAATATACTATTTAATTCAGTAGTATTTAAAGACAATCAATTTTTTACCAAATTAACATGATAAATCAAACACCGTGTTTGGATCAAAATACGCGCCGGAACTGAGTTGAGGAATTTGGTCGTATCCATTTTTCTTCAAATAATCCCGTACGTCCCACAATAAATATTTGGTCTTGATTGCAGGACCGTACTGTTTCCACGTATCTAAGAGCGCCATTGTGAGTGCGCCGCAAGGTCGGTTATCTTTTCCGACTGTATCAGCGGCTGTTTGGTCGTCACGGCAACCACTCAAGAAGAATATTGTGCCGGCTGATTTTGGATAGATTTTGTTTTCAGTATATGTGAGCACATTGGGTTGCGGGGCTTGCCAACCACATCGTAAATCAACTGCGCTACCGCTGTGACAGCAATCCAAAATCACAAAACATTTGCATCCAGCGGGAATACGTGCAGCCAATTGCGCACGCAATTCGTCATCGGAAATTGTTTCTATATTTGTTCCATTAACTGGATAAATGCAACTATCAAATCCGCTCACTTCATCTCCATTTCTGTCCCGAATTAACCCACCATGACCGCTAAAGTGAAATACAATATTTTCGCCGGGTTTTAATCCAGAAACAAGCCAGGCTATTCCATCCAGAATGTTTTTGCGGCTGGGTTTTAATGGATTGGTAGGCTCGTCTGTAAGTGATCTGTATTCCTTACATTTTGGAAAATATGTTTTAAGTTGCACTTCAATATTCTTAACATCATTAATACATCCTGCAAGTGCATATTGTGTTCCAATATAGTTTATACCAACTGTAAGGACGCGCTTTAAGCCCTTCGTTACTAAAGGCGGTGGTGCTGGTTTTAGCGCACCCGCGCCAAGAATTGTATTTGTGGCTTTCACTGTTGCTTCAAATTTGGCGACACGATCTTTGACAAACGAAGACATTTTGTTTTGTATTATGGTATGCGAAAAAAATTCTGGCTGCTTAGCAGAGGAACCCTAATAAAATGGACAGTGCTGCAGTCAAAACACGAAACTTTTGGAGAGCATTGAAAGCATTCAATATAAACGACGCAGTTCGCGCAATCGGCGAGGGTGCAGATGTAAATGCAATGGATGAAGGAAAAACACCCATGCAGTTTTTCGCTGAAAATCCAAGACTCGCAAAAGATGGCGGCGGATTGTTTGATAGAATGTTGAATGCAGGCGCGAATATTGATGATACATGTCTTTATAGAGCATGTTTCACACAAAATGTATCGGGTGTCAAATTATTATTACGCGCAAAACGATTTAAACCAGAAGTTCATTTCAATCCAAATATTATCCATCCGGTTCGTCGTGACTCACCGTTATTTGTAGCCGTTCGCAATGAAAATCCAGCCATTACAATGTATTTATTAGAAGATCCTGAAATTGATCCAAATTTGATTGTGACAGATGATAATATAAGTGCTTTATTTTATGCAGCCGGTAATAATCTGTTTGATATTATTGAACTATTCTTGCGAAATCCCCGAACAGATCCAAATATTGGCGCAGGCAATTTAACACCTCTTCACAGTGCTGCATATACAGGACACATACGTTGTGTACGAATGCTACTTGAACATCCACGTACCAATCCTAATCTGGTTGACGAATATGATCGTACACCTTTGGATATGGCAAAAAAAATCGGAAATCAAGCTATTGTGAAAATACTGCAACCTTTGCAATCAGCTCCGCCGCCATTAACAACTGCGCCAACAAGTCACCAATACGCTGAAGTGCCGAAAATTATTGATCTTATTTCCCTAGAAGAAACACCTATAACGGACTTGGACGATTCCAATTTAATTTTCAAATTTAATGACTCGTATTTTGCACGTACGAAAGAAAGTATACGTAAAGAACTTGATAATGATGATCACGTTATTTTCAAATGTCGCGTTCAACCAGCTTTATCGCCATCGGTTGAACAAATTTATGCAGACACGAAATATTTTGTATTAACGGGTGGACCTATGAATATAACTATTCCTCTGAATCATATTTTGGGCGCACTTGTACATCCAACAAATACATTTGATATTCAAGATGCAGGTGAAGTGTTACCATTAACAGCCGATTACAGATCTGTTGTTGTGCGTGGAGGACGTGGATACAAACGCCGTGAAGTAGAAGCGGTTAGTGTTGACCATTGCCAAGCTGGAACGGATAAACCCTTATATCATTTACATCCGTTGACACTGGAAGCAGCACCAGCGGCTGAACCTGTTGCTGCAGTTCCTGAAGCAGCCGCGGGCGGTGCAGGAGCTGCTGCTCCACGTCGTCGCGTTGGTGGTCGTCGTAAGACACAACGACGTCGGCAACAACACCGCCGCTTCAGTGCCAGCCGCAAACAGAAAAATTGATAAAAACTCTGAAATGAATTGTTTGAAGTTCAAGAGTTTAATAGAATAAAATGGAAGATAACGATTTACAATCCGTATATCGTTATCTTGCAGCAGCACGAACCGTTGGATCAGGAACAGATGCGCAAAAACAAACCCTACGTATGTATTTACTAAGTCGTTCGCCAGGGCAGGTTGCACAACTCAGTCATCGATGGAATCCTGTAGGTTTAGAAATTTGTAAAATGATTGCGCGTATACCGTGGATGTTAGAAGTATTTCTATCTTGTGGATACGGACGTGTATATATGTCATCTGTCTTTATGAAAGTATTAGAAAGTGGAAATGTAGAATGCTTCCTAAACATCATACAATATGAACCTCTGGCTGAACGATTTGCAGCGCGGTGCGTTGACGACACATATTACAAATTTGTTTGGAATCATTACGTCCACTTGATGAAAGGTGCAATTTTGGACACGTATTTGCGGTTTGACGGACTTGTTGTCGACGCTGGTGTATTACTTTCCATAATTCCAAGTTTATCGCATGCGCAATTGGAATTTATTTTGAATCATCCGCACCATCGTTATTTATTGTATGATTTGACATCGCCATATGCCTACGTTGAAGCACAGGTTCGTCGCGCATATACGTATCCGAACTGTATGAACGAACCAACCGTACGTATACATTATGGTGTACAGCAATACGAAAATGCAGAACGTTTATGGAAACAATTAAAAGTGGAACGTCGTGTTCGGAATTGGCGATTCCTGTTTTGGTGCAGTGTGCTGCATAGCCGAATGATGGAATTTCGGGAAAAGTATTGGGCACTTTCGTCTAAACATGTCCAGGGCGCAGCAAAGGAATTTTACAGTTTAGCGGGTCGAAAAAATTGAACTATGTACTATTGTGATTTTTGCAATGTGTGGCTATGATTTCCAGATCCGTACTAATTTCTTCCAGATTTATTTCCAAAAAGATGTCTTCCATTTTCTCGGCTGTTCCTACAACTCGTTCCGTTTCAGCCACACTGGCTGCAAAGCCGATTGTTTACTACAATCCGTGGCACATTTTCCATTCGCTGGGTGATCGTATGCACCCTGAGAATCCCAAGCGTATCAAGGGAATTGTAGATGCACTGGATACGTTTATTCGTGCAGATGCACTTGTAATGAAGACGTTTAGTCATGAGGATTTCAAGGCGTTTGAAGACGATCCTGAGACTCCTGTGGATACGTGGTGCGAGGACGAAGGTGATAATTATCGAACGCATTACACGGAGTCTATTCTCAAGATCTCCCGCGACATGCTAGCAGCGGCGGTCAATGATATTCTTAGGGGAGCGCGGTGTGCATATGTCCTGACACGCCCGCCTGGACATCATGCATCTGACGGCATTGAGTCCGGTTTCTGTTTTGAGAACAATGTCTGGACAGCGGTAGAAGCCTTGGTGGCTGCTGGTAAGCGGCGCATTAGTATTTATGATTGGGATGTACATCATGGCGACGGCACCGAGCGTTGTTTCCGCGCTGCTCTTGAGCGTGACGCCTCCAAGTACGATGATATTCGGTTTGTCAGCTCCCATGCATACGGACGCGGCATTTATCCTGGGACGGGTGCATTTAGCAAGGACAAGCATATTCTGAATCTACCTTTCAAGCGGGGAGCCCTACCCGATGTGTTTCTGGATTCCTTTGAAAAGGAAACGCTGCCCTTTGTGCGTGATTGCGATGTCCTGATTGTCAGTGCAGGCTACGACGGTCATCGCATGGATCCTATGGGAATGATGAATCTGGAGACAGCTACATATAGTGCGATGAGCCGGCGGTTCAAGGAGGAGATTGGTGTGCCTGTGCTGTTTATTCTGGAGGGCGGATACAATCCCAAGGTTCTGGGCGAGTGCGTGCGTGAGACGCTGATGCAGTGGATGTAAAAGAAGGTTTGGCTTTGAAGCCAGTGAAATCATTTTTTGATACTACGGCTTCGCCTATGTGATCGTTTTTTACAGCGTATTGTATATCTACCACCGCCTTGCCCCGCACCGGCTCCTGCGCCACCGGCTGGCATTGCGGCTCCTGCTGCAATATTTGCATCAATCTGGGTTTTGAATGCAGCTATATCACGATAGGCTTCATTGAACCGTGTTCGATACACAT
>VFQS010002961.1_pt1 | contig 13351 bp, 9 predicted proteins | sample 3512361 | NCBI WGS metagenome assembly VFQS01 (sample SAMN10412375, study PRJNA504923) | tailings metagenome | isolation source: Relicate 1 Philex TSF3 active mining | place: Philippines
TCCAGTTTCTGTCCAAGATAATAGAGCTGAAGTAGCTCCAATATTTGTTACTGTTGGGGTAACAGGTCTAAAACATGTAATTGGAGGTGTGCAATAAATTGTTGCATCCCACCCAGCTGCTGTTCCAGTTGCATTTGATGTGAACACAAATGTTAAACATCCACTTGCAGAAGTTGCGGTAAATGATGGCGGTAAATTTGTACCTGTATACGTTCCTAAAATAGGCGATGTAATTAAGTTTCCATTTCTGATTACTAGATTATCACCTGCTGCTAAATCAAACTGATTGAAAATTACGGTAACAACATTTCCAGCATTATCAGGACAAACTGTTGTTACTATATTTTGACTGTTTGAATATGCGCCAGAAGCACCTCCATTATCATAAAAATGATCTCCCGCACAGAAATGTGGTGTTGTACAGAAAGTTGCTACTGAAGACCAAAAACTCTTATCTGTAGGAGAACATACTGCTCTTACATATACATCATAACACGTAACTGAAGTTAATCCTGTAATAATATAAGGATTAGATGTTACTGGCTGACCAGCTGTTGTTGGTGATGGTGCAGGTGAACCTTGTGGTAATACTATTACTTCCCATGCTGTTTCTGATCCACCGTTAGCCCAGTTTACCTGTGCATTGTTATAATTGATATTAGAAATTGTCGGATTCATTGGTTTCGGACAAGTTACTAAATCAATTTTTACATTATCAATTGCTGCTGGTGGTTGATTACCTGCAGTATTATTATTTCTCCATTCAAAAACTACACGCATAGTACCTCCTGCATAAGGAACAGCATTTAAAGTGTAGTTATTCGTAACAAAGTTTGTAGAACCTGTAAAATCATTTCCAATTTTAATTCTACTATTTGCTAAAGCTGTAATTTGAGTTCCAACTGTTGGTGTAAAAGTTGCTGGAACTGTCCAAACTCTAAAATAATCCGCAGCCTCTCCATTAGAACGCCAATCAAATGTAAAATCTAACTGAGTTGCTCCTGCTGGAATTGCGAAATCTTTATAAGCTTGTACTACTGTAGTTCCTGCTACGTTATACGAATTTGTAAGACCATTAGTTTCAGTAATATATAAAGCGTGAGTTCCACCATTATTAATACCTGTTCCAACAGCCCATTTATTTGGTTGCGTTCCACTTGATAAGGTCCAACCTGTTAATGTTTCAAAACCATCAACAAAGTTTAATGGAGTAGCAACTTGTGGTAAAGTGTATGTAAATGGTCCAGCCCATGTACTGAAGTTTCCATCATTACAATCTGCTCTAACATAATATTGGTAAACAATACCAGGAATACCCGCAACAACGTTTGCTGTATTTGAGTTTGTAGTTGTACCTGCTCCTGTTGGTAATCCGTAAGGCGCTGGCGCAAATGAATATTGCCAAGAAGTTGTTCCTGCAGCAGCAGCCCAACCTAACTCGGCAGAAGTAGTGGTAATATTCGTTGCTGTTAAACCTGTTGGTTGATTACAAAACGCTTGTTGAATTGTTAAGGTATAACCAACGGTTTGTGAAGCACTTGATGATGAAATAATAATATAATATGTAGTTCCTGCAACTACTGGGAATGAGTTATTCGTTCTTGGGTTAGAATTTGTATTTCCAGCACCCCATAAACATGTTGCTCCAGCGGTACCCGGACAAGCACTGTAAATATGGATACTTGAATTTGTTGAAGTTGGTGTTAATGTTACAGCAATATTTCCTGTAAAAGTTGGGGTAAACGAATAAAAAACATCATTACCTACCATATAGTTTGTAGCAGATCCAGTACAAGCTAAAGGTGGTTGAGTATCTGTTAAATCTAAATAATTCGCTGTATTATCTGTAGTAGTGTAAGGCAACGCTGGTGGAATAACAATTGGCCCAGCACAAGTATCTCCAAAAGATGAAGTTTGAAAACTTCGTGGCCCAAACCAATCACTGGCATATTCACCTAAAGTACCTGTACATACAGAACGAACTTGAAATTTATATAACGTATTAGGTTGTAATCCAGTAGCAGTAAATGGATTCGTTAAAACGTTTGTGTAAGTAATTGTAGATGGCCCTCCAAAAGTATCTGCAAAAGGACAAACCTGAATTTCCCATTCTGTAATACCTCCTGGATTTCCCCAGCTTAATTGAGCTGAGTTAGTAGATTCATTAGCTGTCGCTAATGGTCCAATTGGTGTACTACATTTTTGTACAAGACTAAAATTATCTATTAACCATCTATCACCGTTGTCATTTGTCATAACAAAAGCAATATAGATTGGAGTTCCTGGAGGATAAGTTGCAGGATTTAAATCGATAACTTTTTCCTCATACACATTGGAAGTTGAAGTTAAAGATGATTCATCCCATGATTGAATTGTTGTAAATGCACCCGGATTAGTAATTGGATTATTTGAAGTTGTTGATATTTTTAAATCAAATAAACTTCCTTGATTACCTGCTTGTAAGGTTTTTGTTTGAAAGCGAATTTGAGGATTTGTAGGTGCTGGCATCTGATTAGTAACTAACCAGTCAACAGCAAACGTACCATCTGTAACGTTTTCTCGATTTAAAAAAGCAGATTTACCAACTCCACCAAAGGTAAATAAAGTGTTTGTGGTTTCTGCCCAACTGATTCCGGCACCAGTGCCTGTCTCATAAGTGGACCAGCCGGTTGGCGGAAATGTTGCCCCTTCAAAATTTTCGGTTTGTGCGAAAATGCTGAAGTTAGCAAACATCATTAAAATTAAAAGTAGTTTTTTCATTATAATTTTTTTTGTTTTTTTGTTTGTTAACAATACCTACAAATGTATAAATTCAAAACTAATTATTTGTTAATATCGACGAAAGGTTTTGTTTTATCGATGAAAGGAGTTATATTCTTTGTTATTTTTCGCTAAATTTGCAAAAAAAATAACATTTTGATTACAAAAAAAATTTACTTTGCATCAGACCAGCATTTAGGGGCACCTACGCCTGAAATGAGTTTTCCTAGAGAACAAAAATTTGTACAATGGTTAGATGAAGTTAAAAACGATGCAGAAGCAATTTTTCTTTTGGGCGATTTGTTTGATTTTTGGTTCGAATACAAAACCGTTGTACCTAAAGGTTTTGTAAGAGTTTTAGGGAAATTAGCCGAAATAAAAGACGCTGGAATTCCTGTCTATTTTTTTGTAGGCAATCACGATTTATGGATGGGAGATTATTTCGAAAAAGAATTAAACATTCCAGTTTATCACGACAACAAAGAATTTACTTTTAACGATAAAACTTTTTTAATTGGCCATGGAGACGGTAAAGGACCCGGCGACATGGGTTACAAACGCATGAAAAAAGTGTTTACCAATCCGTTTTCAAAATGGTTGTTTCGTTGGTTACATCCTGATATTGGTGTAAAATTAGCCCAATATTTATCGGTAAAAAACAAACTGATTTCTGGAGCTGAAGATGTTAAATTTTTAGGGGAAGATAACGAATGGTTGGTTCAATATTGTAAACGAAAATTAGAATCCAAACCATACGACTTTTTCATTTTCGGACACCGTCATTTGCCAATGGAAATTCAATTAAATGAAAAATCAAAATACATCAACCTAGGCGATTGGATTGGTTATTTTACCTATGGTGTTTTTGATGGTTCGACGTTTGAATTGAAAGATTACAAATAAAAAAATTTCTACTGAAAACATAAAACCGCGTTAGGGATGGAAGCGACATCCTCCGAGAGACAAAAACAAAAATTTATTTGTAGTTTTTGCGAATCGGAGATATAGCGTATAGCCCGCCTCGTTGTCATTTAAATATAATGCTATAACTAGATACCTACAACGAGGAACGCCCAAAATTACTTCTCTATCTCTAAATCCCTAAATTTTGGCGACACCACAGCAGTTGTCCCAACCACAATTAATGTCATAATTCCACCAAATACAACCGCATTTACAACGCCAAATAATTTGGAAGTCAAACCACTTTCAAAAGCACCTAATTCGTTAGACGAACCCACAAAAATTGAATTAACAGAGGAAACACGACCGCGCATATCGTCTGGTGTATAAATTTGTAAAATGGTAGAGCGAATAACCACTGAAAAACCATCGGTAACGCCACTTAAAAATAAAGCGATTACTGAAATCCAAAAATTTTCCGATAAACCGAAAACGATGATACAAACTCCAAATCCGAAAACAGCAAGTAATAATTTTTTTCCTGTATTTTTTTCGATAGAAAACATGGTAGAAGCCAACATCGTTATTAAACCACCAATCGCTGGCGCAGCACGTAAAATTCCGAAACCTTCCGAACCTACTTTTAAAATATCTTGAGCGAAAATAGGTAATAAAGCAACAGCTCCTCCGAATAAAACGGCAAACATATCCAATGAAAGAGCGTTTAAGATAATTTTATTTTGAAACACAAATCGGATTCCTGCTTTTAAACTTTCCGAAACAGGTTCCCCAATTTTTTTATTTAAAATAGGTTTTCTACTGATTTGTAACAACACCATAATTCCTAAAACAATTGAAATCGTTACAAAAATCATCGAATTAAAAACACCAATTCCTCCAATTAAGAAACCTGCTAAAGCCGGACCGATAACAGCTGAAACTTGCCATGATGAACTACTCCAAGTTGCTGCGTTAGTAAATTCCGATTTCGGAACGATTAATCCTAATAAACTAAAAACCGATGGAATAATAAACGAACGAATGATTCCGCCTAAAAAAACCAAAGCATAAATAGCATATAAAAAAGGTTGTTTCCCAATAGCAGAAATCGTATCCGGATGCACTAAATAACACAATAGTAGACTAATTAAAGTAGTTCCAAAAAAGCATTTCAACAACATGTTTCTTTTTTCAGATTGATCTACAATATGTCCGGCAAATAAGGCCATAGTTATTGCTGGAATGACTTCCATTAACCCGATTAATCCTAACGACCAAGGGTTTTTGGTAATTCGGTAAACTTCCCACTCAATCAATACAAATTGCATCGACCAAGCTAATACAATGGCTAATCGCATCAATATAAACCATCGGAATTCCGGAATTCTTAAGGACGAAAAAGGGTCTTTTTTTGTCATGATTAGATACACTGATTTAACAGATTAAACAGATAAACACTGATTTTATTTTATTGGTAATTAAGATTTTCTAAATCACTTGTTTCTTTTTACTTTTTACTTGGCTCTTACATCTCGTAACTGCAATTGCAAACTCACATTTCCGTTCCATTCGTTTTCTTCAACAACATAAACGGCATCAAACGGATTTCTATTTTTTACGATATCTAATTTTTTACCCAATCCAAAACCAATCGCATTGAAATTTTGTGAATTATGCTGCTTGACGAAAGCTTTCAAATGTTCGCCATCGTTTCCTAAAGTTTTAGCATAACCAGAATCGACTACATTTTTCGACATAAAAACTGGTGTCATATTTTCTGGACCAAAAGGTTCAAATTGTTTCAGAATACGCATGAATTTTTCATCAATATCTGAAAAATCCAATTCTAAATCGACAGCAATTTCTGGAATTAACAAATCGGGATGAATGGTATTTTTGACTTCCTTCTCAAAAGCGTTTTTAAAATTTAGATAATTTTCTTCTTTTAAAGTCATTCCGGCTGCATACATATGTCCGCCAAACTGTTCCAAATGTTCTGCACAAGCTTCCAAAGCATTGTACACATCGAAATCTTTCACTGAACGTGCCGAAGCCGCAAGTTTATCGCCACTTTTTGTAAAAACGATAGTCGGACGATAATAATTTTCCACTAAACGGGAAGCTACAATTCCGATGACTCCTTTATGCCAATCTTCTTGATAGACAACAGTTGAAAATCGTTCTAACTCATCATTTTCTTCGATTTGACGTAAAGCTTCTTGAGTAATTTGTTTGTCTAACTCTTTTCTATCGGAATTATACCCTTCAATTTCAGATGCAAATTGTTCGGCTTGCTCCAAATTGTATTCGGTTAACAATGCAACGGCTTCGTTACCGTGTTTTACTCTTCCAGCAGCGTTGATTCTAGGTGCTACTATGAAAACCACATCAGTAATCGTTAAGACTTTTTTCTTTACATTTTGAATCAAGGCTTTTATTCCAGGACGAGGATTAGAATTAATCACTTCCAAGCCAAATTTAGCCAACACTCGATTTTCACCAGTAATCGGTACAATATCTGCAGCAATAGCTGTCGCCACTAAATCTAAATAAGGAATTAATTCTTTTATCGTAATATTGCGATTTTGCGATAAAGCCTGTATTAACTTGAATCCGACACCACAACCACATAATTCATCGTAAGGATAACTACAATCTGTACGTTTCGGATCTAAAACCGCAATAGCTTCTGGTAACGAATCGCCTGGTCGGTGATGGTCGCAAATAATGAAATCGATGTTTTTATCTCTTGCATATTTAACATGATCGATAGATTTTATACCACAATCGAGCGCAATAATTAACGTTACATCGTTATCTTCTGCATAATCGATTCCTGCATACGACACTCCGTAACCTTCATTATATCGGTCTGGAATATATGTCGCCACATTCGGATAATAACTTCGCAAATAACTTGAAACTAAAGAAACCGCAGTCGTACCGTCGACATCATAATCGCCAAAAACTAAAATATTTTCTTCATTGGCAATGGCTTGTTCGATACGTGTAACAGCTTTATCCATATCTTTCATCAGATACGGATCATGTAAATCTTCTAAAGTGGGTCTGAAAAATGTTTTGGCTTGTTCGAAGGTTTCAATACCTCTTTGAACTAATAAAGTTGCGATATTGGTATCGACTAAAAGTGCATTTTGTAAGGCTTGTACTTTTTCTTTTTCTGGCTTTGATTTGATAGTCCAACGCATAATAATTTTGGATTTACGTCCTTCGACTCCCGAAGCTTCGGGACAGGATGACAGGTTACGATTTATGATTTTAGGCGAATAAAATTGAATTGTAAATATATGAAATTTTTTTTGCACGCAGTCCCGACGTTTCGGGAGAAAGGATATTTTAACTTATCCCTTTTGCCTTTTTACTTTTTACTTGGCTCTTAACGCCTCACCTTCAAACTGAATCCCGTCCCAACCAAAAGTCATGAAATTTCTAATATTTTGATGATCAGTTGCTTCTGGTGTATTTAAAACATCTTGGTAGAAATCACCGAATAAACTCAAGGTTTCTTCTTTACTTAATTGATTCAATTTCGCGAAAGCAAAAATTTTACATGAACCGTTATTTTCTCCAGCGTTATTAATTTGATTCCCGTTTTTGAAAGTCGTTGGTGTGAAAATATAGTTTTCATCAATGTATGCGATAGTTTCTGGAAATGATTTTTTGTTTAGTAGTTGTTGCATTTTTATTAGTTTATATTTTAAATTTTCTATATTTAACTCCCTCTTTTTAAATGCCTTATTGTAACCAAAACAATAAATCCCAAAAAAAACAAAAAATCTAAGTATAGAAAATTGTATATAGGATAAATCTAAAGTTTGACCACTACTTAAATTTTTTGGTGGGATTAAAAAAGTAAAAATCAATCCAACTAAAATTGCTAAAGGAATTAATCTTTTTAGCTTTTTAATAGCCTTTAAATCGATTTCTATTTCACTTTCCAATAAGCTTTTTGTATTCTGAATTTCCATTATCTTACTGATTACTCAAAACTGAACACTGAATACTATTTCCCACTTTTTCCACCAACAACCACAACAATTTCTCCTTTTGGTGGTTTGGCTTCGAAATGTTTTAAGACTTCTTCAGCCGTTCCGCGAATGGTTTCTTCGTGTAGTTTTGAAATTTCTCTAGAAACAGAAACGGGTCTGTCGGCGCCAAAGTATTGGATGAATTCCGCTAAGGTTTTCACTAATTTATGTGGAGAAACGTATAAAATCATGGTTCGTGTTTCTTCAGCTAAGGCCAAATAACGTGTTTGTCTACCTTTTTTATCTGGTAAAAAGCCTTCGAACACAAATTTATCGTTGGGTAAGCCGCTATTCACTAAAGCTGGCACAAAAGCTGTCGCACCTGGCAAGCAATCGACTGTAATTCCGTTTTCCACACAAGCGCGTGTTAACAAAAATCCAGGATCGGAAATGGCTGGCGTTCCCGCATCAGAAATTAAAGCAATTGTTTCGCCACCTTTTAAACGTGCAATTAAATTTTCAACCGTTTTGTGTTCGTTATGCATATGATGACTATGCATGTGCGTTGAAATTTCAAAATGCTTTAGTAATTTTCCACTTGTACGCGTGTCTTCCGCTAAGATTAAATCGGCTTCTTTTAGCACTTTAATCGCACGAAACGTCATGTCGTCTAAATTACCAATCGGCGTTGGAACTATGTATAGTTTGCTCATGTTTACAGTTTATCGTTTGTTGTTTATGGTTCAAACAACTATCAACCAAAAACAATAAACTTAAAAAAATTATTTAAACTTATTTTCTACGATTTCTAAGAAACGCGTTTCAAATTCTTCTTTTCCTTCCCAATTGTTATAATCAGGTTTTACAAAATCCAACACAAAAGATTTTGCTTCATCCCAATTGGTAAATGTATTTAATTGAGAAATTACTCGGTTTAAATCGTCGCCATTATTCGCGAATAAGTTTCTTTCAAAAGCTACTTTATCATTTAATCCTAAAACAATAGCTTTTCCGGTTGAAGATTCTGCCTTAGATTGAACTTTAACTTCTTCTTTAATTTTTTCAACTATTGTTTCAACTTTGACAACTTCTTTTACTACTTCAACAACAGGTTCTGTCTTAGTTTCAACAACTTCAGTTTCTTCTTTTTTAACTTCTTCAACAACAGCAATTGGAATAATATCTTCTTTTTTCACAAATAAAGTATCCTGATAATCGTGCACTAAAACGTCATCAATAGAAATTTGTTTAGAAGCTTTCGTTCCAATAATTTCTGGAGTTTCTGCAATTTTTCCAACTTTTGATTCCTCTGTTGCTTTTACTTCTTCTTTATCCGGAAAAACCTCATGTGAAACTTCATTATTCACAAAAAGTTCTTCTTCAATTTGATTGATATTTTCTTTAGAAGTCAGTTCAACTATTTTTTCAACACCATTTCCTGGAAAAGCTTCGTGTGAAATTTCATTATTTTCAAAAAGTTCTTCTTCAATTTGAGCAATATGTTCTTTAGAAGACATTTCAATAATTTCTTCTTCGTCTTCATCCACTTCTATAGTTCCAACAACAATTTTTTCAACTTTTTCTAAAAATGCTTCTTCAGTAAATTCTTCATTTACCAAAGCAGTATTTTCTTCGTAAAATTTTAGTAACGTTAATTGCTCGTACAATTTTTTTACTTCTTCATGTAATTGAACCGTTTCTGTATGGTTTTTCAACTTCAACAAACGGTGTGCAATGCTAATTAATTCACCTTCTATTTTCTTTTTCATATTTTTTTCTGTGTTGAATTTTTATAGAACTGATTTTTATATTTTTGTTGTATCTTACAAAGGTAAAAGATTTTCAATTTTAATCATACGAAAATAATAAAATGTTTCTCGAAAATACAGTAAATCAAGAAGAACAATTTGGCTGGATAGAAGTTATCTGCGGATCGATGTTTTCTGGTAAAACAGAAGAACTAATTAGGAGGTTAAAAAGAGCACAGTTTGCCAAACAAAAAGTGGAAATTTTTAAACCCGCAATCGACACCAGATATGATGATGAAATGGTGGTTTCACACAATAAAAATGAAATCCGTTCTACACCAGTTCCCGCAGCTGAAAACATTAGAATTTTAGCACAAGGTTGCGATGTAGTTGGTATTGATGAAGCTCAATTTTTTGACGATGAAATTATTGCCATTTGTAACGATTTAGCTAATAGTGGTATTCGTGTAATTGTAGCTGGATTAGATATGGATTTTAAAGGAAATCCTTTCGGACCAATGCCTGCTTTAATGGCTACTGCAGAATATGTTACTAAAGTTCATGCAGTATGTACAAGAACTGGAAATTTAGCACATTACAGCTATAGAAAAGCAGCTAGTGAAAACTTAGTTTTATTAGGAGAAACAGACGAATACGAACCTTTAAGTAGAGCCGCATACTACAAAGCCATGCGAGAAAGCAAAGAAGAATAATAAACTTCATTATTCTTCTTTAAAGCTAATCTACTTTAATTGAAATATTTTTATTTGAATGCAACATAAACTTTGCTTCTATATACTTAGGAGGACCAAAATAGCCACGAGCATTATTTGAAAAGCCAAAATCTTCTGTTGGAATTTTAAAAAAATTAGTATCTAATTTATTGTTTAAATTTTCATCATGAAATACACAAACAGCGTATTCTCCAATTGGAATATTATCAAAAACAATAATTGCTTTTTTATTTTCAATTTTTTGAGTTTTCCCATAAACAAATACTTTTAAAAATGTCTTTTCACTATTACATAACCCTACAACCACTTGACCTTTATTGTTTTCGAAACCAGTAACTTCTATAGTTAATTTTTTATTTTGACCTACAATTGTATTTATCAAAAACAAAAACATTATTAAAAAAACTTTAAACATAATTTACAGTTTAGTATTAATCATAGTCTTTTCTTTTTCCACTTCTTTTTGTTCTTTTTCTATTTCAAAATTCTCATTTTTCACATTTTTACTATTCCCAAAATGATAAGTAATTCTGAAATTATACATACGTGTATCCTGTTTTTCTTTGTAATAAGCCTTTAAATTATCGAAAACACTAAATCCATGTATTTTATTAGTATTAAATAAATCATCTACTCCAATTAATACTTTTAATTTTTTATTAAAAAAGGATTTAGTTATCGAACAATTAAAAAACTGAATAGGCTCTATTAAGTCGAAAATTTGATAGGTCCCTTTAGACACTCTAGAATATTGAGCGATAAATTTTGTTTGATAAGGCATATTAAATTGTGCATTAATATTATAAAACCAAAATGGTTTCCTCTCAAAATTGTAAACAAAATCACCTACATCATGGTTATTGTAAGCAATATTAAAATACAAATAATTAAGCTTATCGGGTGAAGAAGAATTATCCTGAACATATTTAATACCTTTTGATATAATTTCTAAAGGCAATGGAAAAGAAAGATTAATATTTGTATTTCTAATATTATAAAATGTTTTAAATGAATCATTAGTTAAAATTGAATTGGGTTCAACTTGAAAATATCTAAAATTGGAACTTCTTAAAAAAGAATAATTATATGTTAAATTAAAAAAGTTCATAAAACTAATACCTGCTCTATAATTACTAGAAAAATTAGCTCTCAATAACGGATTCCCAATCTCAGAATTATAACTATCGAAATTTCCAAAGTTATTTGGATCTAAATAAGAATACGCAGGAATCTCAATTTTTCTACTATAATTACAAAACAATTTTAACATTGAATTTACTGCGTAATTAACTGAAAAAGAAGGGAATAAATTTGAGTATCTTAGATCATTTAATCTATTACTATTCAAATCATTTGAAAACTGAACCAATTCCCATCTTAAACCTCCGGTTAAATTAATGTTCCAAATTTTCTTTTTTAAGTCGAAATATGAAGCAAAAGAACTTTGGTTAAAAAAGAATTTTTTATATTCATTAAAATTAGCATTTAAATCATTAAAATTATTTTGATTTAACAAATAATTTCCATTATTATGTACTTGCAAAATATCGTATTTAAAACCTAAATTATACTTTAAATCTAGATTAGAAAAACCTGAGTTTAAATCTGTTTTTACATAAAAATTAGATGAATCAAAATCAAAAAATAATTTTCCATACTGTGGATTATTATTAATTAATTGTTCAGAATATGAACTTTGCTTTTTATTTAAATTAGAATAATATAAAACAACATCAAAATTGGCATTATCAGACAATTTATTTTGTAATTTTCCTACTAATTCATTAAAAGTTTTATTATCATTTGATGTAGTAGAGTTATTCAAATTGAATGATGAGGCTCCATTAAGATTAAAAAAATCTCCACTATTATTTAAATAAATATTATAATTATTCAATACATAATTAAAAATTAATTTAGACTTTTTAGAAAGATTAAAATTTAAAGAAGGCCTAAAGAAAAAGACCCTTTTGATTGGAGTAGACACATTCTCTCTAACATAATTTTGGACTGGATTAAAATAAGAAAATCCATAATCTGAAGTAGTAGCTTTTTCAGATTCATAATAGGTATAGCCGCTATACAAATTAAATCCCACTTTTTTATATGTACCATTTAAAATAACAGAAGGAGTAATTTTATCATAATTATTTTTAGAGTAAAAAAGACCCATACTTCCATTAATTCCTTTAACACCCTTACCTTGAGTAATTATATTAACTATCCCTCCGGAAGTATTTGCATCATATGCAGCACCAGGATTTTCAATAATTTCTACTTTTTCAACGTAATTGGCCGGTAAACTTTGTAAATAAGTATTCAAATCTTCTCCTCTTAAATTAGTTTGAACACCATCTAAATAAACAACTAAGTTCTTTCCATTTATGGAAAACCCACCTCCAGTTGGAGCCATCATAATTCCTGGTAACTTTGAAATTGCATCATAAGATGTTCCTGAATCATATACTGGATTATCTTTAATTTGAACTATTGTTTTATCGGCATCAACTTTTATAAATTTGTTTAAATTGGATTTAACCACAACGGTTTCAATTTGTTTTTGAGTCTCTTTACTTTTCAATTCCATCAATAAATAAGTTGTTTCTACAAAGTCTTTATCTCTTGTAGAAAAATCCAAAATTCCAACTTCATATCCTGACGAACTTACTTCGAATTGGAAATCAACATTATTTTCTGGTAATTTAAACTCAATGTAACATTCCGTAAATACTTTGTTAAAGATGAGTTTTTTTTCATCATTGTTTATTGTAAATACATTGATATTTTTATCTGCAATTACATTTTCACATAAAATATCATCTGTTTTTATTTTAAGAACTATTTTCTTTTCTTGTGAAAAAACAATTTTAAAAAAGAATAAAAAGAAAAGAATTTTTGATAATTTAAACATTTTAATATAATTTATACAATCCATTAAAACTCATAAACATTTTATTGTTTAAACTTGTAAAGGAAGCTTTAACTTTAAGGTTATTATTAGAAGCGTTTTCAATTTGCACATTAACAGCAAAAGAAAATTCGTTTTCGAAAATTGGATTAACAAATTTTACTTTGTCAATAGATTCTAAAGAAATATTTTCATTTTTTACAGCTGATATTATTATTTTTTTTAAAATATATAGTTCTACTACTCCAGGCACAATAGGATAATTTCTAAAATGCCCATCAAACAAACTATGGCTAAAGTTTAAATCTA
>VFQS010002962.1_pt1 | contig 13350 bp, 3 predicted proteins | sample 3512361 | NCBI WGS metagenome assembly VFQS01 (sample SAMN10412375, study PRJNA504923) | tailings metagenome | isolation source: Relicate 1 Philex TSF3 active mining | place: Philippines
GGGCTCGCGGAGCCGGCGCGCCGGAGAGGGACTCGACGGGAGGGGTTGTTGAGCAAGTTCGTCGGGGAAGAAGGTGAACTTTCTTTGTGCCAGGGAGGTGGAAGTCCAGTGGAGCAGCGGCCGGGATGTTGAGGTGTCTCGCCGAACGTTGAAGGAGGTTCCTGCAGAGAGGGGACGAACCGAGCGGAGGCCCCGGCGGGCGGGCACGGGCGAGGGGCATCCTACCGCGATGGTAGGAGGGAGACCCTCCCTTCTAGGGTTAGCGGTTGGGGTCATGCTGGATCGCGGAACTGCGCAACGCATAAGTACGAGCGTCATACACTACGTCGAGGACAGAGAGGGTGGTGGTGACTACCTTTTGGAGAACTCGCGGTATTTCGCTGGGAGCCAACCCCAGGGTGGTGAGATGTTCAGACCAGAGCTTGACGTCGAGAGTACCTCTCACCCCGATAGTGAACGGGAGAACTTGCACCGACCAACGAGGGGCTACCTTTCTCAACAAGTCGGCTACTACCTGGTACTTGGCGAGTTTGTCGCGGAGGACCGGACGGTCAGCAAAATCAAGGCGAGAGTCGTAAGGGCGAGTTACTTCGAGTAGGTACAAGCAGTGCTTGTTCCAGCGTATCACTACAGCGTCCGGCCGGAGTCTCGCCAGGTTAGAGGTTTCGGGGCACCGACTAGCCTCGAAGAAGAATTCAGCCCAGATCCTGTCCCAGCTCGATGCCAGGTGAGGCGGGGCTAGTTCCCTGATTGCATCCACTTGAGTCTCAGGAGCCATGGTAAAGTTACTCTGCATGCTCCGGCCGCCATGTTCGATTGCTGTCCACAGGCAGCGGGCAATCTGGTGGTGGGCGGCGATGCGGGCCTCCTTGAGCGACGGGCATAGGCATTGGATATGGCTCTGGGTCTCCGAGAGGGCACCACAGAGTGGACACTGGGCGGAGTCAGCGCGCCCCCACCGATGGAGAAGCGAGCGGCAGGGGTACGTACCAGCAAGGGTTTGAAGAAGGCGGCGTTTCCCAGCATCTGTCTCCATTTGAGCGAGCGCCGCTCCGAGAAGGGAGCGGCCACACTCTTGGCGAGTCAAGAAAGTCTCTGTCCAATTCATCTGAGCCAGGTCCCCCTGGGGTCTGAGATCCCTGCTCGTCTTACTTGCCCTCAGTAGGTCAAGCAGACGAGTAGCAGCCACGTCAATAAGATGCTTCCGTAGTTTAGGGCCCCAGACTATCGGGCGGTCAGCATGGAAGAAGTAAACTCTGTCAGAATCCATGTGGTGTAGGGTAGGGTCATGTCCTACTGCCTGGGATGCATGCCAGTCTGCAAGGCTGTTGAGAGGCTCGCCTGCATGGGCTTTTACCTTGACTAGGGAGGTGCGTGCTCCTGAGCTGGCGCGATTGTTAAGTGCTTTGACAGCGCCTTCAAGAAATTGCTTTTCAATCCTACGGTGGAGGAAAATGGGGAAGTCCTGTCTTTGCATGCCTGTCAGGAGCTGCAGAGAGACCTGGCTATCCGTTAGGATGGTGAGATCCTTATCCATCGGGGCATATCTCGCAGCTGCAGTAATGGCAGCCAACTCAGGAATATTGGATTTAGCAGGGCCATGAACTTCAAAATTGATGACGTGAAGGTCAGGGTCAGAAAAGACGACACTTGCTCCCATGGAGCCGTCTTTCTTGACTGAGCCATCGGTGGCTGCAAGTATTCCGTGGCGAGCGTAAAGAGGTCCCGAGGGGCCCAGCCTTGTCTCAGTCATCGAGGGGCAAGCAGAGTCGAAGGGGACCAGGCCATCCTTGGAAAACGTCAGGGCCTCGAGTCCGTGCCTGAGTTGGTCGACTACGATTTCAGACATGGATTTGGGGGCCCAAATGGTCCATTCCTCAGAGGACTGGATCGCTGTGAACGCGCCCAGAGACCAATTAGCCTTCTTAGCGACCACGAGAGATGCCCTGGGAAAGACGTGGATCCGAATGTACCGTCGCTCGAGCATGGCGTGAGTGTCTTGGTCTAACGTGCTGGGTCTCGTGACCACCACGAATTCCGAACCGGTGGGGTTCGCCAGGAACACCCGGATTCTTGCTTGGAACTGTGTGTCTGTGTGCAAGCAGTCCACAATGTAGCGACCTCTTCTCGGCTTTCTCGCCCCGCTGGGAAGCGGAATTTGCAGGCCAGCATCGTCTGCAGGGATAGACCACTCGAAGAAAGGCGGCAGCAGGAGCGCTGGCCCTCCTATATAACCGCGGGCGTTTGTTGCGAGCCGAAGTCCTCGCCAAAATTGGGCGCTAGCTACGCCACGAGATCGTTCGGATTTCTCAGCAAGCACTATCCAGGCGTGCAGTGACTGCAGGACTTTGTCCTGCCCTAGCAGTTCGCATAGCCGCGAGAAACGGCCTTGAGTCACCGTACCAATGTGAACCGGTGGGCTCGCAGTCTCAGGAATCCGTTCTACAGTGCACCTCCCTTGTCGCGTGGTGATGCGGAATGGAGGCGCTTCAATTACTGATCCGGGGGGGTCCTTCCAAGTGATGGATACCAGATCTCGAGACAGGCGGACTGGGGTGTCCCGGAAGGGGTGTGCCGGCGATTCCCGACTTTCTGGATTTGCAAGAGTCGAGAAACTGTAAGCAACAGTGGAGAGGAGTGCCAAGAGAGAATGTCGCGGTGCCAGGCCCGAGAGTCCGAGTGCGCACACGTCTCGGACAATACCGGAACAGGCAGAGACCATAGGGTCGGAGGCATGCAATTCGATAGACCGCCGCAGGGCGTCTCTCAGCTGGAATCTGGTCAGGAGGCGTTGCCAAGTGTGGGGCAGCTCCCTGCATCTCACTAGGGGCCATCTCGGGTCCCGAAACACAGTGGCCATCGAAGCATCCCTAAAGAGTGGCGCGTGGATGGCGGGTTCGCTGAGTGCCTTGAGTGTGTCGCGGAGGAGAAGTCGGTGGACCTCCTCCACCACAGGTCTGCGACCTCGATCGAGCCGAGGGAACAGCTTACGCCTAACTTCGGGTGGGAGCTTCTGGAGCAACCTGTGCAGGGGCCGGAGCCAAGGATCCACGAAAGCATGATGACGCCACTGCGGGTGCTGGGCTCTGGTGTCAAGAATCAAGCATCGGGGTTGGGGAAATCCCTTGGCCCGCAGAGCAAGCCTGATGGCTGACCATCGTTTACGGACAGCGGAAAAGTCCTGGGAGGACTGATCTGTGGGATCTGAGCACAGCTCTTGGAGGTGTGTAAAGAGGCAATGCCAGCTAGTCTCGTTCTCGCCTGGACCCAGAGAGAGGCAATCCGGCAATTTGACCTTCAGGTCAAGCTGTCCGCAGGCGCGTAAAAATCTGGCTATGGGGCATGGACGAGGTTTCCTTTCCTTGGATAGGAAGTCGGTGAGCTCGGTTACTGTATTGCATCCGGTGTCATAGCAAAGCCGCCTGTACTGCAGAATGGTTCTATCTCGTAAGTCGTCCGGGAGGGCGACCAGTTGCTCAATGTGGGTAGAGAGGGCTTGGACTAGGTACACCCGAGGGTGCGGGACTGGAGATCCACCCTGAGAGGGTGGCAGCTTGAGGGGGGCAGCCGGGAAGGATGGGGGCAATCTCCACGCCGCTTTGGCAAGGGCGATCCACCGCGTATGCAGTCTGTCGAGTTGGGCGTCTGTCCATGGGACAAGCGGAGCCGAATAGCGAAAACGAGACGAGGCCACCATGTGCATGGCATCCACCATCTGATCAAGATTGTACTTGTGGTGCGCAACTTGCTCGCGTAGCTCACGCACAGACGTCATGACATGCTCCTTTTCGGCTCGGAAGCATCCGGTAAGGGAGGAGCGAATCCCAAGGTATGGGAATGCTTCTTCAGGCGGGAGGTGCTGAAGGGCGTGCCCTTCATACAGGATACCGGTTACGTCGGCCTCCGTACGATCCCGGAAGTCGTACGCCGAAAGGAATGATTTGGTGACTTTGACCCGCATACCGGACCATCGGCAGAATTGGGCAGTCGTTGTGAGTCTAGTCTGCATTTGTTGCTTACTGGAGCCAATGATAGCCACGTCGTCAGCAAAGCCTCGTCCGACGCGTGGCTTGTGGAATAAGCGCACCAGTCCCACCGAGGTGGCTTCGAGAGCTAAAAGAAACACGTTGAACGGGAGCTCGAACAGCAGAGGCGAGATAAGGTCGCCCTGCTTCTTGCCTCTCGTTAGCTGAATCCGTGCGGTGGTGCCGTAAGGCAACTGGGCTCTATAGAAGGCGCCTTTGTACAAGGACCGTAGAAGGTCGATGTCTGGGATACCGAGTCGCTCGAGCCACTGCCACAGCGCTTCGTGGTCGATGCTGTTGAAAGCATTCTCGAAATCGAGATATGCTACGTAGAGCGTTTCCTTTTGTCGGGCTGCGTCTTCGAAGGCCCAGTGCAGTGACTGAGCCTGCCGAGTGGTGCTCCGCATCCGCCGAAAGCCCTCTTGGGAGTCAGCTAAGAGGCCATACTTTTCAGAAATTCGATAGAGGCGGTCTGTCAAGACAGCACTAAGGATCTTGTACACCGCGTCCTGCAGGCAGATGGGCCGATAGTTATCTAGGCTAGATATGTCACCCTTCTTGTGAAGGTAGCGGATCAGTCCGCCCTTCCATTCAGTGGGCATGAGTTGCCCGTTGCTAAGGATCGTGTTAACCGCTTCAAGGACAGCTTCTCGAACGCAAGGCGGTCCGTACTTGAGGCACTCGTAAGGAATACCGTCAGGACCTGGGGCCTTGTGAGAAGGGAGTGTGGAGAGATACCACTCCAGATCTTGCTCGGAGATGGGTTCGGCTAAACGCTCAGGTGCATCATGAGGAACCTGAGGGACTCTGGCCGTACCAAGGAAGCTCAGGTCTTTGTAGTCCTCTGGGTCTACAAAGGCATCTCGGAATGCGCTACATGAGGTGCAGTAGAGATCGACCCTTCGAGATTCGCCAGCAACAAGCGGCACTGGGAGCAGCGAGTGGTTTCTACAGGAGCAGCAGCGGCTGCGCGTGGCTAGTCCGTCAAGAGCTAGCTTGAATTCCCAGCAGCAGAGACGGTCTGCTGAGTCGCTCACCAAGTCGCCATTGGAGGCCCAAGAGATACCAGGGGCGATGCCAGGGGTCGACAGGACGCTGTGGAGGGTGCATGGCGGGATTTTGCACACGGATATAGTGCCGGCGCCGAGTGAGACTCTCAGGCGCTGGTCGAGGGACGATATGAGGGTCACTAGAGATTCTGGATGGCAGTCTTGGCTCCTCAGAGTTAGACTGTCCGGGAGGGGGGAGACTAAGAACGGAGCGGGAGATCGTGGGCCTGTGTCATGGAGGAAACGGCGAAGCTCGCCTTTCCTCTGGTACATCCGGAGAACTGCATGCGCTCGGGACTGGGCTTCCGAGTGTTTCCGCTGGTCTTCTCTCAGCTGCTTCAGTTGCTGGAGGGTCTGGGCAGTGGTCTCCTGCAGCAGGGCGAGCCATGATTTGGTGAACTCTGCGTGGGGCGGTGTGAAAGGATCCGTGAGGAAACCAAAGGATCCTCCCGAAGGCACGATGCCTCGGTGCCAGATATCTTTCATGGCCTTCGAAGGCCCTACGCTCCTGTCGGAGGAAAGGCCTTTTCTGCTGAGAATGTCGCGCCTTGCTGCTTTCAAAGTTCGGAGTAGCGATGAGAGCTTGATAGACTCCGGGCAATGGAATCGGATCGCTGGCCTCAGCTTCCCCCCGGTGGTCCCGAGGACCTCACGAGCCGCACGAAGCGACTCTTCTTTGATGACGTCTAGCCGATCGAATGTATCAAGATTCGCAAAGTCCGGAACAGCCAGAACACGTTGGCTGACCAGGGCCGACCACCTATCGCGTTTCGCGCTGAAGGCGCCCATCTTAAGTCGTGGAGGACATAGCATGTCCTCGAGCGCCGGGAGGGGGGATACTACTCCTTCCAACAGCGTGCTGCGGACTACCATATGGTCGTGACGGGCGTCTGGGCTGAGAAGCGCAGACGCCGAGATAAGGGTTGGGGCGCCTGAGGGGGCGGTCTTGCAGAGGAAGAAGTCGAGAGTGGACCTTCTAGACCCATCGACACTCGTCCAAGTGGGGGCTTGTGGCGCGATGACGGTGAGGGACAGTTGGTCTACAAAGCGGCGAATCCTGGCGTCAGCAAGGTGCACCTGTGAGTCTGTACGGTAGCCCCAGCGGGTGGAGAGGGAGGCATTGAAATCGCCACCCAGAATGATGTGATCCGTTTGCGATTCCCAGCGGCCGATGACCGCGCTGATCAAGTCCCACTGTGCTTCCTGGCAGACTGGATCGCCTGCCTGGAAGGCGTAAACGTTGCCCCACAGGACGCTCACCTTGGTATAGACATCCGTAGTTCTGACGAAGTGCGTTCTAGACAGAAGGATACTGGGCGAGGTGCCAGCAGGGTCCTGAGCTTGCCTTGTTACATCTAATAGAGAGGCCCTCGCTGCAAGATGGAGGTGGACAAAAGTGACGACCTCGTGCCGTACGTCGCCTGGACTATTGCTAGGCAGCTTTCCTACAAACAGGCAATAGTGTGGAAGAAGCCTGTGGGCAAGCGACTTGAGGCTCTTAACAGCGCGAGGCGGCAACTTTGCCTCTTGGATGAAAACCACAGCAGGAGTGGATCTGAAAAGGTCTGTGAGACCTTCTAGACAGCCACGAATTCCCACAGGCCCGACATTAATGGTCAGAACGTGTTGGTGGGGGAGGCCTGAAGAGTCAACGGTAGCGGTTGGGGGGATCTGTACCGTGTCCGCCAGGACTCGGGTGGGAGAAGAGGTTGGTTCTGGTTGTGACTGAGATCCACCCGCCTCGGAGTCCGTCCCAGAGGCTACCACGGACGTCGTTGCAGCGAGAGCCTCCAAGGCTCCAGGGTCAGTCTGTGACTCACCCACGGGTGCTAGGGGGTCGACGGTGTCGGTGAGGAGCTCCCTCCGCTCTTGAGGATGGTCCAGATCATAGTTAACAGGAGAAAGTACCTGCTCAATTAGGGAGCCCCTCCCCGCCGCTGCGCCTACAGAGTGTTGGGCCCCCTTTGTCGGGAGGGGGGCCGCGGGAAGTGCCTCTGGTAGAGGAGAGTCGACTGCTGTATCCAAGATTGTGCTTGACGGGGTTAAGTCGCGTGCAACGAGCCAGTCTTGCAGGCTAGACTGGGGGCATTGGGAGTGTGGCCTCGGTTGGGTGGGAGGAGCCAGATGGAGCGTGGGACGTTCCCAGCGCCACCTGCCTCTAGGACAAAAGCTATTCCTACAGCAACATCTGACCAAGGTGCGGCCGGCTCTTGCGGCGCCAGGAAGCCCAGTCAACCAGAATGAGCCGCCATAGTCAAAGGAGAGTTGCTCTCCTTCTTGAATAGTTCTAGACGTCCGAAGGACCCATATCCCGAGGCCATCTCTAGACTCCACATATCTGGCGGTGCAATTCGGGCCATCAAGGCTGGGAGGGATATTGGTCGTGGTCTTAGAGTGTGAGACGTTCGCGCTGCATGCATGATTGACCATTTGCATTGATCCGGGACGGATGACAGAGTCGGCCGACGGTTGTCCGTCGACCACTACATGACTAGACGAGACGATACCCAGGTCGATGTAATGGTTAGAGTACGAGGCAGGATTTCGCTTTTTAATAGTCCCCGAGTAGAAGCAGATGTCCAGGTCAGAGGGGATCACGCGCTGAGCCGCATAACCGCGTCCGGTGGTGGGGCTGTTCACAAGGGTGAGATAGCCATTCGCCGAATCTAATATAGACTGACACAGGGTGCGAATGTCAGGATCCGAGTGAAGCGCAGCTACTCTTTCTGCCAAATCATGCTCTTCGTCCGTGCGAAAACCTCTCCCGACAGTGTAAATCAAAATATCGGGGTCGGTTCGGGGAGGGGCGAAAGCTCGGGAACGAGGGCGAAGAGTTCGAGTCGACTGTGCAGAATCCGGTGAAGTCCTGCCCCGACGAGAGCGGCGAGAGGTTGAAGGGTGATCACCTGGCGAGGTGGCCGACAACGAATCCCCAGGGGGGGGGGCATCCCCGGGGGGCAAAGCGGTGGGTGTGGAGCAGTCACGTACCGGTGTCGAAGCCTGGAGGCTTTCCCCCCCCGCTGCAAGGGCGACCGGAGTCATCGAAGAAGGGTCCGGGACCTGCACAGAGGAGGAGGAGGGCGCAGCTCCTCCCTGGGAGGAGACTATTCCGGGGGGGTGGATCCCCGGAGGCGTAGGCCTAGGCGCTGGCATGGGCGGTCGGGCCCCCAGCGGTCTGGGGGGTAAGCAGTTTCCGCAGTCCTCTCTCGCCCAACACTTCTATGCACTCGGGGGGTGCCCGTGATTCGAAGAGTGCTGGTAGGCGCATCCCGAGGGTGGCCGCAAGTTCGTCCTGAACCTGATTTACGTTTTGTCGGAGGCCAGTGACAAAACGAGTGGCCACCTCGACGGTGGGGCAGGCGAAGAATACAGCGAAGGGAGGCTCTGCGTTTTTTCGGAGGAAGAAAACTGACATGCCTTCGACACTTAGGTGCTGTCGCCGCGACTCAAGATACTCATTGTGGGCGACTCTCTCTCGAGAGCGGGTCACGTCAGAAAGCCAGCGTCTCGGGAGGGGGCCCACCACGACACTAGCGGCAGTCAGACCCGGGTCCGAATGGTCATCAAGGGCAATCAGGCGGAGAGCGGGTTCCAGGTGTCGAAGAAGGTCATGGAGCGCAGCTTTGGGAATATTGGGTGAACCTACACGCAACGAGACTATTCCGCCCAATTCTAGCTGAACCGTGTGGCGTATGCGATTCCAATGTAATAGTGTGGTTAGATCTACGCCAACAACTATTCCGCACTGCGGTGACCGGGGGTCGACGAGAATGGTTCGCTGAGGTCCTCTGATCTCGCAGCAGTAACGACACTGGACAGTGGTGCTCCAGGCACGAGAGAAAGCGGCGGCTAGAATAGCCATGAAGACGGCGTCACCAATCTCAAGTGTCGAAGCAAGCTGAATGAGGCGCTGAGCATCTGCGTGATCGAGCTCCGCTTCGACAAAGGTCGAAGAGGGGTTAAACGTCAGATACGACTCATTCGACAAACGGAGGCGACCAGTGATAAGGCCGGTTCGCCAAGAGCCGGGGGTGAATTCCGGAGGTAAAAGCATCGAGGCATTAAGATACCTAGATTGGGATGGGTTATACCAGAGCTTGACGTTCGAAACCAATGCTTGCCAAGTGTTGTACTGGCTGTCGTCGAGGCGGAGGCCGCTAAGCGCAGGGGCTTGACGAGTGACTAGTTCCACTAGGAGTGGAACGAGCTCCTCCGGGCGAGGGTTCTGGCCGAGGCGCTGAATGCAGGGGCCCAGGGAGTCAACACGCAGGCTATTGATGCGCACGTCTATCCAGCTTGAAGCAACGTACCAGCTCGGCATCGTCTGGCTAAGATTGGGAGTGCGAATGGCCGTGTCTCTCAGGGCTAGAAGGCGGGCGACAGAAGGCCAGTCCGACAGGCGATGGAGTGCTGTGAACATGTCCAGAGAGCAGGATCTGAGCAAGTACTGAGCAGTTGCACCTTCCAATGATCGCATGACCTGTGGAGGCCCCTGGTTTGAAGCTAGAGCTTCGAGACTGCGATCGACGATAGTCCAGGCATGGATGGAACTATAGTCTGGGGGTTGCTCTGCAGCCTCTCTTCCTTGCCCGGAATCTGCTCCCCCCCTGCATCGAAAAAGGACCTCTATGAAGCCTCCATGGTGCTTTAGGCGTTGAAGATCAGACCACGAACGAGGTTCGTCGCGTTCCCGCAGGCGTTCTATGACGGGGAAAGCCGGGGGGCAGTCCGGCGGAACACCATGAAATTGAATGAGGACCGTATCTCGGCGGAGGAGGCTCAGATAATCGCCTGGACAGAGCTGCTTGAGAATTAGCGCGGGAAGCGAGTCTATGTCGCGAGTCTGGGCAGTCGGCAGCTGAACATTATGTATCCTACCCATCCAGCGCACCGGCATGCTGAAGGTGGGTGCGCTATGCGACGAGCTGGGCTGAGAGAGACGGGCAGGCGATCGAGGCCGCCCAAGGTCTACAGAGAGGTCTTGGGGTGGGGCAAGGCGAGCTGAGACTGGGCCACTGAGACCCCAACAGCCTGTCAGCAAGAGAGGCATCCGCCGCGGACTGGTCTGAGAGACTGGTGTGGAGCCGGTCACAGAGGGCTTTGGAGATGCTAGGACCTTGCGAGAGGTGGTGTCAGTTGCCTCGGGCGAGCTACGTACTGGAACAGCAGGAGCGCTGGCGCGGGCCCGGAGCTCAGAATTACCGTAGAGGGCAAATTGGCGGGCGCTAAGGCGAGCTTCAGGGGTGGAGAACTTCACGCTGCGGGTGTGGGTGTTTGGAGCGGGATTCCCGCGTGGGGACGGGGGCGAACGTGGGTGCGAGAGAGGGCTAGGGGTGTTGATCGTAGGGTGGAGTGCTTGTGTAGGGTGGTGAGGCCGTCGGGTAGACTGATCCCGGGGATGAGTGAGGCGGCTACGCGTGGGCGCGAGTTGAGGAGCGAGAGGAGGTGGGGAGGGGCGCGGGAGAATACGCAGAGTTGTGGTGGGGGTGCTTGGGGAGCCTTCATGCGCTATCTTGACTGGTGTTGGGTTTCTTGCCATCGAAGGTAAAGGCCAGGGTTCTACGGGCGGCGATGGTGGCGAAGGGATGAGGGCCGGTGAAGCGGTTGAGCGTGATTTCCTGGGCTCCGAGAGTGCTGCCTTATACGTCATGGCCGGAAGGAAGTCTCCGAGCGTACGCGAGTGGGGCTTGAAGGGTCGCCAGTCGTCACGAGGATGAGCAGCCTTGTCTACGGCCTCGGGCGGGGGTAGCGGGGGAAGCTTGAGTGGCCGCTGGCCCGTAGGTACGAAACACACGGTTCGGGCTAGAGTTGGCTGTGCATCTCGCGAGCGCAAGCGGCGGCTAGAAGAGGACTTGCTAGCGTGGGAGGCGACGTGCTGTAGGCTATGCTCAGGGGCAACTTCCATTTGTCCGGCGGCATCATCATTCGAAGGAGAGAGTGAGGCGAGGACGGCAAATCGGTTTCCAGTGTCGAGGGGCGAACGCCAGGTGGGTCCCGCAGTGCAGGGCGAACGAGTGTGTCGCTGGTAGTTGTGATTCTGAGTCTCCTTCTGAAGGGACGACGATGTGCCAGCCGTGATAGGTATGAAACGGGAGGCTCTGAGACAGCGGCCGCGAACAGATGTGCGCCCCGTAGTGATCTCGGATGTCATGACTTCGGAAAGGGCGCTGGCCGGAAGGAGACGCTCAAAGTGTGTCGCCGAACGATTGCACATGACCATTATCACGCCTGCAGGCTGTAACACAGGGTACTGGAAGGAGGCACAATGTACTGCGTATGTTCCACAACGAGATTCACGGAAGAAAATGATGTCGCAAGGCGTTGATAGGATGCTTTCAAGGTTGCCTTCGCGGGAGGCCGTCTCAAGAAGACTCAACAGGAGTTCAGCGCAGAGGTGGCCGGTGCCCAGAGTCCGTGCGACACAGTGGGCGGTCAGTGTGTCCATATCCATGGTTTCAGGCGTGAACGTGGCGGGCAACATTTCGGTGCTCATAATCAGCTTTCTGTCACTGTCTAGGGTGCTGAAGTGTTGGGCTAGCATTTCACGAAGGCGGACAGGGTCCGGGACCAAGACTTCCCTGAGGCTGATGAGGAGACAATTGTTGGTGCCGTGAAGGTTACCGTCGTTGCGTTCGCGCAGTGCGACACCAAGGATGTCGTCGCTCGAGCCGGGGGTGGTTCGAAAGCCTGTGCGAAGGACGCGGGCAGATTCGCGGAGAGCGGGAAGGGGCATGCTCGGGGAGACCGAGACCAGGCATGAACGAACGAGATCAAGAGTGCGCGGCAGCGTTGGGTGGGTAGGGTCGAGAAGGGCAGACTCGCCTGAGCCGGCGGGATAGAACGAGCGAGCGGCGCTATCACGAGGCAGCGTGCTTGGAGGTTCGGGGGTTCCGTCGCCGTTCCCGGTGGATGAGCAGCCCGCAGTGCTGCTTGAGCTGTACGAGTCTTCTAAAATGGCCGCATCTACAACAGACGTACCTGATTTTTCCGGGAGATCTGGACAGGTGGTTAAGGCGGGAGGCGTATCATGGACTGCATCTGCACTCGCTTGCAATGGAAGGGCAGTTACGGGATCCGGAAAGAGGACAGCGCCCGCGCTGAGGATGACTGAGTCACTCCTGTCGTGGACCTCTCTCTTCGAGAAGTCGAAGGGGTCAACCGGGCTGCGGAATGCCTGAGGAGCGCTATCCAGTGCGTGCGCGGGTTCAGAAGGCTGCTCCTGATCGGGAGTACAATTTCCTACAGGAGGATTGTTGATGGATATCGGGGAGCCTGAGGGAAGAATTGAATCCGGAGGTGTCCTCGGCGAGAAAGTGGAAAAGCATTTGTCCTTCTCGGTGGGCAAAGCGCTTCCGCGGGAGCTATCAGTCGATGTTTGACCCAATGACTGCAAATCTTGTTGGATCCTGGTCAATGTTTCGGCGATCGAGGGGCCATTACATAGCACGATTGGAAATGGACCTGGCAATCTGGAGATATGGTACGGCTTGGGAGTATTGTCGAGTGGCCGCGCGGTGTCTTCAGAAAACTCTTCTATTTCGGCGATGGGATTCAGCCGATAATTTTCGGCGGGGAGAGTATCGCTGGATGTCGAGGATATAGACGGAAGAACTGTACTAGGAGGTGTTCTAGGCGGGAAGGTGGAGTAGCACTTGTCCATCTCAGTGGGCAGAGCGGTTCCACGGGAGATATTATTCGACGAGGTGCACGAGGACTGCAAATCTCGTTGAATCTGGGCCAATGTATCGGCAATGGAAGGGCCGTTACATAATTCGATTTTAAATGAACTTGGTGGTCGGGAACAATGGCGCATTTATTTAAGATCTGTGCTAATGAATTCGAGGAGAGAAATGTGGAGAAGTGGCTCTTCAGATGTAAATGGATTTTTCAGTAAGTCGAAAGCAGATATGAAGAATAAAAGTTACAGAATAATAATCAGACAAGAGTTCAAATATATAGATAAGAATCAGACTGCGCAAAACAAAAATCGGAAGAAAAAATTGGTCGAGTCGATCAAGTGGCTGAGAAGTCCCGAAACTTGGAGAAGCCGATAAATCTGAGAATAACTATAGAAACTTAAAAGCTTGCTAGCCTAAAAGAAAAAGGAAGACAAGCAAGTAGGGGACGGTAGTTTCTAAGCTAAACGAATCAGAGAGGCGCTCTGCAGGGAAATCAAAAAGCGGGTGATGACGTCGAAGCCATTTTTTTTCTGTCTTATCCATAATTTTTTAAGTAATGGTTATATTGATTGTGAATTAGAAATACCAGCACAGACA
>VFQS010002964.1_pt1 | contig 13345 bp, 11 predicted proteins | sample 3512361 | NCBI WGS metagenome assembly VFQS01 (sample SAMN10412375, study PRJNA504923) | tailings metagenome | isolation source: Relicate 1 Philex TSF3 active mining | place: Philippines
AAGAAAAACATAAGAACAAATTATCCAATCTCTATAATTTGTCATTTCAAAGACCTAAAAATCAATCGTTGAATGGAAAGTCGTCGAACTTTGAGGGATCATTTTATGGGACATTATAGAGATTTAATTCAAGGAAAAACATAAGAACAAATAAATTCAATCTCTATAATTTGTCATTTCAAAGACCTAAAAATCAATCGTTGAATGGAAAGTCGTCGAACTTTGAGGGATCATTTTATGGGACATTATAGAGATTTAATTCAAGGAAAAACATAAGAACAAATAAATTCAATCTCTATAATTTGTCATTTCAAAGACCTAAAAATCAATCGTTGAATGGAAAGTCGTCGAACTTTGAAGGATCATTTTATGGGACATTATAGAGATTGAATGGAATGAAAAACATAAGAACAAATTATTCAATTACTCTTTTTTGTCATTTCAAAGACCCCAAAAACAATCGCCGAATGAAAAGCAGTGTATGTTCCAAGTCCTCTTTCCGCTTCGCTTATCGAAGCGAAGAGGTGGCGGATCTTTTTGTCAAACAAAAGAGAGATTTAATGGAAAGAAAAACATAAGAACAAATAATCTCTCTTTAAAAAAAAAAGATTAAAGATGGTGTGTTTAAAAATCACAAAATCACAAAATCACAAAACACAAAAACAAAAACACAAAACCTAAAAACCTAAAAAACAATGCAACCAAGAAACGACGGTCCCAAGATCACCTTGCAATGTGTGAAAGAAGGATCCAAATTGCGTGTCCGTTTCTTCAGTTACACGGATGACGAAGGCACCGTCTACAAGAACGCCTACGATGATTCGTTGAATTGCCAGTTTCCCCGCGACATTCGCCGGGAAGGCTATTTCTATGAGATTTCCCCTGAAGATTTGAGTTTGAGTACGACGAGAGGCAAATCCTTCTATGTGGTACGCGCGCGTGGCATCAAAGTGGTCCCCAATATCGACCTTTCCTCGATGAAAATATTTGAAATCCAAGAGTGTGTGATTTGTATGACGAATGACACGTCGGGCATTTTGTGTCCGTGTGGTCATAAATGTGTGTGTGGGGAATGTAGTGCACTTTTTGAGAAGAATGTGGCAAAATGTCCGATTTGCCGCGCGGTTATTGCTACCATTTTATAGAATTATGTTTTTATTTTGTCATTTGTTGTCAATTTTTTTTTGTAATTATAAATATTTTATTTTTTTTTTAAAAAATTACAAAAAAAAAGAAATACAAGCACATGTCCGCCACCTTTCATTCATTTATTCATGGAAATGAAGGAGGATGCAAAGATATTATTCACGTCGTGATGAATGTATGCGTTTTGGGACATGCCGTGGCGCAAAGCCAGGTCCTTGATACCGAGTAAATATTGCACATTATTGCTGCCTTTGTGATCGGCAATATTGGCTTGAGTGAACACCACGACATCGGGAAGATGCTTCAAGAAAATGTAAAAATAAATAAATACTAGATACTTATTTGAGAGCGGATTTTGTTGGGAATGTGGTCGCGACAACCCGACACCATGGCCACCCGCATATATTTGGAGAGAATGGAATCGTTTTGTTCCATGAAATCGGTGGCGGACAGAGAGGCCAACCATTGGTACTTGGGACGTCGCAGGATTTCTTCTTGGGGGATCCAAATGCCAAAGGCGTGGGGATGAACCGCCAAATATTCGGATTCCATCCAATGATCGAGTAAGATGGGTTTGCCTTTGACAACGGCTGCCTCTAAGCCGCGAAGAGTCGAGGACTTGAGAGAGGTATTGTTTTTGTTGGGATCCACGTACGTTTTTACACCAATCAAATCGCCGCCCACCAAATTCATGTTTTTCTCGTCGATTTGTTGTAAACAGAAATATTCATTTTGCCCCACAAAATCGGTCTCGGCATGGAAATGTCCCGTGGCAACGGATTTCTTTTGGAACTCGACGAGAGCTTTGATGACTTCGTTGTTTTTGGGGGCGCCCATGAAGGCGGTGGTGGGCAAGAAGGCGAGACGCTGCGAAGCAGCGTCGTTCCCATTGGCCTTGCGATTGATGGCCTCACAGACAAAGGGTTGGGTGCGTTCGTTGGTGGCATCCTCGTACAACGGCAACAAGGGCTGCAAACACAGAAAGGAATTGGGCACGATCATACCCCCATAATAATACAAGAGTTCGGTCAACCCAATTTGGCGGATGTGGCTTTTCATGGGATCGGCCACCGACAACAAATCCACGTCCCACGAAGGAATCAATTTGCTAAAACTGTCGTCGTCGATGAGTATGATGTGGAAATCGTCGCCACAGTGCTGGATGATGGATCGGATGGTGTTGTGCAAATAGGGTTGATTCAAATTGGTGGACGAGCGACTGCCGAAACTCTCCCACACACGGGCATTGTATTCGAATTTGGTGTGGATCCACAACTTGGGTTTGTTGAATCCTTCGAGAGGCGAATCGTTTAACAGGTACTTTCGTATCAATTCGTATTCGTCGTTTTTCTCCAGGAAATTGTCCTTGAATTTGTTGCCGACGTAGGAGGCAACCATGACGAGACCCACAGCAAAGGCATAATGGGTCAGATTGCGGGCAGTAAACATTTCCGAATCGAACATTTTGTTTTGTGTGTGTGTTTATTATGTTTTCTTTTTCTTTTCTGTTTTTCTGTTTTTATTTTTATAGAGATTAAAATATTTCTGTTTGTTTGTATTGGTTTGTGTTTTGTATTCGTATTGACTTATGTAAAAAAAAAGTAATTTTTACTTATAAAATCATAATTTTATTATTTTGTTTTCGTTCAAACTCTTTATTACCAAAACCCAAAACCAAAATGAGCAAAGATCGAAAACTTCGACGTGAAGTCAAACGATTGCGTCGTGATTTGAAGAAAGTGAGAACGTATCAAAGCCAACAAAAAGTTTTGATATGTGAAGCCATGCGTCAAATCGATGGCAAATCACAAGAATTGGCCTCTGAGATTACCAGTCGTTGGATGGAAGTATTCATTGGGTATGTAAGAGAAATCCAGCAATCGCAATCGCAAACGCAAACGCAAACAATGGTCGAAGAACAAGATCTTATTGGACCTTCTGAAGAAACGGAAAGGGAAACGGTGATAGACACACCAACAAATGGCCCCGAAGAAAATCCAGAAAATGCAAAAGAAGAAGAACAAGAACAAGAACAAGAAAATGCGGGAACAAAACGAAAATCCGCGGCAAAAAAAGGACAAATGATTCGATTTCCGAAGAAACCCGAAGAAAAACGCGATCCAAAAGAATTGCGTCTTTTGCACAAACGTCAAAACAATGGGCTAATGTTGTTTTGGTTGTGGTTTTTACAGAAAGAACGCGCTTCTCAAATCACCATTTCAAAACAGGAAATCATGGCAGAATATACCACGTTTTTGGAATTGCAACGTTCGGGCCAAATTTTTCCAAATTCCGAGATTATGGCGATACCCAATTTCCATCAATTTGTCATGAAATTACGTCTTTGTCATGAATATGAGAAACGCATGATTTGGCATTCCGACCACAAACATATTGATATTTTTTTGGATAAAATTGCCGAGGATTTAATGTCCTTGGCACAAATGCATCGCATCTCTATAACCAGAGCATAAGGTTGTTGTGTTGTGTTGTGTTTGTTTTTTTTTTATACAAAATACACCCAATATTCCGCGGTATAAATAGATCTTTTTCCACGATAATGAATTTTTCTTGCAAACGGGACACCATTGGATTTACAAAACTGCCGTATAAAATTTAAAAACGAAGAATATGTCATCTCTCGACAAACATAGAATTGTTTGGAGGCATGATAATAATCGACCACGTTTTGCACCAAGACCTCGTTTAATTGGCGGAAGAGGAGTTGTTGGTAGGCTGTTTCATCCACCAAATAAAATTTGTCGGTTTTCAAACAAATTGTGTCCAAAATACCGAAAACGATGTCCACCGGGATGGGACGACGGAAAATTTCATCGGGATGAAGCATGATGTTGTTTACTGGTTCTGTTGTTGTGGTTGTTGCCACGGTCCGCATATCCCTCTGCTCTTCGAGTTTTGTGGATTCCATGGTGGTTTCTTATTGGCTTTTTTGTTTTCTTTTGTGGGCGACGACGATGACAATGACGATGATGTTTGTTGGTTTTTTGGTAAAGACTCGTTCTGCTTCGCTTGTCGAAGAGGAGAGGCAGCCTTTGGTTGTTGCCACCTTTTTTTCCTTTTTTAGAGAATGTTGGTTGTTGTGGTGACTCTTCTTCTTCTTCTTCTTTTTCTTCTCTCATTCTTTTTTTAAATTTATTCAAACGAAAAAAGATGGACGTTTCATGCAAACCATCATCAAGTTGTGTTGATGAGGAAGGAGAGGGAAGAGGCGACGGAAGAGGCGACGGAGGAGGAGCATAATCCACATCCACATAGCGTTTGTTATACGGGGTGCGAAAGTGTTGGTTGACATAATCGGTCAAACTGGAGCGCAACAAATCGCGAATTTCCGCATTTGGATTTTGTATGTCTTGACGAAGTAACCAGTCCATGACATTGGTTTCCTTTGCATAGGCCACACGTATGTTGGGTAAATTGGAAAAAATGGCGTTGAACACGTGGCGCATGGCCTTGTTCATGAATCCTAAAAACCCCGACAAAACCAATTCTTGTTGGGTGGGGGATCGCGACGAGACATGGTGCAAGGCTTCGTATAATTCTTTGCTGGTATATTCCGGGTGGGTAATCACCAAATGCATACACAACAAGGCCCATATCATACATGATCGGGTCTGCAATTTGTTGGTTTTCATGGTTTGAATGCCATTGCGGGTGGGACAAATTTGATCGGGGAAGACTTGGGTGACTTGTATCTCGTTGTTGTGTGTTGGATACCGATGGAGTAAACTTTCGCGGAATTTGTCGATGAATTGCCCGACGAACCAAGCGATGACACCACGGTCGGCAATGAATTCGTCGGAATCGGCCATATAATTATTTCCATGGGGTTCAATGTGTTCGACCGTCCAATGGAATGACGTTGGCGACGGCGACGGTGCGTTTTTGGTGTTAGTGTTATTTGTTGTTGGCATTCGTCGTCGAATGACCAGCAAGTTGGCATGTCCATCCTTTTCGGAGATTTCTTGGAAAAAATAGGGCACCGTTATAAAATCCAAATTGCAGTTTCGAACCAAACGATGACATGTGTATGTTAGATTTTCGATGACGTGGGAGTTTTGTTTGGTGGCTTCATTGAAATTGACAAATCCGTTTGTCCGTGACAGGGACGTGGACGTACTTTTTCTGAGCTGTATTTGTGTACGTTTTTTCCATGACGATGATGTTGTGTTGTTGGGTTGCTTTGGCAAACGCAAGTATTCCAAGACAATCATTTCGTCACAGGACAATCGATTGGAATGATGCATCATGTAATAGACTTGCATGATTTGTGTTATCACGAGTGCATTTGACCATGCGTAGATGCGTTCATCGTCTCGGATTCCATGAATGAATTCTTGTTGGATCATTTCTTGTATTTCTTCGCTTTTGCTTTTGGTTTTGGTCGAGACCAGGGTCTCTTTTTCTTGTTGTTGTTGTTGTTGTTGTTGTGCCAGTTCCCGCGTCAAGTCGTCCACCATTTCTTCGGTCACCTTTGTCGTGGGAATAGACCGCCATGGTATAGAATAGGGCGACGATGCCACTTGTTGTTGTTGCATGTCTCGGTAAATTTCTTCGGTGGTTTGGTCGGGTTCGGTCGTCAGAAGAATTCTTCGGGCAAATTCCACCGTGATATCATTCAAGTCATTTGTTTTATTCGCTTGCGGCAGTAATCTGGCACAATCATCCCCACATATTTCGGAGGGATATTTGTAGACGACCTTTGTGTTCTTTCCGAGTTGATGGGACAATAGGGAACAAAATGCCTGCATCAATGTATATATCACAAATTCGTTGCGTTGGTTGTTGTGTATTCCACCTTGCAAACCGACATGTTCCAATGACCACGTGTCCTGTGGTTGTTTTCGCAAAATCAACAATTGGACATGATTGGTGAGAGAATACAATGTTTGATTGGCTTCTTTTTTTTCTTTTTTGACAAAGTTGGACAAGGTGTACGTCGTATTGAATGGAATCAAAAGTGGATGACTTTCTGTCCGAGAAGTGTGTCGAAGACAATGTTCTGCCAGGTTAGTGACAAAATGTTGCATGTATTCTTGTTCTTCTGGGGGCAATGGATCGTGGTGGCTCAATGGCAAAGGTCGGTCCAAATTAAATTGCATGCCAAATTTTCCTCGCATGTCGGTGATGACACAGGCATGGGCTTGTTCACACAATTGCAACAAGGAATAATACGTTTGCAATTTATTATTGGATGTCATGTTTTTTTTTCACCCAAAAATAAAATGGAAACAAATAAAAAAAAAAACAACAGTAAATGTACACAAAATTTGTTTTTCTTTTTTTTTATTTGTTGTTGTTTTTTTTTTAACCTCTATTCACCTGGTCGTTCCACTCCCAGGTGTACGAACGATTTTGTTTCCACAAAATCGTTTTAAAGATAAATTTTAATTCTCTCGTTGATACACGGGTGTATCAACTCAGTAGATTAAAGATTAAAGATAGATGTGTCAGCATTGCCTTCTGCCCTCATCCAGAGAGAGTCTTGACCACATGATTGGAAAACAAGGCCAATTCCACTCGATTTTCATGCATATTATGAAAAATGGTGATGAACGTACACAAATGGGGGATCAATCGGAATTTTTCGTCTTCGGTCAACAAGGTTGTCTGTTTGATAAAGAGGAAAAGATATTCTAAAATGTCAATCACCGAATATCCATAATCATACACGCGGTTCATGATTCGCACACATTCGCCTATCTTTCCGGCTTTGGCCTCTCGAATGTATTCCTCGAAATATCCATACGAAATATTGGAACACAATCGTTGGCATTCGGCACAGGACAGAATGCGACCCTCCGTATTGTACAAGGCGATTTTCTCAAGGTTGTTCATGACGGTACGCACACTCTCGTTGCATTTGTCTAAGAGGAAGGTGCGCGTCTCATTGTCGACGAGAATGACCTCCTCCCGAATAATGTGATTCATGATGCTTTCTATTTGTTCGCGGGGGGGAGGAGACAATTGAATGATGTGCAATCGGCTCTGCAAACTTTCGACGACTTTTTGGGAATTCGAACACGACGAAATGAAATGGACGTGGGTCTTGTATTTGTCGATGCAATTGCGAAAGACTTGTTGGCTCTGCTTGGGGACATTGTCCAAGTCGTCGACCATGATGACTTTCTTTTTGCCGAAGATGGTGCAACTCGATTGACAGAATGTCTTTAATTCGTTGCGGAAATATTGGATGCCCTGTTCCTTCAAATTGTTGATGAAGAGCACATTGGTTTCGGGAATGGAGGCATGGCGTGACAATCCATAATATTCGCGCAACAAGGCATACAACAATGTGGTTTTGCCCGAATTGACGCCGCCGATCAATAGAATATTCAAGTCGCCAATGTCCATGAGGGTTTGTAGAATGTACGTAGTTTTGGAGACCACACGTTGTTGGTTGTTGGGATCGTCATAATCGAAATCGGACAAATGACTGGGTGTGTATTTGGATATAAAGGTTGGTTCGCTATACATAGTGTCTTGTTGTTATTTTCTTTACAATGAATGAATGAATTGATATATGTGTATCTCGAAAAAAAAAAGAAGATAAGATATTTTGTTGTTGAACAATACGAGTTTTTATATGGATTCATTTATCATAAACACAAACACAAACACAAACACAAACAGAATAAAAATAACATAATTTTTTATTTTCTTCGGGACTTGCCACGCTTTTTTTGATTGTTGTTGTTGTTGGCATTAGCATCCACATTGTCCTTGAAAATCGCAAGAGCTTGCATGACAACTTCGAAGGATACACCATGATCTTCCATGGTCAATCCGGCGCGCTCACTTAGCGAAGAGATTTGATGGATGCAATCCATCGGCGAATCGAAATTCAACTCTTGATGGGTATAAGCATGCATGACCAATTCGGCGAATCGGCGAAGTCTTTCATTCGAGATGGTTGCAGTATATTCGGCGAAACGATTCATTGTTTTGTTTTTGACTTTTGCTTTTGTTTTAGATTTTATTGTTCAATCGATGGATATAATATAATTATGATTTGACTCCGCAAAATAAATAATAATTATATTAACGAAAAAAAAAATGATATAAAGAGGGAGAAAAAAGATCCGATGATTTTTTCCTCACACACCATATACGTTTCATATATTGCCTCAAGGGAGAGGCAGCCATTTTTTTTTCCTCCGCCTGCTTTTTTTTTTCTATTTTTTTTCTTTCACATAGAGAGCATCGCCCCATCCATGCACCGTCATTTCGGTGATTACGCGTTTAAATTGACGCACTTGTAAGAATGCATCGATTTCATCAATGAGTCCACAACCGACATACAATTCCTTTTCATTGACTTCCAAATAGAGGGCATCGACATGTTGTAATGATTCGGCGGCACCTTTCAAAGCCATCAATTCGGCTCCCTGAATATCGAAATTCCAAAAATTCAAGGAGGACGGATCAATTTTCTGTCGGGAGAAAAATGAATCGATGGTGGTTGTTTTCGCCTGAATTTTGCTGACAAAATGTACCCATGGATGTTCCGTGGCATGTGTACCAAACTCGAGCACACTGGAGGATTGTCCATTGTTGGAAACATTGAATTCAATGTCATCATCATCCCGATCTGTTATGACCGCGTTGTATACATTGGTGATACCACGTCGCTGGGCTTCGTTTACTTTGTGGGGCATGGCTTCAATCCACACCACTTTGGACGGGTCCAAACCGAGTTGGGAATAAAACTGCAACTCCTCGCATTCATGGGCTCCGACATGAAAGGCTCCCTGAATGTGGATTTCATGTTGTTTTAAGATGTTGTTTATTGCTTCGAAAGATATGAGCATTTTTTGTGTTTGTGTTTGTGTTTGTGTTTGCGTTTGCGTTTGCGTTTGCGTTTGCGTTTGCGTTTGCGTTTGCGTTTGTGTGTTTTTTGTGTTTGTGTTTGTTTTTTAAACCCGGTTTGTTTATATAATTTTTTTTTCCAATTCAACCAAAAAATCAACAAAAAACAATCAACAATTATAGGACATGAACTCTTGGGCATTGTCACTGTAACCATCCATTTGTTTGCCCCAACGTTCGATGGGGGCGATCCACAAATGTTGTTCTTGGAGGGGTTTCCAAGCCACGTCGTTGGCATACAACCAATGCATTCCCGTTGACAACAAGAGAGGCAACACTCGTTCATACAAATCAATCAATGGTTGATATTCACTTTTATTGACCAAATAAGCACTTGCTGTCTGGGCAAAGAGGACGCGTTGGTAACTCGGAGCGAACAGGCTACCTTCGCCAAGAGGTTCGGATTCACGCATATTGTATGCCATCATGAGAACATCGAAATGGGGATGGTCGGGAAGGTCGGTCAATCGACGGTGAAATTCTTCGGGGGAAATCACAAATTCGAAATCGTCCTCGAAAATCAAGACATGATCCCATCCCCTTTCCAATGCGGACTTCAAAACAGCTAAATGACTCTGTCCACATCCCCAAATACCGAATCCGGGATTCGCAATGGCGGCGAATCTTTCGGCGACTCCGGTTAATCCGTATTTTTCCAATTGGGCTTCCATGTGTTCTCGACGATCTGTGCGCGAGTCCAAGTTGATGTAGACAATGTGTTCGATTTTCATGGTTTGTTTTTCTTTTTCGTTTTGCTTTGTTTCTTTTCAGCAATCAATCGGCAAGTATACAAATGAAAATAAAAAAAAAATATGGTTGCTTCACCTTCTTTTTTTTTTATTTTCTTTTTTAATTAAATTTGTGTTGGTTTCCTGCGTATGACAAAACAAACGTGAACAACAACAAAATAAAGAAAAATAAATAAAAAAATCAAAATCCATCCCCCATCATGGACAATCGTTGAATCGTACGTTGTAGACTGTCGCCTCTCCCCAATCCATCAAACAAATAATCCATTCCCGATCCTTGTTCGCTTTTCTTGATTTGTTTGTAGACCACTTGGTCGATTTGTTCCACCACATTGGACAAGGTGGGTTTGTGTGTTTCGGTAATGATTTCGACGGATTTGTCCATGGGTTCCGTCAAGACTTCGACGGCCATATACAACAAATACCGTCGTTTTTTGGAGGATCCCGATGTGTACCGACAACAAAACAAATACAAGAGAGATTGGATAACGGATTGTAAAAACGAATCGCCTGGAAATTGCGATCGTTGAAGGTGCTGGATGGCATCCCAGATCAACCAAATGAGATCGCCGCGGTATTTGGCATCGACGGGATAATCGCGATTGACGATGCGTGTTTTTCGTTTTTGGGATTTGCACAACACGTCGAAATCGATGATCCATTCAATCCAATACCACGCCGTCGCCATATTTCGACGTACCTGTATTTCATAGACGAATTCGTTGATGGGGATGACCAATTCTCTCGGATCTTTTTCTTGGAACAATTCCATGGCATAATCGGCGCGATCGGCTTTCAATTTGTCGCCAATCAACGTCATGTCGAATTCTTCTTTGCGCATGATTTTCACGGATTCGAAACTGGGTTTGCGCGACGACACCGTCAGAATGCACACCACTTCGGCAAAGAGACGTCGAATTTCGGGTTTGTTGCGCAATTCGATTTCGTTGGCAAACAATTTCTGGTCGACGATGTTGTTGAAGATACGATATCGTTTTTCCAAGTAAATGGGCAATTTGACGTTGCCTAAATGGATATGTTTGGCCATGAAATGGAATATATTTTCCCACAAATCGAGGAATTGTCCCGCGCAAATGAGTTCGGCGGCCCAATAACACGCCGGTTCGATTTTCCCACGTAACATATTTTGCAACAATTGTTTGCGGACTTCGGTTTTTTTGAATAATGAAAAGGTTGTTCCTTTGAATGCCGCGGGCATTCGTAAATCGTCGATGGTTGTCATTGTTTTTTTTTTGTATATACAAATATGTATGTGTTTGTATTTGTGTGTGTATATGTGTGGATTTGTATTTGGATTTGTATATGTGTATGTGTATTTGGATTTGTATATGTGTATAATGTGTATTTGTTTGAAAAAAAAAAGATATATAAAACGATGGATGAACTATATTTGAAAAAAAAAAATCGATACTGTCTTTGTTTTTTTTTGGATTGGGTAAATGCCAGGAAAAAAAAACACACTGACACACACACATTCAACGATTGAAAACACGCAAACGAAAAAATACGAAAAAAAAAACCCAAAACAATAACCACATCAACGAATGTCTGACTCGATATTGGAACCAATCCAAACCATTTTGGTCGATAACATTCGTTTGGGATTCATGCAATACATGAACGCCGCCGACAAGACCTCGTTTTCTCCCATGTTGCAAATGATGTTGTGGTCCCTTTCGTTGGCACTCGGATCTATTTTATTGCAAATGGTCCGGAAAGTATTTCGCGGACTTGCACTCGTGGATATGCGTCAATTGTTGCACATGCGTTGGCAGGCCTTCGGGCGCAAATGTCACAAGATCACCTTGTATGGAAAATACTCGGTGAATTTGACGGCGTTTGCGGGACGTCGTAATGTCATAAAAACCGTCTTTACCGATAATTTTCGTGCAGTCATCACCCATATTTTGATGCATTCCATGCGGAAAGACACCGACATTTTTGAGGTGGAAGAATTTCCCGTCAATATGTTTGCTGCGGCCTTTGACTGGTCCAAGGGCGGTTCGTACAATTCTGACGACGACGACGACGACGATGACGACGATGACGAGAATGGGAACGAAAATGACGCATTCCGCGACAATCATGCGGAATACAACGGAGGAACCGGGCAAAAAGGAAAAAACGATCCGGAAAAGAGACTGGAAAAACGACGTCAAATGGCTCTCAAATATTTGACGGTGGTTCGACAACAAGTACCTTTTTTGTTGGATGCCGACCGCCAAATATATTGCACGTTGTCGGAAAATTCGCGATACAATGACGAAGATGAAACGCGCGTCGAACACAAGGGCGTCATGAACACCTCCATTTACATCGATGTATATTCCTATGTGACTCCGTTGCCCGAGATTGTGGCCTTCATCCAAGACTTGCATTTTCAATTACAAGATCGTATTGTGTCGTCGCGCAAACATCGTCGCTATATCTATTCGTTGACGGAGGAAAAGGACATGTGGCGCAAATGTTTGTTTTCCACGACGAAATCCTTCGATAATTTGTTTTTCGACAACAAGGACGCCGTCCTCAAGAAAATCAATTTCTTTTTGCACAATCGCGATTGGTATGAGAGGAATGGCATTCCGTATACATTGGGCATCGGATTGCATGGTCCCCCCGGGACGGGCAAAACATCGTTCATCAAAGCCTTGGCCAAATACATGAATCGCCATTTGGTGTCGGTGCCTCTCAAATTCGCCAAGACGAAGAATGCCTTGGAAGATGCCTATCTGGAAACATGTTATGATGAAGACACCCAAATCGACATTCCCTTTCATGAGAAGATTTTGGTTATCGAAGACATTGATTGTATCGGGGACATCGTCTTTCAACGTCATGGGGCCTCCACCATGTATAATAATAGTGCGAGTGGTGCGAGTGGTGCGAGTGGTGGCGGCGACCCAAATAACACAGCGAATGCCACTGCAGTCGCCACCGCTGCCGCATTACAACTCTTGTTGCAGACGTCTTCTGGAATGGAAACGAAAAAACAACGTCATTCTAGCAGCATTTGTAGTGAGGAGGATGGGTTTGTAAAATTGGACAAACGAATGTCATCGGCGTCAGCATGTGATGCGACCTTGGATGACTTGTTGAATTTGATCGATGGCATGTATGAAACCCCCGGGCGGGTTTTGATTATTACGTCGAATTATTATGAGAAATTGGATTCGGCTCTGGTTCGACCGGGCCGCATCGATATCACGCTGCATTTTGATAATGCGAGCCGAGAGGTGATTCATCAGATGTTCACTCGGTATTACGGATATTCTTTGACGGAAGACCAAATTCGAGGGCTTCCCGATCGCATGTTGTCGTCCGCCCACATCGTCAATACGTATGTGGCATACCCCGACGATCCCGATGGATTTCTTCGATTTTTAGCGTCGACGTCTCCTGCATCTTGTAGGGGACAGGATGTCTCTAGCGCTACCCTTCGGGAGAAAGCGGGCGCACAAGAGTCTTTACCGAAGGATGCCTCTCCGCTTTGCTCTGAGTCTTTACCGAAGGATGCCTCTCCGCTTTGCTCTGAGTCTTTACCG
>VFQS010002965.1_pt1 | contig 13333 bp, 12 predicted proteins | sample 3512361 | NCBI WGS metagenome assembly VFQS01 (sample SAMN10412375, study PRJNA504923) | tailings metagenome | isolation source: Relicate 1 Philex TSF3 active mining | place: Philippines
AATTTTAGACGCCGATCACCCCGCTAAGGGGGTCAATTTTGCACGCCGCTCCACACCCCAGCAGCCCGTGCCGACTACAGCTTACCGCCGCCACCCTTGGCTCTCGTCCATCATTGAGCCGCGATCCGGCCCCCGGCCGCGCATGACTCCAGGCGCCCTGTCTGCGGGTCCCCTTCCCGCTGGCCGCATGTTACTACGCGCCCTGGCCCCCAATCGGCTCGAAACAGGCGCTTTCGCTCGACGACTTTTGCAGCAGCTCGGACCTTACCGTGAACGACGGTTTTCTGGGAAATTTGAGCTGAGGCCATGCCCGATTATTTCTTGGGTCCCATACGGCCCCTTTCGGTTCCATCCGGCCGCGCCAGACCCTTTCAGCCGCAACCCGGCCTACCGAAATCCTCAGGGGTTCCTGACCCCATAGGACCGCCCGGCCCCTCCTGATCCCAGGGGCCATCCCTTCACACCAACGATTGCAATCAATGCCTGATTACCATCCTGCCGAGGATTACCTATTCTTCGGCGAGGCCCCGATCCGCACCCTAATGCGCGGCGGGGTCCCTTATCTTTCTCTCGACGACGTCTGCGAAATAGACGGCTTCGGCCCGAACGCGATTGAAGCGGTCGCCGCCCCCGAGTTCCCGCCTCACGGCATCTGGCTATGCTGGGAAGTGGCCGACGATGGCACCCTGGACGATACCATTATGCTCTCCCCCGTGGGGGTCTGGTATTTCACCCACCTTGCCGCCTCAGAGGCTCATCAGCAATTCGCCTCCTGGGTCCGCAAGGAAGCTATTCGTCTTTGCCCCGCTGCTGACCCGGCCGACCCTGCGATGTTTCTCCGGGTCCAAGACGACGGCGGCATGCCCCCGCTACCGAGCCGCTACAGCGGACGCCTTGCTGAGTGGTGGCACCTCAAACGTTCCGACGAATATGTGCTCTGGTCTCTGCGAAATCAGCGCCTTCGCCACCGTGGCCCCATCTGGAAAATCTAAATGTCCCTCCTCAACAAATTCAAAGGCGTCCTGAGCGCTTCCAACATACCGCACGGCTCTCCGCTCGATCCTTCCCGCGATCCCGCAAGTCTTCTGTCCCGTGGTGCTTTGAGAGGGCAGGCTGCGCCTGACACGACCCCACGGCCTGAGATCAATCAGCCTCTCGTTCCCCGTGGCGCACTGTCCGAGCACATGACCGTAGATGTGCCAGAAGTCCCTGTTGGCGCCTTTTCGAGTCTCCAAGCGCCCCTAGCGCCCGTTAAGGCGGCGCCGGAGCGCTTCAAGCCCTTCTCCAAGGAAAACCGCAGCGACACCCTCATGGCCATCGGCACGGGTCTCCTGTCGCATCCTGAGAGCTTCGCTGCGGGCATTGGGGCGGCAGGCGAGAACGTCGGTGCCCTGCGCAGCAAGTTCCAGAAGGACGCCAAGAAGAGCACGGCTCTCGGCGGCCCCGACAATGCCTTTCAGGTAACTACCGACCCCGAAACGGGAGAGCAGACCTTCAAGGAAGTTCCCGCTTTTAAGTCCTACCTCGACAGTAAGCGCCGCGCCTCAACCGCGCCGGGACCTAAGGATACAGTGGCCGCTACCGCCTCGTTGGCGACGTTGGTCGAGAACTATCCTCCAGAGCAACGCGACAATGCGTGGAAGCTGGGGAAGGCCTATCTTCAGCAGCAGGGCTACAGCATCAATTTACCGGATGAATACAACTCAGGCGCGGGCGGTGTCCTGGCCGGTATGGGGCTCACCCCGGCCGCTCAGGCTTCGGCCGACCGCGACGCTGCTGAAGCCGCCAGACGGCAGGCCAATGAGGACCGCAACTACGCCCTTCGGCTGAAGGCGGCCGGTCTTGCGGAACGCAGGTTCCGACGCGGCCCAGCCCCCCGTAAACCTGACCCCAACGCAGACCTAAACTACTGAGTTATGTCCAGAACATTTGAAGTTACCGCCCCTGACGGCAAGCGCTACCGCATCGCCGCTCCCGACAACGCTACGCGCGAGCAGGTCTTGCAACGCGCCCATACCTACGCCAATCAGCAAAGGATCATCGCTGATCGCAAGCGCCTGACCGCTGGCCAAACGGCCGGAGCCTTCGTCGGCGATGTCGTGGACAATATTTTACCGAATTGGGCCGACGAGCTCTATGCCGCAGGCCCCGCTGCAAAAGCATGGATCAAAGGCCAGCCGGTCGGAAAAGCCTTCGACAAGGCTCAATCAGACTTCCGCCGCACTCAGCGCCAGTATGATGCAGAGCACCCCAACCTCGCACGGGCTAGCACTATTGGCGGCGTCGGGGCCTCTTTGCTGCTCCCTGGAGGCGTAGCGGTTAAAGGCGCCTCTCTCGGCGCAAAGGCACTACAAGCTGGCCGGATTGGAGCCGCATATGGTGCCATGGCAGGCGCAGGCGATGGAGACGGGCTGGAGGAGAGGGGGCGCAACGCCTTCACATCTGGCCTTGTAACCGGAACGCTAGGAGCGGCAGCGCCCTACGCTGTGGGCCTTGGGGGCCGTCTAGCCAAGCAAGCCCGCCTGAGGGTCCCCGGAGTGGACGCCGCAGCCCGTAAGGTGGAAGATGGCGCCCGGTGGGTTGGCAACCTTGGCCGAGCAGCAACGAACCGCCCCAAGCTGCCCCCAGTCCCGCCAAGCGTCCGCGCAAGCAAGCAGGCAAACCGGATGGTGGCTAAGGCGATCAGCGACGGCCCCATCCGGCGCCCTGGCGCCCAGACAACCCAATCCGCGACACCTGAAGCCGTAGCGCAGGAGATTGAGCGTCGCGCCGCCATGAACGTCCCCGCGATGGTAAGCGAGGTCAGTGACCCTCTCACCCATACGGCTGGCTGGGCCTCACGCGGTCCAGGACCGGGGCAGCGCATGGTGCGCCAGCGCATTGCGGAGCGAAAGGAACAACAGGCGGCCGGTCTGCGCCAGCACATCGTGGACACCATGGGGCCGGTTGTCGATCCTATCGCCCAGATGGAGACGCACATGGCCCAGGCGAAGGTGGCAGCGGCCCCAGGCTACCGAGCGGCCTACGCTCAACCTATGGTCGTGACGCCCGAGATAGAGGCGATCATGAGGACCCCGGCTTTCCGTGAAGCCGTGCCTCAAGCAGTCCGCAATATCGAAAATGATATGGGCGATCCGCTGGCCTTAGGCTTCCGCATGGATGCTGACGGCAACATTGCAGGCTTGGAGACCTTATCCACTGAAGGCTTCGATCAGGTCGCCCGCGCCATGCGGGACAGCGGTCGGGCTGCGGCTGACGTGAACCCCATCACGGGCCGGGTCATCAACAATACCAACTCCGTCCACATCAACGCCCGTGCCAATGAGCTTCGTGACCAACTTGCAGCCCAGAACCCGGCTTACGCCGACGTTACCGGCCGCTATGCGGATGACATGGCCGTGCGTGATGCTTTCGAGCAGGGACGCGGCGTAGCGGACCTAACGGGCCATGAAGTCAACGCTCAGGCCCGTGCACTCCCTGACAGTGCCCACAATGCATGGTCTATCGGCGCCCGTTCGGCGCTGGCTGATGACGCTTCCGCTTTCGCGACCGGACACCCGAACGCGGACGGTGCTAGTCGCCTGCGGTCCATCCTAGGTGATGACATCAAACAGGATGCGATTGGGCAGATGGGTGGCAACACAGGCGCCGTCCGGAACCTTCAGGACCGCTTGGACGCCGAACAGCAAGGCCACGCGCTCTGGCAGGAAGTCCAGCGCAACCAAGGCGCCACCCGTAGGGCCACCACGGACGCTCTGGACGCTCAGATGGGCGGAAGGGGCCCCGGCGCCCTCACATGGCGTGGCAAGGCCGGAGAGGTCCTGTCTGGCTGGCTAGACCATGCTGAGCCTCAATACGCTAAGGACGTGCGGGACCATGTGGGCCGTATTGTCACCGAGAGTGCCCCAGGGTCCGTTAGGGCCATGATGGAGGAGATCGCGGCTATCACGCAGCGTGACGCCGACTTGGCTGCATCGTTCCAGAATGCCCAGCTTCGCGGGCTGAAGGGCATGTATGCGACGCTGGAGCCCAACCGCAATTACTCTGAGTAGTCGCTAGAACCTAACGCCCCCAGGGTTCCCGAAAGGGGCCTTGGGGGTATTTTTTTTCGAGGATAGGGGCTTATCCTCGCCGAGACCGGATGGAGAACTGGAATGGCGGAAAACGAGCGGCCAGTCATACGGGCCAAGGTGACGAATGAGGTCGTCGATTATCCCCACAATGACATCGCCAATGCCGCCTACTTCTTCCGCGAACGGCTGTCAGAGGCCTTCGACAAGAATGAGCGCCGGGAAGGGCTTTTCTTAGACATGATGGCGCTGATTACCATGACCGCGTTTGCCCTAGAAGGTTATGTAAACCTCATCGGGAGCAGACTGATAGAGCGATGCGTAACCGACAGCGACCGTGCGGCCGAGGCGTGGGGAGCTTTCGAACGCAAGCGAACGCGGCAGAAAATAAAGTCGATAAGGAAGGCTACCGGCATCCTAATTGATTGGAATAAGAGGCCATACGTCACGGTCTCTGAATTGATCGACCTGCGGAATATGTTCGCACATCCCAAGCCCCACCGGCCTGAAAAGCGCGAGTATGAGGCCGTGGGCACCGATAGTGAATTGAAGCAACTGCTGCGGGATTACAGGCCAGAATATGAGGCGCGTCTAACCTGGAATTTTGCCTGTCGCGCATACGAAGACGTGGAGCAGATTTGGCAGGAACTGCTGGACGCGGCAAAGATCGACAGGTTTGATACCATGAGCGGCGGGACCCAAGGGCTCCAGTTGCTCGCCTGGGTCAATCCGGATGGGTCAGAAACGTTAGCGTAGCAGGCAAGCTGCGATCAGCGTCACCGCCGCTGCCGCAACTGCCGCTCTAATTCCTCGACGCGCTGCCGCAGATCGTGCAGCCCCTGACCGCTTCCTGTGTCCACCAGATCGACGGCCCGCGCGATGCCGTTAAGGTCCCACAGGACCCAGCCCCACATTGCGATATTGATAGCCCATTCCCACCACGCCATGCGAGGTCTCCCCGTAGAGGCGCCGGGAGCCAAAAGACCCCCGGCAGGGCCCTCAGTCTTCCATAGCGGCGAGCAGCGCCTTGAGGTCGGGCACGGTGAGCACCACGTCCTTAGCGCCCTCAAAGTCGCAGCGCTGCATGACCACGGCCACGCCGTCTCCCATCAGTTCCGCAGCGCCATCAGTTAGCTTGATCGTCTTAGTCATTCGGTATTTCCCCCGCAATGAAGCGACCCCGCGTCGCCTCTGCCCTTCAAGATTCTCACGGGGTTGCAGAGGGTACAAGACGGGGGTACTGAGAAAGAATTGGAGTGATTCAAAAAGCACAGCAATCCGGGACTTTCGCAGATGTGGGAACTTCTCATATCCGCCTCCTGTAAGCGGCACCATTTTTTCAGGTTCTTGGGTTTGTTGGCATCGGTCGATTTCGACCGGGTTCCGCCGCGCCGCCAGCAGATGACATTCCGTCAGGCGATCGAGGGCCGTCGCCGCGATGATACCCAGCAGGTGATGGCAAAGCCGCAACTGGCGCAGAGCGTGGAAAGCGCGAATATGCCGCCAAAACGCTCGCCCACCGTGATCGACGCAACGCCCAGCGGTCCGATCATGTTACCGATGGCCAACGCAAACGGAATCAGGCGTGCCGCGCGTCCGTTGCTGTCGAGTTGCGCGATGAATCCCAAATAATAGGCGCCGGCGAAGCACCATCCGAAATTCAGAACGAAAAGCGCCGTGGTGAAATGGGACAAGGGCGCAGGCGTGAACGCGAAGATGCCGTTTGCCGCCAGAACGAACAGCGTTCCGATCGCGATGCCCGGCCAATGGCCAAGGCGCCGTCCCAAAACGCCAGGCAAAAGCGATCCCGGCAAGCCGCCCAGCAAGCCGACACTGAACGCATATCCCAACTGGTTCGCCGAAATGTTGACCGACTGTCCAACCCGTTCGAGAAATCCCCATTCGACCATGATGCTCGCCTGGAGCAGCGATGTGGCGATGAGGATGAGCATCGCGTCTTTCGGCAACGATCCAATGGATGGCTGCTCCTCGCGCGGAGTATGCTGAGGCTGTTGACGCGCCGGCATCGCAAACGCGGCGAGCATCGTGAAAACGAAACATAGGGCAATTGACGACAATCCGAAGACGAAGCCCGTCTGCTTCAGAATGTCGGGGAAAACGGCCGCATATCCCGCGAAGAAAACCGTCTGCAGGAACAGCATGATGCCGAAGGATCGATCCGGATCGATCGATCGGGCCAGCACGACGATGCCCACCGCATAGGCCGTCATGCTGCTGGCGCTGAACAGAAAGCGCAACGCCAGCAGAATTTCGAACGGCGGCGAAAGCGCCGTCCACACGCTGGCGATCACGGCGATCAGGCTCGATACGGCGCCAATCGAACGCAGGTCGAAGCGGCCGATGATCCAGAAGGCCAAAAGCGCGCCCAGAACGCCGCCGGCTTGCTCGGTGCCCAGCAGGATACCCAGCATGCGCACGTCGAGGCCATATTTGTCCGCGAGCGCGCCCGCGAACATCGGCTGCACGGCAACCATCGTGAGCGCGAGCATGCTGATGAGCATGCCCGCCGTCCAGTTGGACCGCGACAAGGGGCGTTCACCCGCATCCGGCAACGTCGAAACCATGATGCTCTTGCCTCCTTCAATCGATCGGCAGGATATAAGCTACGCGGCGTCGCGATAACCGGCGCGCCTGCATGCGCCTGGGGAAGTGGGACATGATTTGCCTTTGGCCCTCAGCGGGCAATCCTCCCAAAAGGGGTACGCGCCCCAGCCTTCGCAAGGCCATCGTCGCAAACCGGCCGGCCCCCACATCGCCGAACGCGCCGTGAAACCCCTACCCCTTTTGGGATGATGGACACAGGTTCCGATATTCCTACGCTTCCGAGTTTCGAAGCAGTGCCTTGGGCGGCACGACAGGACGAAATGTCGCACCGCTGAACGCGTCCGATCTTGCCCCGGTCACTGCCTAGACAACAACGCGCCCGCAAGGGGCGACTTGGGGGATATGAGAATGATCCGTTTGCTTGGAAATGGGCGCCTGTTGTCGGAATCCTGCCGATTTGCACTGCTGGCCATGGCCGCGCTGGGCAGCGCGCCGGCCATGGCGCAAACGGGTGCACCCGCGGACGCCGATCCGAACGATGTTTCCGCCGCCGACATCGTGGTCACTGCGCAGAAACGCACCGAACGCCTGCTGGATGTCCCGGCGTCGATCACGGCGCTGAAAAGCGACGCCCTGCTGTCGAACAACCAAACCAGCCTGCAGGATTATTATGCGAGCGTGCCCGGGCTGAACCTGACCACCGATGCGAACGGCAGTGCGCAGATCGCGATCCGTGGCATCACCACCGGTCCATATGCCGGAAACCCGCCGTCGGCATCGTTGTCGATGACGTACCGATCGGATCCTCGTCGACCTATGGCGGCGGCAATGCGCCGCCGCTCGACCTGGACCCGTCGACGCTGTCGAGGATCGAAGTGCTGCGCGGCCCACAGGGAACGCTGTACGGCGCGAGCAGCATGGGCGGATTGCTGAAATATGTAACCGCGCCGCCCTCCACCAGCGGCGTCAGCGGACGCGTTCAGGCCGATATCGGCAGCGTCGAGGGTGGCGCGCTGAACTTTGGCCTGCGCGGCGCCATCAACCTGCCGCTCGGCAGCACCACGGCGATCCGGGCGAGCGCCTTTGGTCGCCGGGACGGCGGATATGTCGACAATGTGGTGAGCGGCATCCGCAACATAAACCGGGGTTCGGCCTATGGCGGCAACGTTGCGTTCGCCTGGAAACCCTCGGACGATTTCTCCATTCGCCTGAATGCCATCGTTCAGGATTTGAGGAGCAACGGAAGCCCCTTTGCGGACCCGACCCTGGGCGATCTGAAACAGAACGACATTCCCAACACCGGCACGTCCCGTACCCAGTCGCAAAACTACATGGCGACGATCGAAGGCCGCGTCGGGGATTTCCAGATCACGTCGGTGACCGGATACGGCATTTATCGCGGCAAGCAGCGCCAGGATCTAACGCCTCTCCTGGGCAGCACGATGCTGGACGCGTTCGGCGTCGAGGGCGCCGTCGTTCCCATCGACTTCCGTACCAAGCGCTTTACCGAAGAATTGCGGGTTTCCTATTCTTTGGGCACCCTGGCGGATTGGACCGTCGGCGGATTTTACAACCACGAAACGTCGCAGGTGGATTACGACTATCTGGCGGCAGATCCCAACACCGGCGCCATCGTCGATAATTTCGTCCTGGGTGTGCCGACGACCTTCCGGGAATATGCCGTCTTTTCGAATTTGAGCGTCCACCCTGCGGCGGGCCTGGACATCCAGCTCGGTTTCCGGAACAGCCACAACCGTCAAACCTATTCCGAAGTGAATGACGGAAATATCGGGGAAATCACCACCGGCGTACCGGGGCCGATCATCAATCCCCGCGTGGTCACGAAAGATAGCTCGACCACCTACATGGCGACCATTCAGTATAAGTTTAATCCCGACCTGATGGTCTATGGCCGATATGCCACGGGATATCGTGCCGGCGGTCCCAATCCGCTTTGCGTCGTTTCCGGATATGCCTGCCAATTCGGCCCGGACACCACGGAGAATTATGAAGTCGGGCTCAAGGGAACTGTGTTCGACAAGGCTTTGACGTTCGAATTCTCGCTCTATTCGATCAAGTGGAAAGACATACAGATTCAGGTCTTCAACGAACTTGGCGGGTTTTACGTGAACGCCAGTCAGGCCCGCAGCCGCGGCGCCGAATTTTCCGCCACCTTGCGCCCCTGGAAGGGCGGCAGCCTGAACGGCTCCGCCACCTATAATGATGCTGCGCTGTCTCGCGATTTTCCTGCCGGCAGCGCTTATGGCGTGAAGGGTGACCGGTTGCCTTTCGCGGCCAAATTTTCCGCCAGCATCGCCGCAGAACAGCGTTTTGACCTCGACGAATCCCTGGCGGGCGTGCTGGGTCTGAATGTCAGCTATGTCGGCTCGCGGGTGGGGTCGTTTATCGATACCGCCGACCGTCAGCGTTATCCGGCCTATACGGAGATCGACGTCAGGGCCGGGCTGGAATCGGGCTCCTGGACCTTTACCGTCTACGCCAAGAACCTGACCGATAAGCGCGGCCTGCTGAGCGGCGGCATCGGCGCCTTCAATCGCGGTTTTCAGTTTATAAGGCCGCGGACGATCGGGGCGACCGTGTCTAAAACGTTCTGAAGATCCTGGAATGGGGGCAGGAGGGTGGCTTGACCCTGCTAGGATAAGCCATCTTTCGAACTCACCCGGCGTTGATGGCAAGATTGGACAAGGTAGCGAGGCGCAAGTTGGTCATGGATGTTCCCGATACCGTTCCCAATCCCGATCTCCACGCACCGGACGGCCAGAAACCCTGGTGGGCGATTGCCGATAACCGTCGCCAGGGGTGGCACAATCTCCATCGCCTGGTGCGGTACAGCAGCAGCTTTCGCGCCGATCGCGTGATGAAGCTCGAAAAATGCATCGATCTTCGGATCGCCGGCCTTCCATCCGTGCGCCATCTGACCACCCTGCCGCCCTTCTCGGCCATGGTGGTCGTGCAGGGAAACCAGATTCTGCATGAGCAATATGCGCAGGATTTCGGGCCTTCCCATCCGCACAGTATCCAGTCGATTTCCAAGACGTTGATCCATCTGATCATCGGAAAACTGGTCGACAGCGGACATATCGACCTGAACAGGCAGATTTCGGATTATGTGCCTGAAATCGGCACCGGATATCGAGACGTCACGGTGCAGCAGGTTCTCAACATGGATTTGGTCAATGACTATTCCATGGATATGGCCGATTCGGCGGTGCTCTATTACAAGCATGAGGAAGCGCTTGGCTGGCGGCTGCCGGCCGATGGCAAACCGGAAAGGGGAGAGATCGACTTTCTGAAGACGATCGAAAGCCGGGACACCCGCAATTTGTCGGGCTCGACCCACTATAAGGACACCAACACCACGCTTCTCGCCTGGCTCGCGGAGCGAGTGGGCGGGCAGCCCCTGCGATCGTCCATTGCCGACATCGTCGATGCTGCGGGTATTGAGGGCGTGCTCGACATTTCAACCGATCGCTGGGGCTTTCCGAGCTTCGCAGGCGGGGTTTGCATCACCGCGCGCGATCTGGCGCGCTATATGTCGCTCTTCGTCAGGAAGGGCGACGGTGTGAACGGGCGATCCGTGGGGGATGCCGATTTCCTTTCGGCCAGCCTCGATGCGGGCGTCCCCATGCCGGCGCCCTATGACCGCATCACCTATTCCAACCAGCTCATGGTGCTCGAACGGAGCGTCGGTCATCTGGGTTGGGCCGGACAATGCGCGATCGCCAATCTCGACACCGGCCGGGTCGGCGTTTTCTTCAGCGTTCTGGAGAACGCGCACGCAGCGGCTGAAGATTATCCCGTGGCGGTCTTCGACATGCTTCAGGAGGCGACGTCCATTCCGGCTGCATAGCCTCCCTCGGGGGGCTGGGTCAGGGGCTGGCGATCGGGCCCGCCTCCGATGTGCTGACGTTGCGACGATCGCCGCCGTTTGCACGGTTTTCCCGAAGGCGACATAGGGTTGCGACGCTATTTCGCCCGGGCGACTGGCCGCAACAGGGTTGACGGCGCTGTCTTCATTCCTAGACGCGGCAAGGATGAGCGAACTGCATTACTCCCAATATCGCGACTATCGAGGGTATGTGATCGAGGCGGCGACCAACTGGCTCGGCCGGCCGCGTTATATCGTCTGGCTGAATCAGCGCAGGCTGGGCAAGTTTGGCGCCGCGATGGATGCGGAGCGCTTCATCGACGGTGAAGTGCGATCCTTCGGCGGCGAAATGGCGCCCGAATGATTTCAACCCGCGCTTCCGCGCGCGCCTGAAGTCGTCGCGCGAAAAGGCGACCGGTCTCAGTTGCCTTCATCGGCTCAGGCGGAACGTCCATAAGGTCGTCCCTTTTTGCGCGGGCTCGATTTCGGGATTGAGCGAACGGGTCACGGCGTCATTGGGGTTGCCGCCGCCCGTGGTGATGGCGACATATTGCTGTCCGTTCGCCATGTAGCTGATCGGCGAGGCGCTGGGCGTATTGTCCAGCCTGGCTTCCCAAAGGGCGGCGCCATTGCCTGCGTTCCAGGCCCGGAACATGCGGTCGCGCCCGCCAGCGAAGACGATGCCGCCCGACGTCGCCAGAACGGCGCTGGCGGTCGATGCGCGATACTTCACTTCCCAGCGCGGCTTCAGCGTGGCGATGTCGATCGCGGCCAGCCCGCCGATGTTCCCGTCATTGTCCGGCCGCACTCTCAGCGAATACATGATGTCGAAATCCTGGCCCTTGTTCCAGGTGAACTCCATGCAGTTCTTGGTGATCGGAACGAACATCGTGTTGGTCGCCGGGTCGAAACTGGTCGCCGGCCAATTTCGAACGCCCGTCGCGAAGGGGCAGATGAACTTGGGCTTCGCGGGGTCGGGTTCCGCGTTCGGGTTGGTCGTCTTACGGCCCGTAACGGGGTCGACCGATGTCACCAAGTCCTGATAGCCAAGGTCGTAGGACGCGATGTACTGGCCCGTGCGGGCGTCGATCATGTCCATCATGCCGATCTTGCCGACCGTCATGATGACGCGTCGCGGCTTTCCCTTCACCGGGACGGTCGCGATGGTGCGTTCGAAGGACCAGTCGAGGTCCCAGACCTCCCGATCCATATGCTGATAGTGCCATTTCAGTTGCCCCGTCTGCGGATCGAGGGCGAGCGTGCTGTCGGTGTAGAGGGCGGCGTTGGCAGCGCTGCGATCGCCATTGGGGCGCATCAGGCCGGCGATATGATAGGTTTGGCTCGTCCCGACATACACCAGTCCGGTTTCCGGATCGTAGGACGGCGTCACCCACACCGATCCCCCGGTGCGCTTGTCGTTCGGCGTCACGTTCCAGCTATCGCCGCCGGGCTTGCCTTCCTTGGCGATGGTGTAGAACCGCCACATCTCCTTGCCGGTATCGGCGTCCAGCCCGACGATGAAGCACCCGTCGGTTTCGGTCAGCGTGCCGCATCCGCTCAGACCCTGGATGATGCGGTTGCCGACCACCAGCGGGGCGGCCGTGATGCGCAGGGTTTCCCGCATGCCGGGGATCAGGCTGTCCCAGACCGGCTTCCCCGTCCGCATGTCGAGCGCGATGATATGGTTGTCGATCGTGGGGACGATCAGCCGGTCCCGATAGATCGCCATGCCGCGCGGCTGGGTGATCGGCGGCCCCAGATTGACCAGCTTCGCCGCCCGGTCGAACTTCCACAGAATGTCCCCGGTCGCGCCGTCCAGCGCCATCACGGTGCCGCTGCTGTTCACGAACATGATGCCGTCGTGGACGAGCGGCGTGATGGCGTTGGTTCCGGCGGGCAGGGTGAGCGCCCAGCCCAGGGTCAACCGGCCCGCATTGGCCCTTGTGATCTGCCGCAAGGGGCTGAACCCTGTATTCAGGCCGTCGCGCCGATAATGCAGCCAGTCGCCGGCATCGGGCTTTTCCAGCATGGCCTGGGTGACTGGCCTCAGCGCCTCCAGCCGCGCCGATCGCGCCTTCATCAGCCGGACATATTCCGGATCCCGGTTCACTTCCGCAACGCCGGTGCCGCCGGATTCCATCAGCGCCGCCGTCGTGTCGGGGGCCTTGGATGTTGATCCCGTCGATCCGCCGGCGGCTGTGGCCGTGGCGGGGGCTGCGGCGTTGACGGGGGCATCGGCCAGTCCGTTATGGCGCCGGATCAGCCACGCCAATCGATCATAGGTGTCCGCCGCCAGCGCGCCCGGTTCGGATGGCGGCATGGTGGACGCGATATGCTGCCGCATGTCGGTCGGCGCCTTGGCCGCCCAGCGCGCCTTGAAGCGTGGCCCCGTCAACGGAGGGCCGAATCCGCCATCGAAATTCTTGCCGTGGCAACTGGCGCAGCTCTGCAGATATTCGGCCTGCGCTTTCTGCAGCTCTTCCGCCGCCGCATCGGGTTTCGAACCGGCGGCCGTCGCAAAGCCGCTCAGGCCGGCGAAGGCCAATCCGGCGATCAGGGCGCGTAGACCGAACATGGGATAATCCCATCGACCGCTCGGCGGGGCGTCGCCGAAGATGTCCGCGCCCGTGCCTGCGCTCGCCCCCAATTCGCCCATCGCCAACCCCTGCTTCCCTCTCGATCCCGTATCGATATCACGCGCCATCCCCCCGAGCTTGTCTGAGGGTCGGCAGTTTATTGCGCGACAGACCACTCCTGTCAACCGGCGCGCAAAACTGACCCCCTATCGGCGCCCAATATTGACCCCACC
>VFQS010002966.1_pt1 | contig 13331 bp, 10 predicted proteins | sample 3512361 | NCBI WGS metagenome assembly VFQS01 (sample SAMN10412375, study PRJNA504923) | tailings metagenome | isolation source: Relicate 1 Philex TSF3 active mining | place: Philippines
TTGCGCGCGTTCTCTAAAAAACAGACCTGGAACGGGTTCTGCCTGCTCTTTGGAGGTAGTGCCCTGTTTGTATTCCTGACCGTCATCGCCTTCGTAAAGCGCGTTGAAGGGTATTCGCAACGGGCCGCCATAGAGTTTTTCGAGTCCAAAGCCAAGGAAGACTGCTACATACTGACCCACGGCTATAAGTCCTATGCGCATCTATTTTACGCCCGGAAAAGACCTCCTACCCATCCGGAGGCCCACGATCCCTATTTTCTGAAATACGGGAACAGCGACAAGCCCGTTTACCTCGTTGCCAAAATCCACAAGGCCGAGGAAGTACTTAAAATGGGCGGCTTCGAAGAACTCTATCGGAAAAACGGATTTGTATTCTTCAGCAGGGATTGAGAAATCAACTCAGCGCCTCCCTGCGAATTTCTTCCACCTCGGCTACGCTTTTGGGAATGGGGACTCCCAATACCCGATTCCCCTCCGGGGTTACCACCACGTTGTCTTCGATTCGGATGCCCGTGAAATCCAAATAGGGCACTAGGCGGTCGTAGCGGATAAAGTCCTTGCAGCGCCCCTCTTTTTCCCAAATTGAAATCAGTTCCGGAATGAAGTAAATCCCCGGTTCCACCGTCAACACAAAGCCGGGCTCCAACTCGCGCGCCAGGCGCAGGGATTTCAGCCCAAACTGCTTGCTGCGCTCCAATCCAGGCCTGTAGCCTACCAACTGTTCCCCCAGCCCTTCCATATCGTGTACGTCGAGCCCCAACATGTGGCCCAATCCATGCGGGAAGAATAGCGCGTGGGCGCCAGCGGCGACAGCCTCCTCTACATCCCCCTGCATAATGCCCAGGTCCTTTAAGCCCGATGCAATCTGCCGTGCAGCCTGCAGATGAATCTCCCGATACTGCAACCCCGGCTGGATCGCTTGAATTGCGTTGGTTTCAGTGGCGAGTACCAGTTCATAGATATCCCGCTGCCGCGCGCTGAATGCAGCGGAAACGGGAAAGGTACGAGTGATATCCCCTGCGTATCCACCCGCTGTCTCGGCCCCAAAATCGCCCAATAGAAGCTGCCCCTCCCGCAGGGTATGGTGGTATTCGTGGTTGTGCAGCACATGGCCGTTAATCGTGAGTATGATACCATAGGCCAGTTGCCCGCCGCCCGAAACCGCTATGCCGGCAGCAATACCCGCCAATTCGGATTCCGACATACCAGCGCGCGCTTTGCGCATCACTTCCACATGCATGCGGCCCGTAGTAGCCAGCGCAGCTTCAATTTCACCCAACTCCGACTCGTCTTTGACGGCTCGTTGGCGCACAATAGCGTGGATGAGGGCTTCTGAAGCCCCGGCATGCAGTGCCCTGACCGGTACCGACAACCATTCCGCTAAGCGTATGGCCTGATCACCCCGGTACGTCGGGGCATAATGCACCCATCGCTCCTTTCCCAACGCCTCGCGTAGCACGTCTGCCAGTTCATCAAAAGGACGGACATTTGCAATACCGATATCCTGCGCCAGCTCGTACAAACTCGGCTGCGGTCCCATCCAGACGATATCGTCTATAGTAGGCTCGTTGCCAAAAAGCGTTTCTGCACCACTGTCTGCATCCAACAATACCGCCAGGTGCGGCAGGCGGATACCAGTGAAATAGAGGAAGTTACTGTCTTGCCGGAATGGATAGACATTGTCGGTGTAGTTCATCGGTGCTTCCTCATTGCCGGGAAGGAGGATCAGCCCTTTTCCGATGTCCTGCATCAAGCGCCGACGGCGCTGCATGTACGTAGTCCCGATGGGCATTTTTTTGTATTTTTAGCGAATCGTTTACGAAAGACCGGCGTGACAAGGCTTTTTGTTGCGCCGGGCCCTCGTAAACAGTCTGTGTATAAAAGACTTGTTGTGCGGGGGATCCATGACTCTTTTTCTCTTCTCGCTGGCCCCGCGCAACAAGTCAAAAAAGAGAGTCAATTACTTTTTCTGCGGTTTATTTCGTCGCGTATCCGGGCCGCTTTCTGATAGTCTTCCAGAGCCAGGGCATCGTTCAGCAGCTGTTCGAGTTCTTCCTCGCTAAAGGAGGCGAGGCCCTGTTTTTTTTCGGTCGTATGGGACTGCCGTTCCTGGTAGTCCCATACGATTCCTGCAGCCATCAATATAGACCGATAGGTAAAGACGGGGCAAGCAAAGCGGATAGCCAGCGCCAGCGCGTCGGAGGTGCGCGAGTCGAGCTCTATGCGCTCCCCCTGCGGCGTTCGGCAAACTAATGCCGCGAAAAACACATTGTCCCGGAGCGCAGTGATGACCACTTCCTCCAGGTCTATTGAAAAAATTCGCAGCGTATTGGCAATCAAATCATGCGTTAGTGGACGTGCATTCGTTTTGCCTTCTACGGCGGCAGCGATTGCCTGTGCCTCGAAACTTCCGATGGAGACGGGCAAACGGCGGGTTCCTTCTTCCTCCTTGAGAATTACGAGGTAGCTGGAAGGCTGGGCCTCATTATGCGCCAACGCGACGATTTGTAGGGGGATTTTATCCATGCCGGAATTGCCCTTTTAGAATTTTTTTTAAATATCTTAAAAAAATACAAATTGCCCAACATTGCCTCTTTTTTTCAAAAAAACAATAGACTTGTTGCGCGGGGTCAGCGAGGAGGGAAAAAAGAGTCATTTTTTGTCCACACGAAGGCTTTTTGAGGGAGTATAGCCTCGCTATATGACTGAAAAAAGGCACAGTGTGGGCTAAAAAGGGCCGTTTTGACCCCTTGATGATTCCCCGCGCAACCAGTCTAATAGACTTGTTGCGCGGGGAATCCGTTATCCGGCAAACGGAATTTTTTCCTCAAATAAAGCCATCTGCCCCAGGCTGATGTTCTCGTCATTTGGGCTGAGGGCCTTGTGAAAGTATAAGGTATATTTTCCGCTCATTCTTTGGATCAGTAGCTCCACCAGAACCACATTCTGGAATACGCCCCCGCTGAACGCGAGCGTCTCTGTTCCGCTCTGGAAGGCCATTTCGGCTATGACATCTACTACCCAAACGTGGAAGGCAGCTGCTATTTGGGTCGTGGCCACCCCCTCCCGCACATCGTACAGCACCGCTTCGATGAGCGGGGCCAACGCGACCTGGGTACCATCTATACACACGGGGTATGGCCTTGGCAACTGCCATTCATGGCTTTGAAAATACGATAAAGCCGCTTGCTCAAGTTGCATAGCGGCTTCCCCTTCGAAGGTATTGCGGACAGCCAGGCCACAGAGCGCGGCCATACCGTCGAACAACCGGCCTGCGCTCGAGGTCTTCAAGCCGTCTGGCTGTGCTGCTAATTGCCGATAAAGCCCCCATTCCACCTGACTGAAGAGCGGAGCGAGGGCGGCTTCTGCGGGATCATGCCCCACCGTCAGGGACAAGGCGCAGAGCCTTGGCTCCCGGGACATTTTGTCACCTGCCAGGTGTGGGAAGTACGAAAAATGGCCTACTCTTGCGATGCTCCGGTTTGAATACCTAAAAAACTCCCCCCCCCAGACCTGTCCGTCTGCTCCCCAGCCCGTCCCGTCGAGTACGATGCCCAGCACTGGTTCTGTACACTCAAAAAGCCCATGTTCGGCCAAGATAGCCCCGAAGTGGGCTGAGTGGTGTTGAAACTGGTGGAAGGGGACCTGCCAGTTGTCCGACAGCTCCCGTCCAAGCCTATGCGAAAAGTATCCGGGGTGCAGGTCTGCCAGAACAGCCTCCGGTGTTGCCCGGCACAAGCCCAGGAGGTGATTGAGCGTATGGTTGAAATGCCGTTGGGTATCCCAACTATCCAGGTCACCGAGGTACTGGCTCACGTAGGTATTGCCGCTGCTCAACAACGCAAAAGCGCTCTTGAGGTCGGCCCCCATAGCCAACACGGGAGCAGACCACTGTCGGGCCGCTTCCAGCAATAAGGTGGGTGCGAGGCCTCTGGAGCGCCGCAGCCATACAGGTTGCCCGCTCAAAGGGCTGAACCGGAGCACCGAATCGTCCTGCGGGGTGAGGATAGGCCGATTGTGCGAGAGCACGAAGTCGGCCACCTTCATCAGATCCGTCCTTGCCGTTTCCTCCTCAAACACGATTGGGTCATGGCTGATATTCCCGCTGGTCGCCACCAGCGGGTTCGGATAAGCAGAAGCGAGGGCCTGCAACAGAGGCGCATACGGCAGCATAACGCCCAGGTGGTCCAGCCCCGGAGCTATGTATTCCAAAGCCAGAGGGCTACCGGGGGCTTCCTTCAGCGGGACCAGCACAATAGGGGATATGGAACTCAGGAGCGCCTCCCGGGCTTGTACAGAGATTTCCACGTCGGCCTGCAGCCGACTGAGGTCGGGATAAAGCAATGCGAAAGGTTTAGAAGGCCTGCGCTTCCTTTCCCGCAGCTTCTGCAGTGTCTTTGCTTGTGTCGCATCTGCCACGAGCAGGAAGCCTCCAACGCCCTTGACCGCGACGATACTGCCTTGCGCAAGGGCGTCTGTAGCTTTTTGCAGGACGGTTTCGCCCCCCCATGCGTAGCCGCCTCCTTCTGGGTTGAACCAACCGAGCCGGACACCGCAGGTTTCACAGGAATTCGTCTGGGAGTAGTACCTGCGATCCAGGGGGTCGGCGTATTCCTCTGCACAGGCAGTACAAGGCGTGAAGGAAGCCATCGCCGTCCGCTCCCGGTCGTAAGGAAGAGAAGCCATAATCGAATAGCGCGGCCCACAGGATGTACAGGTGATGAACGGATAGCCGAAGCGCCGGTTTCCCATTGCTGCCATTTCCTGCCGACATTCCGGGCAAAGCGCAAAATCCGGGCTAATCAGCAGGTTGGGCGGAGTGTCGGAACTGCTGTGCACAATTTCGAAGGAATCGTATTCCCGGTGCGCCACTTCCCGGATATACACGCCTGTGATGCGTGCGAGCCGGGGTGCGCGTTCGCGCAGCTGACTACAGAAAGGGTTCAGTTCGCCAGCGCTACACCGCACTTCGATGTGTACACCGTCGGGGCCGTTCCACACCCAGCCCTTGAGGCGGTATTCCTGAGCAAGCTGAAAGACGAAGGGCCGGAAGCCAACGCCCTGCACTTGCCCCTGGATATGAAGGTGGTAATTTTGCATGATTTCCCTGGCAACAAGTCTATCAGGCAAATTTGGCAAAAAAAACGATAGACTTATTGCGGGGAGTCCGCGAGAAGAAAAAAGAGTCGTTTTTTAACCCTGCTATACCGCTTTATCGGCACAACTGGAGCTGGCAAAGGCCTCCGGCTTGGAACGGAAAATAAAGCCCATTCCGAGGATATAACCCATAGCCGCTTTGAAGGCGACATGCGATTGAAAGGCCGGGTCCCGGTTGATGTCGGCATGGATTTCGAGGGGGAGCTTCAAGCGGGCAACCAGGGGGGCAAGGGCGTAGGCCAACTCGATGGAATACGAGACTTCGCCCATCATACGCTCCCGGAGACCAACGCGGTACGGGCTCGTCCAGCGACGCAGGAACATAAAGGCTCCTTGTTTTTCCCGGACGACGACCAACGCCGTGGCATAATCCACGCCATCTTTGCGGATTTTGGAATCCGAACCTATACAAATGCGGAGATGATGGCCCTGCGCGATTTCACGGGCCACATCAGACTCCAACTGTTCCTCGATGGGGAGTTGTATGACTTCACCATTTCCGCGGTACCAATGCATAACAGAACGCAATTTACTGATTCTGGACTAAATATACTTCTTTAATCGGATAAACTCAACATTCTGCACATCCTATAAAGTTCCAAAACCGTATATTTCACGTTAAATTAACAAGCCGCGCTCCCCCTTTTTTCATACCTTTGTGTGCCATCCACCTGCTGTTCACCTACATGGGCATCCGCATCCACAGTGAGGCCTGTACCGCCGAAGGCCGCGTGGACAGCCTCGTAGAGACCGACACCCACGTCTATATCCTCGAGTACAAACTCGACAAGAGCCCGCAGGAGGCCATCGAGCAGATCCGCCGCAAGCGCTACTACCAGGCGGCCTGGCACCTCGGCAAGCCCGTCGTAGCCGTTGGGGTGCAGTTCTCCAGCCAGACGAGGAACATCGAGGCCTGGGCGGTGGAGGAGATGTAGGGGATTGTGCAAAGAGGGGGGCTGTAGGTACCTGGAATTCATATCTTACTTTCGCTCTTTTTCAAAACTCGCCTGGCTTCTAATAGATTATGTACGATACCGCAATATTTTGGACTTTATCCCCGGAGGAAGCGCTGCGGCGCATGGATTCGGGAATCGCCGGCTTGAGCGACGCGCAAGCTGCATTACGGCAGGAGCGCAGTCCGCGGCAGTCCGTCTCACCCTTTGTTCAGGATCTGCGGCTCTTCTTGCTTCAGTTCAAAAAACCGCTCACCCTTTTGTTGTTCGTAGGCCTTGCCTTCTCGGCCACCCTTGGGGAGTTCACGAATGCCGCCATCATTCTGAGCATACTCTTGCTTTCGGGGCTTCTGGGCTTCATTCAGGAGCGCAAAGCCGGCAAAGCCATGGACAAACTGCTCCGCCTCATACAGGCCAGGGCAACCGTGCGGCGCAACGGTATTGAACGCTCCATAGCACTTGACGAAGTGGTGCCGGGCGACATCCTGCTCCTCAAGGCAGGCGACATCATAGCCGCCGACAGTCTACTCCTGGAGCTCGAAGACCTTTACGTCAACGAAGCAGCTCTAAGCGGGGAGTCCTTTCCCGCAGAGAAAAAACCCGGGGTTTTACCTCCTGACACGCCCCTGATTCGGCGCAGCAACGCCATTTTTGCCGGATCCAATGTCATCAGTGGAACTGCTGTAGCCTTGGCCATAGCCACCGGAAAGCAAAGCCAGCTCGGCATCCTGGAACAGGAACTCAACTCCGCGCCCCGCGAAACCGCGTTCGAAAGGGGCTTGCGTACCTTCGGCTACCTGATTATGCGCGTCGCCCTCCTCATGTCCGGACTGATTTTGATTATCAACATCGGTCTTGGCAAACCGCCACTCGATTCCCTGCTCTTCGCATTGGCGCTCTCCCTCGGGATTACTCCCGAAATGCTACCGGCCATCGTCAGCATCACCCTATCCTCGGGTGCCAGGCGATTGGCTGATAAAAAAGTGATTGTCAAAAAACTTTCGGCCATCCAGGATTTCGGTGCAATGGATATTTTATGCGCCGACAAAACCGGCACCCTCACCGAGGGGGTGGTCAAAGTACACGCCTGCATAGACGCCAATGGCAACAAAAGCCCCCTGGTCTATCGCTATGCCTATCTCAATGCGCACTACCAGTCGGGCTACGCCAACCCCATTGACGAAGCCATCCGGGCAATGCCGGAACCCGATATCTCCGTTTTTCAAAAATTCGATGAGGTCCCTTATGATTTTATCCGGAAACGGCTCAGCGTCGTCGTAGCCGACGAGACGAAACACATCATGATTACGAAAGGGGCTGTAAAAAATATACTAGACGTGTGCTCCTATTGTATGGCACAGGACGACCTCGGCCCCGACGACCATTGGAAACAGCAGGCCCTTAACCAACTGGATAGCTTTAGTGCACGGGGATTCCGCACGATTGGCATCTGCAGCAAAGACGTCACCCGGGACCCCCTGATCAACAAGGACGATGAATCCGACATGGTTTTCCTGGGCTTTATCCTGCTCAGCGACCCCCTCAAAGAAGGGATTGCCGAGGTACTTGAAAAGCTGAAGGCCCAAAAAGTGGACCTGAAAATCATTACTGGAGATAACGCTTTGATTGCCGGAACGATAGCTGCCCACATCGGCATCCCTTCCGAACGCATCATCTCAGGCAGTGAGCTCCATACCCTAAGCGATGAGGCCCTCGCCCGCAAAGCACAGGTCATGCATGTCTTTGCGGAGACCGAACCCTCTCAAAAGGAACGCATCGTGCGCGCCCTACAGCGCAAGGGCCACGTGGTGGGGTATATCGGCGATGGCATAAACGATGCATCGGCCCTGAAAGCCGCCGACGTGGGCATATCGGTACAAAATGCCGTGGATGTCGCCAAAGAATCCGCAGATCTGATTCTGCTCGAGCAAAACCTCCATGTCATCCTGGACGGTATCGCAGAGGGGAGGAAAACGTACCAAAACACCTTGAAATACATATTCATCACGATAAGCGCCAACTTTGGCAATATGTTCAGCATGGCTGGTGCCTCCGTTTTCCTTCCCTTCCTCCCCCTGCTCCCGGCACAGGTCCTGCTGAGCAACTTCAGTACCGATCTGCCAGCCCTGGCTATTTCCTCTGACGAAGTGGATCGAGAGCTGCTGGCCAAACCCCGAAGATGGAACAACCGCGTCATACGCAACTTCATGGTTATCTTCGGACTCGAGAGCTCGCTCTTCGACTACCTCACCTTCGGCGTACTGGTATTCTTTTTCCATGCTTCCGAAGCCGTATTCCAGACGGGCTGGTTCATAGAGACCGTCGTTACCGAAGTGTGCATCTTACTCATCATCCGCACGCGGCGCAGTTTTTTCAGAAGCCGGATCAGCAGAACCCTGTTCTGGACGAGCGCGCTCGTTGTGGCTCTGGTGCTGGTGCTGCCCTATCTGCCTTTTTCCTCCGCATTGGGGTTCACCCCGCTCCCTGCCTCCGTCATATGCGGGATGGTAGGGATTGCACTGGCATACGCGATCGTGAGCGAAATGACCAAACGGTGGTTTTTCAGGCGAATGCATTACTGAGATCAAAATTCCGGCGACCTCCCTGTATTTCATAATATTATTACCTTTGAGGCCTAAAAAACAGTGTTATGGCATTTTCAAAAAAATTGGATTGGGCACTCCTGGCCCTTCGCCTGATGTTTGGCGCTGGTATGCTCTATGGGCACGGCCTGCGGAAGTTAGACCGCTTGTTCGGGGATGCAGAAATCAAATTCGCAGATCCTTTCGGCATCGGTCCGGTTCCTTCTCTGGTCCTGGTCGTTTTCGCAGAAGTGCTGTGTGCGGCCTTGATTGTACTCGGCCTATTCACCCGCTGGGCGACCATACCCCTCATCATTGCCATGTTGGTAGCTGTGTTCTACGCCCATGCCAGCGATCCCTTCAGCGATAAGGAAATGGGACTCCTCTACCTCACCGCATACGTGCGCATAGCCCTCGCCGGACCAGGCTGGTACTCGGTGGACGCGCAGTGGAAAGCCCGGAAATAAAGCACTTACCAAACATGCCACACCGTATGCCGGTTATATTTGCCGACTGCTTCTCCCTGCGCAGTGCCCTCCTGGCCTGCTTGCCGGGGATATGCCTGCTTACTTTTTCCTGTAACAAAGCGGACAACCCGGAAATATCCTATCAAACCATCGAAGGGGAAGCCCAGGGTTCCTACTACCGCGTCACATACGCCGACTCCGCAGGGCGGGATTTCACTCCTCAGATAGAACAGTTGCTCGACGATATGAACGCAGAGGTATCCACCTACCTGGATAGCTCTATCATCTCCCGCTTCAACACCGCACCAGGCACGGATTTCACCTTCTCGACCAAGTCTCGCTACTTTTTAGACAACTACCTGAAATCCAGGGAGGTATTTCGAGAAAGCTCAGGGGCGTTCGACCCCACCGTGATGCCTTTGGTGAGCTACTGGGGCTTTGGAGCTAAGCCGAAGCACATCAGCACCGTAGACAGTCTGAAAGTGGACTCCCTGCTCCGCTACGTCGGCCTCACCCGAATCATGATGATTCCCAAAGGCAGGGACTCGGTCATCCTACGCAAAGAGCTTCCGGGTATACAACTCGATTTCAACGCCATCGCACAAGGATACACTGTGGACGAGGTGGGCCGCCTGCTCGAGGCCAACGGAGTATTTCACTACCTGGTAGATATCGGCGGCGAGGTGCTGGCCAAAGGTGTCAATCCACGAGGAAAAGACTGGACCATAGGGATAAATACCCCCCGGGAGGATGGTAAAACGGAGGAAATCTTCGCCACCGTACCCCTGCGAAACCGCGCTTTGGCTACTTCGGGCAATTACCGCAAGTTCTACGAGGTGGATGGGGTGAAATACAGCCACACCATCAACCCCGGAACCGGGTATCCGGAACGCAGCGCCTTGCTCAGCGCTTCGGTATTCGCTCCCGATGCCATGAGCGCCGACGCATACGCCACCGCCTGCATGGTGTTAGGTGCCCAAAACGCCATGCCTATGATCGAAAGACTCGAAAATATCGAAGCGTACTTCATCATAGGAAATCCCGACGGCTCCATGGGCGTACAGTACTCCAATGGCCTGAAATCCCTTTTTGACCGTAAAAAATAAGCCTCCCCAAACACATGATTTTCAAATTAGACCGCGACCTTTGTTTCCTCGATATCGAATCCACCGGACTGAACGTGGTCAGCGACCGCATCCTGCAGCTCGCCATGATCAAATACCCCAAAGACGGCAGCGAACCCCGGGAACTGTCTATGTTGATCAACCCAGGCATCCCCATCTCCCTGGAAGCTATGCTGGTACACGGCATCACCCCCAAGGACGTGGCGAATAAACCGACGTTTCAACAGGTGGCTCAAAAAATAAGGGATTTCATTGGCGATTCGGATTTCGCCGGGTACAACTCCAACCGCTTCGATATCCCCCTACTCATGGAAGAGTTCTCCCGGGTCGGTATCGAACTGGATATGGCCCGCCGCCGTACCGTGGACGTACAGCGCATCTTCTATAAAATGGAGCCCCGAACGCTCAAAGCTGCTCTAAAATTCTACTGCGACCGCGAACTCGAAGATGCCCACGACGCCATGGCCGACGTTCGTGCTACTATTGACGTCTTTTTTGGCCAGCTCCAGCGCTACGAAGGCCAGGACTTCGTGGACGACCACGGCGCCGCACAGCCCTCGCCCGTGGTCAGGGACGTACAGGCCCTGCACGACTTTACCAACGATATGAAATTCGTGGATGCTACCCAGAAGCTGCGCTACGACGCAGACGGCACGGTCGTCTTCAACTTTGGCAAGTACAACGGGCAGCCCGTCGCCGAGACATTGGCCACCGACAAGCAATACTACCACTGGATCCTGGCTAAAGAGTTCACTTCCCAGGTCAAACAGACGGTAAAAAATATAGTGCGGGACTATGAAAAAAACCAGCGCCCTAAGGAAGATTAGTCTGCCGGCGCTCGCCCTGCTGCTGTCCTCCTGCGCCCAGCTCGAAGAAGGCTGCCTAGACGCTTATGCAGTCAACCTGACTATTGATGCCGACAAGACCTGCGGGGATTGCTGTACCTTTCCTCAGCTCCGCCTCGATTTACTCCACAAAGTACAAGTGCAGGATAGCCTGAAAAATCTCACCCTCGGTACTGAGGTCTATACGGATGGCGCCGGAAATCCCCTGCGCATCTCGGATATACGCTTCTACCTCAGTACAGTAGAAATGGTCAAGCCCGATGGCAGTACCGCAGCCACACAAGGCAAAGTATCCCTGTACAAACCGGATAAATCGAAGTTTGAAGTACCGGACTACTACGCCCTGGCTACCCCTTCTTCCCTGGCCCGTATCGTGGCTTCTACCTTCCGAAAAGCCGACCAGGTAGTAGCCCTGCGGCTGCAGTTGGGCGTAGGAAGCCCCGCCGGGCAAGCAGACCCCGCCTCTGCCCCTTCCGGGCACCCCCTGGCAGTCCAATCGCCTTCTATGTGGAATACAACCAAGGGATACATCGCCCAGCGCCTCGTACTACTTCCCGGCACCAGCGATACTGCTGTGGTAGTCTATGAAACTACAGGGACAGCCGCCCTGCGCACCATAGAACTCCCTCTGGCATCCCCCTTGTCCGTACCTGCCGGGCATCACGTCGCCTTCACGCTGCGCATAGACTACGCAGCCTGGCTGCGCAACGTGAACATCCTCAAAGACTCCCGGGAGAGCATAGTCCAAAAACTGGGCGATAACTTCGCCAACTCACTCGCCATTGTTCAGGTCAGTACTTCAAAGAACTAAAGCGTTAGGGGGATATCCTCAGGATTTTATCGCCCGCGCAACCAGTCTAATATTTCGATCCTATACTCATAAAGCAACTCTCTGCGTTTAGCATTTTTCACCTGCTTTTTTCAAAATAATTTTTTAAAATCAGAAATTATTTTGAAATTTTAGCGTGAAAAGTACCTTTACAGAACTATGGGATGGGGTTTTCCCCATTTTTTACCATACGACTGGTTGCGAGAGGAATAGTTGCAAGGGTAAAAGCGTTCTTTTCCCCGCAAATACCCTCTCTACAGGAAATTTCATCCCGCTCGTTCTGCTTTTTAACACCATTAACACCTAAAGCGATATGCCAGGCGAAACTTCTCAGACCAACCTCAACACCCGGGCTGAAAAACAGAACACCTACGATGCCATCGTCATTGGAAGTGGTATCAGCGGTGGCTGGGCAGCCAAAGAACTGACCGAAAAAGGACTCAAAGTGCTCATGCTGGAACGCGGAGGCCCCTACGAACACGTTAAAGACTACAAGACCGCCAGCCTAAAACCCTGGGAATTTGAACACCGCGGGCGCACCACTGCCCAGCAGCGCCTGGACTATCCCGTCATACACCGGGGCTGGGCAGCCAGCGAAGCCGTCATGGACGCTTGGACCAATGAAAAAGATTCCCCCTACACTGAAATCAAGCCTTTCACCTGGTGGCGAGCCTACCGCATGGGGGGACGCAGCATCCTTTGGGGGCGCCAAAGCTATCGGCTCAGCGACCTGGATTTTGAAGCCAACCTCAAAGACGGCCATGGAGTAGATTGGCCCATCCGCTACAAAGATATCGCCCCCTGGTACGACTATGCGGAGCGCTTCGCCGGTATCAGCGGTAGTAAAGAGGGCATCCCGCATCTCCCCGACGGCGAATTCTTACCGCCTATGGAGTTGAACTGTGTGGAAAAAGACGCTGCAGCCAAAATCAAAGCGCATTTCAAAGGCCAGCGCCACCTCATCATAGGCCGGGTAGCCAACCTCACCGCGCCGCTGCAGAGCCGCACCAACTGCCAGTTTCGCAATCGCTGCTGGGAAGGCTGTCCGTTTGGCGGCTACTTCAGCACGCAGTCCTCTACCCTGCCCGCCGCCCTGGCAACAGGCAACCTCACCGTGCGGCCACATTCTATCGTCACCAAACTGCTGTACGACAAAGACGCCCGAAAAGCCTCCGGTGTCGAAGTCCTCGATGCCGAAGATATGCAGACCTACACCTTCAAGAGCAAAATCGTGTTCGTCTGTGCCTCAGCCCTCAACTCTACCTGGATCCTGTTCAATACCGCCACCGATATTTGGCCCGGCGGCCTGGGCAGCAGTTCCGGCGAACTGGGCCACAACGTCATGGACCACCACTATAACCTCGGCGCTTCGGG
>VFQS010002967.1_pt1 | contig 13330 bp, 12 predicted proteins | sample 3512361 | NCBI WGS metagenome assembly VFQS01 (sample SAMN10412375, study PRJNA504923) | tailings metagenome | isolation source: Relicate 1 Philex TSF3 active mining | place: Philippines
AATCCACTCGGCGGCGTTGTCCAGGAAGTAACGGTCGTGGGTGATGGCCACCACGGTGCCCGAGAAACGCTGCAGGAACTGCTCCAGCCAGTCCACGCTTTCAGCATCCAGGTGGTTGGTGGGCTCGTCCAGCAGCAGCATGTCGGGGCGCGACAGCAGCAAGCGGCACAAAGCCACACGGCGCTTTTCACCGCCCGACAGCTTGCCGATCACGGCGTCCCAAGGGGGCAGGCGCAGCGCGTCGGCAGCGATTTCGAGTTGGTGGTCGGACGCATCGCCCGCTGTGGCGATGATGGCTTCGAGTTTGGCCTGCTCGGCGGCCAAGGCGTCAAAGTCGGCGTCTTCTTCGGCGTAGGCGGCGTACACCTCTTCCAGACGGGCCTGCGCGGCCTTGACTTCGCCCATGCCGCTTTCCACGGCCTCGCGTACGGTTTGCTCAGGGTCCATCACGGGTTCTTGCGGCAGATAACCGATTTTCAGGCCCGCCATCGGGATGGCTTCGCCTTCGATTTCCTTGTCGATGCCGGCCATGATCTTGAGCAAGGTGGATTTGCCCGAGCCGTTGGTGCCCAGCACGCCGATCTTGGCGCCAGGGAAGAAAGACAGCGAAATGTCTTTGAGAATGTGACGTTTGGGCGGCACGATCTTGCCAACCCGGTTCATCGAAAATACGTATTGAGCCATTTATACCCGCCTGAAAAAATACCAATAACCGCGCATTATCCCAGCTTGCCGTGACGCAGCATCCAACAAATGGCGCTATCCCTGTGGCAGGCTGTCCCTGTTTGTGAAAAGCTGTCTTTAATAGAGACTGCCCATGTGGGAAAGCGCCCCCGTGGGAGCGACGCCCTCGTCGCGAAGGGACCTTCGATGAGCGCCAGTGACCGACGCCGAGTCGAGCTGTTTAAAGCTGCCGCTCTGACTGCAAACCCGGACGGCTGGAATACTGCACCCGGCTGTCCAGCGCTTCGATCTGCACACGGGCGCTGCGCGCGCCATACACCTCGGCCCGCAACCAGGCACATTCGGCGTCCAGCAGCGCGTCGGAAGCCAAACTGCACCACCAGACCCGGCCTTCGCCGTCCCAGCGGTAACCCCGGGCCTTGAGCTTGTCTTTGGCTTCAAAGGGCGCGCCCATGGCCCGCAGCTTGTAACGGGTCTGCCCGGCCCCGGCCAAGAGGCGCGACAAACCGGTCTGACCATCGGCCAAGGGCGAGGCCAGCACCTGCAGCAAGGCATGGCAATCGACCTGCGCCCGGTGCGCGTCGTAAAACCAGCCGCGCTCGGACGCCAAAAACTCCAGCTTGGCCGAACCGCTGCCCTCTTTCTTCCAATCGATGCCTTGAAAAGAACAGCCCCAGGCCTTGCTGGCAAACACCGGAAAACGCGCCTCCACGAACGGGCGGTCAAACCCGGCGTTGTGCGCCACGACCAAATCCGCCTGCGCCACCAAGTCATGAACGGCCGCGTCGTCGATGCGTTGGCCCTGCACCATGCTGTCGTCAATGCCCGTGATCTCGGTGATTTGCGGCGGAATCGGCTTGCCCGGGTCTTCAAACGACTCGTAAACGGACACAGGACCCACGGGTAAACCCGTGGCCGTATCGACCAGCACCGACAACATAGCCAGCTCGATGATGCTTTCGGTTTTGCTGTCCAGCCCGGTGGTTTCGGTGTCGAGCACGATCACGCGCTGCGTGGGCTGCCCATGCAGGCCGCCATAGTCTGCAACAGGCTGCAAACGGCGCAGCACACGAAAATCCGGGTGCTGCGCCAGGGTTTGGGCCATGGCTTCGTGTTCGGTGGGCTGAGCGCCAGAGGGAGCTGCGGGTGGGGCTTTTGGCTGCGCCACGGCGCCTGAAGCAGAGACACTCACTGAAGGTGACGGGGTACTGCCTGACTTCGGTGCTTTGGCAGGCTTGGCCGGTTTTTCGGCTGCTTCGGTCTCAAAGCCAAAAAAACTCATCTGGTCGGTTTTGTTCATAACACGAGATTAAACCGCGTCTGAAAAAGCTTTCCCTCGCCCGTTGAACTAGCCACCCCAAAAGCAGATCGACCGACCACGGTCCACTCAGTCCAGTTTGATCCCCAGGTCCACCGCCAGCTTGATCCACACGGGCACTTCGGCTTCCCAGTCCTTGCGGGTGTCGGCGAGGTTTTTGGGTTTGTTCGGGATGGCAAAGGTTTCCCGCAGTTTGGCGGCTTTGTCGGTGTTGGACCAGGCCACGGCTTCGTCGGCCATGCGTTTGAGCACCGCCTCGGGCGTTCCGGTAGGGGCCACCAGGGGCAGACCGCCTTCAAGCGTGACCAGTTTTTCGGTGTTGCCTTGCTCGGTCAGGGTGGGCACATCGGGCAGCTTGGGTGATCGGTAGCTGCCGGTCACGCCAATGGCGCGCACGCCCCGAGTGGCCACGGCATTAAAGGCTTGGAAACTGCCCACAGCGATTTGCAACTGGCCAGAGGCCACGTCGAGCCACATGGCCGCTTCGCCCCGGTAGTGCACCGACTGGATGGCCGTGCCTTGCTGGCGGTTGGTCTGGTCGGCCACCATGTGCGGGTACGAGCCCGGCGCATAGGTGCCCATGGAGGTCGGGTTCTTTTTGGCCCAGGCCACAAACTCGGCCATGTTCTTGGCAGGGATCTTGTCGTTGATGCCCACGACCAGCGGGCCGGAGGGGAACACAGTGACCGGGGTCAGGTCTTTGTCGAGGTTGTAGGGCAGCTTGGAGTAAAGAATCCGGTTTTGCCAGAAGGTGCCCGAGGTGCTCATGACAAAGGTGTAGCCGTCGGCCGGTGACTTGGCCACCGCATCGATGCCGATGATGGCACCCGCACCGGGCTTGTTTTCGATGACCACGGGCACCCCCAACCGGGTGCTGAGGAATTCGCCGTAATTGCGGGCATAAGCGTCCGTCAGGCCCCCGGGCGGAAAGGCCACCACGATCTTGATGGGCTTGGATGGCCACTTGGGCGTTTGGGCCGCGACGGGGCTCCAAGGGCTGCTGGCAGCCAGGGCAAGCGAGGCCCATGCAGCGACTTGCAAAAATGAACGGCGATCGTGGGTGGGGCGCATGGTGTTCCGTAGAGCGATAAAATGTGAAGACCAGTCTAATAGGCCCCTGCTCGGGTTTGAATTGGGGTTTGAACCCATGGCTTTTGATGCAGTGCAAGCGCCTGGCGGCTTCAAATAGAGGACAGCCCTGGCTTTGTGCGACAATGCAACTCGCTGAGGCCTCCAGTTGCCCCAGCATCAGCACTTCTGCTGGGGCCTGACCCAGGCACGCTCAAAACAAGCGCCTGCGGTTTCCATGCCCACCCTAAGACTTATCGGCCCTCACTGGACACTGCCAACAGCAGTTGATTGAGCCGATGCCTGCGCCGGACATGGCGCTCTGTGAAAAATGAACTTTGAAGAATTGAACCTGGCCCCGGCCATCATGCAAGCTGTGCGCGAGCTCGGCTACGAAACCCCCACGCCCATCCAGGCTCAAGCCATCCCCGCCGTCCTGGCCGGTCAGGACTTGTTGGCCGGTGCACAAACCGGCACGGGCAAAACCGCCGCCTTCACGCTGCCCATGCTGCACAAGCTGAGCTTGAGTGAGCCGGGCAAAAACCGTTTTGGCGGCAAAGCCATCCGTGCCCTGGTGCTCACGCCCACCCGCGAACTGGCCGCCCAGGTCGAAGAGTCGGTGCGCGATTACGGCAAATACCTGAAGCTCGACTCCACCGTGATCTTTGGTGGCGTGGGCATGAACCCGCAGATCAACAAGGTCAAAAAAGGCGTGGACATTCTGGTGGCCACACCGGGCCGTTTGCTGGACCTGCAAGGCCAGGGCTTCCTGGACCTGTCGACTGTCGAGATATTGGTGTTGGACGAAGCCGACCGCATGCTGGACATGGGCTTCATCCACGACGTGAAAAAAGTGCTGGCCCTGGTGCCCAAAGAAAAGCAAAGCCTGCTGTTCTCGGCCACCTTCAGCGACGAGATCCGCGAGTTGGCGGGCAACCTGCTCAAGAACCCGCAGAGCATCCAGGTCACGCCCAGCAACACCACGGTGCAACGCATCACGCAGGTGATCCACCCCGTGGGCCGCAACAAGAAAAAAGACGTGCTGCTGCACATCATCCAGAAGCACGACTGGAGCCAGGTGCTGGTGTTCACCCGCACCAAGTTCGGCGCCAACAATGTGGCCGACTTCCTGACCAAAAATGGCGTCAAAGCCATGGCTTTGCACGGCAACAAGAGCCAGACCGCCCGCACACAAGCTTTGGCAGGCTTCAAGAGCGGCGAGATCCGTGCCTTGGTCGCCACCGACATTGCAGCGCGCGGCATCGACATCGAAGACTTGCCACACGTGGTGAACTACGAGATCCCGAACGTGTCGGAAGACTATGTGCACCGCATTGGCCGCACAGGCCGCGCAGGTGCCAGCGGCGAAGCCGTGAGCCTGGTCTGTCTGGACGAAGAAGGCTTCATGATGGACATCGAGCGCTTCACCAAGCAGGAGATTCCGGTCCAGATGCTCGAAGGCTTTGGCCCCGAACCCGGCGAAGTGGCCGAGCCCATCGCCATGGGTCGCCAGACCCTGTGGGGCGGTGCAGGCAAGCCGCCCAGCCGCGATGTGATGGCCGCTGCGGCCAAAGCTGCGCGCCAGGACATGATGCAACGCATCCGGGACAACAAAGCCGCGGTCGGTGGCGGTGGTGGTCCGCGCCAGGCCCGAGCCGAAGGCCAAGGTCAGCCGCGTCCTTCGCGCAACGGCCCACCGCCCTCACGCCGCAATGGCCCGCAAGGCGCACCCCGATTTGAAGGTCAAGGCGATGGCCGCCGCGAAGGTGGTCGTGGCCAGGAGCAGCGCGGCGATCCGCGTTTTGACAACCGTGGTGATGGCCAAGGCCGTCCCGCACCACGTGGCCCACGTCCTGAAGGCCGTGGCCCCGCGCGTGGCGGCCAAGGTGGTCAAGACCGCCGCCGGGGCGATGGCGACGAATTGCCACGCCACATTGACCCGCTCAAAACCACGCAGTTTGCGCGCCTGGACTTGCCCAACCGCAAGCCCGTGCGCACCAGTGGCCAACCCGACCCCACCCGCACCAGCATCGACAGCCTGGCCAGCAGCGGCCGCCGTCAAGGTGGCGGCGGTTACGGCGGTGGCAACCGCGGTGGCAACGGCGGCGGTGGCCGTGGCTTCGGTCGCTGACCAGCGCCCTGCCCCCTGAACAGAGCCCGCAGCATGCGGGCTCTTTTTTGATCTGGATCAGTCGCGCACGAACAAGGTCACCAGGGGGTGTGGGCCCACCTGACGGCTCCAGTGGCCGTGCACGGTGGGGTCAAACGTGGCCCCTTCGGGCAGGGTGTCGGCCGAGTAAAAGAACTCGCCGGGGCCAAAAATACGTGAGCTGCCGTCTTGCAAAAAAATCTCCATCTGACCCGCCAACACAAACAACCACTGCGGGTTGCCGGTGCAATGGAAAGTGCTGCGAAAGCCCACCGGGCTTTGGCGCAGCTGGCAGGCGCTGGCCGCCATCAGGGCCGATAAGCGGCTTTGCGGTGTGCCCTCGGTCAGGGGCACTTCTTCGTCCCTGAAACGGGCACGGCCATCGCTGTCGGTGAAGAGAATGACTTTTTTCAGGGCATGCATGGCTCAAGGCCTCCATTCAAACCAAAGCCTGATTGTCAACGAGGCTGCAGACGCGGCTCGGTGTGCAGGGGTTTATCCGTAGATGGGTCCAGAGAGTGCACCGATACGATAGAAGCATTTGCCCTTGAAGCTCCAGGAGAACCCTTGACCAAACCCGATGTACTGGCCGTGGCCAAACTGCACCCTTTTTACCTCCAGGCTTTGGAAACCCTCTACACCGTGCATGACCGCACCCATGTGACCGACCCTGCGGCTTTTGCCCAGCTGGCCCCCCGCATCATGGGTGTGGCAGGGACGGGCGAAGCCAGTGTGCCGCGCAGCCTGCTGGCCCAAGTGACCCATGCCAAAGTGGTGTCGGTGTTTGGCGTAGGCTACGACGGCGTGGATGTGCCCGCCGCCATCGAGCACGGCATTCCCGTCACCCACACCCCCGAGGTTCTGACCGACGATGTGGCCGACCTGGCTATGGGCCTGGTGCTGTCGGTGGGCCGCACCATCCCGCAAGCCGACCAGTTTGTGCGCGCAGGCCAATGGCCAAACGGCCCCATGCCGCTGGCCCGCAAAGTCTCTGGCGCCCGCATGGGCATTGTGGGTTTGGGGCGGATCGGCAAAGCCATCGCCCAACGCGCCTGCGGCTTTGGCATGTCGATCGCCTACACCGCGCGCAGCGAAAAGCGTGACGTCGGTTTCAAGTACTACCCCTCTGCCGCCGAACTGGCAGCGAACGTGGATTTTCTGGTCGTCATCACCCCCGGCGGTGCGGGCACCAAACACCTCATCAACGCCGATGTGCTCAAGGCGCTGGGGCCGCGTGGCTTTTTGATCAACGTAGCCCGTGGCAGCGTGGTCGATGAAGAGGCGCTGATCGCTGCGCTGCAAAACGGCACCATCGCGGGCGCAGGCCTGGACGTCTTTGCCAACGAGCCCAACGTGCCCCAAGCCCTGTGGAGCATGCGCAATGTGGTGCTGACACCGCACATGGCCAGCGCCACCACCGAGACCCGCCAGGCCATGGCCGATCTGGCTTTTGCCAACATGAAAGCGGGCATCTCAGGTCAGCCCTTGCGCACACCTGTGCCCGAGTGTGCGGCCATGCTGCACAAGTGAACCCCTCGCCGAGCATGAACAAGCCGCCCTTGCGCTTGATCGTCATGGGGGTGTCCGGCTGCGGCAAGTCCACCATGGCTGCGGCGCTGGGTGAGAGGCTGTCACTCGACATGGTCGATGGCGATGACCTGCACCTGCCCGAGAGCGTGGCCAAAATGCGCGCCGGGGTCCCGCTTGAAGACGCCGACCGATGGCCTTGGCTGGACCGCATTGGCGACTATTTGTCGCAACCCCACCCGCAAGGCCGTGTGGTGGCGTGCTCAGCCCTCAAGCGGGTGTACCGCGACCGCATCCGTGCTCAAGCCGGTGATGTGTGCTTTGTTTTCCTCGACGGCGACTTTGCCTTGATCGAGCAACGCATGCGCCAACGCGTGGGCCACTACATGCAGCCCGGCTTGCTCGACAGCCAATTCCGCACACTCGAAATCCCCCAGGCCGATGAACCCGACGTCATCCGCCTGCCCATCACCGAAACGGTGCAGGACATGGTGGCGCATGCACTTCAGGCCCTGCAGCGCCGTCTGCAGACTGCCCTCTGATTTTCAAAAGGACTCACCATGTTCATCCGCTGTGCATTCTTTCAGGGCCAGGTCAAACCCGGCATGGAAGACGCTTTCAACCGCTACATCCGCGAAAAACTTGTGCCCCTTTGGACCCGTTTTCCGGGCGCTCAAGAAGTGCGTGTCCTGCGCCAGGTCGAGAGCGATGTGAACGATCCACACTTTGGCATGGTGCTGTCGGTGCGCTACCCGAGCCGCGAATCGATCGAGGTCGCACTGGCCTCGGCCGTGCGCATGGAAAGCCGCGAAGTGTCCAAGGATTTGATCGCCATGTTCGATGGCACCGTCTTCCACACCGTCTTCAGCGCAGACGACTACGCACTGCCCACCGATTGAAGCCATGAACGTACTCGACACCTTCCAACTGACAGGCCGCCGCGCCCTGATCACGGGCTCCTCGGCCGGCATTGGTCTGGCCCTGGCTGAGGCGCTGGCACAAGCTGGGGCCCATGTCATCCTCAACGGGCGCACCGCCAGCAAAGTCGAGGCGGCGCAGCAGGCCCTGCGAGCACAAGGCCTGTCGGTCAGCAGCGCGGTGTTTGACGTGACCGATGCGGACAGCGTGCGTGCGGCGGTGGACCAGATCGAGGCCGAGGGGCCGATCGATATCCTGGTCAACAACGCGGGCATGCAGATTCGCGGTCCGCTGCACGAGTATGCCGACAGCGACTGGCACACCATCATGAAGACCAACCTGGACAGCGTGTACTTCGTGGGCCAGGCGGTCGCCAAAAAAATGATCCCGCGGGGTCGCGGCAAGATCATCAACATCTGCTCGGTGCAAAGCGAGCTGGGCCGCCCCGGCATTGCACCCTACACCGCCACCAAAGGCGCCGTGAAAATGCTGACCAAAGGCATGGCCATCGACTGGGGACAGTTCGGCATCAACGTCAATGGCATTGGCCCAGGTTACTTCAAGACCGAGCTGAACCAGAAACTGGTGGACGACCCGGCTTTCAGCAGCTGGCTGGTGAGTCGCACGCCCAGCCGCCGCTGGGGCGATGTGCAAGACCTGGGCGGCGCGGCCGTCTTTCTGGCCTCAGACGCCTCACGTTTTGTGAATGGTCATATCCTTTACGTTGACGGCGGCGTGACCGCCACCCTTTGAACCACCCCGCAAGGACCTCCCATGAAATCCATTGTTTGCCATTCGGCCAAAGATCTGCGCGTTGAAAACACAGAACTGCCCCCCTTGGGCGAAAACCAGTTGCGCGTGAATGTGGCCTATGGCGGCATTTGCGGCTCGGACCTGCATTACTACCAACACGGCGGCTTTGGCACCGTGCGCATCAAGCAGCCTATTGCGCTGGGCCACGAAATTTCGGGCGTGGTGGACGCTTTGGGCAGCCAGGCCAGCGGCATCACACCCGGCCAGCGCATCGCCATCTCGCCCTCGCGCCCTTGCGGCCACTGCCGCTTTTGCCAAGCGGGCCAGCACAACCATTGTCTGAATATGCGCTTTTACGGCAGCGCCATGCCCTTCCCGCACATCCAGGGCGCGTTCAGCGAGCAGCTCATCATCGAGGGCTACCAGGCCCACCCGATTGCCGACCACCTGAGCCTGTCCGAAGCCGCTTTGGCCGAGCCTTTGTCGGTGGGCCTGCACGCCATCCAGCGCGCAGGCAGCGTGCTGGGCAAACAGGTCCTGGTGACCGGTTGCGGCCCCATTGGCTCGCTGTTGATTGGCGCTTTGCGCCGTGCGGGCGCGGCCCGCATCGTGGCGGCCGACATTGCCGACTTGCCCCTGAAGTGCGCCAAGGAGATGGGCGCGGACGAAACCATCAACCTCAAGTCCCAACCCCAAGCGCTGGACGCCTACAAGGTGGACAAAGGCCAGTTTGACGTGGTGTTCGAGGCCTCGGGCAGCGAAGCCGCTTTGCGCGTGGGCCTGGACACCATCGTGCCGCGGGGCGTGCTGATCACCGTGGGCATGGGCGGGGACATCAGCCTGCCCATGACACAGATCGTGGCCAAAGAAGTGGATCTGCGCGGCACCTTCCGCTTCCATGCCGAATTTGCCACTGCGGTGCGCTTTTTGAACGAAGGCCTGGTCAACGGCAAACCCGTGATCACGAGTGTCCTGCCCCTGGAGCGCGCCATCGAAGCCTTTGACCTGGCGGCCGACAAGAGCCAGTCACTCAAGGTACAGATTTCTTTTCAAAACGCCTGAAAATCTGGCGTTTTCTGTTCCTTTCTAGAAAGTTCACACCATGTCCAAAATCGCCCTCGTCACCGGTGCCAGCTCCGGTATCGGCAAAGCCTGCGCCCTGGCCCTTCTCCAAGAAGGCTGGCAAGTCGTTCTGGTGGGGCGTCGCGCCGATGCGCTGGCCGCTGCCGTGGCCGAAGCTGGCCCCAACGCGGCCAACGGCCATGCCATCCCGACCGACCTGTCCAAAGAGCCCGAAGTCAAAGCCCTGTTTGATCAGATCCGCTCGCGCTTTGGCCGCCTCGATCTGGTGTTCAACAACGCGGGCATTTCGCTGCCCTACACCTTGCCGGGCGATCTGTCAGGCGACGAATGGCGCCGCGCGGTGGACATCAACCTCAATGGCGCGTTCTACACCTTGTCTTATGCCTTCAAGCTGATGCAAGAGCAAAGCCCGCAAGGCGGCCGCATCATCAACAACGGCTCCATCTCGGCCCATGTGCCCCGTCCGGGCTCGATTGCCTACACCGCCACCAAGCACGCCATCTCGGGCTTGACCCGCGCCGCGTCTTTGGACGGCCGCCCCTACAGCATCGCTGTGGGCCAGATCGACATTGGCAACGTGGCCTCGGACATGACCCTCAAAATGGCGCAAGGCGTGCACCAGGCCGACCTGAGCATCAAGGCCGAGCCCCGCATGGACATGTCCGCCGTGGTTGAGACCTTCATGACCATGGCGCGTCTGCCCTTGTCGGCCAACATCTTGTTCACCACCGTGATGGCCACCAACATGCCCTTCGTCGGTCGGGGTTGAAACCCAACCATGCAGGGCTTGGACATCGGCCTGGTGGGCCTGGGCGTGATGGGTGAAAACCTGGCGCTCAATCTGGTGCGCAACGGTTTCGGCGTGGGTGGTTTTGACCTGGATGCAGGCAAACGCGCCAGCTTTGGCCAGCGCACACATGGCCTGAATGCGCAGGCTGCGGCTTCGCTCCAGGAGCTGGTGGCCAGCTTGCAAACGCCGCGTTGCGTGTGGCTGATGGTGCCCGCAGGAGCCGCCGTAGACGCGGTTCTGACCGAGCTGAGCCCTTTGCTGAGCGCGGGTGATATGGTGATCGATGGGGGCAACACCCTCTACACCGACACCCAGCGCCGCCTGCAGGCCCTGGAGGGCTCGGGCATCCACTACGTGGGTGCGGGTGTCAGCGGTGGCGAAGAAGGCGCGCTGCATGGCCCAGCCCTCATGCCGGGTGGCTCGTCAGCCGCTTGGCCACGGGTGCGGCCCATGCTGCAAGCCATTGCCGCCAAAACCGACGATGGTCAGCCCTGCTGCGAATGGATGGGCCCCGGCGGCTCAGGCCACTTTGTGAAAATGGTGCACAACGGCATCGAATACGCCGACATGCAAACCATCTGCGAAGCCTATTGGCTGATGCATCACTTGTTGGGCATGCGCCCGGCCGAGATGAGCTCGGTGTTCCACCAGTGGAACCAGGGCGAGCTGGCCAGTTACCTGATCGGTATCACCGCAGACATCCTGGCGTACACCGACCCCGAAACAGGGCGTGCCTTGGTGGACCTGATTTTGGACACGGCCGAACAAAAAGGCACGGGCAAATGGGCCAGCCAGATTGCGCTCGATCTGGGCGTCGCCGCACCGACCATTGCCAATGCCGTGTTTGCGCGCACACTGAGCGGCCTGCATGCCGAGCGCGCCCTGGCTTCCAAGGTATTGCCCGGCCCCTTGCCCCGCACAGCAGGCGCGCGGGATGCCGTGCTGGGCCAGATCAAAAACGCACTGTTGGCGGCCAAAATTTGCGCCTACGCCCAAGGCTTCAGCCTGCTCAAGGCAGCCGACCGCGAACACCAGTGGCAACTGCCCATGGGCACCGTGGCCTCGGTCTGGCGCGCAGGTTGCATCATCCGAGCACGCTTGCTCGAAGACATTCGGGCCAGTTTTGACCGCGCGCCCAATTTGGACAACCTCTTGATGGACAGCCACTTTGCCGGGGTGATGACAAGGTGTCACCAAGACCTGCGCGAAGTGGTGGCCATGGGTGCCTTGCACGGCGTGGCCGTGCCCTCGTTCATGAGTGCCCTGAGCTACTACGACGCCTACCGCTCAGCGCGTTTGCCCGCCAATTTGCTGCAGGCGCAGCGCGACTATTTTGGCGCGCACACCTACCAACGCATCGACCGTCCCGGCAAATTCCATACGCGTTGGAACGACTGAGCCGAGCTCGATTCAGCCCTTGGGCGGGGTTTTGGGGCTGCGTGATTTCCGACTGGCGGCTTGATTTGAACCTGTGAGCTGACGGGTCACGGTCGGCCCCGAAACCATGGGCAACTTGCGCCTCGAAGAGAGCACTTTGTCAATGTTGTCGCTGGCCCCTTCGATGAGCACCATGATGGCCCGCTCTGCCTTGGCAGGATTGCGGGCCACGACAGCATTGAGCACCGCGCGGTGCAAAGGCAAGGAATTTCGCGCACCATCCTTGATGCGGGTTGAAATTTCGAAGCTCGTGCGCAGCAAGGCATTGAGCGCCTTGCTCATCTGGACCAGCATGCGGTTGTGAGAGGCCTGCAACAAGCCTGCATGGAAACGCAAATCGTGGGTGACATAGTCGCCCCCCTCTTCTACCGCCTGTTTCATTCCGGCGTAGGCCGCTTCAATGCAGGCGATGTCTTCGGGTGTGGCGCGCTCGGCGGCCAGGCGCACAGCAGCAGGCTCCACCACACGGCGCAGCTCTTGCAAGTCTTTCAAAAATTCAGGCGTCAATCCGCAGCGGGCCTGCCAGGTCACCACATCCGGATCGAACCAATTCCAGTGCGCATCGGGCATGACACGCGTGCCCACCTTGGGACCGGTCGACAGCAAACCTTTGGCCACCAGGGATTTGATGGCCTCGCGCACCACGGTTCGGCTGACGCCGAATTCTTCGCACAAAAGCGGCTCAGGCGGCAAACTGGCACCGACTGCATAGCGACCCGACAAGATGGCCATGCCCAGCAAATCGAGGGTGTATCCGTGAAAATTCTTGATCATGAGCAAAAGAGGTTGATGGCTCATCATATGATGACTAAATAGCTGCCAAGCGCTCTGGTAAACCCTGTGACGTTCGATCAAGTCGTCAAGGGTTTATCCGCATGTCACAGGCTTTACAAGATCGGCTTGTTTTTCTATCGTCATACGATAGTATTTTTACAATTCACTCCACCCACCCGGACCTGCACCATGAGCGACAAATCCAGCAAAAACACCCGCAAAAAACCCGAAGAACTGCGCAGCCAGCAATGGTTTGGCCGCCAAGACCGCGATGGCTTTGCCTACCGCAGCTGGGTCAAGGGCAAGGGCGTGCCGCACGACCAGTTCGATGGCCGCCCCGTGATCGGCATCTGCAACACCTTCAGCGAACTCACGCCCTGCAACTCGCACTTCCGCACACTGGCCGAACAGGTCAAGATCGGCGTGTACGAGGCCGGTGGCTTCCCGCTCGAATTCCCCGTCATGTCACTGGGCGAAACGCTGCTGCGCCCTACCGCCATGCTCTACCGCAACCTGGCCAGCATGGACGTTGAAGAATCCATCCGTGGCAACCCGATCGACGGCGTGGTGCTGCTCATGGGCTGCGACAAGACCACCCCCAGCTTGCTGATGGGCGCATCGAGCGCCGGTCTGCCCACCATCGGCGTGTCGGGCGGCCCCATGCTGAACGGCAAATGGCGTGGGCAAGAACTCGGCTCGGGCACAGGCCTGTGGAGCATGAGCGAACAGGTGCGTGCAGGCACCCTCAAACTGACCGAATTTTTTGAAGCCGAAAGCTGCATGCACCGCAGCCACGGCCACTGCATGACCATGGGCACCGCCAGCACCA
>VFQS010002969.1_pt1 | contig 13322 bp, 20 predicted proteins | sample 3512361 | NCBI WGS metagenome assembly VFQS01 (sample SAMN10412375, study PRJNA504923) | tailings metagenome | isolation source: Relicate 1 Philex TSF3 active mining | place: Philippines
TTAAGAAAAAGTGTCCAAAAACTACTTAGCACTTTTTAAGAAAAAGTGTCCAAAATTTATTTTAGAAATAATTAATAATTAATTTTTGTAAATTATATATTAATTAAAAGTTTTGGGCACTTTTGTTAAAAGTGCTTATTGGGTATCACGAATCTTAGCATCAGTAAAAGCTACATCAGTTTTCCATTCAGGATTTAATCCAGCTTGAGCATATTCCTTAGGAGAACTAAGTAACATTCCAGCTGAAGGGAACGGGGCATAACCTAGAGAACCTCCACGACGTCTGTGATGACTTTTACGACGAGTGCTACGATGTTTTCTAGAGTGTCTTTTTGAGTGTCTTTTTGAATGACTTTTTTTATGACTTTTGCAATGTCTTCTACGTCTACCACCTTCTTGTTCAGATTTATCATTAGTATTTTCATTATTATTTTCAGTTTTTGTACTATTATTATTATTAAATTCTGCACCACCACGTCTGCGCTTACCACCAGCTTGATCCTTAAGACCACGTACATCTGCAATAGCCTTATCTATACCTCCAATATGCGCCGGACCGCGAAGAGCTGCTGGCAGACCAGGATCTAAAACTGCACCAGGGAATGGACCCATACCTAATGCGGCTCCACCGTGTTGCCCTTCGTGATACTTAAAATAATCAGCACCTTGGCCAAGAGACATACGAGATGGCCAGCTTCCAGATAGATGATATCCTACTGGTGCCATTCCACCTCTGCGATGATAAGTGCTACGCTTATTAGTACGCTTATGCGTGCGTCTATGAGTACGCTTATGTGTGCGTCTATTCCGGGATGAGACACGTCCACTTCTTGATTTTCTAGCCATTTCTATATATTAGTTTGATAATATTATACACTGATCTATAATTTTATAAAACTAGACAAATATTTATTAAATTGAAAATCTCTATATTCATATAAAATTATACGGCTTTAATAGAAGATGAACGCACCCCAATGGACTGACAAAATTGCTAGTAGCACTATTTGTAATTATTTTTATGTTTTCTTTATTATTTTTGCAGTATGGGCTGCAATTTCATTACTCGGTGGAGTATGGATTTTTGCAACTACAAAGATGAGTTTTGGAATGTTAATTGGTATTATTTTTAACATTCTGCTTTCTTTTGGAATTTCAGCAACGTCTGCCCTTTTTCTTTATCTGATTTGTGAGCGGGCTTTGAAGCCTTCAATGAAGGTTCGCAATGCGACATCTCAAATTGAGTCAGCTGCTGATTATGAGATGATGTAAATACTATTTTTCCTTTTTTACACATTTTTTCAGCAAATTTTTCTAATTTATTAGTTTTTTGATTAGTTCTAGGAGCAGAAAGAAAGATTAATGCGTGTGTACACTCTTTAGCCATTCTATCATCCCGAATAATTTGTGCAATTTTACTATTTCTTACCCAATCAGATTGAAATACTTGTGTTTTAATATGTAATGTTTCCGCCCAACTATCAATATAAATTGAACTATTACCTTCTGAAGGAATTAGTACTTTATCAGGTAAACGTCCTAATTCCTGTAGAATTAATGTAAGAGTATTGTCTTGGATATCTTGTTCTGAAATTTTATTTGTATGTCCAAATACGCCTAAGACAATGACATTTGGTTTAAAGATTTGGTCATCCAAAATACTGGTCATTTTATTACAATTATTTATTTTTAATTTATTTTAGTCAATTTTTTAAGAGTTTTCCTACGAATATAATGTAATTTCCATTTTTTTTAACTCTGGACTATTATATTTTTGTTTAGAAGCCCATTCCAACCATTTATTTCTAACTTGTGTATGTTTTTCTTCAGTCCAATTTATAGAAAATGGAATATAATAGTGTTTTTTAGGATCTGTATCAATATCTTTAATATTATATTTATTTAAAAATTCTTTGAGTTCCTTTTGAGTTGTCATAAGTAAAGGATGTTTCCATTTTGCATCATATGAATAAATACCAACAAGTGAATCAAAATTTACACTATCTTTAAATATTAATTCATTCATTACACCATCAAAATTTTCGTGTGGACCATATATATATTTTTCAGGATTTTTTTTAGGATCTGTATTTAATTTATAAGATTTAGCCCAAGATTCAATATTTTCATCAACTGAGATTGATTTTTTATATTTTATACATTCTTTTGTTATTTTCCCCCATTCCCAATAATTACAATAATGAGATGGAATATTAGTTGTTAAAATATTTTTATCAAAAAAGAAATATGTATCTTTTGTATAATTTGGTATTACAACTTTAAAATAATTAAATATAGCAGTTACAAATACAGCATCGGGATTCATAATATTAGCACCTTCACCAATACCAACTATTTTTGTTTTTGCGTATGATTTTATTTCACCATCTTTAATGATGTCTTTAACATTTTTATTTGGTGTTATATGAGCAAATAAAACCATTCTATTTTATTTAAATATTATTAAATTACATTTAAAATATTTGTGTTATAATTCGTGATAAAAATAATGCAATTGTTAATGCTATTAAATGATTTAAAATAAATGTTAAGATGTGGTGTTTTCGGTGTATATCAAAGTACCACGCTAAAATTGTAAAGAAAATTGTTAAATAAAAAATATCTGATAAATTTATTTCTATTTTCATTTCTAATAAGAAATAAGAAATGGGTCTACGATTCTTTGATCAATATTCTTTGCTTCATTTTGCGATTGGTATAGTTGCATATTTTTGGTCTATTTCATTTTTTATAACTATTTTATTTCATATCTTATTTGAATTTATTGAAAATACGAGTATAGGTATGAATTTAATAAATACATACTTTTTACAATGGTGGCCTGGAGGAAAAACACATCCTGATAATTTATTAAATAGAACATCAGATACTATTTTTAGTGGCTTAGGATGGCTAATAGCATATTATTTTGATAGTTTGTATAGTTAAATTATAGAGATGCATCATATGCTTCTTGTAGGGAAGCAAGGTTTACTTTGCGTTTTTGAATTTTACCGGAAACAATGTATAGGGAATTTTCAGTTAGAATGATATAATCATCACCAACTTTATATAGTTTCTTAATAAGAGAAGTAAATTCCTCTTTGGATTTTACAAGAATGCGTTCTTCAGGATTAGTTTGATCTTGGCCAAGGAAGGCAGTACCATTGGCGGTTTGACGGAAATAGTCAAGCATAATAGCTCTGTCTTGTTCACAAGCAATCTTTGCAGCTTGGAGAAGAGTAGCAGCACCAGGAAGGATTTCCGTAGTAGCTGAAGTGGCGACTGGTTGCACAGCAGTGGTATTTTGAGCCGGGGTAGCCATCGTTTATGTCTGTCAATAAAAAATAATCTGTTCTGTAGTATTAAACGCAATTATAGTTTATTTATATTATATTTTATTTATACTGTATTTGGTTCATATAGAACTGTTTTATGATGTTTATCAAATACTTTATTTAGAAAGTTATATGCAGCTTCAATTTGTTTAATCTCTCGTGCACCAGTAATAATAATGCGGCCAGTTCGAAAGATACTCATTGTAATTCTCTTGCATTCACCTTCTCCTTCACCAGTTCCTTGCCCTTTACAGAAATTTTCACATTCACAAATACCAACTTCTGGATTTTTTGTATTATAGAAGAATTTTGTATTTACTCCTTGATAAATAGTTTTTTCAAGCATAGAGAATAGGTTGTATTCATTAATTAAGATCTTATGAAGTGCATCTTGATTAATGAATTTATTGAGTGCATAATCTGTATTAATAAGTTGTACCGAAAATCGTTCAATTGCAGCCTTATCTGCAAAAGGACTATTAGGCAAAGTTTTAATTAGATCAAGTAGCCATTCAATTGATTCACGTGCAAATGATTCTGAAGTAACGCCTGTCATTTGAATACCTCCATTAGCAAATAGTTTTACATTCACTTCTTTCCATCCATCGCCAGTTTTTCTTCTTAGTACAATAGTTGATTGATTAAAGAAAGATTTAGAAGTAATCTTACGATTAGTAAAGATATCTTTATGACTTGAACCAAGAACCATATTTTTATTTTCAAACTTAAGGATACCTACATCAGGATACCAAATAGGGATAATAATATTTTTAAGTGAGTTAAATAATGAATCTAAATTAATCTGCGTACCCCAGTGTGCAGTAATAACCATCGTGGAAATTCTTAAATCTGTCTTTGTATAGTTTGCCATTTTAACTTAAACCTGCTCTTTAAATTCCTCCAAATTTCATTTCAAATTTTTGTTTAAATAATTTAATAAGACATAATATTTGTTCTTCTGTTTCATTATATAATATTGAACTATCAATAAGAAGTGGATAAATCATATTAATTTTATTAATCAATTGAATATCCATAATTGAGAAAATATCGGCAAGAAGAAGTATTTCTGAAACAATAGCTTGATAGTCAATTGTATTATCTGAAATAATAGAATGACATTCTGATGGATGGCAGTGAATATATTTCCAAATTCTTTGTTCAATATTCGTTTTTTTAGTTGTTTGACGTAAATCACCACGTGTTATTGCCATAAATATATCAGTTACATCATTATTTCTATTTGGCGGATCATATCTTAATTTAAGTAGTCTTTGACGTAATTTTGGATGAATTCTACTTTGAGAGTTACATATTAAAATAACACATATTTCTTTAGGATTACAATTAAGAATGGTTTGAAGGGATAGTTGTGCAGCCTCTGTAAGTGTTTCGCATTCATCAAGAATAAGGAATCTGGGTGCAGACTCATTTTCAGTTCTCCAATCAACGCGTAGAAAAGGGAATACTTTTTGACGAATAGATTCTAAACTACGTTCATCTGCAGCATTCATAGATATGCACATAAGTGATTTTCTATTACCCCATATTTGTTCAACAAGCCAGGCCGCACTAGTTGTTTTACCTGATCCTGGTGGACCAAATAGGAGTAAGTGTTGTAAAGTTTGTGGATCTTTTAAGAACATTGAGAAACAATTTCTGACACGTTCACACCAGAAGGAGGTATCAACCGACATCTTAATATAAGTGTATAGAAAAAGCTTAAATACCCTTATGCAAATGATACTTATTAGGGGACTTAAAGGAGGGCTTTAAGTAGGCAAATTACAAAACAACTTAAACGTGTTAGCGCGTTGAATTCTTAGCAATATGAGTGGAAGAGGACGTGGAAAACGTGCAACTAAAGACACTGTTCAAGATGACTCTAAAAATGAAATTATTAAAGAAGAGAAACCTGCTAAGAAAATTAGTAAGAAAAAACAATTTCCAGTTGTAGCAGTAGTCGGCCCAGATGGCATTGAAGGAAATCTTTTACCTGAAATTAAACGCCCATTAATTGTACATCTACCAATTCAAAGTGTTGATGTGTCAAATAATGATATGGTTATTACATATGATCCTGCGCCACCAGCAGATGCTCAACCATATGATATGAATGCAGATAATCCATTTTATGAAGGTGTAGAACAATTTGAATCACCTTTGCAAAATAGTATTATAACACCTGTACAAGCATCTGAACCTGTGCAGCCAAAATATGAATCCACTTCTGAAAATAATTCTGAACAACCAATTGATTACTATAATCTTAAATCTACTCTACTTGTTCAATATACATATTCTTCTGAAATTAAAACTATTCCTCAAACATCTGACTCTGCTTGTTTTTGGTGTTGCCATACCTTTAATAATAGACCTGTTGTACTTCCTATTCGTGATACGGGTGAGCATCTTCAAGTTACTGGCAATTTTTGTTCTCCTGAATGTGCACTTTCATATTTATTTGATATGCGACAAGATTCACATACACGTTGGGAACAACTTGCTCTTCTTTATAGAGTCTATGGAGAAGCTTGTCAGGGAAAAATTCATCCTGCTCCATCACGAAATGTTCTCAAACTATTTGGTGGCAATCTTTCTATTACTGATTATAGAAATCTTATTCAATCTCATAAAGTTCGCATTGATGTTCATCTACCTCCAATGGTTAGTATTCTTGCTACTATGGATACCAAACCAATTGATTTCTATGATGCCAGTTTAACTAAAGGTGTTACTGAAACTATTAAGGAACGTCTACAAAAAGCAGAAGAGGTATTGCGTCTTCGTAGAACTAAACCTCTCAAGGCGTGGGAATCTACTCTTGATGCGTGTATTAATCTTAAAATTAAGGCTTAGCGCCTAGGTGTAAAACCTCTATTTCTATTAATATTAAAAGCACTTTTTGGATCACCCTTTGAATTAAGGGGTATTTCTCGAACAGGACTTTTTATTCCAAATAATCTTTTAAAGCCTTTTACTAATGAAAAACTATTATTCTTACGTAATTTTTCACGTCTGATTAAAAAAGGTCTTCTTTCATAATATGTATGTGTATTACGTTGCACAGATTGTAAATTATTATTTTTAGTTGATATAGATATTCCTTTATTAATTGGCTGTGATCTTTGTATTTGTGATACTAATGGTCCTGGTAGTGGTGGCTGAGGGATAGATGATGGTTCTGGTGATGACTGTGATGATGCATGCGGTGATGCCTGCGGTGATGATTGAGGCGATTCGGGTAAAAGAATAGTAATCTTATTACCACCCCTTTTAATACGCATAGTATTTCTTAATGATTTACTAGTATTTTTATATGTTCTTTTCATAACTAATATAAATAATATTTTTTATTATTTATTAAAATTATGGCAAAAAATTGACGACGGAAACCTAAATATAAAATTAGCGCAAATTAAAATGAGTTCTACTATGTCTTCCATTCGTTCCGTACTTATTCGTACTTGTATGGCAAATATTCAGAAAGAAGTTAGTCAATTAGAACATTGGCTAAATAATCTTTCTGAGGATACCCCTATTCCAAGCAAATCTACATATGATGAACAAATTGAACTATCTAATCTAAATCGTGTTATTGATCGCATTGCAGAGGAAGTTAGTAATCAACGTCTTACAGTTAGTAATATTCTAGAACGAATTGATAATCTTGAGGGATTTCGCCGTCCTGATCGAGAAGTATTTATTGATGAAAATGAAGAACACAATCAAGAACAAGAAAATCGTAATAATCCCTGGCTTGATAGCCAATGTGAACCTCTAGAAAATGAAATTATTGTAGGTAATGACTATAATTCTGAACCTCTTTATACACGTAAAAAAAGTAATTCTATTAAATCTTCTGTAGGGACCCCTAGTATTATTCCTGATATTCCTGAAGATAGGAGTCTACATCCAGATATTGATTCAGATGAAGAATTTGAAGAAGAGAAAATTGTAATGAAAACAGAAGTAATTAAGGCAGAAGAGGCAGTTGAAGAGGAAGAGGTTGAAGAGGAAGAGGTTGAAGAGGAAGAAGATGCAGAGGAAGAAGATGCAGAGGAAGAAGTTGTTGAAGAAGAGGCAGAAAATAAAGTGATTGAAGAAAGTAAAGAGAAAGAGGAAGAAGAGGAAGAAGAGGAAGAAGAAGAAGAGGAGGAAGAGGAGGAAGGCCTTGAACTAGAAGAACTTGAATATAATGGTTCACGTTATTATAAAGATGCAGAAAATTTTATCTATTCAATTAATAATGAAGATGAACCTTCTGAAAATCCTGTAGGTTATTGGAAAGAAAAAACTAATTCTATTGCATTCTATAAAACTAAATAAATTAAAAAATTATTAAAAATAAAATAAAATTAAAATATATTATTTTTAACTACTTAAATGATTTAAATAGAATAATTATGTAGTTAAATGCCAAGTTGGTCAACATCATGTATTATTAAGTTAATGACATTATGGAATTATATATGCTTTATATATAATAATACAGTAACTAAATGTAAAAATATTTATTTTTATTTACAAAATTATATTGAAGGATATCATGATATATGGTTATTTATACCAGGGCATACTTTTCCACTATCACTAAGTAATTTAGATAATATTATTCAAACTGATTGGTTATATGATAATTTTGATAATACTCTTAATATTTGTACAAATAAAAATGAAGAAGTAAATTGTAAATTATCGTGGTTATCTGCTAAAATTTATATTACAGATTCAAATAATCCTGAAATAAAGTTTGAATATGAATTAGATGATTTTATTGAAAAATTTTCAATTAATACTATTTCAGATATACCTCCATCACTTTATTTAATTTTTATGTCGTGGTGTATTTATACTAAGCATTGGTTTAAATTAAATGATGATGTTGAATTTCATATCATTGATGATATGGGAGATCAAATTGTACTTAACTTATATGATCATAATACTTCCCTTTTCATTAAACGTAATAAATTATATGTAGTTATTCATACAAATGATAGTATAAATGATAATATAGGTACAATAAATAATATTATTGAATTACCTTTAGAGAATATGCCCTTAAAAGATGAACAAATTAAAAAAGATGAATAATACATTTAATAAAATTTGAAATGTAAAGACGGCTTAAAGATTATATACCGCATATTAGCTTAGGTACTTATTTATATATAAGATGTCTTCTCCTATTGATATTTCCAAGATGAATCTAGATTCTGCAATTCCTACTGGGTCTTGGACTCTATATTTCCATTCCCCAGAAGAGACCAAATGGACTCTTAATACATTTATTAGCCTTGGTTCTATGAAAAACTGGCGTGAATTCTGGAGTGTAATTGATACTCTAAAAGAGGTATCACTATCAGATGGTATGTTCTTTATGATGCGCGATCCTTCTCCACCTCTTTGGGAAAGCCATCAAAACATTCGTGGCGGGTGTTACTCATTTCGTTGTCAAAAGAAAGATGCTTCTGAAATTTATCTAAATTATATTATTGCAGCAATGATTGATTCCCTATCAGGTCATCCTGAGAATCGTATTAATGGTATCTCTATTAGCCCTAAACGCGGATTCAATATTGTTAAAGTATGGAATACTGATGCACAGAAATTTAATAGTCCATCAAATCTAAATAATAATGTGTCTAATGCAATTCGTGAGAGTGATATTATGTATACTCCTTTTGTTCAAAAGAAAATGTAATTGCACTTTAATATTCTCTTAATATAACTATAAAATAAAATTAAAAAATATAGATAAAAATTAAAATAAAAAAATATAGATAAAAATTAAAATAAAAAAATTGAAATAGAATATCTCAATATTTTTATTGTGCACACAAAATGGATTCCAATATCATTCAAGAGAATACACGACTAAAGGAGGAGCTGGATGCAGCCAAGAAGTATATCCAAGAACTAGAGTTTTATAAGACTAAATTCCTTAAACATATGGATTATGAAATTAATTCTATGACTGAGCATATGCCTGATGGGCCTGCAAAGGATAACTTTACAAAAATGATGATTAATATGATGATGAAATAATCTTTAAAAATAAAATAAAAATAGAAAATAATCAAAAATATAAAATGGAAAATGGAAAATAAAATAGAAAATAAAATAATAATTTTTATTAACCACATATTATATCATATTTATCTTTATCATCTAAAATTAAAATAGCATCATCATTTATATAATTTATAGGTATAAGTCGTGCTGGAGTTGCACCATTTTTAGTACAATAATATGCGGTTGGTCCATATCTACCATCTGGATTAAATATTACTTTATAATTATTATATTTTAATAAAAATTCTTTAATTTTAATATCAAAATTACCTTCTATGTCTAATTTATATTCATAACCACCTTTAATTAATTTATTAGGACAAATAATATTATCATCAATTTCTCCACAACATACTATATTATTAAATACTGTAAATATTCTTTCAGGTCTTGATACATATGCCTTTGCTGTAAACTTTTGGATTTTTTTAGTTCGTCTTTGAATTTCATCAATTTCATCTTGTTTCTTCTTCACCTCAAATTCATATTTATCTTTTAATTTTTTTTCATATTCTGGTGTTGAATAAAATGTGTTTATCATTTATTTTATTTTAATTCTTTTTGTTTAAGCCTGGTCATAAATAATTGCTTTTCTAATTTTTCAACCTCTCTTTTCATCCATCGTAAATGCATTACTGCTCCTGGATTACTTTGACTATTTGTCATAGACCACATACTAATTTCATCCTGTAGATCATTTATTTTTTTCATTAGATCATTTACAGAATTATTTTCCATTTTATATCCTCAAACTATTTACTTTTAGATATCAATTTTTTCCAATTATTTTCTAAATTTCACACTTTTTGTGCTCGAATAACCGTCTCCGTCTTCTGCTTCTTTGGTGCTAATACCAAGCGAACTTCGCCTAAATTTGCAACCATATATCTTAGTACAAGAGGATAATCATTCTTTAGATGAATTTGAGTACTTGTACATAGATTTGTACATTTAGTAAAAAGTACTAAATATTTTAGTTCAAACATACCCTGTACAATTTCAGTTGTTTTACGTTCTACTTCAATTGCACCTTGATTAGTTGACATTATTACTGTTTCACCATCTACAAAATCACCTACACACCTAAAAATTAGATCATTATTTGAACTTGTAATCTCTAACATCTCAGCTAAAGCATTAAAATCACGACAAATCTTCTGAAAATCTGTTGATGGCATATTAATAATTGATGTAAATGAAATATTAGGAAATTCAATATTTTCAACATTTGTGTCAAATAGCTTCATCATCCAAGTATTTGTTGTCCCCTTTTCTGCATTCTCCGCACGAATACCTAATTTATTCTGATTATTTGCTGGAAGGAAAAGTGTTAAACTATCATTGTTACTTAGTGTTTTAATAAGCTTGAAAAGATAAATCATATTAATACCTAGAACAAACTTTGCAGGGCAATAAAAGTACTCAAAACGATCAGAATATAGCCTTAAATATGTTAAAACTGTATGAGTTTCGTCTACATCAATCACACGAATACCAGTTGAATCAAACTCTAGATTAGCTTCTGTAAGAATCTCCTTAAGGGCTTCAATTAGAGTTCTAAAAGCAGCTGATTGTACGGTACGAATTTCAAATAGATTTCCATTTGCGTTTGGACGGGCACTAGCGGCAAGACTCATTGTGTTTAATTCGCAGTTCTGGCTTTAGACTATTATTTTACTCTTTTGTCCGGCTGTCCGGAATTAAACTAAACTACTTTCTAAACGCGCTTATTAGTGCCTAATGACGTCTTGTATAACGTCTTTTTGAACCTTTCTTACCTTTTCTGGTCATTAACTTATATCCTGCAAATAGTGCTATTGGTACTAAATACTTTGAAGCAGCAGATACAAATCCTTCCATTATAGATGGTACAAATCCACCACTTGTTTTACGATGTTTTCTAGTTCTTCTCTTTCCTCCAATCTTTGGACGGACTCCAATTGGTGCTATAGCCTCTAATAAATCACGACCAGCTGGAGCGGATTGTATAGGAGCATCTGGTTTATAATATTGTAATGGCATAACTGTTGCTGCACCACCATTTCGTTTTTTAGATTTATTTCTATAAGATTTTCTCATCTCTATACTTTAAAAACAATTTATTACGAACTTAAGATTTTATAATCTTAAATAATTAATGACTGAACGGCCCTCCTGGGATAATTATTTTAAAGAGATTGTACAAGTTACTGCAAAACGAAGTCCCTGTAATAGATTACAAGTTGGATGTATTCTTGTAAAAGATAACCGTATTGTAAGCCAGGGTTATAATGGTTTCCTACCAGGATGTGAACATACTAGTATTATACGTGATGGACACGAACAAGCCACTGTTCACGCTGAACAAAATGCCATTTCTGATTGCGCAAAACGTGGCGTCTCTTGTGAAGGATGTACTGCATATATAACCCATTATCCTTGTATAATTTGTTGTAGAATTTTACTTGCTGCAGGTATACAAAAAATTAAATATATAAATGATTATAGAAATGATGATCTTATTAAATATTTTACTGAAATGATTGGAGTTTCAATTGAACAGATTTAAATCTCTATTATTGCATCTACTTTAAAACCATCTACCTTTTCACCTATATAACCCAATGTATTTGTAGTAAGAATTGTACCATTCACTATTACTGTTTTACAGCCGTGAGTATGGCCACAAATCCACGCCTTTACATTCTTTCCAAATAGATTCTCTAATCCTTTATTTGCAAAGAATGAATTCATAGAATCTGATGATAAGTACTTATCAATAATTAGATCATATGTTGGACAATGATGTGTTAAAACTACTATTTTTATTTCAGGATTCTCATCTTGTAAATTTCTTAAAGTTGTATTCAAGAATTCAATATGATTTTTGTTCCAATTATTATATGTAGTAGGTTCTAATAATTTATCTTTATCTTCACATATTCTATGAAAATCATTAAATTTTGATAATATAAATGGATTCATATCTAGTTTTGACCATAATGTACAACCAACTATTATAATATTTTTGCCTGAAATTTTAATTATGTCTTTATCTAAGAAATGAATATTTTTAAATTTAGAACAAACTTCTTGAATTTTTTTATTGCGAATCTCAGGTGTTTCACGTGAAAATTGTGTAGATAATCTTCTTAGCGAATCTTCATCTAATTCTTTAGAAATAAATAATTTATTTTTAAGAAACTTAATTGATTTAGTATCATTATAAAATTCGTGATTTCCTGCAACATAAAATACTTGTTTAAAGTTATTTGAACAATATTCTAAAAATGATTCATACAGTGGGGCTCCTGGATATCCAATATCACCACATAATGCTAAATATGGTGCTATAGGTTTTAGAATATTTTTAAATAATAAATTTGATTTATTAGTATATAATTCTAAATGAATATCTGATATATATTGAATTTTCATTTTTGTGTAATATGAGAATAATTTAATTAAAGATCAATTTTAATGTTTTATTATTATTTCTTTTTTTTTTATTTGTAGAATTTCTTCCTCCCTTTCTTAAACTAATAGATGACATAGAATGTATAGGTGGTGCAAAAGTTTGTGGTATAGATTGCATAGAATATAATCTTTGAGGAGGAGGAAGACCATAAGTTGGTGGAGCTCCATAGGGGACTTTTTCCCACATATTTGTAAAAGGATTTAATCTATTTAATATTCCATTTGAATCTATATACCACTGAATATTAGATGGTGTACGAAATACTGGTATTCCTCTATTACTTGTATATAAATATTCACTATTAAATGCTGGTAACGGTGATGACATAGGCTGTAAAGGCATAGCTGATTTTGCCATAAATGGAATATAATTTCTACGTAAAAGAGGTGGGCTTACAGGAATTTGAAGTGACATTCTTCCTTCTACTACTTTTCTTGCAGCTTCTTCTT
>VFQS010002970.1_pt1 | contig 13320 bp, 13 predicted proteins | sample 3512361 | NCBI WGS metagenome assembly VFQS01 (sample SAMN10412375, study PRJNA504923) | tailings metagenome | isolation source: Relicate 1 Philex TSF3 active mining | place: Philippines
GCATTCCGACGCGGTAGGCCCAGCCGAGCTCCTCCGCGCAGCGCTCGGCATTCGCCTCGCTGAATCCGATCAGGAGTTCGGCGCGGGCCACTGTGATCTCGGTCGTGTCGGCGGCGTCGGCAGGCGGACACGGCCTCTCGGCAACGGTGTCAGTCGAAGTGCCGGCCTCGCCCCCGCACGCTGCAAGCAGCGAAATCGCAAGCACGCAGGCCACGGCGCGCATGACCGCAGAGCAAAGACGCACGCAGACGAGCGTAACGACGCGCGGCGCGTCGATGCCCGGGGCGCACCGTTAGGGTCAGGCGGCATGGCGGCCCTCGACCAAGCACTCGCCGAGATGCACGAGCAGGTGTGGGACGACGATCGAGGCATGGTGCGGCTCTATGGCCTTCACCTCGTGCGCGAGACGGCACTCGGGGCGTTTCTCGATCTGGAGAATGCACGCGTTGCGCGCGCCGAACGGGCGTTGCGCGCAGTGTTGCGTCACCAATACTCGTCGACAACCGATGCTCGCTGGGCCGGCACCTTCAAGACGCACGCCGCACAACCCGATGCCGGCACGAGCGATGCCGACGGCCGCGTGCGCGACCGCGAGTGGCGCGACTACGACCCGAACTGGCGGCAGTTTCTCGGACTCGTGCTCTGGGTCACCCAGCGACTGCACGGCCACGTGCTGCCCGACGATCTCAACGACGCAATGCTCCGCGCGGCTCACGACGCCGCACGCAGCGAACCGCCCGGGCGAATCAACGAGCGATACACCAACGTCGCGTTGATGCACACATGGCTGCAGCATGCCTGCGGAGTCGCACCGGGCGGGCTCGCGGCGGCGGTGGCTGCGCAAGTGCGAGACGACGGCGACATCGCCGAATACAACTCCCCCACCTACGACGCGATCTCGCTGCTCGCTGCGTCTCTGCTCGTCGACCACACGAGCGATCCCGAGCTGCAAGATCTCGGCCGACTCGTGCGCCAACGAGTCGGCGCTCGACTCGCTGCCGTATGGCACAACTCGCTCGGCGTGCAGGCCGGCCCGTATTCGCGGGCGTACGGGTTCGACCCGCGCTTGTACGTGTCACTGGTGTCGGTGTTCATGACAGCGCTCGGCGTGCCCGCGGCCGGGCCTTCGCGGCTCGACGTGAACACCACGCACGTGCACGATCTCTACTTCTTGCCCCTCTTTCGCCGTCTGTGCGGCGGCACGCGCGAGCACTTCTCACCGCTTGACGCCAGCAATGCGCGCCGCCACGAGCAACGGTTCGGCAATGTGTTGGCGACTTCGGTGGTCGAAGCCGATCGAGTGATCGGCTGGGAACACGGACGGCGAACACGGTTTGCCCTCGACCAATACGCGCCGTTTGCGATGTATTCGCGCGACGGATTCATCGGTGTGCGCACACGACCCGACACCGACTGGGTCGATGTCGTCGAGACCGGACCGCGGGTCTACGAGTTGCGCTGCGCGCGGCGTACCGGCCCCGACATCACCCACGACGTCGCCGCGCTCACCATCGTTGCGTCGCGTGCCCCGGTCACCCACGAGAACGAGATGCTGTTTGGCGACGTGACTCTGCAGTTCCCCGGTATCAGCGTCGAGGTGCGCCTGCCCCGCTGAGTCCCGCTGCGGCGGCGTACCAAGGACGCACGACTTCGCTGAGAATGCGAGCCCGCTCGGCGTATGGTGCGAAACCTGACGTGATGCCGTTTTCGACCAGTCGACCGACCTCAGACCACGACAGCCCGAATGCAGATGCGACTGCGAGCATCTCGCTCGATGGCGACACCTTGCTCATCAGACGATTGTCGGTGTTCACGCTCACGTTGAATCCGTGCCGGAGAAATGGCCCAATGGGATGACGCGAGACAGACTCAACCGCCCCGATCTGGGTGTTGCAGGTGGGCGCCATCTCAAGGTGCACCTGGCGATCTAACACGAACTGCGCGAGCGAACCAAGCCGCAGTTCGCCGTCAGGCGCAGTCGTCGTATCGCGGTTGAGTCGTACTCCGTGCCCGATGCGGTGCGCACCATGGGCGAGGGCGTCGCTGATCAACTCGAGGTCGGGCGGCTCGCTCGCGTGAATCGTGATGTTGAGATGCGCCGCCCGGGCAAAAGCGAGTGCGTCTGCATGCAGACTCGGCGGCCAGCCCGTCTCTGCTCCCGCCAAGTCGAAGGCCACGATCTTCGGTTCGGTGCCGCGCTGATCAGCGACAAACTGCGCCACCTCGAGCGACCGCTTCTCTGTTCGCATCGCACAAACGATGATGTGAGCCGAGATGAGCTTCCCGCGCTTGCGTGCATCTGCTTCGGCACGACGAAACCCGGCGGCGACGGCGGCCGAACTCACCGCGAAAGGCAGAGCGTGCAGTTCGGGGGCGAAGCGAATTTCCGCGTACACGACGCCGTCATCGGCGAGGTCGGTGACCGCCTCGTATGCGACCCGCTCGATATGCGACTCGGTCTGCATGCATGCCAATGTGTGCTCGAATGTCGCAAGATACTTGAGCAAATCGCGCGCCTCGGCGCCGGCAACGAACCATCGATGAAGCGCGTCGGGATCTGTGGCGGGAAGCCGCGGGGTGTGCCCGATCTCTTCACTGATCTCGAGGATCGTAGAAACTCGTAGCCCTCCGTCGAGGTGATCGTGCAGCAGAGACTTCGGCGCCTCGACTATCGACCCGTGTTCGATGTCGCGGGGCACTGTCGTCAGTGGACGATCTTGGAGATCGGCAACTCGAGAATGTCGGTAGCACCCGCGTCTTTGAGCGCGGGAATCACTGTGTTGACGAGCCGCTTCTCGACGACCGACTCCACCGCCCAGTCGCCAGAGGCGAGCTTCGACACCGTCGGCGACTTCGCGGCAGGCAGCACCTTCAGCACCGCGGCGTAACTCGCATCGCTTACGTTCAGCTTCACGAGCACCTTGCCGCGCGCTTCCAGTGCACCCGCGAGCAGCGTAAGCAGCTGCTCCATCGCGTGGCGCTTCTTTGGGTCTTGGAATGACGCCGGGTTTGCGACGAGTTCGGTATGGCTGGTGAGAATCGTGTCGATGATTCGCAACCCTGCAGCGCGTAGCGCCCGTCCGGTTTCGGTGAGATCGACCACGCAGTCGGCAATGTCGGGGATCTTGGCTTCGCTGGCGCCGTACGAAAGGCGTACGTCGGCGTCGATGCCGCGTTCTTGGAAGAACTTCTTGGTGAGCCATGGATACTCGCTCGTCACGCGAACGCCCTTCGGAAGGTCTTCGACCTTCTGGTACGGCGCGTCATTGGCGACGGCGACCACGATGCGCACGGGGTCGTTGGTGGCTTTCGAATAGTTGAGCCTGCCGAGCGACTCCACTTTGCTCTCGGTCTCCTCGATCCAGTCGCGACCCGTGATGCCGATGTCGAAGAGACCCTCTGCGACATAAGTAGGAATCTCCTGCGGTCGCAAGATTCGCACTTCGTCGATGCGCGGGTCGTCGATCAACGCGCGGTAGTCGACCTGAGACGACCGCTTCACCGTCAAGTCGGCAGCGTCGAACAGCTCGAACGTCGCGGCTTCAAGCGAGCCTTTGGGAAGAACCAGTCGCAACATGGGAAGTTTCAGGCTAACGACACGGGCTCCGACGACTGCGCGAGACGCGCGCCGTTCGCCCACGCCACCGCCGTCATCGCCGACTTGCCCTCGGGTTGCACTTCGCCGAGCAACACGGCGCCATCCCCGCACGCGACGAGCACACCATCGCGATCGACTCGCAGCACGCGACCGGGTGCTGCGTTCGCATCGGTGGCTGTCGCGACCCGGGCGCGCAGCACGCGTATTCGTTTGCCCAAGAAAGAGAACCACGCGGTCTCCAGCCGCGCGAGTGCCGCAATGTCGTGCGCCGACGCAGTCCATCGCACGCGCAGTTCCGATACGTCGATCTTTGCGGCGTGCACGACTTCGCCGTGCTGCGCCTCGCCGCTGCCGCAACCTTGCGTGACGGCCCGCAGCAGCGGCGCAAGAGACGCTTCGACGAGCTCGGCCCGCAGCGTGGTGAGCGTATGCGAGTCACGGATCGGTACCTCGACGCGCTCGAACACGGCCCCGGTGTCGAGGCCCTCCTCCACTCGCATGATGCACACGCCGGTCGTCGTGTCTCCTGCGAGCAATGCCCGTTCGACAGGCGCCGCCCCGCGCCAGCGCGGCAAGAGCGAGAAGTGCACGTTGATCATCGGCAACTCGGCAAGCACCGCAACCGGGATGATGCGGCCGTATGCGACCACTACTCCGAGATCGGCACCAACTGTCGTCGCGTCGGCGAGCTGGTGACTGACACGCAGCCCGAGTTCGACCGCGGCCTGTTTCACCGGGCTTGGCGACGTGGCGCTGCCACGGCCTCTGCGTTTGTCGACGCGGGTGATCACCAGGGGGACATCGACCCCGGCTGCGACGAGTGCGCGAAGCGGCGGCACTGCGGTGTCGGGCGTGCCGAGATACACCACGCGTCGCGCGGCACCCGTCGGCAGAGGTGCGAGCGTGGTCACGGCGCGAGTCTCTGCGTCACACCAACTTCAGGTGGTATGGCTCAGCGTCTTTCGGCTGGCCCTCGCGCGCGCGGTAGAGCTTGGTCGCTTCCTTGCGCTGGTCGGGTGTCATGCGGTCGAACATCAGCACACCGTTCAGGTGATCCACTTCGTGTTGGAAGAGCCGAGCGAGCAGCTCGTCGGCCTCGAACTCGACCGGATTGCCGTCGAGGTTGATGCCGCGCACGAGTACTCGCTTTGGACGCAGCATCTCCACGTACAAACCAGGAATCGAAAGGCAGCCTTCGTCATACACCCACTCCCCGCTCGACTCGACAATTTGCGGATTGAGGATCACCCGACGCTCTTCGTCGATGTCCCAGACGAACACCTGGCGCTGCACGCCGATCTGCGTCGCCGCAAGACCGATCCCAGGCGCCTTGTACATGACGTCGAACATCTGATCGGTGAGTCGCACGAGTTTTTCGTCGATGTTGACGACCGGCTCGGCGACGGCCTTCAGCACGGGGTCGCCGAAGGTGCGGATTTCGTACGCCACGCTGTGCAAGGCTACCGATGGGCATGTCGTCGGATCAGTACTTCACGCCGCAACCGATGTCGCCGAGCGCGCCGACGACGCACGAAGTCACGGTTCGCAAACTGCGTTTCGTGCTCGCCGGAGACCGCGGGGTGTTCAATCGCGGAGACCTCGATTGGGGCACTCGCGTGCTCATCGAAAATGCCGACGTGCCGAACGGCTCGACGCTGCTCGATCTTGGTTGCGGTGGCGGTGCGATCGCGGTGGCGCTGGCGACGCTGCGACCCGACGCCGTGGTGTGGGCAGTCGACGTGAATCAACGCGCGCTCGACACGACCCGCCGCAGTGTCGAGTTGAACTCGCTCACCAACGTGCGCGTCGCATCACCTGCCGACGTGCCCGCCGACGTGCGGTTCGACGGCATTTGGTCGAACCCGCCGATTCGCATCGGAAAGTCCGAGTTGCACGCGATGCTGCTCGAGTGGCTCGGACGACTCTCCGACTCGGGCAGTGCCAACCTCGTGGTGCACAAGAACCTCGGGGCTGACTCACTCGCCAAGTGGCTCGTCGCCCAAGGGCACCATGTGGAGCGCCGCGCGAGCAAGCAGGGCTATCGCATTTTGCATGTGAGGCGAACTACAGAAACTTAATCATCGCCGCCACCGCAGCGAGCGTGATGCCATGCAGCGAGATCGTGACCTTCAGATGGGAACGGATGTCGGAACGGATCGACTTCTCCACCGCGGCCATATCCGCGCGAATTGACTTCTCCATCGCCGCCATTTCGGCTCGCAGCGCCACGCCGAGAGCTGCAGTCTCGCTGCGCAGGGACTCACCCATCGCCGCCATATCCGCACGAATCGACTTCTCCATCGCCGCCATATCCCCGCGAATCGACTTCTCCATCGCCGCCATATCTTCGCGAATCGACTTCTCCATCGCCGCCATATCCGCACGAATCGACTTCTCCATCGCCGCCATATCCCCGCGAATCGACTTCTCCATCGCCGCCATATCTTCGCGAATCGACTTCTCCATCGCCGCCATATCCGCACGAATCGACTTCTCCATCGCCGCCATATCCCCGCGAATCGACTTCTCCATCGCCGCCATATCCGCGCGAAGAGACGTATCAGAGGCCAGCACCTCTGCTCGCAACGACCCGATCGTCATCACAAGTTCGTCGCGCAGTACGGCCCGCGTGCGTTGGCTCTCGTAGAGCACGATGCCGATGGTGGCTGGCGCGTTGAAATCGAGCACGCCATATTCCGGCGCCGTCGGAACGGCGGCAGTCTCCCTCGCTGTTGGCGTTTCACTGGTCATCGTCATCGCATAGTCCTCCAGATTGATTGGGTTGTCAAGCACGTTTGGCTCCGACCAAGTGTGTGAATGGGCGCGGAAATCGGGCGTCTATACCCGGGCGGGGTCGACGGCGATGCGTACTCGCTCTTTGCCGCGCGGCGCGGCGACGAGTGCCTCGCTGAGCGCATCCCACGTGGCGGCCCGGACTAACGCTCTTCCCTCGGTGGCGGCCACTTCAACCAGAAGCGACGCAGAGAGATGAGCGACCATCGCTGAGGTGCCGGCACCCGACACCTCAGCCAGCGCACCGAAGGGTGGCAGGCGGAGACGTTTGCGACGCTGCGTCTCGGCCGCGACATGCGCAGTGAGATCACCCGCTGCGATACCGACAATCACCTCGTGGTTTGGCACCGTGGTCTGCAACACGAGCACACCGCCGCCCAGCGAGTCGCGCGTCGGCGCAACGATGCGCGCGCCATGAGCAATGAGATCGAGTGCCTGTTCGCTCGATCGGAATCGCGGCGCCAACAACTCCGAGTCGATGTCGAGAAACACCACGGCATCGGCGCGGTCGATTCGGTGCAGCACGGCTTCGGTGCCGACGAAAACATTGGCGCGAGGGTCGAGCGACGGCGTAGCTGGCTTGACTTCTTGCACGAGGCGGCCGGCCGCGGCTTCCAACTCGTCGCGCAACCGCGAGATTCCGATGCGCACGGCGCGCATCTTCTGTGATCCGCACGCCAGACAGACGACCGGTCGCTGCGCACCGCATCGCGGGCACGACAATTGGTGTTCGTCGGGTTGCGTGACTGCGGCATCACACACCTCGCAACGCGCGACGCTGCGGCACGCGGCGCACACCACTGCGCGCGCCCGACCCTTCACATTGAGCACACACACCACGCGCTTGGAGTGGTCGCGGAGAAGTTCGATGAGCTCCGACGTGACGAGCGACGACGCCCACTTGTCATCGGCGTTGCGATCGACCACCTGTACGCGCGGCCAGCGCGGAGGCGAACCGACTGCAACGACCCTGTCGCCCGCCCAGTCGCGTGCGGAAATTGTGGCGACCGGCGAGGTGAGCACGCACGGAATCCCGAGTCGCCGCGCGCGCTCGACGGCAACATCGCGCGCGTGCCAGGTGGGTGCGCGCTCTTCCTGCAGTGTGTCGTCGTGTTCGTCGACCACGATGATCGACCCGAGTTCGGGCACCGTCGCCCACACCGCGGATCGCGCACCGACGACCACATCGACGCCAGACGCGCTTGCCACCCAATCATCGGGATACACAGCGGTTGAGATACCGCTGCGGCGCAGCGCTGCCGCGAGTCGCCCGGCGCGCGCGACCGTCGGCACCACGACGAGCACCGGTCCGCGCGACGCAGCCGCCTCGATAAGCGGTGTCGGTGACCAGCCCGGGGCGCAATCGACGAGGCCGCCAGATACTTGGAAGAGCGCGGCAAATTCTTGCGCGTGCTCGTCAAGCGTTCGGGTACGACGTGACGCCACGAGGCGCGGCACGCGAATCGCAGGTGACGCCGACACGAAGAACGGACGCAGACGGGAAACCCAACGCACTGCCGCCCACTCGATGAGCGACACGACTTCGCCCGACGGCCCGAGCGAAGTCACTTTGGTCAGGGGCAGCAACTTGTCGGTGCCGACGTCGCTTTCCTCTGGTTCAAGCACGCGCAACACCCAGCCAGGCACCTCCCGGCGATGCAGCGGCACCCTCACCCGCGAACCGACCAGCACCGACGGCGACAGCGAATCAGGAATCAGATAATCGAATGGTTTGTCGACGCCCGTAACGTCAACGACAACACGGGCAATACGCGACACGACACCTACGAGAGTAGGCGCGCGGTGTCGACTAGAGCTTGGCGGCCTTCTTGAACGCGTCGAGTCGCGACACCTGTTCCCAGGTGAACTCAGCTGCCGTGCGACCAAAGTGACCGTAGGCGGCAGTCTTGCGATAAATCGGGCGCTTCAGATCGAGATCGCGAATGATCGCAGCCGGACGCAGGTCGAACGTGTCGCGCACGGCCTGTTCGATCTTCGACTCTTCGATCGCACCGGTGCCGAACGTTTCGACGAGGATGCTGATGGGTTGCGCCATGCCGATGGCGTACGCCACCTGCACTTCGCAACGACGCGCCGCACCCGACGCGACGACGTGCTTGGCGACCCAGCGCGCTGCATAGGCGGCGGAACGATCGACCTTCGACGGGTCTTTTCCGCTGAACGCACCGCCACCGTGGCGACCCATGCCGCCGTAGGTGTCGACGATGATCTTGCGACCAGTGAGGCCGGTGTCGGCGTGCGGTCCACCCTTCACGAACTCGCCCGTCGGATTGATGTAGACGGCGTAGTCGTCCTTGGCGAACTTCGCCGGCACGATCGGGCGGATGACTTGCTCGATGAGATCGGGGCGGATGACCGTGTCGCGCGAGATGCCGTCGGCGTGTTGCGTGCTGATGAGCACCGTGCGGAGGCGCACCGGCACACCGTCTTCGTAGTCGAAGGTGACCTGAGTCTTGCCGTCGGGGCGCAGGTACGGAATCGCACCCGACTTGCGCACTTCGGTGAGCTGCTCGGCAAGACGGTGCGCGAGGAAGATCGGCAGCGGCATGAGCTCGGGTGTCTCGTCGCACGCGTAGCCGAACATCATGCCTTGGTCGCCGGCACCCTGCGCATTGAGGCGATCTTCGCCGCTCTTTCCGCCGCGCAACTCTTCGCTCTTGTCGACGCCCATCGCGATGTCGCTCGACTGCTCGTCGATGCTGATGATGACACCGCACGTATTGCCATCAAAGCCGTAGGCCGCATTGTCGTAACCAATTTCTTTGATGGTGTTGCGCGCCAACTTGGGAATGTCGACATACGCCGAGGTGGTGATCTCTCCGGCAACGACGCACAAGCCGGTGGTGAGCAGCGTCTCGCAGGCGACACGACCGTTGGGGTCTTCGGCGAGAATCGCGTCAAGCACCGAGTCGCTGATCTGGTCAGCCATCTTGTCGGGGTGACCCTCCGTCACGCTCTCGGAGGTGAAGGTGTATTTGCGCGTCATCGGCGCTACCTACTCGGCGGGCGTCTCGGAGGCTTCGCCGGCGGCGAGAGCATTCGCTTCGTCGGCCAGGCGCTGGGCTTCGGCGATTTCGGCGCGGATTTCCTCAATGGTCTTGGGCACGAAGCGCACCTTGTCGGCCGCGATTTCTTCGAACGCCACCGAGAGGTGTTTGGTGCTCACGGTCTCCACGGTCGGGCCGACGACTTCGCTCGTCTTCAGGTTGCCGAAGTACTCGGTGATCTCGCGGGCGCGCTTGGCGGCCAGCGTGACGAGACTGAACTTCGAGCGGGTGCGATCCATCAGGTGCTCGATCGCGGGTGCCATCATCGACTGCTGGGACTGGTTCGTCACAAGAATCCTCTCGGGGGTTGACGCCAAACGAGGTGTTCGGCGGGGCTAAACGGGCGGTTCAGCGCCCCTCAAGCGTAGCGGAATGACGGGCGTTTCGGATGATGTCGAGCATCTCGGTGATGGTGCGGTCGAGGTGCTGGTTGACGATCACGTGGTCGGCGAGCGCCATGCCGACGGGCTCTTCTTCCTCCGCCTTGCGAAGCCGCTGGTCGACTTTGCGCTCGTCGTCGCCGCGTGCAGTGAGTCTGGCTCGCTGCTCGTCGCGCGACGGCGGCAGGACAAAAATCAACACGGCGCGCGGATGCTGCTTTTTCACCTGGCTCGCGCCGTCGACCTCGATTTCAAGCACGATGTCGCGGCCGGCCGGCGGTGCGGGCTGCGGCGTGCCGTAGTAGTTGCCGAGGAAGTTCGTCCACTCGAGGAATCCGCCCGCGTCGATGTGCGCCTCGAACTGGGCGCGCGTCACGAAGTGATAGGCGTCGGCCGACTCGCCGGGGCGTCGCTCGCGAGTGGTCCACGATCGGCTGAGCCACAACTCGGGGTCGCGCTTCATCAACTCTTCGACCACGGTGCTCTTGCCCACGCCGCCCGGACCCGAGACGACGAAGACGAGCCCGCTCATGCGAGTGCTGCCACCAGAGGCGCGCGGGTCGCTCGTGGTACCTCGCTCACGCGCGTGCGTTCGCCGAGCGAGAAGTCGGCGAGTACTCGGCGCGCCCGCACCTTGCCGACGCCTGGCAGCGCCTCAGCGACTTTCACGAGATAGATGAAACCTGCCGTGACATCGTGATCGCTGCGCGACAGCACCTCGTTCAGCGAAATCCGCCCTGCAGCGACCTCGGCCACGAGCGATTCCATGTCGCGGCGGCGCGCCGTGAGCTGCTCAAGCACGCTTGGCGTCGCTGCCATAGAAAAAGTTTAGTGTGCGCTGCCCGTGACCTCGCCCCACGAACCGACGCCGTGACGCCTCGCCCAACGCAGCATCTCTCGCTGAATCTTCGCGGTCGCGCGCGGGTCGGCGAAGGTCGCCGTGCCCACCTGCACGGCGCTCGCGCCAGCCATCATCAACTCGATCGCGTCGTTCGCGCACGACACCCCTCCCACGCCCACGATGGGCACCTGCGGGTGAGCGCGATGCACGTCGAACACGCACCGCACGGCAACAGCGTGAATTGCGGCACCGCTGACTCCCCCGCCCCCGTTGCCGAGCACCGCTCGGCGCGAAGCGGTGTCGATGCGCAAGCCGAGCACGGTGTTGGTAAGAACGAGCGCGTCGGCACCCGATGCCACAGCCACCCCGCACAGGTCGACCAGACGATCGGTGTTGGGGCTCATCTTTGCCCACACCGGCAGCGACGCGGGCACCGCACCTCGCACGGCACAAATCACCTGCGCGACTTGTTGCGCATCGTGCGCGAACATCTGACGACCGTGATCGAGATTCGGGCACGAGAGATTCACTTCGATGGCGGTGAGTTGATCGGCGACGGCAGCAAGTTCGCGCGCTGCAGACTCGTATTCGCTCGAGCGAAATCCCCAGATGCTGGCGACGACGCGTGCACTGCGTGCGGTCAAGCGCACAAGATCGTGCTCGATCCAATGGCGAGTGCCGCGACCTTGCAGGCCGACCGAGTTGATCATTCCCCCGTCGATTGCGTGCAGTCGCGGCGCCGGGTTGCCTTGCCATTCGAACGATGCCATCGACTTCACGACGACCGCACCAATCGTTGCGAGATCAACATACGCAGCGAGTTCGTCGGAGTGTCCGGCGGTGCCGGAGGCGGCGATAACTGGGCCCGGCAATTCCACCGCACCGACGCGCACGCCGGGCAGCGGAGTGCTCACTGCGAAGCCTTGGGGTTGTCGCTCGCCGCGTGATACTCCTGCAACGAACGAATACCGAGCGGCGACTCGCGGCGCTCGCGCATGCCTTGCACGGCGGCTCGTGCTGCGCGCACTGTGGTGACGAGCGCGACGCCCTTCACGTTTGCTGCTTTGCGGATGGCTTCGCCGTCGCGGTGGGTGCCGCGGTCTTGCGGAGTGTTGATGACGAGCACGATTTCGCCGGCGTCGATGAGGTGCACTGCGTCGTCGGGGAGAGAAGCATCGCGTTGCGAAGCTGTGTTCACGTCGCGTTGCGAAACCTTGCCCACCACGCGTTCGACCGGAACGCCGCCGGCCTTGAGCGCCGCAGCCGTGCCTGCGGTCGCCACGATGGCACAGCCCACGTCGGCGAGCGCACGGCCGATCTCGACTGCCGCCGACTTGTCGCGATCGTTCAGCGACACGAACACCCGTCCTGAGTCGGGCAAGTTCGTGCCGGCCGCAAGTTGCGACTTGACGAAGGCGCGACCGAAGGTGGCGTCGATGCCCATCACTTCGCCCGTCGAGCGCATCTCGGGGCCGAGCGTGGTGTCGACCTCAGGGAAACGACTGAACGGCAGCACCGCCTCTTTCACGCTCACGTGTCCGCCCGCCGGCGCGCGCAGCATCCCCTCGTCGCGCAGTTCGGCGAGCGTGGCGCCGAGCATCACGCGGCTGGCGATCATCGCGAGCGGCACGCCCGTCGCTTTCGCCACGAACGGCACCGTGCGGCTGGCGCGAGGGTTGGCCTCAATCACATAGACCTTGTCGTCGGCGACTGCGAACTGCACGTTGATGAGCCCGCGCACGTCGAGCGCGTCGGCGATCTTGCGCACGTGGTCGGCGATCATGGCTTGCGCGGTGGCGCTGAGGTTCTGTGGAGGCAGCGCGCACGCCGAGTCGCCCGAGTGGATGCCGGCTTCCTCGACGTGCTCCATGACTCCGCCGATCAGCACCTCGCCGCTCGCGTCGCGGACTGCGTCGACATCGACCTCAGTGGCATCCTGCAAGAAGCGATCGATGAGCACCGGCCGCTCGGCCGAGAGTCCGCCTTCACGACCGAGCGATCCGAAGCGTTCCATCTCCGACATTGCTTGCGCGAGTTGTGCGTCGTCGTGAACGATACGCATCGCGCGGCCGCCGAGCACGTAGCTCGGCCGCACCAGCACCGGATACCCAGTGCGCTCGACGACTGCGCGCGCGCCCGCGAGGTCGGTCGCGGTCGCCCCCGGGGGTTGCGCAATTCCCAGCCGGTCGCACAACGCGCTCCACTGCGCGCGGTCTTCGGCTACGTCGATCGAAGCGGGTGACGTGCCGGCGATCATCTCGGCCGGAAGCGCGCCGGCCAGCTTGAGCGGCGTCTGGCCACCGAGTGAGACGATGAGTTTCGGCGGCTTGCCCGCCGCCTTCGTCTCGGCATCGATCACGTTCATCACGTCCTCGACGGTGAGCGGCTCGAAGTACAAGCGGTCTGACGTGTCGTAGTCGGTCGACACCGTCTCGGGGTTGCAGTTGAGCATCACGGTCTCGTATCCCGCGGCGCGCAAGGCGAAACTGGCGTGCACGCAGCAGTAGTCGAATTCGATTCCTTGGCCGATGCGGTTCGGGCCGCTACCAAGGATGATCACGCGATCTTTGCTCGACGGGCGCACCTCGTTCTCGTCTTCGTAGGTGGAATAGAAATACGGCGTCTGTGCGGCGAATTCCG
>VFQS010002972.1_pt1 | contig 13314 bp, 9 predicted proteins | sample 3512361 | NCBI WGS metagenome assembly VFQS01 (sample SAMN10412375, study PRJNA504923) | tailings metagenome | isolation source: Relicate 1 Philex TSF3 active mining | place: Philippines
CAGATCTTGAGCACCTTTACATGAAACGCAGAGTTAGCAAAGTTGAATGACACTTACACACACACACACACATTCTACCTTGCTGTTCTCCTCGTACATCTTTCGGATGATGGCTTGGATCGGCTCGAGGGGAATGCCCTGCGCAGACATGTTGCCCAGAGTGGACGCCCCACCACCACCTCCACCACCTCCACCACCCATCATCATGTTGGGTCCAGAGCCAGGGAACCCCCTGGAAAACCCCTGCCCTCCACCGCCGGGGCCTCCCTGTGCCTGCACAAAGTTGTCGCGCAGAAACGTGCAAGTGACATAGCCAGGCAGCAGGTTGCCGCCTCCTCCCCCCGACACTGCTGCTGCGGCAGCGCTGTCGGACTCCGACTGAAAACCGTCCATGCCAAGGTACTGAACAGCGTTGTTGCTGGATATGCACCCCTCCACAAACTTGCGCATGGCCTCGCGCTCTTCCTCGTTTGTGACCGGCTGCCCGTTCATGAGCTGAAGGATGGAGGACATGGACACCACAGGCACTCCCATGTAGATGCCCAGCATGTTCATGCCCAGTACAGGCTCGTACTGAACGATGCGCTGCAGGAATCTCTCCACCATCACCGGGACAAGCGACAGGTGCATGGCATTGTTGGTGAGCGCGCTGATGGCGTTGACAACCGCTGCATCAAGGTCCTCGCAGGTCGCCATGCTCATAAACATGGTCTTGTGCACCGTCTCCGTGACCATCCTGCACCGGATCGACTCAAAGTACCTCCCTGCTGCATTCTGGTCCACGTCGTTCATGAAGCTCTTGAGAGTGCTCTTCAGGTAGTCGAACAGGTAGCGAGACACAGAGGCCACCCCGTAGTTGATCCGCATGCGGAACATGCCCATCTTGTGCATCAAGCCCGCCAGGTTCCCGGATGCGGCGTGCACAAAGAAGTGCGCAGGGGCCCACTTTTTGAGATCCTCGTGCGTGGGGCGTGGCCCCTTGTTGCTGCACTTGGAGTTCTGGCTGTTTCGGAGAATGCGCTGGCGGAGGCAGTAGTCTCGCTCCATCTCGTCCTCAAAGTTGGCGAGTATCTTTTCCATGTCCTTCTCGCTGATCAGTTCGTGGTCGTTGTCCTGTGCAATGTTGTTGCCTTGGCCGTCGGCAATCCTCAGTGCCATGCCCCTGCTGCTGCTGCTGCCTTTTTTGGCTGCCTGGCTCTCCAGGCGCTTCCTGAGCCTGAGACAAAACATACACACACACACATACAAGTCAGTCACATACATTTTCCTTCATGCAATAGGAAACAATGATACACAGACCTCGTCAGGTAGTGCAGCCCCTCAATGTCGGTGGGGCCGCTGGAGGGCTGTATGTTGCACGCAATGCTCATGGCAAGGAAACGCTGGTGGACGAGAAAGTCGTGGATGATGTTGGTGCCAAACAGCACGAGGAACAGCCCGAAGCCCTTGATGATCTTGGACACTGCCTTGACCCTCATGTTGGTCTTGTCTGGGTCAACTGTGGTGAGCAGAACTGAGTCGTAGTCTGCATCGCGCGGGACAAGGTTGAAAAGGGCCTCCATGAGGGGCAGGTTGTTGCCGACGCCCTGCCAAATGAACTCTGTAATTTGTGTGTGTAGCTTCAACGCAACCGAAAAAAACAAAACCTCACCTCTGACATGCACGCGTTTCTGGCAAGCTCGTGCGTGGGCATGTTCCTGACTTCCCCGTCGACAAACTTGACGAAACCAGTCTGAAGTCCCGCCTCGGACGACTTGCGGATCTGCTCGAGCAACTGGTCGTCCTGCACAGGAATCCATCCCTTGAGGTAGTACTGGTACGCCGAGATGAGAATGTCCAGGATCTCGCGGATGAAGTCGAGGCCAGCGCTTGGCCTCTTGGCCGCGTTGACCGCTGGCCCCTGCTTGCCAGCAATCTTCATGATCTTGCCCATGGCGTCGCACATCAAGGTCAGCATGCCCATCTGCACCCACTCCTCGTGCTGGCCCAGCCGAAACTGGATCATGCCAATGAGCACGTCGTTGAGAGTGCGCAGGTTTTGCGCAGTGAGGTAGAAAAACTTCTCGTTGTGGGCGCGCATCATGTCTTGCATCAGCCAGTTGTAGGTGACAAACGTGCTCGGGCAGTTGAGGTGCCAGTTGGCAGGGGATGTGGCCTCCTGCGAGATGTTGATTATTGGTGTTAGAGTTTGAACACACACACATTACACACACTACACATGCATACAAAACAAAAACTCACCAGCGCATTCGCCTCTTCCTTGACCACTTGAACCACCCTTCCCTGCATGCGCGAGGCCACCTTGTCCACAATCATAAAGTCGTAAAAGTTGGGCAGCTCGGATCGGATGAGCGCGCGAAGGTCGTTGCACACTTCGCCCTTGGCCTGCTCCAGGTACGTGACAGCGTACTTGGCGTTGTTGCTCAGCAGCTCGTTGTTGAGCACGGAGCTGACGTGCTGCTTGTGCACGCGCCGGAGATAGTCGTAGAACTGAGCCACCTTTTTCACGCTGTCCTTGGTGCTGCGGATGACCTCCATCACCCGGTTGAGGATGTGGAGGTCGCAGCCGGCGATGCGGAAGCCCTCCATGGTAGACACATCCTGCTTGAACCGATTCTTTCGCGTGTGGGCCTGTATGATCTCGGGCTTTGGCAAAAACAGGTGCAGAGGGAGCAGGTCTTCCTCCTCTTGGACCTTGGCACCCTTACCTCCTCCAGCAGCAGCCGAAGAGTCTCCCTCCGAGGATTCTGCTGCCCTCGACTTGTTGCGCCGCCTCTTGATCATCGACTTGGCCCTGGGGGGCAGGTTGCCCACGCTGAGCATGATGCTGGACAGCTGCTCCATGGGGCTCGGGCGCATGGAGTTCTGGTACATCATGTCAAGCACCATGATGGACGCCATGGCAGGGAGCCCGCCAAACTTGTTCTGGAACTTCATCAGGCAGCTCTCCTTGACAAACTTGCCCTGGATGTCAACCCTCATGATGAGGGGCAAGTTGGGGATTCCGGTTTGGAGTTCTTCAGCGTCATCGTCATCGTCTTCATCATCATCAGCATAGTCATCATATTCATTTTTGTTTATGTCATCGGGGACTGTCTTCTTGCTTTCTTGCTTTCTTTCACCTCCACCCCCGTACTCATCATACTCGTCAAAGACCACATCCTTCATGAAGCTGTCCTCTTCGTCATCGTTATTCTTATCACCATTCTCCCCCTCATCGCCAACGCAACCCATGTCATTGTCTTCAACGTCGGGAGACTCCGGCGGCGGTCGTGGCAAGGGGTCGCAGTCCATGGGATCACCCCCTTGCTTGCAGTGCTTTCCTCGCTGCCTATTCCCCTTGCCGCTAGCTGAAGAAGAAGAAGATGCTGCTTGCCTGTAGTGCATTGCCTCGCGCGGGATCGGGTAGAGGATGGGCGGGGGCAAGTTGGCATACCGCTCTGCCTGCAGCTCCCTGGTGAGCTCGGCAATCACAGCCTCCTTCTCAATCGGGTCCTTGATGCTCTGCGCCTTGGCAAGCTGCTTGTTGGCTTCCTTGATCCTCTCCTTCTCCGCGTGGAACTCGGCGTACCACTCCCGCTGCCTGGCCAAGCTCTTGAAATCCATGTCTGCCGTGAAGAGCATGGTGTCGGAGAAGCCTGAAACGTGGAGTATCTTGCGCCTGCTGTCCTCCTTCTGGACGTGGAACTTCATGTTCATGTAAGCTTCGTACAAGGAGCACACTTGATCGATCGAGTCCGTGGTGCACATGGTCGGGTTCTGAAGCCTCTTGAGCGGGTCGAGGCGCGTGGTATGCCCGCTCTCGCGCAGCGAGCCCACAAAGTTGGCGTTCATCTCGTACTGGTGCAGCAGAACGTTGCGAAGCATGTCCATGACCCCCTCAAACTGCTTCTGCATGGCATTCTTCATGTTGGACTTGTCCTCTGCGTCCGCCCTCTCCACCAGCCATTGCAGGTGGGCAAGGAAGTTGTAGCACTTTCGCGTCTTGAGCATGACCATCCAGAAGCTGGTGATCTTCTTGGTCTCGTACTCGTCGGAGCTTGTTGGATCCTTTTCTTCGTCGTCATTGCCCCCAATGTCCATCATGCAGCTATCATCAAAGTCCTCCGTTGCATGCGTCACGCACACTGGGGCCAGCAAGATGTCGGCAACATCCACCACCTCCCACGTGTACTTGTCGGGCCTGCCCATCAAGAGGCTCTCCTGCTGCTGCTGATGATGACTACTACCCTTGTTGCCATGCTTGAATGAGGCGTAACCGTTGTCAGCAGCAGCAGGTTCGTCGTTGTCATGGTTGTCGCCAAGCATCTTGGACCCCCCGTCGACAATCCTGTCGTTTCCACTCAGCCTGCGCACCACGTCAAAGGGCCTTTCCGACAGGAGCATCTTGGAGGTTTTGCGCCTGTTCTCCATCTCCATCTGGATCTCCTCCTCTGATAGCTCCACCTTCTTGTGCAGGGTGAGGAGCCCGTCGTCCTTGAACGTGGGGCGAAGGTACTCTGTCTGCAGGATGCACTCCCTCGGAACAAACGAGTGTATGACCGTGAGCAGGCACAGGATCTGCTGGTACGCCTCCTTGGTGACAACGGGCCCGTTGGCCACCGACGTGAAGGCGTAGACGTACCCATCCACGTTGGGATCCACCTGGATGTCGCGGATGTCGTTCATGACCAGGGAGCGCGACCATCGGTTGCTGCACTGCGGATCCTTTTGAATCTCCTCCTCCATCCTCATGAGCTCCTCCTCTTGCCTTCTCTTGATCTGCTCTGCCCTCGCTTCCTTGTCTTGGTTGTTGCTTGCGTGTTCTTCGAGGTCTCCTTGAAGGTACATGGCTCGCCTTAGGCGGCGCGCATTGACATCATCATCTGTTTGCACAGTGGTGTCGTCGTGGGATCCGGGTGGCTGCCCCTGGGAACCCATGGCAGGGCCTTGGCTGTTCTCCTGTGAGTTGCTGTCGTTGTTTCTGCCTTCATCATCATTGTCATTGCCATCATCATCATCATCGCCACCGCCACCACCGCCGCCTGCGCCCATCATGCATCGTCTGTCGTCATCGCTGCCATTGTCTTCAAACTCCCCAATGTCGCTATTGTTGTCACGTGCCTTCTTTTTGCGCGAGCCGCGACGTTGCAACAGCCCTTCCAGCCATCGGTCGTGCTCAGCATCCTGTCGTGCGGCCTCCACTTGCCTGTGTGCAGCAAAGCTGGTCTCGAAGCCCAGATCCTCGTCTTTGTTGCGGTCCTTCTTCTTCTTCTTCTTCTTCTTTTTCTTGTCAGCATTGTCAGTGTCTGCTGGCTTGTCGCGTGCTGGCTCGCCGTCTTCAGCTTCGTTGCCACACCTCTCGCCTTCATTGCATTCATCATTCTCCTTGTCACATTGTTCGTCATCATCATTGTGGACATTTTCATCGTCCTCGTAATCATCATCCTCTTTGTCATCCTCCTCCGCAGCCTCTAGCACATACTTGCAACGGGGCCTGCGCTTCTCGTACTCTTCCTCGTCTTCTTCCTCATCCTCATCCTCCTCTTCACTTTCCTCATCATCATCATCACTACTCTCGCCGCTGTCATTGTCATCATCATCATCACTCTCGTTGCTGCTCTTGTCTTCATCATCATCACTCTCGTTGCTGCTCTTGTCTTCATCATCATCGTCACTAGTCTTGCTGTCATTGCCATCACCACCCTCTCTCTCATTGTCACTGCCCCCCTCGCTCTTGTCTTCTTCATTCGCTCCCTCACCATCTGCTTTCAGGTCCTTATTAGCTGCCTCAGCAGTAGCAGCATTATCAGTAGCATCAGCAGCATCAGTAGCAGAAGGGGCTTCATCATCAGATGATGACTCTATCAGCCTGGCCTTGCCCCGCTTGTACCCCTTCCCTTTCGCCATAGGATAGGTGGTTTCTTCCACTGATGAAAGATAAATAAAAATGAAAGATTCTGGCGTGCCCGTGCGTGGATAGGAGAGTGATTCATTTTTCCCGCTCCCGTGGACAGGGCCTTTATGCACACTCGAATAAAAAAAGGCAAAAAAGAAATGTTTCAAATTCAAATGTTTTTTATTCCACACAATCTTTTTTTTTAAGCCTATTCTACAGCCACACGTGAATTTTTCAAACGCGTTTTTCAAATCAACCTACGTAGTCTGGGGTTTTCAAACGCGTTTTTCAAACCAACATAATCTACGAAACACGCGTTGTTCAACCCAACCTACACCTACACCTCCGCTGCGACGCTCCCTCGTCGTCTGAAGTGGTCGCTCCTACTTCCACGCCCTCCCCTTCCTTTTTCATCTCCACATCCACAGACTCCCCATCTTCTTCGACCCTCCTTTTGCTGACGTTGTTGGACGCAGCCTGAGGGGCCTTCTTCTTGTGGCAGCCTCCATCTCCTTGTTTGGCAGCGCCCTGCACACCATCTCCAGGCCCGTCGATGTCCATGTCCCCGATATTCATGTAGATGGCATTCACCATGGAAATCGAAGCTGCTGGGACCGCCAGGTACATCAGAAATGGCTTGAGAATGTTGAATTCCCTGGCGTACTCGGAGAACGCAGTTGTATTGACGCTGTTACTGTCACCACTCCTCCTCTCCCCTCCACATGTGATTCGCCTCGCCCCTCCTCGCTGCCCCTCCTCGCCATTTTGCTCGTCCTCGTCGTTCAGCAGCGAGGTGTTTCGCAGGAAGTTGGACAAAGTTCTGGCAGTGATGAAGCTGCTACTGCTGTTGCTGCCCGACGCCCTGTCGCGTCTATGAAACTGGAACTCAAAGGCACGAGGTGGCGTGTTGTTGTTGTTGCCCCCCTGCTGTTGCTGCTGCTCGGAGGCCCCGTTCCTTCCACGCGTCTTCTCATTGTCTGGCTCTTCTTCCTGCAGACGGAGGAGCCACATGCAATCTTCCCATGCCTGAAGCCCGTGCCCGGAGACCCGTGAAAAGTGCGCTGAATGGTAGTACCAATCCACGTCTGGCAGTGCTACAGAGGCCCCCGTCCTGCTGCCCGTGCGCCGGTTGTCGATAGCGTAACTTGTCCGCGAAATGTTGGACTCTGTGGAAACGTTGATCTGGATCATGAGCTCACTCTCCTGCACATTCTCTTCGCCCTCCTCTTCGCTGTTGCCCTCTTCGTCTTCAGACTCTGGCTGTGAAAACGGTGTCACTGGCACAGCCTTGCAGCAGGTCCCAATCTGTCTCCCGGGCAGCATGCAGTAGCCCTGGAAGCACGCCAAAAGCGTCGAGGCTTCGGATCCAAGAAGCTTTTCCCGGAGAGGGGAGCATGTCTCCCACTGCTGCCCCTCCTCCTCGTGTCTTGTCCTGTACGGAGGGATCCACGCAAAAGGCATGACAGCCACAGACGTCCAGAGTGCCCACATCATGGCGATGCTGTTCATGATCTGTGCAGCAAACATATGGTGTCAGCCTATGTCTCAATGTGAACAATGAATGATTGGTCAAAACATACCCGCGTGCGAGCTTGCGATCGCTCAATGTCCCGAAGCTTCATGAGGTCGAGGAGCGCCTGCCCCTTTTGCAGCCCCGCTGTCGCGAGGAGCTTGGCTGCGCACTTTTGTGCCAGGTAGGGCGACTTCCCAAACGTCCAGCAGTTGAGCTGCCACATGACGTAGTCCAGGAAGGCAGCCTTGCAAGTGCACTCGTAGTACGAGCCCTGATGGTCTGCGTCCCTGCTGCCCTGCAGCGAGGCGCGCACCTCGCCGGCAAAGCTCTCAATGAGCCTGTTCCCTTGCTTGAGGGCTACCATGGCAACGGCGGCATTGCGCATGCCCCTGTTGAGCATCTCGACGCCCAGCTTGTCCATGGGGGCGATCTTGGAGCACACAAACGACATGACCTCGGGCCTGCTGCTGTAGAGCATCTTGAAGAAGCCGTGGACGAAGAAGACGTTGCTAAAGCCCTTGAAGATAGACTTGCATGCAGCCATGTCTTGGCTGGAGATGTTCACCTTGGGATGGGTTAGTGGGTACATCTCCTCACCCTTGAGGATGCACACGAGCCTCTCGGAGGAGAAACGAAACACCTCCTCTACATCCTTGGCATTTGCAGGCATGGATGCTGTCAGGAGCGGATGGAGATAGCTATCATCCACATCTGCTGCTGTTGGTGGTGATGGTGGGTGATCCGCTTCTGCTTCTCCTCCTGATGGATTGGACTGCTGCAAAGATGATGACAGGTACTCCTGCGGCTGGTCCAATCCTTCCAGGGCAAGGTACGGGCTCTTCCTTGCAGCAATGGCCTGCATGTACGGTATCCCGTTGATCCTTATAAAGGGTGTGTAGTACGTGACCAGCCTATTCGTGCAATCCACAAAGAGCTGGATGGCGCTGTCAAACACCTGAACCACGGTGCTGTGCATCACGAGCGCTGCCTCTGCCTGTATCAAAGTGGCCTGCATGTCCTCCAGAACGTCCCTGATGATGCTCTGCATCTGAACCCCTTGGATGCAGATCTGCTTGGTGAACTCCCTCTTCTCCTCTGCTGTCAGGAACTGCCTCCTCATCACGTTGATGCCCTCCATGGACACGTAGTCTGCATAGCGGCTCTCTATCCACGAGTACACATTGGAAGCCCACTGCAAAACGTCCTGCGCAGAGCAACTGAGCAGGTTGGGCAGGCGATACTCGTCATTCTCCACCCCTGCCGCGTGGGCATCCAGCCCCAAAAGATCGCAAGACTGGTCCATGTACTCGTAGAGAAGGGAGTTGACAACCACGAGCGCATCGTTGCAGTTCACCCTGGTCTGGTCCTCTTGCGGTACGCCCTCTTGGGGGTGCAAAGTTGTGGGCTGCTGATTTTCATCCACAGCAGCCTCTGGGCTTTGCACGGTTGTGCCCTGATGATTGTCCTCCTGGGCTGTTGTTTGTGGCTGCTGCTGCTGCTGAGTCCTGCGCGTGGTAATTGCAAATGACACCAGGTCGTCCAGCATGCCAAGAAGCTCAGCGTCCTCGTGGACATGGTGATTGAACGCGTGCACGACTGAGTTGGGCGCGTGCACTCCCTGGAGCCCAGATCCCACGTCGCCTTCCATCCTGTCCTCAATGGCCTTCTCATATGCAGCATTCATCTTGATCCTGTCGCTCTGCCTTTCGAGTTTGAGGCTTCCGTGCACAATGATGTGGTGGAACACAGCATAGTTGGGCATGGTCTTGACCAGGTGAGGAATGGCTGCCATGGCATGAAACACTCTGCCTGACCGTGATCTCTCTGTTGACTCTGCAGCAGAGGCCATTTTTTTTTTCGTGTGTGCGTGCCTTGGCCTTTTTGTGCGTGCAAGTTTCCAAAAGCCGTCAGCCCTTTTGAACCACTGGAAAAAAAATGTTTTTTATAGAAAAAAAAGGTCAATGCTTTTGAATTCTTTTTATTTTTACAACAGGCAATTGTTTTTTAGGAGCTTTGGTCAAATGAATTCGACCAGACAAGGAAAATGCAGAAATTTGGAAAATGCCCAAAATGCAGGTGCTAGGGTTAGCTCCAGACGGAAGTGGTTTATCATGCTTTATTCTCTTCTTCATGTTCAAACCAACCAAAAACCATCAAAACAATTACACCCCAGGGTGTGTCATGCCACAGCGACACTTTATTTCCAAACTCTGCTGCAGCATGGTGAGCGATCCGTCCGAGTGAACAAAAACAGAGCCATACTTGGTGGCAAAGATTCCTCGCATGCTGGCCACATAATGCCTCTTCTCAATGGCAATCTGCCTGCGCTTGACAAACCCTCCTGCCCTATTCCCATAGCTGTTCATCTGCGTGGCAGGGTCGATGCCTTGGACAATGAGCAGGGCGTCCTCTGCATCCTGAATGCTGTCTTCGTAAGCAGCATTGTCCTGGAATGTCTTTCTGTTTCTGCTAAGCTCTTCTGCACCACTGATGATGTCCTGCTTGGCACTTTCCTTCAAAGGATTCTTGCCATTGGCTGCGCTACTACCACCAAACTGTGAGGATGCTGAGTGGCTGGAAGTGGAGGAGGAGGAGCTCAACCCAGCCCTCTGCATCATGTCACTGATCATGTGCTGAGGCATGCTTCCAGAGAGGGCTGTGCAGGCCTTGGAGGCATCCACCTTCCTCAGGTTGACCTTGCGCCCCTGCCAAAAACAGTATGCATTCAATGAGATAGATGCCAGGCAAACAAAATGACATGTGATGTATGAACCAACCTTGCTGTCGGTGAGCACGCTTCCTGGATTTTGAGCAGCCAATTGCAACTTCCTGATGTCCTCTGCTGCCTTTATGCTCTCCTTGGTTGACCTGTCAGGCATCTTGCCACTGAAGAAGGCCATGGAAAGCTCGCTCACCACCGGCTTCCTTTTTTCAACCCCCTTGTCCTTCACCGCCAATGATGAGTTGGGCTTGGATGATGCTGATTGTTTGGAAAACTTCACCATGAAAACTATAAGTTGTGTGGTGTATGTGTGTCAAGGGAATGAATATACAATGCCCTGGCTCAAATCACCCTTTTATTATGCGTAAGCAAGTCTTGGGTTTTTTTTGTCTTTTTTATCCATTTGAAAAATTTGACTAGCAGGAAAAAAGAAATAAAAAATTGATATCTATGAAAGGGTGTGACCCTTCAGGTGGATGAAACTGGGAAATCCAAACCTGCCACGAATTTTGAATTTGGCAATTGGACAAAAAGCACACACACACATGGCATCTCTACTGCCCAACTCTCCATTCAACATCACCCAGAACTGGGAGACCTACTCAGGGGCGTACTGCCTTTTTGACAAGGATGCCTTCAGCAGGAACTACTCCAAGCTTTCCCCCAGCTACAACTGCATGAAAGTGCGAGTCCAGCCGAGCCAGGCAGATGGTGATGATTCCACTCCTGCTCCCATGAGCAAGTTTTTTGTGGGCTTTGGGTTCTGCAAGGCCAGGCCCTGGATCATTCCTGGCACTGTTGTGCACTTTGTGGAGGGCGAAGACGAACAGCAGCAGCTTGTGAGCAACAACTCAATGAAGCCAATGGAAGGTGAAAAGGAACAGCAGCAGCTTGTGAGAAACAACTCAATGAAGCCAATGGAGGTGGATGATGAAAGGCAGCAGAAAAAGGGGGTTGTTGTGAGACAGGCAACTGTATCCGGCATGGTTGTGGCAGAGGGCAAGCGAGAGATGGAGTTTGCCGTAGGCATCTGCTTCCAGACACCTGTATCTGCCAGCGATGCTTCATGCATATTCAAGGGCTGCATCGACCTGCTTGAGACTGAGGATGAGGCAAGCTTGCACGACTACGTTCTCAAGTTCCCTGTGTACTACAACTCGACGTGGGGCTACATTCCACCGGCTCTGAGGTCCCTCCCAAGCAGCGCCAACAGCCAGTCACACTGGGACAAGAAGCTGCAGGGTTTCAAGGAAGCGAGCAAGCACGCAGTCAACAGGGATGCGCGACGGGGATTCCTTGACTATGTGCAAGTGCTGGCGTGCGTGGACGGTCTTGGCAAGAGGGGTTTCAGGTTGCACCAACACCATCACCAGCATTCGGACGATGAGGATTCAACTGTGCCCAAGACAACGAGCGGATTGGCTGCTGCAAACGAAGATGAGCTTGCCAGGAGCAAGCGCCCGTGCCATGCAGATAATAATGCAACACCAAAGCCGCGTGCTGCCAGGGTCCTTGTGCCTCTCGCCCCTCCTCCCGTGCAGGTGGAAAATGTTTCGCTGGAGGAGGAGGAGGAGGAGTCTTCTTCCACGCCACCCAGGTCTCCCCTCTTGCAAGCAGCAGCATCGAGAAGGAACAGGGCCTACATGGCAAGGGGGCCTAGGCCCAGGAGGCTCTCCTCTTCACAGAAGGAAAAGAAAAAGAGCTACCTGGTGACAAGGGCAGGTGTCCCACCCAAGGATCCATTCAACAACGCGGCCAGGTGCATCAACCAGAGGGAGGGGAGGGCCTTTTACGTCACCAAGGAAGATGACGCGCATCTGGTGGGTATTGTCGGGAGCACCATCCTCAGCATCCGCAACAGCATCGAGGACGCACACACCAAGTACGTGGAGGGGTTCAAATCAGCATGTGCCATCAACCCGGTTTCGGTGCCCACGCTTTTGGGCTCGTACGAGAGCTTCATGAGGGCCGAGTGTGGCACGGAGATCTGTAGGAATGCGTAGTTTGTTCCCGGATCTGTAGGAATGCGTAGTCTGTTCCCAGATCTGTAGGAATGCGTAGTTTGTTCAGAGATCTGTAGGAATGCGTAGTCTGTTTCCGGATCTGTAGGAATGCGTAGTTTTTTCAGAGATCTGTAGGAATGCGTAGTTTGTTCAGAGATCTGCAGTCAGATACTAGTGCATCATTGGTTTTTAATGAATAAAACAGACAATCAAAGCTTGAATGCAATCCTCGCCACCCCGGCGTCCAGCAGCTGCTGCTTGGTGACGCTCCTCAGTATGATCTTGACCACATTCTCCGTCTCTGTGATGCACTTTGCCTTGACCCCAAAGAACATGCCCAGATGGTTTTCCAGGGGCAGGAGCGTCTCGAGACACGCCAGCCGCGGCAGAACCACAAGCTCGTGCACCACAATGCCCTGCCGCATCATGTACAGAAGCCCAATGACAGTGGTCTTGAGCTTGGCATCTGTGACAACCCCCTTGCACATGGTGTTGACCAGGCATATGTGCCTGTGAATGACCTCAGCGCACCAGCTGCTCACAGCGAGCCTTTCCTCGTGAGATGCATCCGAGCGGGGCTGCCGCAAGCTGTGCCCTACCGTGGGTGTTGTTGTTGTCACTGATGCTGCTGCTACTGATTCTGTTGCACCAGGCATGCCCTCATTGTCTGCTGCTGCTGCTAGAGAGGAATGTTTGGAAGCCTTCTGAACCATCAACCGCTTCTTGGCACTGGCCTTTTGCTCCTCCACGTCCATGCTTTTCCTCCACTTTGTGCTGCACAGCACGTCTTCCACAAAGGACAGGATCAAAGATCCGACGTGGCTGGCGTCCTCCATCTTGTCTGCAGGTGTGGTGTTTCTGGACGCCATGTGGTGGTGCTGAGATTGCGGCTGTGTGAAATGGCGGTAGTTGTGACGATTGGGCACAGAATCTTGCAGAAATGCACTTGTTGTTGTGGTTGACATGGCCCTGGTTGCTGTTGCTACTGCAGAAGCCAGGGAGGAAGAGGGCAATGGATTCATCGTCACAGCCTGATGATGATGCTGATGAGAAAGGTGACCCCCCCTAGGCGGCTGCTGCAGCATCACCCGATGGTACACCCACGACCTGTACCTGTTCTTCTTGTTGACGCTGCACCTGCTCACGATAACACACAAGAAAACTAAGAATTCAACTGTAGAGGAAAGATCAGGCAAGC
>VFQS010002973.1_pt1 | contig 13313 bp, 14 predicted proteins | sample 3512361 | NCBI WGS metagenome assembly VFQS01 (sample SAMN10412375, study PRJNA504923) | tailings metagenome | isolation source: Relicate 1 Philex TSF3 active mining | place: Philippines
TTGTGGCCATGCGGGTGTTGGGTCTGATGAGCGGCACCAGCGCCGATGGCGTGGACGCCGTGCTGGCGGCGTTCAGCGGCCCGCCACGCCGGCCCCAATGGAAACTGCTGAGCCGCGCGGCTGCGGAGTATCCCCAGGAACTGCGCAACCGCCTGATCGCTGCCGGCCAGGGGCAGCCCATCACCGCCTCCGATGTGTTGGAGCTGGGGGAGGCGCTCACCGAGATGCAGGCTGAAGCGGCTCGAGCCTGTGACCCCAGCGGCAGCGCCGAGCTGGTGGGCTGCCACGGCCAAACCCTCTGGCACCGGCCACCGCAGGGCGATCGCCGCGGCAGCAGCTGGCAACTGCTGCAGGGGCCCCTGCTGGCTCAACTGCTGCAGCGGCCCGTGGTGTTCGACTTTCGCGCCGCCGATCTAGCGCTCGGGGGCCAGGGGGCACCCCTGGTGCCAGCCGCCGATGCGGCCCTGCTACCGGCCATCGGCGGCTGGCGGGCCCTGCTGAACCTCGGCGGCATCGCCAATCTCACCCTGCTGCCGCCGGCCTCGGGCCCCGATCGGGACGCGCCCGTGCAGGGGTGGGACTGCGGCCCCGCCAACACCCTGCTGGATCTGGCGACAACCCACTTCAGCGGGGGCAGCGTGGGGTTCGATGCCGGTGGAGCCTGGGCCGCCCAGGGCCAGGTGGAAGAGGAGCTGGTGCAGCAGTGGCTAAACGAGCCTTATCTTCTGCAGGCACCACCCAAATCCACCGGCCGTGAACTGTTTGGCCAGCCGGATCTGGAGCGCCGCCTCTGCGAGCTGGAGGCCAGCGCCATGCAGCACCAGCAACCGCTCACACCAGCCGATGCCCTGGCCACGCTCACCGCCTTCAGCGCGGGCGCGGTGGCGCAAGACCTGGCCCGCAGTCCTGCGGTTGTGGAGCTTCTGGTAGCGGGAGGAGGGGCCCGCAACACCACCTTGATGACGGCGCTGCGACGCCGTTGCCGCGGCCTGCAGGTGCGCCCCCTGGCGGAGCTGGGCATCGGCGACAGCGATCGCGAGGCTCTGGCCTTTGCCTTACTCGCCTGGTGGCATCAGCAGGGGGTGAGCGGCTCCCTGCCGTCGGTCACGGGGGCGACGCGGCCGGCGGTGCTGGGTGTCTGCACCCGCCCGAGCCTCTAAACCGCCAGATCACGATCCACCACGAAGCGCGGGCAGAAGCAGCGGTCGTTCATAGGGTGAGCCGATAGGCCAGCAAGCCCATGAGCGCCGGCAACGCACCTTCCCTCTACGAGCGGATCCGCAGCGATCAGCAGCTCACCCAGGAGCTGTTTCGCCAGGCCCTGCAAGACCCCTCAGGCGCCCTCACCCGGATCTGCAGCCTGGGCAGGGAGTGGGGATTGCCCGTGAGCCGCGATGAGGTGAAGGCCCACCTCCAGGCGATCGACGACCCCGAAACGAAGCAATGGCTGCTCAAGGCCCGGGGCGGCCTCTAGAGCGCTACGGCGCGGGCGCCGATCGGCGCCCATCCAGCTGAAGAAGAGCCAGTAGCTCACGATCGCCAGGCCGGCCGCCACCACCAGAGCCGCCACCTGTTCGAGTCGCTTCACCATGGCGCCGGCCTGTGCGTGGACGCAAAACAGTCTGCAGGGCGAGACCTCCCGGGGGAGATGATGCAATCAGGACCGGGCCCCAGACGCCCCCCACTGCATCCGCCTTGCTCCGTCTCGAACGCGTCTCGAAGATTTATCCCACCGGTGAGGTGCTGCGGGATGTCACCTGGGAGGTGAAGCCCGGCGATCGCATCGGCCTGGTGGGGGTGAACGGCGCCGGCAAATCCACCCAGATGCGGATCATCGCCGGGATGGAGGAGCCCAGCAGCGGCCAGGTGGTGAAGCAGGGCGATCCGCGCATCGTGTATCTGCAGCAGGAATTCGATGTGGATGTGAGCCGCACCGTGCGGCAGGAGCTCTTCCAGGCCTTCGGGGAGGCAGCCGCGGTGCTCAACCGCCAGCGCGAGGTGGAGGAAGAGATGGGCTCGGAGAAGGCAGCCGAGGATCCCGATCACCTCAATGAGCTGATCCACGAGCTGGGCAGCCTGCAGAGCCGCTTCGAGAGCCTGCACGGCTACGAGCTCGATGCCCGCATCGACAAATTGCTGCCCACGATCGGCTTCACGCCGGAGGGCGCCGAACAGCTGGTGGGCGACTACTCCGGCGGCTGGCAGATGCGCATCGCCCTGGGCAAGGTGCTGCTGCAGGAGCCGGATCTGCTGCTGCTCGACGAACCCACCAACCACCTGGATGTGGAAACGATCCAGTGGCTGGAGGACTACCTCGTGGGCCAGACCTGCCCTCTGGTGGTGATCAGCCACGACCGGGCCTTCCTCGATCGGGTGTGCAATCAGATCGTGGAAACCGAGCGGGGCATCTCCCGCAGCTACCTGGGCAACTACAGCCAGCACCTGGAGCAGAAAGCGCTCGAGCGCGAGGCGGGCCAGGCCGCCTTCGAGCGCCAGCAGAAGGAACTGGCCACCCAGCAGGCCTACATCGATCGCTTCCGCGCCAGCGCCACCCGCTCCACCCAGGCCAAAAGCCGCGAGAAGCTGCTCGACAAGGTGGAGCGCATCGAGGCACCGATCGAGAGCGTGAGCGGCCCGCGCTTTCAGTTCCCACCCGCACCACGCAGCGGTCGTCTGATTGCCGAGATCAAAGACCTCAGCCACAGCTACGGCGAGCAGATCCTGTTCCTCGGGGCGAATCTGGAGGTAGAACGGGGCGATCGCATCGCCTTTGTGGGCCCCAACGGCGCCGGCAAATCCACCCTGCTGCGCCTGGTGATGGGCATCGAGACGCCCGATGAAGGCGTCGCCGGCCTGGGTGAGCACAACGTGATCGCCGGCTACTTCGAGCAGAACCAGGCCGAAGCCCTGGATCTCTCGAAAACCGTGATCGACACGTTGTTTGAGGCGGTGCCCGACTGGACCCAGACCCAGGTGCGCTCCCTGCTGGGCAGCTTCTGCTTCAGCAACGACGCCGTGTTCAAGGAGGTGGGCAAGCTCTCCGGCGGCGAGAAGGCGCGGCTGGCCCTGGCGCTGATGTTGCTGATGCCCTGCAATCTGGTGGTGCTGGATGAGCCCACCAACCACCTCGACATCCCGGCCAAACAGATGCTGGAGGATGCCCTGATCGAATACGACGGCGCGGTGCTGGTGGTGAGCCATGACCGCTACTTCATCTCGCGGGTGGCCAACAAGATCGTGGAAATCCGCGACGGCGACTTGGTGGTTTATCGCGGCGATTACGCCTACTACCGCGAGAAGAAAGCCGAGGAGGCCGCCGCCGCCGATGCCGCGCGTGCAGCGGCTGATCAGGAGGCCAAGCGCAAGGCCAATCGCGACAAGCAAAAGGCCAAAGCCGAAGCGCGCAAACAGAAGGTGGCCTGAGGCGCGCTCAAAACAACTTCACAGTTCCCTAGGCAAGACGACTCATTGTTCTTGTCCAAGACACAGGGTGTTCATACGCTGATGACTTCCCCCCTTGAGAGGTCAGGCCATGGGCATCGTTCCGAATCCCTCCCATGTCACTGGGGCTGACCTGATGGCCATGGGGATCGCAGCCTCCAGCTCCACCGGCTTGGATCCGGTGGAGAGCTATTTCGAATGCATCACCGCCTGCTCCATCGACGATGGGGAGTGCGTGACTCAGTGCGTTGAAGTGCTGCGCGAAACCGACAGCTGATCGCCGTCTAGCGCGATCCCATCAGGGTTGAGAGCTCCACCGGCGTTACCTGCAGTCGCAGGGTCTGACCCTGCCTCTGCAGCGTGAGCTCCATGGCGCGGCCCACACCATTGCGCTCCACCAGCTGGGTGAGCTGAGCCGGGTTGCTCACGGCCTGGCCATCCACCGCCGTGATGCGATCACCGGGCCGCAGCCCCGCCCGGGCCGCCGGTCCTCCTGGCATCACGCTGCGCACCACCGCTCCAGGCATCGGGCTGCCGCTGGCATTGCGCACAGCATCGAGGCCCACGCCGATCATGGCGTGGCTCACGCTGCCCTTGCTCACCAGCTGCGCTGCCACGCTGCGGGCGCGATTGATCGGAATCGCAAAGCCCAGCCCGGCGCCTGGGCCCGATCGCACCAGGGTGTTGATCCCCACCACGGCCCCGTTGGCATCAAGCAACGGCCCGCCGGAATTGCCCGGGTTGATCGCCGCATCGGTCTGAATCAGCTCGAGCCGCTTGTCAGTGATCCCCAGGGCGGCGGCATTGCGGTTAAGGCTGCTCACAATGCCGAGGGTCACGGTCTGATCAAGGCCAAAGGGATTGCCCACCGCAATCACCCACTCCCCCACCTGCAAGCTGTCGGAATTGCCCAAGGGCGCTACGGGCCAGGAGCCTCCACCCGCCAAACGCACCACCGCCAGATCGGTCACGCGATCAGCGCCCACCACCGTTCCTTCCACGCGGCGGCCATCGCTGAGGCCCACCGTGACCCGCGTGCTGCCCTCCACCACATGGGCGTTGGTGAGCAGCAGCCCCGAGGAGTCGTAGATGAAACCACTGCCCTGGCCCCGCTCGGTGCGCTGCGATGGCGGAATGGCACCTCCGCCACCCTGGGGCAGACCAAAGAACTGCCGCAGCAGCGGATCCATAAACGGAAAGGGCGGCAGGCTCTGGCGGCCTGGCACCACCACGGTGCGCTCGGTGTCGATGGTGACCACCGCAGGGCCGGTGCGCCGCACCGCCTCCGCCACAAACGACTGGCGCGACAGCACCGCACTGGCCGCCGGCGACTGCGCCAGGGCCGCGGGGAGTGCAGTGAGCACCGGGCCGGCCAGGGCCCCAGCGAGGGCCAGGGGCAACACCCGGGAAGGCACAGCAGCCATGACAAGCAATCCGGTGGATGTCGACCGTACGCAGGTTTTCTGCGGCGGAAAAGGGTCCAGCGCTGGTGGATTCCCCCCACACCACGCCTGGCGCAACCGCGCGATGATGGACGCACTGGATTAACCGCAGTCCACCGGAACGCCGTCTATCCCCTCCCTGCCGGGAACCCTCGCCATGAGCTCCGAGCTATTCGCCAAGCTGCTGCCGCTGGTTTACGCGGCCTGCTTCCTCGGATTGCTGTGGCAGGCCTTCCGGATCATGGGGCGAGGCTTTGGCGCAGTGCCGCGGCCCGGTGATCAGAACCGCATCCCCCGCGGAGATCGCACCGGCCGCCTCACCATCCATCCCGAGCTGCTGGATGCGGATGGCCAGCTCACCCGAGACGACCTTCTCACCGTGCGCTTCGGAGGTGATCACGAGCAGCCCGCCTCACCGAACGACCCCAGCTGAGCCCGCATGGGCCCTCCAGCTGGTACAACCGTTGGGTGCTTGTGGACACAGCGGAGGCTGAGTGGAGCAAAGAACCCGGATCGTGGCTGCGGTGCTCAAGGCCATCAAGCTGCCCCCCCGCTTTCAGCTGAAGCTGGTGAAGGAAGACCCTGTTCGCCTGGAGCTGATCCTCACCCCTGCCTACGGCAAGCAACCGATCCTGGTGGGCTTGGTGGAATCCCAGGATCTGGTGGCCCGCCGCGACCGCGAAGGCCGTGTGCCGCGCGACCTGCAAGGCACCTGGGATTGGACCGTGCGACACGGCAAGGTGAACACCGGCGGCTGGAACCCTTACCTCAAGGAAGCGCTGCAGACGATGTTTGAGACCGGGCTGCCGGCGATTGTGTACGAGGAAACCACCGGTGAGGTGTATCACCCGGTGGACGGCGCCCGCCACGTGCGCTGATTCACCGCGCTGAGCCAGCTCCCCGCACACCAACCCGTGCCCCTGCCGATCGAGCCGCTGCTGCCTGAACTGGTGCAGCGTCTCCCCGCTGGGGGCACCGTGTTGTTGCAAGCCCCCCCGGGCGCCGGCAAAACCACCCGGGTTCCGCTCGCCCTGCTGAATGCCTGCAGCGGCCGCATCCTGATGCTCGAGCCCCGAAGGCTGGCGGCCAAGGCGGCAGCAGAGCGGCTGGCCGCAGAACTTGGCGAACGCGTGGGCGGACAGGTGGGCTATCGCGTGCGCCTGGAGAGCCGCATCTCCGCTGCCACGCGCATCGAGGTGTTGACCGACGGCCTGTTCCTGCGGCAGCTGCAGGCGGATCCAGGCCTTGAAGGCGTGGATGGCGTGATCTTCGATGAATTTCACGAGCGCCGCTGCGAAGCCGATCTGGCTCTCGCCCTCCTGCGCGAAGCCCGGCAGCTGCTGATGCCGGAGCTGCGGCTGCTGGTGATGTCCGCCACGCTCAACCTGCAACCCCTGGTGCAGCAACTGCCGGAGGCCGCACTGCTCACCAGCGAGGGACGCAGCCATCCGGTGAGCGTGAGCCATCAACCACCGCGAGAGCGCGAACCGCTGGCCGCTCAGGTGGTGCGCGCACTGGAAGCCCGCTGGCTCGATCAGCGCGTCGCCAGAGAAACCGTGCTGGTCTTCCTGCCGGGGCAGCGGGAGCTCCGCGCCTGCCAGGACGCCATCGCCGCCACGGACTGGGGGCGTGCGCTCGAGCTGTGCCTGCTGCACGGCAATCTGCCCCTGGCCGAGCAAAGCCAGGCGATTCACCCTGCCAGCAGGCCCGCGGGGAAGGTGGTGCTGGCCACGGCCATCGCCGAGAGCTCCCTCACGATCGAAGGCGTCAGCCTGGTGATTGATAGCGGCCTCAGCCGCCGCAGCCGCTTCGATCCGGTGAGCGGCATGGAGAGCCTGGTGACGGTGCCGGCGAGCCTGGCCAGCGCTGAACAGCGGGCCGGCCGCGCTGGCCGCCTCGGGCCGGGCCGCGCCCTGCGCCTATGGAGCCCGGCCGAGCAGCAACGCCGGCCCGCCTTTGATCCACCCGCGGTGATGGAGGCGGATCCAGCCCCGCTGGTGCTGCAGTTGGCCGAATGGGGTGCAGGCCTCGGCGAAACGCTGCCGTGGCTGGAGCCGCCGCCGGAAGCCCACCTACGCGAAGGGCAAGGGCTGCTGCGCCAGCTGGGTGCCCTGGCGGAGGGCGGCACGCTGAATGCCCATGGCCGCAAGCTGGCCAACCTGGGGGTGCATCCACGCCTCGCCCAGCTGCTGCTGCGCTCCTGTGAACTGGGGGCCGTGGAGTTGGGCTGCAGCCTGGCTGCCCTGCTGAGCGAACGCGACCCCCTCTCCCAACTCGAAGCCGGCAGCGACCTGATGCGCCGACTCGACTGGCTGCGAAGCCCCGGGCGTGATCCCCGGCGCCAGCAACTGCGCCAACTGCAACAGCAACTGCGGCGCCAACTGCCGGAGCAGCCCCCTGCCGAAGCCTCAACCGACAACGAAGCCGCAATAGCCGCTGAACTGCTGGCCCATGCCTACCCCGAACGGGTGGCACTGGAGCGCACGCCGGGTTCCGGTCGCTATCTCACCCGCAGCGGCCGCGGTGCCGCACTCCACCCCAGCGACCCGCTGGTGGGTAGCCCAGCCCTAGCGATTGCGGCGGCCGATGGCCGCGGCAGCGATGCCCGCATCCAGCTGGCCCTGCCGCTGGCCCTCAGCAGCCTCACAGCCCTGGCCCTGAGCGCGGGTGAAGAGCTGGCCCAGGTGTGCTGGGACAGCCAGCAACAACGCATCCGAGCAGAGCGGGAGCTGCGTCTGGGAGCCCTGGTGCTGGAACGGCGGCCGTGGCCGAATCCCCCCGCCTCGGTGCTGCGAACCGCTCTGCTTCATGGACTGGCCGAGCTAGGGATTGAAGCCCTTCCCTGGGATAGCCACAGCCGCCAGCTGCAGCAGCGCCTCGGCCTGGCCCACCGTGAACTGGGCCCGCCATGGCCAAACCGCAGCCTCGCGGCACTGGAGGCCGATCCCGAGAGCTGGCTGGGCGATCAACTGGATGGGCTTCGCAGTCGCGCTGATCTGCAAGACCTCAACCTGGAGGAGGCGCTGTGGAACGGGCTGCCCTGGGAGGCCCGGCGTGAATTGGAGGAGCTGCTGCCGCAGGCCATCGAGATTCCCTCAGGCCGCCTGGCCAAGCTGGATTACAGCAGCGGCGAGCCGGTGCTGGCAGTGAAGCTGCAGGAACTGTTCGGAGCCGCGAGCACCCCCAGCGTGCTGGGCGGCCGGCTCCCCGTCACGGTGCAACTGCTCTCCCCCGCCGGCCGGCCCGCCGCCATCACCCAAGACCTTGCTGGCTTCTGGAGTGGCGCTTACCAGGAGGTGCGCAAGGAGTTGCGGGGGCGCTACCCCCGCCACCCCTGGCCCGAGGATCCCGCCAACACACCGGCCACGGCACTCACGAATCGAGCCCTGCAGCGGCGTCAGTCCCAGAGGTGATCGAAACCGAAGTGGCGCAGCCCTTCGGCAATGCCGGCGCAGCCCTCCGCTGAGGCCAGATAGATCGACGACAACCGGGGCAACCGCTCCAGGAGGGCCGCTTCTGCATTGGCCACCACCACACCGTTGAGTCCGGTTTCAAACATCGCCAGATCGTTCAGCGTGTCACCAGCCGTCACCACGAGCTGCGGATCTACCTCCAGCCACTCGAGCAGGGCCAGCAGGGTGGAGCCTTTGTTCACACCAGTGGGCAACAGATCGAGATAACGGTTGTCGGAGAGCAGGCAATCCACCCCGTGGGCCTCCAGCTGCGGGATCAGGCTGTGGTCGAACTGCTCGGGGTCGACGTAGTAAGCCAATCGCCGCTGCGAATGGAGCGGTTGCGCGGCCAGACCAGGCTGCCCTTCAAGCATCGGCAGGAGCCGTTGCTCCATCCCCTGCCAGCGGGCATCGATCGGCTCCACCGCCAGAGGCACCGGCAATAACGACTGGCCGCACGCCACCGTGCAACCCACATCACCGATCACCAAGTGCGGTGCAGCCAAGCCAATGGGTTCATCCTCCTCCAGCACCCGGGCGATCGAGGCCAGGTCGCGCCCGGTGCAGAACACATGCAGCACCCGTTCGCGTTGCTCCGCCAACCAGCGATAAAAGCTGCGCCGCTCAGCGGTGGCGCCCCCCAACAACGTGCCGTCGAGATCGGTCACCAGCACGAGCTCGGGCGCTTCGGGCAAGGGCGCCGAGAGCTGGCTCTGCAACAACTGGCGGGACACCGCAGGCACCGGGCAAGTGGCGACAACCGTATCGCTGAACACCGTCAAGCGGCCCACATGTTTCGTTACACTCCAACCGTTCGCGTCATTCCGATGCCTGACTCCACCTCTACATCTGCACGCTTCGGTTTTGTGAATTTCGCCGAAACCTGGAATGGTCGCCTGGCCATGCTGGGCTTCACCATCGGCCTCGCCACCGAGCTCCTCACCGGCCAGGGCATCCTCGGCCAAATCGGCCTCGGCTGAAGCCGTTAAACCGGAGCAATGCTCTGCAGGCGCTCCCTCACGTGAGGGAGCGCTTTTTGATGGTTCAAACTGAACGCACAGCACCAGAAGCTCCCCTGGCTCAGCTTTTTGCCAAGAACCGCCGAGACGGCGCACGCATGCTCAGCAGCGGCATCGTGATCACCGCCGTGGGCTGGATCCGCATCGACCACCCGGCAGGCCAGATCGTGGCATTGCTCGGCAGCCTGGTGTGCCTCTACTGGTGGAGCTGCTATCGCCGCCTGGAGCGGTGAGCACAGAACTCGGCCTGCCGCGCTACAGCGTCAGCGCACTCAACCAGGCCATTGCTTCCCTGCTGGAACGCGGCTTCGCGCCGCGCTTTCTGCTCGAGGCCACCGTGTCTCGACCGCAGCTGAAAAAGGGGCATCTCTGGCTCACGCTCGTCGACGAGCAGGCCTCGATCTCGGGGGTGGTGTGGGCGTCTCAACTCAGCAAGTTGAGCTTCCAACCCAGCCAGGGCGATGGCGTGCTCGTGGTGGGCAAGCTGAATTTCTGGGCCAGCCGGGCCAGCCTCTGCGTTCAGATTCTCGATCTCAGGCCCAGCCTCAGCGCAGTGCTGCGCCAGTTCGAGCGCGTGCGAACCCTCCTGGAGCCGGAAGGACTCCTGGATCCAGCGCGGAAGCAAGCTTTGCCCGCCATGCCCGCAGCGATTGCCCTGCTCACCAGCGTTCCCAGCTCGGCCTTGGCCGACATGCTGCGCACCGCCCAGGAGCGCTGGCCAGCGACACGCATCCACGTGGTTCCCATTCCGGTGCAGGGGGCTGTGGAGGAACAGATCCGGGCCAGGCTGGCGGAGGTGGTCGGCCGAGCCAAAGACTTAGGCATCGAAGCCATCGTGCTGGCACGGGGAGGCGGCAGCCGCGAAGACCTGGCGGTGTTCGACAACGAGGCGCTGGCTCGTGATCTTGCCGCCTGCCCACTGCCCCTGGTCACGGGCCTGGGCCATGAAGACGACACCACCATTGCCGACCTAGTAGCCGACTACCGCGCCGCCACTCCGACCGCTGCTGTTGTGGCGCTGCTGCCCGACCGCCAGCACCTGGCGCTGAACCTGCAGCAACAGCGTGCACTTCTCAGGCAGAGCCTGAGCCACCGCTTGGAACGGGAACGCCTGCGCCTCGAGAGCGATCGAGCCCGACTGCTGCAGCTGCATCCCCGCCAGCTCCTGGCGAGCACCCGTCAGCAGCTCGAGCAACGCATCGAGCTCTTGCAGGCTCTCTCACCCCAACGCTTGCTGGAGCGTGGCTTTTCGTTGGTGCACCAAACCGATGGACAGCTGGTGCGCTCCGTGCAGCAGGTGCAGAGGGGCGATGCACTGCAGCTGATGGTGGCGGACGGCAGGATCAACACCGTTGTGCAAACCACGGAGGGAGGTGCCCATGGCTGAACCCAAACCGAAGCGCCGGCGAAGCAGCGTTGACCCTGAGAGCCAATGGCAGGCCGAGGTGGAGCAGCTGAGCTTCAACGAAGCCCGAACAGCCCTGGAGCTGGCCATGGCCAAGCTGCAATCCAGCGAGCTGGAAGTGGAAGAGATGGCAACGCTGTATCGACATGCTGAGGCCTACGCCAACCGTTGCAGCGCTGTACTGGAAGCAGTGGAACAGGAGGTGATCGAATGGGACTCTTGAAGCCCATGACAGCACCGGTGGAATCTTCAACGCCCGACAAGCCCCGCCCGAAAGCGCAGACGCCTTGGCTGTCTTGGCTTTACCTGACGTTGGCCATCGCCGGCGGCGTACTGCCGTGGATGGCCAACCTCGCGTTCATGCGCGACTACGGGCCCAGCTTTGATTTAAGCGTGTTCGTCTCCCTCGCGAATGCAAACGCTGCCGCCCAGTCCCTCTCCAGGGATTTGCTGGTGGGGGCATCGGCGGTAACGATCTGGATGGTGGTGGAAAGCCGGAGGCTGCGGATGCGGCACCTCTGGCTGGTGTTGCTGAGCTCCGTCACCATTGCGTTTGGATTTGCGGCGCCCTTGTTTCTCTGCCTGAGGGAGCGGCGACTGGCGGAATTGGCCCGTGAGGCGAGCTCCAACGAGGCCTCAGGGCTCTCCTGACACGTCGCAAACCTCAACGTCGATCACTGCGGAGCTGGCGGGTTGCTCAGCCGTGCTGCTTGAACTGGCACCCACACCGACCAAGGATGTACCGCAGGCTGGACACGTTGTTGCTCCAAAGCTCGGCGTCCCGCAGGCGGGACACGTGATCAAGCGCCGGCGAAACCACTGCCAGGCCAAAAATCCGGCACCGGCCAAGACCAGTGGGCCAAACACCAGCAGGAGGGCAAAGCCCTCCAAAACATCAAAGAACAGCCGTGCTGTAAACCCCGGCGCCAACAGCAGTAACCCAATCAGGGTGATCCAAAGCCATGGAATCGGGCGTTGCATCAGGCGGCCTCGGGAGTGGCTAGCTCCATCCTGACTGGGGCAGGTCCACAGGGGAAGTGGATCAGCGGGCGGATGCTTCGCCATCACGGCGGCGACTCACCACCACACTCAACGCTGTGCCGTAATACACAACCAAACCCACAAGCCAGACCCAGAGACTGAGCAGCAGCACGCCGCCGATCACGCCATAGGCCTGAAAGCGGGTGCCGAGCGATAACAAGCTTCGGCCCAGAACCACATTGAAGGTGGTCAACACAAAGCCGATCAACAACGAGCCGGGGATTAACGATCGAGCCGGAACATGACGCGACGGAAGAATCGCCAGGAGTGCAAAGGAAAGGCTGCAGGCAATCAGAAGCGAAATCCCGAAATCAACAGCCATTGGCACCGGCGCCCAGAGATGCAGCCAATCGGGCAGCCAACCCTGCAACATCAGGCGCCAACTACCCGGACTGAGCAACCTCAGATTGGTGGTGATCTGATCCAGCACCACAAAGAATCCGATCAGTGCCACCAGTGCAATGGCTTCTAAACGTGCACGGATAAAGCGCCAGACAGGCCTCGTCCAATGATCGATCGGAAGGAAGCAAGGGCGAAATCCCCACAAGCGATCAGTACCGCGCTGAAGACTCAGATAAGCATTGGTGGATGACACCAACAAGAACGCAGCACCGACCAAACCAGCACCGTTTCCCTGACGAATCAAGAGGTTCAAGGTGCTACGGATCACCGGGATCACCGATGGCGGTAACACCTGATCCGCCAAGCCCAAAACCTGGTCTGAGAGATTATCTACACGCCCTAATAGGCGACTGGCAACCCCCAAGGCAATCAACAAAATCGGGAAGAAGGATTGCAGTGTGTGGTAGGCAAACGCAGCGCTGAGGTCCACGCAATCCTCACGGTCCCAAAGCCGATAGGAACGCCAAAACAAGCGCACCAGAGAACGCCACCGAAAAGAGCGCTGCATGACCGCCACGGGACGCCCGTCTACCACCGACGCTACAACCTCCCCCAAACCAACCCAACAAAAAAGCCACCCTGTCGGGTAGCTTCTCTGTCTCATCCCACCAGACTCGATCCATCGAGTGTTGGTTGGCATGAGCATGATTGGAGCAAAGAATGTTTTACCTGGCATCGACCTATTTTCTCAGGGGGCTACCCCCCAAATATCGTCGGCGCTGCATCGTTTCACAGCCGAGTTCGAGATGGATCGGAGTGGTTCCAATGCGCCATGGACACCAGGATAGAAGTTAATCTAGCTTGAGCTAGCGCTCAATCTGATCTCTTCAGGGATTCTTTGCTCTCAGGTGAACCCTGAGAACTGCATAGGTTACCGGCTCACGCCGGCTCTGGATGACAAAGATCTCGCCTCTTGCGAGGCTCACCTCGAATGAGGTTTGAGAGCTGAGATTTGGTCAAGCCCTCGGTCTATTAGTACTCCTCTGCTTCACGCATTACTGCGCTTCCACATAGAGCCTATCAACGGGTGTTCTGCCCGTGACCTTACTGGCTTAAGCCATGGGAATACTCATCTTGAGGTGGGCTTCCCACTTAGATGCTTTCAGCGGTT
>VFQS010002975.1_pt1 | contig 13300 bp, 10 predicted proteins | sample 3512361 | NCBI WGS metagenome assembly VFQS01 (sample SAMN10412375, study PRJNA504923) | tailings metagenome | isolation source: Relicate 1 Philex TSF3 active mining | place: Philippines
TTCTTGAATAACACTTTCTTGAACGACTTCTTCTACAACACTTTCTTGAATAACAGTTTCTTCAACTACTTCTTCTACAACACTTTCTTGAATAATAGTTTCTTGAACTACTGGTTCTTGAATAACAGTTTCTTGAACTACTGGTTCTTGAACTACTGGTTCTTGAATAACAGTTTCTTGAACTACTTCTTCTACAACACTTTCTTGAATAACATTTTCTTGAACGACTTCTTCTACAACACTTTCTTGAACTACTGGTTTTTCAACAACTGGTTCAATATTATTTTCAATAATATTATTTATATAATTTTCATTACAAACAATTGGTTTTTCATATTTTGCAATAATACTTTCAATAATATCTTGTGCTTTGGCAAATTCATCATCTTCATTTAAATCAACTGTTTCAACATCACTATTTCTAGAAGAATTATTTTCAGTAGAAAGTGTAGGTGAATTATCGATATTTTGAGACGAAACCTTTGTTTGTATAAGTGTAGGATTATTTACACTTTTATTTGAATTTTTATTTAATCCTAATAAATTACCCATTTTTAATATTATTATAATTATTTATAATAATATTAAATTCTTTTTATATTAAAAAAATGTTAATAAATAAAATAATATAAAGAAAAATAATATAAAGAAAAATATTATAATAAATAATATATTATAAAAAATGAATAAAATAGGTTATTTATATAAAATATTGGGATATAAATATAATAATAATATTAATGTTTTAGAAAATATAGAATTAAAAGATGAAAATAAAAAGTATGCTTTAATAAATATGACAAATATAACATATCATTATAATGGACTTTTATTAAGAGTAATTTCTTTAATAAAAAATATAAAAATAAAAGATAATGAAATTAAATATGATTTAGAAGAATTAAATGAAGAAGTTTATATAATTGATTATTGTAATTTTTGTGAAAGTATTAAAAATAAATTTACATTAGAAAATATATATAATTATCCACAATTTATTATTGAATATACTGATAAGTTAGATGAAAATATTCATAATTTTGAAGCAAAATTATTATATCATAATGAAATGTCTCGAATAAATTTTGGTGAAATAAATAAATTACAAAATGAAATAAATGAATTACAAAAGAGAGTTTATAAATTAGAAAAAGAAGAAAAGAAGAATATAGATGAATTACATAACAAAAAAATAAACTTTATTTACTCTGAATTATAATTTAACCTACTTTCTTTCCATTTACTAAAAACTTTTGCGACATAACATTATGATGTGCCCGTAATGCATCATCTCTATTTCTTAAATAATTTATTCTATCTTCCTCTTCTTCCATCTTCTCTCGCTCATATTTATCATATAAACGTTTGGTTTCTGGGTCAGCTTCATATGATAATCGTGAACGTTCATTTTCTAATTCTTGTATATTACGATAATCTTTTCGAGTTTTAACACTATTTGGGTCAATTAACATATTATCTTCATAATATGCTTGTTTAATATCTGTATATTTATTTCCACTAAAATTAGACCCACTACCCAATGTAGCACAATTAACTTTTGAAGAACTATCAAAAGCATCTGGTAATCCACTTTCATTCTTCTTTGAATTTGATTTTTTACTTTTCATATTATCAAAATGGGCGTTAAATATTTCTTTTGACATATTTTTATTAAATATTTCAAAATTATCATCGTCTTCATTACCATTTTTTAATAAATCAGCATAACCTTTTTCATCTTCATTTGGCATTTTATACTTTTCAAATAATGTGTTAAATTTATTTATATCAAAATTTTTGTCATTTACATCCATTATATCTCCTTCATCTACTTTTGATATATAATCTGAAATTCGCGTTTCATGAAGATTTTCAACACTCTTTTTTTTATTATATGTTCGTTTTTGTTTTGGAACTAACTCTTCTCTTTGAGCGATTTTATGCGCTAAATTATATGATGGATTACTATTATTTAAATTAGAATTACTTGAATTACTATATTTTTGACTTTCTAAATTTTCCATATAATTATTACTTTTTTTTTCCATATCTTCTGCCTTTTTCAATAAATATATATATGATTGTGTTATTACCTGAAATTGTTCAACATATTCTTCACCCGCTTTATCTGGATGATATTTTAATGCCATCTTTTTATATGCTTTTCTTATATTTGATATATTTAAATCATTTTGCTCCAAATCTAATATTTCATACGGATTATAATTCTCCTCAAACTTTCTTATCTCTTCTCTCAACTTTTCACGCTTTCTATTCATATAATTCTTAAATTTATTTTTTCGCTCCTTCTCATAATTATCAAACTCTTCTTCCTCTTTATTACAACTATCTTCATATTCTTGAATTTTATCATTAAAATTCGCTTTATTAAACTCTATATTCGGTATTTGTCGCTCCATTAATGTTTCAAATGTTCTATCATTATATAATAATGATGTATTTGTTGGATATGGCATTATCTGATTATTACTATTATTTATACCATTTTTAGGGTCAAATTGTTTTATCATCTCTTCATTCGGTTTATGAACTCTATTTGGAAATTGCGGTAATGCATGAACCATAGGTTGTTGAACTTGATGTTGATTATTATAATATGTTTGTTGAAATTGTTGTTGATTATTATAATAAGGTTGTTGAACTTGTTGTTGATATATTATTTTTTGTTGATTTTGATAATTATAATTAGGATTTATTTGATTTATGTGTCTTTGTTGTTGATTATTATAATTAGGATTTTGTTGATATAATTGATTTTGATTATTATAATTAAGATTTTGTTGATATAATTGATTTTGATTATTATAATTTGTATTTTTTTGATTTATTTGATTTATATGTCTTTGTTGTTGATTATTATAATTAGGATTTTGTTGATATAATTGATTTTGATTATTATAATTAAGATTTTGTTGATATAATTGATTTTGATTATTATAATTTGTATTTTTTTGATTTATTTGATTTATATGTCTTTGTTGTTGATTATTATAATTAGGATTTTGTTGATATAATTGATTTTGATTATTATAATTAGAATTTTGTTGATATAATTGATTTATATATCTTTGTTGTTGTTGATTATTATTTATTTGTTTTTGTTGTTTATTTTGATTTAAATTTTGTTGAATTGGTTTTTTTATTTTTCGGGTGACTACTTCTTCATCGGACGCAACATTTCCCATTTTTCCTTTCTTATATATTACTTATTTTTTTTATAAGTTGATTAAACTTATTTTTTTTATATTTTTCTTATAATTTTACATATTATACGTTCATTATACTTTTTTGGAAATAAATATAATATTATTTCATACTTTTCATATAATTCATATATATACTCTTCATCTTTATCAATTTTAATAACATATTTATTTTCAATTTTATTTATTATACTAATCTCTTTAAATTTTTGTTCTATTAATTTACTCTTTAATATAAATCCATATAACGGAAAATATATTTTTACAAAATTTCTTTCAACATTTATTTCAATTATATATCCTACACTATTGATTTTATATTCATCTTTTTCAATATGTTGAAATATTAAATCTATTTTTTTACTTTCATTTTTATATTTTCTCATATTTTTATTTACTTTATTCATATTTTCAACAATATTTTCCATTAATATTTTATCTTCAAATAAATTCGTAAATAATCCATGAATATACATATCACAAAATCGTCTTATTGGAGACGTATAATGAGTATAATAATTCTTCTCTTTTATAAATTCTATTATATTATTATGATAATTACTTTCTACATTTTCATCACTATAATATTTATATAAAGCATTTTCTCCATTATATATTTTCAAAAAATTACTTAATTCTTCATCTTTAACTTTTATTTCATCTTCTTCTTTAACATTTTGAACTCTCAATATACTTTTATTTCCATACTTTTTAACACATTCATTCGCCATTATACAATTTGCATATACCATCCAATATTCCACCAATTTATGACTATCTTCAACTATATCATTTTTAAATATTAATTTTGATATTTCTATAAATCTTATTAATTTATCTTGTTTAACACTTAATTTTATATTATCTTCTTTATACTGATTATATACATCATTTACATAATCATAATCATAATTTTTAACAATATATCCCACATTTAATCCTATATTACTATTTATAATTAATCCATTTTCAATAATAAATATTATTGATAATACATTTCTATAATTTTTTTCCAATAATGAACACATATTTTCAGCATAATCTTTTGGTATCATATTTATATTCTTATTATAATCATATAATGTTGAAACACGTTTAGAAAATATATTAAAATACTTTTCAACATCTTCCTTAAAATATATCCATGTATATGATATATGAACTCCTATTTCATATAATTCTTTATTTTTATCTAATACTTTAAAATGAAACGCATCATCAATATCTTTACATCCAAATGGGTCTATCGAAAATAATTGATAACAATCTTTATTTTTATACTCTTCATTTAATAATTTTGATTTTTCTATATCATTTTCCAATTTACTCTTCTCTATTTTCAACTCTTTCATTCCATTTAATTGATATATATACTTTAAATGATTATATTCAACATCTTTATTTCCAACATTTCCAATATAATCTAACACATTTCCTCGCAAATAAGTATTCCATTCAGCAAATTCTATATATACATACTTATTTTCAGTTTCATTCTCATATTTTGATGCCACCAAAAAATCTGGATAATTTGCTATTGACGGTTTAAATAAATATAATAATTTATCTTTATATACTCCATATTTAATCTTACTATTTAAATATAATATACCAACTATCTTATGCTTCTTCCTTTCAACCAATCTTATTATACTCTTTTCCTCTTCATCTATTTCTATTAAATCATTTTCTAATATTTTCTCATTATTATTGTAATCTTTATGAATTTCATTTTTATATGATATTATAACCATTTTTATTTTTAATATTTAATAATAAAATATATATTATTTTATTATTTTCTTTTTATACTTTTTTAAAAAAAAATATAATCATTTTTATTTTTTTTTATATTATTTTTTATTTTTTTAATGTTTTGATGACTTTTGTGTCTTTGAACTCTTTACTGTCATATTATCATCATTTGTTGATGATGACTTTCTTACACTTCGCTCATCTGAACTACTCTTCTTTACACTTCGCTCTTCCGGAAGATTTGTTGAAGTTGTTAAACTTCTTTGTTCTTGAAGTGCTACAAACTTCTCAAATGATTTGGCAATTCTATGAATATCTTGCTTCATTGTTTCTAAACTTTTAATATTATCAGCAATCTCCTTTGTATGTTCGCATAATAAATCAATATATCTTACAATATTATTTCCATTCTCATCTTCCAATAATGTACACATTCCTTTGTAAAAATCATTGTTCGATAAATCAATATTTACCTCCGAACCTTCCTCATCATCTTCATCCTCCTCCTCTTCTTCACTATGTGTTGTTACACTATTTTCACTATCTGAATGAAGTGATAATACTTCCTCGTCGTTATGCTCTTTATTTGATGACATTTTATAAAAATTATTCTTTTATACTTTATTATAACTATTTCTCTTTATATTCATTTTATAAAAAATATTATGTAAATTTTATTAATAAAATAATTAATTTATTAACAAAATTATTCTAAAAGAATTAAACCTTTAAGAGAAAAGAGTGTAATAATTACAACAATTAATAATGATACTGGGACTAATATATATTGATTTATATTATTACCATAAGCATTTTTTTGAATTGTTGAAACATTATTTATTCCAATACGATTATTATTTACCATTATATAAATACTATTATATAACAGTATAATTTATTGAAAAAATATTATAATATAATAATAATATTATTATAATAAATATTATAAAGATTATTATGTAATTTAAGTTTTTATGAAAATAATTTAATGTTAAAAATATATTTTTATTATTTTCATTTAAATAATTTTTATTATTTTCATTTAAATAATTTTTATTATTTTCATTTAAATAATTTAAATATTTAATCTTCTCTTTATTACTTATTTTAATATTATCTTCTTTACTAAATTTTATATTTATTGTCATTTTACTAATTTAATAATATAATATATATATTTTTTTTACATATAATATTCTAAATATATTTTAATATAATATGCTATTATTGCGATTACAATAAATAAACAAACTAATGATACAAATTTATGTTTTCGACTAATTTTATCTTCATTATTTAATTTAAATAAGTGTGGTTTAAATAAAAATAATAAAGCAACTAATATTGAATAAATTAATACTAAATGTTTAAATTCTAAATCCCTTTCTTTTTAAATAATATATATTCTAAATATATATATTATTTTTTAATTAAAAAATAATCATATAATATAGTAAATCATTTTATATTTATAAAAATGCTTTTTAATAAAAAAAAGAGATTATATTATACTCTTATATTATTATTATTACTTATAATTTTATTTATTTTATTTTATTTTAAAAGTAATAATAAAGAAACTTATTTAAATTACTTTTTACCATATTATAACAAAAATAGTGTTGCTATTTATGACTTTTATAATCGCAATGAAGATAATAATAACCAAACAAAAAAGAGTTTTATTTATAAACCTCTTAAAATAGGATTTGATGAAGATAGTGAATTTATTCAACAATTAGGTTCAATGTTTGTTTCTAAAAGTTATCTTAATAATGTTTCTTATATTAAAAGTAATAATGAAATGAAATTAATTGAAGATTGTAATAATAAAAAGATTGATATTGTTAATTGTGCTAATCCATTAGTATCTAATTCATATGTTTCAAAAGATTTTAAGAATTTACGTTTTATATGTAATACCAATAAAATGTATTTATATATATTATCTTCACGCTCTTCTAATATAGAAGCTCTTTCAAATATTTCTAAAATTATTAATAAAGAAAAATTAATTATTTCACTCGATTATGAAAATAGTGTTTCACATTTATTTACAAAAGATATTATGACTGAATTCGGTTTTGAAGAAAATAGTGATTATACTATATTATTTTCAGAAAATGGTTCATCCGAAAGCGCTTTACAAAATTTAATTAATAACAAAAGTAAATTAACAATTCTATCTTTACCTTTCCATCCAAAATTATTAAAAGAAAAATGTTGCGCTCTCAATGTTGAACTCTTCTTTCTTCCTTTCGATTTATATAATGAAGATAAAACAAAAGTATTTTTTACCAAAAACTTTTATTACATTCGCGACATTTATGACTTAAATGACGTTTGTATTACTTATTTACCTAAAAAATACGGAGGAAAAACATATTCACGATTTTCCGCCCAAATTCCCATTGTTTCATATTATAATACATTAATATGTAATAATGATTTAGAAGATAATAGCACAAAAGAAATATTAAATACATTTTATGAAAATATTGGCTTATTTAATCAATTACCAGTATTTCATAAACAACCAATATATAAGACACAACTTAATAGAGGACCTCAAAACGCTTTACCTATTAATAATGGAGCAAAAGAGTTTTTTATAGAAAAAGGATATATAACAATGGAAGAGAATGAAAGTTGTAAATATTTAGTGGGTATTGAAGAGTGTAATAAAAATAGTTTAAATAAACACGGATTTATGGAAGGCGAAAAAGAATTAGATGCTATATTTAGATTTCATTAAAAGAAAGAAACCTCTTTGGTTTCTTTCGAACTTCCAGCTTTAAATATATTTATTTTTTTATTATATTTATTTTTTTATTATATTTATTTTTTTATTATATGTGTTATTTTATTTTAATTAAAATAAAATAAAATATTAAGTAAAATGGAATTTTCATCAAATCATTTATTACAAAATATTAATCATATGCTCTTTTTAAGTCATTATTTTCATTTATTATATTTTTTAGATACTATTGATGTGAAAATATTATTTAACGCACATTTACATCAAATTATTATAAATAACTTTTTAACAGAAAATGATTTATTATTATTAATTAAATCACCTCTTTTTGATATAAATTATGTTTATAATCATAATTTATATGAAGAAAAATTACAAAAATGTGTTAAAAATAATATTTATTTGAAAAATATTCATATTAGAAATGTAAGAAAACGAAACTCTTTACTTCATAAAATAAGTGATTTAAAAATTAAATTAAAAAAACGCAAATATAACTCTTCTTCATCTTCATCTTCATCATCTTCCGAAAATGAAGTTAATCTACAAAATATTTTAGAAAATAATATTTTAGAAAGTGAAAATGAAAGTGAAGATAATAATATAAATTTTAATCAAAGTGAAAATGATAGTAGTGAAAATGATAGTAGTGAAAATGATAGTAGTGAAAATGATAGTAATGATAGTAGTGAAAATGATAGTAATGATAGTAGTGAAAATGAAAGTAGTATATCAACATTATCAAATAATAGTTCTAAAAATAGAGTAAAGAAAAGAAAAATAAATAAGAGATTAAAAAGTATAAATAAAATATTAGATGAATTAAATAATAATATTAAAAATTATTATTTTGTCGGAAATATTAATGAAGATAATACATATGATGAAGAGTTATTAAATAAACATTTATATAAATACTTCTCTTCATTTAAAATAATTGATTATAAAAAGTATGAAGATAATAATATATTACTTTTAGCTTGTATGAAAAAATTAGATAAACTTACATATTATTTATTAACTTATTATAATATTCAAAATATAAATCATAATAATAAGAATAACGAAACTCCGCTACTTTTATGTTGCGAAAATAATATGATTGAAAGTAGTAAATATTTATTATCTCATAAAGATATTCAAATAAATTTATATAATAAATATAATGAACATTTATTAGTAATATGTTGTAAAAATAATTTAACAAATCAGGCTTTACAAATATTATTTCACGACGACTTCAAAAAATTTATGGAAAAAAATAATTCTTATATTATTGAAGATGCTTTATCAAATGCTTCAAAAAATAATATGCACGAAGTTGTCATTAATATTTTACAAAATTATAAATTAGATATTGATTATGTAAATAAACATAAATTTAACTCATTATATTGGTGTGCTTATCATAATATTAAATATGCTCTTCATAAATTATTAAAATATAAAAATATTGATATAACATATTCTAATAAACATAATATTAAAATAATGGAAATATTTGAAAAAGTATGTAGTCATAAATCCCAAAATATTGCTTTAAAAATGTTGAAAAATAAAAATTTCATTTTTAATAATAATATTGACGGAAATTCTCCATTTTATTATGCTTGTGAATATAATTTACCAAAAGTTGCTTTAAAAATATTAGAAAAAACAAATTATAATATAGATTTTAATAGTAATGCTCATGATAGGTCTTCTTTATTATATGCTTGTAAAGAAAATATGAATAATATTGTTTCTATTATATTAAATTCTCCAAATATATGTGCTAAATATGTAAATATAACTGATTCCGACCATAATAGTGCTTTAAATATATGTTGTAAAAATAAAAATATTGAAAATGCGTTTAAAATAATTAATCTTAAAAAAAGATTAAATGAAATAAATTTATCTCAAATAAATAGAAATTATAAATGTGCGCTATATTATGCCATTAAATATAATTTAACAGAAGTTATAGATAATCTTATTGAAGAAAATATTTCATATTCACCACTTATACCTAAAATGTTTAATATGCTATCTTCTACAAAATATACTATTTTAATAAATAAATATAAAAATAATAATCATGTATGTAATATATGTTATGAATGTAATGAAAATAATAATTATATTGTTAAATGCGAAAAGTGTGTTGGAATTTTTCATATACAATGTTTAAAAAAATATTTTGATGCTTCATGGGAACATAAATGTCCTTATTGTAGAGAAAAATGCAATTATTTTCTTGTATAAAAAATAATAAAATTATTTTTTTATTTAATTTATATATTTTAATTTTCTAAATAAAATATATAGAAAGAAAAATGGTTGAATTAAAAAATAAGAGTGTTGAAGAATTAAAAAAAATGGCTTCAAAGAAAAAAATTGTTGGTCGTAGTAAAATGAATAAAGCACAATTAGTTAGAGCTTTAAGTAAAATGAAAGGCGGTGTTATGTCAAATAATAATTTAAAAAAATCTTTTAATAATATAACTTCACCAAATATAAATAAAAAAACAAACGATTTTTATTTTTATTATAATCATTTAGGTAATAATAATAATGAATTTAATAATTATTATTTAATTACTTGTATTGGATTAAATAGAAATAATAAAAATAATATATTAGTTAAAGATGAAAATAATCATTATTATTTACCATTATGTATTTTTGGTATGAATAATTCCACTAAACCATATACTCATTTAAATTTTAATAGTGTTGAACTTCGTAATATTAATGGCTTTAACGTTATAGTTGGTTCAGAAAATGATGAAGAGATATCACAAAATATTCCTAAAATAGATGAAACTATTGCTAAAAATTTAGTAAAAGAATATATGTCATCTTTTAATAATTAATTTTAAAAAAATAATAATATTTATATAAAAATTTTTATATAAATATTTTTTTGAATATTTAATTTAATAACTCTTCTCTTTTAAATCGCGATATCGCATTTTTATTGAAGCAAAATCTTCAATATTTGGATTTAATATTGGAATATCTTTAAGTTCTTCAATATTACAACTCATATTTTCTAATGTGCTACTTTTAACTTTATTTAAAGTAGTTGTTATTTTGGATAAATATTTATCGCGACTGCGGAAAAGATTACTATTTGCGGTATATATAAAACGTTTTTCATCAACATCATATTCTTTAAAAATAGTATCGTGTTTATAATGACCTTTAATAACATAATAATATTTAGTAATAAAAGAGTAAAATTTTTGTGTTTCATCATCTTGTTTATAAAAAAGTTGGTCGAAAGATTGACTTAATTTATCTAAAATTAAATATCCGGCTTTGTCTGAACTCATTTTATTAAGTTCATTATCACTATACATAATTGCTTCATTTTCCGAAAAAACTATATTTTGATTATTTTTATTTTCCATAATTATTTGGAGAAAATTGTGATACAAAAAGAAATCTTTCTTCTCATAATAAGAATCATTTATATGACTTAAATCATAATTATCATTTACAAAATCGCGAATTTGAACGTTATATGTGCTATTATTATTATTGTTATTATTATTTTGAATATTGCTATTATTTATATGTTGAATATTACTATTTTGAATATTATTATTTATATAAGTGTTATTAATTTTGTCATTTAATAATTTTTTTTGATTTATTTTATTACACATTATTTTATTATATTCTAACGCATCTTTTTTAATTTTATTTTTATTACATGCATTTGGTGTAGTTTTATGTCTATCTAAATTATATTGTTTAGAAAATGATGTTTCACAATCAAAACAAAAAAATTTAAATTTATTTATATCTTCCAAAGATAAAATATTATTTTCAGTTGTTGTTAAAATTGTTTTTATAAAATTTTTATTTATTACATTTATATCATTATTATAATGAGAAATTATATATAAATAATCGCTTTTAGATAAATTACTTGTATCAAATGTAAATTCATATTTTTTATTTTTACTTAATTCAAACGCATTTTCATAAGTATTTAATGTTGAACATGAACATTTATTTTTTCTCTTAAAATGACGCACTATATCACTTAAATTATTAGTTTTATATTCAATACAATAATGACAAATATACATATTTATTTAAATTTAAATTTATTAATTATATATTTTAATTAAATATATAATTTATGTAAAAAAAACGCATATGGAGGATTTATGAGACGCAATGTAATATGTTGAGATGCAAAAAAAGCATTTTTTGCTTATTTTATTTTTAAATATATTTTATTAATAAATAATTATTTTCCTTATATTTTAGTAATAGATTTTATTTTATTATAAAAATATTGTAAATTATATTAGTCAAAATATCCTCATTACATCCTGTGCGCTTCGCATGCAATGGAAGATCTAGGAAATCGTTTTTTTAAAGCCAAAAAAATAAATTTTTTTTTGGACTTTATAAAAAATCGGTTTTTTTTTTGGCTTTAAAAAAATGACTTCCCTAAATTGAAGTTTACGGAGCATTGCGGAGAATAAAAGAGATGCAAAAAATATGTTTATTTTATTTTTTATAAAGTTTATTAACATTAATAGTAATAAATTTATTATTATTATTATTTTTATTAAATTAAAATTATTGGAAAATGCTTCCTCATAATCCTCTTTGCTTTCTCTTTGCTTTCTCTTTTCCTCATTTGCTTTTTATTTTTCCTCATTTGCTTTTTTTATTTTTTATAATATATTATTTTTATTTAATTCATTACATATCATATCATTTTTATAAATAAATTTTATTATTTATATATTTTTTTATTACAAATATTAAAAGTATATTTTTTATAATTTCATTTTTTATTATTTTTTATTATTTTTTAATAAATAAAATTATTATTAAATAAATTATTATTAAATAAATTATTATTAAATAAATTATTTTTTATAATAAATTATTTTTATTTATTTTATTATAATGATTTTTTTAAGGCATTTGCACAAAAGAAACCATTTGTATCAACTTCATTTACTTCCATATCATGATATTCAGCATATAAAGGAACATATGCATTTAAATAAATGCAATCACATTCATCTTTAAAAGTATTATTTTGAAATTTTCCATAATTTTTAACAATTAAATCATATAATCTATTAATAAAATCTGAACTTGTTTCTTGATTATCTATTATTGTAAAATGATAAAAAGAGTGCATTTTTGTGTACATTCTTATATCATTTAATGAATAATATTTTGTTAATCCTTCTTGAAATAAATCTAATATTGGTTCATCTTCATCTGGGTCTTCATATTCATTATACCATACACTTTTAACACTTATTTTATCTTCACTATTTTCAGATTTTTTCCATTCTAATTCAACTTCATCATTTACAAAATTACTTTCGCGTTTCATTGTCATTCCTATTTGAACCTTAATTACTAAATACTTCTTTTTTATTAAATGTTTATAAAAATCTTCGGCTACTGAACTATCTACTATCAATTTTATCATTCCTCTTTGACCTAAATTATTCTTCTTTTCAGGTAATGAAGGGAAATAATCATGAACTATCATTCCATAATGATTTTGATTAATACTCTTTAAAAT
>VFQS010002976.1_pt1 | contig 13297 bp, 9 predicted proteins | sample 3512361 | NCBI WGS metagenome assembly VFQS01 (sample SAMN10412375, study PRJNA504923) | tailings metagenome | isolation source: Relicate 1 Philex TSF3 active mining | place: Philippines
CTGACGCTGCTTCACGTACTCCAGCGTCAGGTCGTAGGCGCGCCGCATCGTTCCAAGCGCCTGCAGCGCGATCTGCGCGCGTTCGAAAGGCAGTTGCTCGACCAGTTGGTAAAAACCGCGCGCCGGCTCGCCGCCGAGCACGCACTCGGCGGATACGGCGCAATCGTCGAAGAACAACTCGGAGGTGTCCTGGCCCTCCAGACCAAGCTTGTCGAGTGCCTTTCCGCGGCGCAGACCCGGCGTCTTGGCGTCGACGATGAGCAGCGATATGCCTTTGGCGCGTTGCGAAGAGTCGGTCTTGGCGACCACTACCACCATGTCGAACATCTGGCCATTCGAGATGAATATCTTCGAGCCATTGATCAGGTAGCGCCCGTCGCGCAGTTCGGCGCGGGTGCGCACCGCCTGCAGGTCCGAACCAGTGCCGGGTTCGGTCATGGCTATGGCTGCGATGACGCTACCATCGGCCAGGCCCGGCAACCATGCTTGTTTCTGTGCTTCAGTGCCGTAGCGCAAGAAGTAGTGTCCGACGATGTGGTTCAAGCCCAGCCCCAGCGCGGGGTTACCGCTGTAGGCCAACTCCGAGAAGGCCACCGCCGCGTGCGCGGCGGTTCCGCCCGCGCCGCCATACGCCTCGGGCAGATCGGGCAGGATCAACCCGAGCTCGCCCGCCAGCTTCCAAGCCTCTCGGCTTGCCCGCCGTTGCTGGCGCCACGCCACGTCGTTGGGTTCCAGCACTTCCTTGGCGAAGCGCCGCGCCGATTCGCGGTACTGCCGCACGTCGTCGGTCATCCAGCCGGGTTCGTTCGTTGTGTCCATGGTGTCTCCTCATTGTTTTGATGGCCGCCATTACAGAAGCCATGCGGCAAGAGGTCGATTCTTCAGAGGAACGCGAACGAGTGCATCGATCAAAGGGATGAGCCCAACCCATTTTCTGGTGCACGGCTGGCGTACATCCGGCGCTTTTCGCGATGCGTTGGGCTTGTGCGGGTGCCTTGGGTGCCCGGAGGGCTGCCTATTCTGCGTGTAGCAGACCCAGCCGACGTGCCAGTGCCGCGGCATGCGTGCGGTTGCTGGCGCCGAGCTTGGCGTTGATGCTGCGAAGGTGCGTCTTGACCGTGGCTTCCGAGATGTACAGACGACGTGCGATCACCTTGTTGGCTAGGCCCTCGGCCACCAGGCGAACAATCTTGGTCTCTGTACCCGTCAACGCTTCGACAGACGACAGGTCGTCAGCGTGTTCAATCGCTTCGTCTTCGTCGGGTGCGGGCGCGGTGCTGTGCCGCAGCTCCGCGAGCATGCGCAGCACCGCAGCCCCTTCGTCGGCAAAACTGCGCATCAGGCCGCCCGACTCCGCAAAGACCAGCGCAGCCCGCAAACTTCGCATCGCCTGCGCGCGGTCGCCGCTGCCATGCAAGGCCAGGGCTTGCAGGATGCGCAACTGGTGCGCACGCCGCAGCCGACCCCGACCCTCGGCATCGCGTATGGCGTCGCGCAGCAGCGGCAAGGCATCCGCCGCGCGGCCTCCGTGCACCTGTAGGCGCAACGCAGCGATCTGCAGCGAGTCATCCTCATCGGCGACCGCCGTCATGCTTTCTTCATTCCCCCGATCGCCCAGCTCCTGCGCATGCCGCAGCGCGGCCGCAGCGGTTTCCGTGTCGCCAGCGAGCATTGCGATCCGCGAGCGCTCGATCCACACACAGCGGCCGATACGCGGCGTGAGTTGACGCGCCCCGATCGCCTCGAGCGCGTCCAGCAGTTCGCTCGCGCGTTCTGGGTGGCCTAGCTGCCCTTCGATACGTGCCAGGCAGCGGTGACTGGTGATGATCTGTTCGGGCGCGCAAATGTCGCTGATCAACGGCAAATAGGTGTCGAGCAGTTGCTTGGCTTCCAGCAACCGGTCGCACGCATAGAGCGCGCATGCCAGAAAGGCCGCGGCGACCGTGCTGCCCGAGACGTGCTGGCCCGGATGCGGCGTTGCCGCAGAGAGCGCCGCGCGGGCGCGCTCGACGGCTTGGCGCGCACGCCCCTGCACCAGGTGCACCTCTGCCTCCAGGCACACCGCCACCGCGATGTTGAACGAACTGCCCATGCGGTGGTGCGACGGCATGCCCGCCGCTGCGACCGCCAGCGCCTCGTCGAAGCGATCCGCGGCGAGCAGGCAAAAGGCGTATGAGCTGTGCAGCAGTCCGTGCGCGAAGGGTTGTGTAGCGGCCGGAATCCGCCCGAATATGCCTTCCCACGTCCTCAGTGCGCCGCCAACCTGCGAGGTCATCGCCAGCAGGAAGGCGCGCTGCGCCTGTGTCATCACCGCCAGGTCGCCTCCGGTGTCGGGCTGCGCTTCGAGGCGCTCGATCCATGCGAGCGCCTCGCCGTAGCGGTGTGTGCAGATCAGCACCCACCCAAAGGTCAGCGCCAGATGTGGCGCCATGCTAAGGCGCACATTCAAAGGCAGGCCATCCAACAGCCTCGCCAACAGCCGCACGCGCCCATCCCACAGCAAAGGTTGGGCATGCAGTGTCAGCAACTCGATCGCCAGACCGTGCAGCCCTCCCCGGACCGCATGCTCGATCGCGGGCACCGGCTGTTGCTGCGCCGTGTACCACCGAGAGGCGGTGGCATGGAGTTGGGCTGCCTCGTCGGTGTCCAACTGGCCTTTCAGGAATTCGCGGAACAGCGGATGAAAACGCCAACTGTCGCGCCTCTGGCTCTGCGGCACGACGAAAAGCCCGCTACGCTCCAGCGATGACAGCAGCACCTGGCTGTCGGTGCGCGAGGTGAGTGCGTCGCACGGCGCAGGCCGCAATTCGTCGAGCACGCTAACCTCGATCAGGAAACGCCGCGTGGGCTCGGGCAGGCGCGACAGCACGTCCTCGAGCAGGTAGTCGGCCACGTCGAGGCTGGAGCCGGTGAAGCTGGCAATAAACGCGTCGATGTCGTGCCGCTCGCGCAACGCCAGCGCGGCCAGCCACAAGGCGGCGGCCCAGCCCTCGGTGCGTTGGTGCAAGCGGTCAATCTGGCCCTGGGTCAGTGCAAGGCCGCAACACTCACGCAGCAGTTCAGAAGCCTCTTCCGTCGAAAAGCGCAGGCTAGCCGAGCCGATTTCCAGCAACTCGCCGTGCGCACGCAACCGTGCCAGACCGAGGTCGGGCGTCTCGCGGCTGCCCAGCAGCATCTGCCCGTGCAGAGGCAGCGTGTCGACCAGCATACGCAACATGCTGAGCACCGTGGCGTCGTGGACCGCTTCGAGGTTGTCGACAAAGAGCACGAACGGCGAGGTCTGGGCCGACACGTGCTGCACCAGATCCATCGCGGCCACGGGCATCCCCGCTTCGCGGGCGTCTGGCGGCCAGGTGATCAGCGCCAGCGACGGGTCCACCGCCTGGAACGCCGCCAGTATGTGCACGAAAAAGCGCCCGACTTCGTTGTCCCCGACATCGAGCGTCAACCAGGCGGTGGGCACTCCCGCCTGCTGGAGCGCGCGGAAGTGGGCCGCCATGAAGCTGGTCTTGCCAAAGCCCGCAGGCGCGCGCACCAGAACCAGCCGGGCACCTTCGGCGCGCCTCACGGTTTCCAACAGGTGCGTTCGGTCCACACCCTGAACGACGGTGGGACGCGGGACAAGCTTCGAGGCGACGATGCGGCGTGTATCGCCAAACATGGCTACCATGCGTGCGGCGGACGCACGGCCCTTGGGTCGGGGCAACGGTGAGCCAATCTCGGTGCGATGCGAGCCTGCGTAAACACGGAAGACGACGGTCCTGCGGCAGCGCAGCGTGCGTTTGGAATCGTTGCAAGGGGATCGCTATCCTTCATGGGTTCGATGCTCTCAGCAAGCAACGCATGCGACAATACGGGTTAGCAGGGGGGCGCCATCTGGTGCGCCGTGCGCGCGGCTCAGGCGTTCATGCCGCCGTCGACGATGAACTCCGCACCAGTCACGTACGAGGCCTTGTCCGACAGCAACCAGAGCACCATCTCCGCCTGTTCCTGTGGCTCGCAAGCGCGGCGCATTGGCGTATGCCAGATCAGCTCGGCGGCTTGCTTGTCGCTAAACACCGCCCCCACCCCCTGCGTCATCTGTGTGGCCACGTAGCCCGGGCACAGTGTGTTAACGCGGATACCGTGCTTGGCATATTCCTGCGCAGCTGTGCGCGAGAGTCCGACCACGCCATGCTTGGACGCACAGTATGCCACCGTACCGGCTGCACCGGACAAGCCGGCGACCGAGGCCGTGTTCACGATGGCGCCACCACCGCCCGCTTCCATGGCTCGCAATTCGTGCACCATGCAGTTGAAGACACCGGTGAGGTTGACGTCGAGCACGCGGCGCCATTCGTTCACTCCCAGATCACCGGTCCGCGCGATCGGCCCCGAGATCCCGGCATTGTTGAAGGCCATGTCCAGCCGGCCGTGTGCATCGAGCGCGCGGCGCACCATTGCCGCGCAATCGTCATCGCGGCTAACATCGACCTTCAGCGCGGTGGCGCATCCGCCCGCGACCTCGATCTCCCGCGCCACATCCGACGCTTCATGGACATCGGCCAGCACCACGCTGGCACCGTGGCGCGCGAGCAGCAGGGCGGTGGCACGGCCAATCCCGGATGCCGCGCCAGTGACGATCGCAACCTTGCCTTGCAGCATCGTCATGTCATTGCCTCTCCGACGCGGCCACTTCCCGCTGTCGCAGCAGGAAGCGCTGGATCTTTCCACTCGGCGTCTTGGGCAAGTCTGTGACGAACTCCAGCTCCCGAGGGTAGGCGTGCGCCGCCAACCGCGATTTCACGAGATGCTTCAGCTCTTCAGCCAAGGCCTCGGAGGCCTGCATGCCCGGCTTGAGAACGACGAAGGCTTTCACCAGCTCCGTGCGGATCAGGTCCGGCTTGCCGATCACCGCAGTTTCCGCGACGGCGGAATGTTCCATCAACGTGCTTTCTACGTCGAACGGGCCGATGCGGTAACCGGAAGACGTGATGACATCGTCCGCACGGCCGACGAACTTCACAGTGCCATCGGCATCGATCTGCGCGAGGTCACCCGTGCGGTGATAGCGCGCTATCGGGGCGCGTGGCTGGTCTGGGCCCAACCAATACCCGTCGAACCAGAACAGCGGTGACCGCTCTCGATCGATGGCAAGCTCGCCCACCACACCGGCGGGCCGTTCCGTGGCACTGTCGTCCAAGATCGCCGCGCGAATGCCGGGGAGCGCGCGCCCGGCCGTGCCCAGCGCGACCGGATGCCGCAGGCCATGGTGGTTCGCCAGCAACATGCCGCCCTCGGTCTGTCCGTAGTGGTCGTTGACCGGGCAAGACAGGTGCTCGGTGAACCAGCGCACGACCTCCGGATTGAGTGCTTCTCCCGCGCTGCTGGCGACGCGTAACTGGCCACGGATGACTTGCGCGGGTGCCACGCCGTCGGCCATCAACAAGCGGTATGCCGTGGGTGAAGCAGCCAGGTTCGTCACGCCGAATGTCTGGATCACGCGGTACAAACTCTCCGATGTGAACGGACCCGGGTAAAAGATCGTGGCCTGCCCGAGCAACAGGGGACCGATAGCAGCGTAGAAGAGACCGTACGCCCACCCGGCGTCCGCCACGTTCCAGTACACATCGTCCGGACGCAGGCCGATGCCGTATTGCATGTAGATCCGGAACCCGTTCAACGCGGAGGTCGGCACCTCCACACCTTTGGGCTTGCCCGTCGTACCCGAGGTGTACAGCAATAGCATCGAGTCCTTCGGCGATCGCTCTATGTTGTCGAACGAGGGTTCCTGTTGGCGCAGAAGATCGTGGAAATCACCAGCCCGCCTGGCGTTTTCAGGGGTCACGAGCCAGCGCTCAACGTCAGGGAGCGCGTCGAGCTTGGCGAGGCTGCCCTCGTCGGTTACGATCAACCGGGCCGCACTGGCGCGAACACGGTCCTCAACGGCCTTGGGGCCGAATGCGGTGAACAGCGGCTGGTACACCGCGCCAACGCGCATGCAACCCAGCAACGCCACGATGAGCTCGGGAATCCGGGGCAGCAGCACCGCGACCACGTCACCCGCGCCGATGCCTTGCGCCGTTAACGCGTTGGCGAAGCGGCAGGACTGAGCCTTGAAGTCCGCAAAGGTCCAGGTCTGGACTGCGCCATCGACGGCCAACCACCGCAGGGCCACACGGTCTTGCGGGTGGATGTCGCAACACGCCGCCGCCGCGTTCGAATACGGCATGTCGTGCGCCACGTCCCGCAGCGAAGCGGCATAAATGTCGTCGTATGTTGGAATGTTTTTCATGTGAAACCTGGTGATGAAGATGGGCCGTCAGGCAGGCACACTTGCCGCTGGCTCGCCATAGCGTTCGACCAGGATGAACTTCTGCGCCTTGCCTGTGGCAGTTCGCGGCAACGGCTCATGTTGCAACAGCACCTGCTTGGGCACCTTGAAACTGGACAGCCTTTCTCGGCAGCGGAGCAACATCGTTTCAGCGGTCAACACAGCGTTCTCGCGCAACACCACCACCGCACAGACACGCTCGCCCCAGAGGGGATCGGGCAGCCCGATGACGGCGCAGTCGCTCACTTCGGGCAACCCCAGGATCACCTCTTCCACCTCGGCGGCGAAGACGTTTTGGCCGCCGCTTACGATCATGTCCTTCTTGCGCCCCCGGATGAACAGATAACCTTCTTCATCGAACGAACCGAGGTCGCCGGTGTACAGCCATCCATTGCGGAAGGTCTCCGCGCTCTTGTCCGGATTGCGGTGGTACTTGGTCGTGGCGGTGGGCGAGCGGCACACGATCTCGCCGATCTCACCGGCCGGCAGCTTGCACCCCTGCTCGTCCACGATGCGCACCTCAGAAAACGGCACCACCCGGCCGACCGAGCCCGGCCGCCGCTGGCGATCTTCTGGCGTGCTCACGACCAGGGTGCCACACTCCTGCATGCCGTAGTACTCATACAGGCGCGGGCACAGGCGCTCGGTTACACCCTGGCGAATGGGCTCCGGCAGCACCGAGCCGGCGAAGACGAGCGCGCGCAGGGACGACAGATCGCGTTGCAATAGCTCGGGGCTGGTCAGCAGCATCGCACCCATCGTGGGCACGAGGTTCGTGATCGTGACCCGCTCCTGCTCGATCAACTGGAGCGTGCGGCCCGCATCGAAGTTCGCGATGACGTGGCGGATGCCATAAATCATGGAAGCCGCCGTCCAGGCGAACCCCACGCGGCCGTACATCGGAAAGATGGTCAACGCCACGTCCTGCCACGACATGCCCAGGGCGAGAAACATGGGGCCGACCGTGGCGTTGTTGTAGTGGGTCAGTGTGTAGCACTTCGGCATGCCGCTGGTGCCCGAGGTGAGGTTGAAATAGAAAGGGTCCGCCTCCTCGACTTCCACGTCGGGCTCATCGGTGGCTGCGGCGGCAAGCAAGGCGTCGTAGTCCTCCGCCCCCACCTCGCCGCCCACCACGACGAGGTGCCGCAGGGTCGGCACCTCGTCGGCCACGCGCTGCAGCACGTCGTGGAACTTGGCCTCGCACAACAGGCCGCGCACGTCCACCGAGTTCATCACCTCGAACAGCTCGCGCGGCGAAAGCCTGTAGTTCAGCGGCATGCCCACCATGCCGGTTTTGGCCAATGCGAAGTAGATCTCGATGACCTCGACGCGGTTGGTCGACAGCATCGCCACCGTGTCGCCTTTCTTCAGCCCCTTGGCCAGCAGCGAGTGGGCAAGGCGGTTGACACGCTCGTTCAGCGCTCGGTAGGTAAAGCGCCGCCCGGTCTCGCTGCAGAACACCGCCTCCTTCTCACCGTACCGCGCCGCCGCCGTGGCCAGCAGGTTGCCCACAACCATTTTTCCCAGGCTTCGATCTTTCATGTTGTCTCCATCGTGATTGTGGTCGATTTCCGCGGCAACCGTCATGCCTGCACCGGCGGCCGCGTCTGAGGTCCGTCGAAGCGCGGCGCACGGCGCTCCAGGAAAGCGCTCACGCCCTCCCCGAATTCAAAGCCCTGCACCGACGCCACCAGCTCACGCCGCTCTGCATCAAGCTGCTCCGCGTAACCCTGGTTGCGCGCACCGCGCACGAGCCGCTTAATGGCCGCGTGGGCGCCGCGCGGCCCCTGCGCCAACCGTTGCACCAGCCGGTCCACGTCGTGCTCGAATGACGCAGCAGGCACGGCAAAGTTCACCAACCCCAACTCCCGCGCCCGTTCGGCGCCAAAACTCTCCGACAGCAGCAACAGCTCAAGCGCGCGCCGCTCTCCCACCAGGCGAGTCAGGTGACACGAGGCGCCGATGTCGGGCGTGGCGCCGATCCGCGCATATGCCAGGCTGAACTTGGTCTCCTCGGAAGCGATGACCAGGTCGGCCACGTTCATCAGGCCCAGTCCGCCGCCCGCCACCGCGCCGTGCACGGCCGCCACGATCACCGCCGGCAAAGCCTGTAGGCGCACCAGGGCAGCGTTGAGCGTCAACAGACTGGCATCGATGCGCTCGTCCATGCCCGGTTCGGAAGGCCGCAACCAGCCCAGATCCGCGCCAGGACAGAACATCGGCCCGCGGGCACGGATCAGCACGACCTTGAGCAGCGGTTCGGTCGCCAGCCGTCCAAAAAAATCGATCAGTGCGTCCATGCGCTCGGTGTGCAGAGCATTTCGCTCCGCAGGGCTGTCGAGTGTCAGTGTCACCACTGGCCCGACGCGCTCGTAGACCACACCCGCCCGCCGCAGTGGCGCATCGGTTCGCGGAACGGTTGCCTGTGCGCGGGATTCGTTCGTCATGCTATCAATACCTTGTCGGCCTTAAACTTTGCCCAGCAGTTCGCCGAACAACACCCATTGCTTGCCATCGAAGCGCTGCAACCGCACCTGCTCGACTGGGTAGTAGTCCGTAGAGGATGTGTTGATCTTGATACCGGGCAACATACCCCCCAGCTCCATGTTCTGAATGTCGGACGCCCTTCGCATGATGTTGCCGCGCGAGAGGTCGTCGCCGCATTGCTTGAGCACTTGCACCAGGCACTCGGCCGACGATCTCACACCGACGTTGACCCAATCCTGCAGGCTGGCTTCGGGCAGGTACTTCTTCATAAACGCGCGCCACTCGGTCAGGGCCGGATCGTTGGCCCACTGCGGGTCGGTAGGGTCCTTGGTATAGGCGGTGGAGATCAGCCCCACCGACTTGTCGAGGCCGGCCGGGGTCAGCACGGAGCCCACCGACGCACTGACGTACGACATGAAGTGTGTCGGCTTCCAGCCCAACTGGCTAACCTTGCGGATCGACATATCGCCAGAGCAACCGTGCTTGACACCACACCAACCAGCAAGTTGGCGCCACTTCCCATTAACTCTCGAGCCGCTACGGTACCGTCGGTCGGCTTGGATTTGTCATCCCTTATAAGGAGCTCAATCTTCTTTCCGTTGACACCACCTGAACTATTAACTTGGTCGACCGCAATCTGAGCTCCCAAGAGCATTTCCTGGCCGGGAAACGCACCAGTTCCCGATAGCGACGAAATAAATCCAATTTTTATAGTCGAACCACTTTGAGCTTGTGCAACGCCACTCACCAATCCGGATGTGCCAATTGCACCCGCGACGCGTCCGATATTTTTCAAGACATTACGACGATCCATCTCAGTCTCCTTATAAGGGGAAAATTTTTCTGAACTTATAGATTGCAGATTAGCGAATCACGCAGTTTCAACATCACCCGATCCCATGAAGGCAGACCAGCCCCCATCGACTGGCAAAGTCACGCCGCTGACATATGCAGCCCAGTCAGATGAAAGGTAAGCTACGGCTTTCGCAATCTCTTGGGGTTTGCCGAAACGACCGAGAGGCGTTCTACGCTCCATTCGATCTACAGCCAGAGTACCTTTGGCAAGAATTCCCTCTGCCATTGGCGTCATGATGTAACCTGGTGCAATGGCATTCACCCTCACGCCCTTGCTCCCCCATTCGCAAGCCAGGGAACGTGTCAGCATGATGACCCCAGCCTTCGAGGCTCCGTAGGCGTTGCGACGAGGGAATCCACCCATACCCACGACGGAAGAAATGTTCACGATGGAGCCTGAACCTCGCTTCACCATATGAGTGCCGACCGCTTTGCAGGTCAGGTAAGTACCAGTAAGGTCAACGTCCACAATACGCTGCCACGACGCGAAGTTTTGCTCGATCGTGGGCGTATAAGTGTCGGGAATGCCTGCGCTATTGACGAGAATGTCAATCCCGCCCATACGCTCGATCGCCTCTTGTGTCGCGCTCTCAACTTGAGATTCCTTGGCGACATCTGCTTGAATGCTGTGTACTTTGCCTGGCGTGCCGTCTGTTTTTTTCAAATCCAGCGTGCACACTTCTGCGCCCAAGTCGACCAGCAGATCAACGATTGCCGCGCCGATTCCGCTAGCACCGCCAGTCACAAATGCTCTTTTTCCTTGAAGGCTCAGCATTGACATATTGAGTTCTTTCTTTACTTGCCAGTGAAAACAGGTTTGCGCTTTTCGCGAAATGCCTTTACGGCTTCAGCATGATCTTCAGAGCGTGCCGACAAGGACTCATAGGCGATCGACGTATCCATAATCGAATGGGCCAGTTGTTTGAGGCCGATATTGGCGGAAACCTTGCTCCACCGAATAGCCTTGGTCGCACCCGCTGCCAAGCGGTCTGCGAACGCGTCGACGCGTGCGCTTAAGTCTTCTGCTGGAACGGCATGGTTGATTAGCCCAATGCGCTCAGCTTCCGAGGCCGTCATGAGATCGCCGGTCATCAGAAACTCCTTGGCGCGCGCATATCCGACCAGTTGGGGCCAGATTACCGCTCCACCGTCTCCTGCAACCAATCCCACGCTGACATGCGGGTCGCCAATTTTTGCTGCATCAGAAGCGAAGATCACATCACAAAACAGCGCCAATGTTGCACCAAGCCCTGTAGCGTGACCGTTGACTTTGGCAATGATCGGCTTTTCGCAATCAAGCATGGAAAAGATAATCTGCTTGCCCTCGCGCGCAGTGATTTCGAAGACCGAGGGATTGTCGACCGTTGTTTGCATCCACTCGATATCTCCGCCCGCACAGAAAGTACGTCCGGCGCCCGTTAGAACGACGATATCGCTCTCAGGATCAACAGCCACGTCCACGAAAACCCGGGCGAGTTCAGCGTGCAAAAGCGCATTCACCGCATTCAGTTGCGCAGGCCGATTCATCGTGATCTCTAGTACGCGTGATCGGCGTGCAAACGATAAGGTTTGGTAACTGGCGAAGTCCATGTCGCTCCTTTGAAAACTTTGATGGTGAGTCAGGAAAACCGACTCGCTCTGCCAACGAAGAATGCCACTTGCGTCTCAGAGCGTCAATCGCTGCATGATGAATCATAGTTCATAATGAAGGGCGATTCAAAGTTCATTTTTTGCCGTTTTTACCGATTGACAAATCGTCGCCGAAGCGACTAGAGGTAGCGATGGATCGGCAGTTGAGACTTCCCACTTTTCCGCGACCTACCGCGTCTTGCGACAGACCAAGACGCCGTATCGCCACGGTCGTGGGGGCACAGCATGACTACAGTCAGCCAGCCCCCTGCGAGCAGGGCTTGTACGGTTTCAGCGCACCAAACCCATATGAACGCGAAGCCCCCTTTGAGTGAACCTTCACCGAGGCAGCAAAGCCATCACCATGGACACCGTCACGATGGCCATGGCCGTTGACACGGCCACCGAGGCCGTCACCAAGTCCTCTGCCTTGTGATAGCGCTGCGAGAACAGGAACACATTGGCGCCCACCGGAAGGGACGCCGCCACCACCATGATCGCCAGCGGCAGGCCTTCAAGGCCCAGTGCCCACCCAACCAGTGCCATCAGCGCCGGATGCAGAACCGTCTTGATGCCAGAAATGGCGAGCGCTCCCCGCAAGTGGGCTCCAATGGCGGACTGGGCTAGCGTGACCCCCACCAGCACCAAAGCCACCGGCCCGAAGGCATCGCCCAGCAATTTCAAGGGCCGCTCCACCACTGGATGCAAGCCAATGCCCGTGAGCGAATAGAGGAATCCGGCAATGATTGGCAGCGGCACCGGGTGCAGCACCGCGTTCCTGACTGCCTGCGCCACGGTGGCAAGGATATGGCGGCGCGGCCCCCCACCCGACGCAGCCTGCTCTTTGTCCCGACGCTTGAGCAGATCGTCGAGGCGGCGGCGATGCGCGTCCGACAGCGGTTCGGCCAAGGCATCGTAGATGCGCCGGTTGGCGCGGGTGATTGCTTCGGCGCTCGCCCGCTCGACGGCGTTGAGGGCAGGCAGAATGACCGACTGCTGCCGCAGGTGCTCGATCAAGGTGCTGGCCAGCACGATGCCCTTGTCGGTCTGCAAGGCCATCTCGGTCAGCAACTGGACGGCCTGCCGGTAGTGGCCCATGGTAAAGGGCTGGAAGCCGAACACCGTTTGCAGTTCGACCAGGTGCTCGCGCCGGGTCTGCTCCCGCTGCCCGTATTCGTCCCAGCTTTCGACGCTGACCTTGAGCTGGTCGGCGACCAGTTTCAACAAGGGCGGAAACGGCGGCTCATCGACGCCCAGGATGACACCAGGAAAGCGCAGGTAACAGAGCTGCACGGCGAAGCCCAGCCGGTTGGCCGGGCCGCGCCGCTGCCGGATGATGGAGAGGTCGGTTTCGCTGAACGTGTAGTGACGGATCAACTCATCCTTGGTGTCCGGCAACGCCAGCAGGCTTTCGCGCTCGGCGGCGGACAGGATTGAACGACGTGGCATATTTACTGATCCGTTCTCAAGTATTGATACAGGGTTTCGCGACTGATTCCGAATTCACGAGCCAGCTTGGTCTTTTGCTCGCCAGCCTCGACACGTTGGCGCAGTTCGGCAATACGCTCAGACGACAGGGATTTCTTCCTGCCACGGTAGGCCCCGCGCTGCTTGGCGAGCGCGATGCCCTCGCGCTGCCGCTCGCGGATCAAGGCGCGTTCGAACTCGGCGAACGCGCCCATTACCGACAGCATCAGGTTCGCCATCGGCGAGTCCTCGCCGGTGAAGGTCAAATGCTCCTTAAGGAACTCGATGCGTACGCCGCGCTGGGTGAGGCCCTGCACCAGGCGGCGCAGGTCGTCGAGGTTGCGCGCCAGACGATCCATGCTGTGCACCACGACCGTGTCGCCTTCGCGCACGAAGGCGAGCAGCCGTTCCAGTTCGGGCCGCCGTGTGTCCTTGCCCGACGCCTTGTCGGTGAACAACTTGTCCACCGGAACCTGTTCCAGTTGCCGCTCCGGGTTCTGGTCGAAGCTGCTGACGCGGACGTAACCGATGCGCTGACCGTGCAAG